>ERZ795053.654-NODE-654-length-44063-cov-11.222187_pt1 | contig 44063 bp, 39 predicted proteins | sample MGYA00375137_ERZ795053 | MGnify/ENA primary metagenome ERZ795053 (study PRJEB30182, sample SAMN05720284) | activated sludge metagenome | isolation source: Anaerobic digester | place: Hong Kong | collected 2014-12-17 ... | reverse complement strand
ACTCAGCACGCTTATTGGATGTAAAAGCCCGGTTTTTGTATTTCCCTGAAGAAAACCATTGGGTGTTAAAACCACAAAATGGTATTCTGTGGCAACGTACATTTTTCGATTGGCTCGATCAGCATTTAAAAGAGTAAGTTGTACAAAACAAAAAATCCCGATAAATTATCGGGATTTTTGCTGTCCGACCAGGGCTCGAACCTGGACTCTTCTGAACCAAAATCAGACGTGTTGCCAATTACACCATCGGACAATTGATTGAGCTTGCAAATTTAAAAATTTTTTAATGACTACAAATAATATTTATTGTTTTTTTAACTTTTTTCGTAAATATTTTATTCCGTTACTCCTGCTAAGCTAAATGCCAAATCAATATACTCAAATAAATCCGATGGATGATGCCCGATTTTTTCTTTGCTGCGCATATGCCCTAATCGCACAATCACCATATTTTTTTCGGGGATACAAATAATATACTGGCCTAAAATACCTCTTGCGTAATAAATAGTATAATCATTGTAATTTGCAATCCACCATTGGTAACCGTAAAAATCAACAGGTTTATTGTTTTCATCTACAAGATGGCGGGCTGGAGTCAAAGATTCTTTTAGATATTGTTCCGAAACAATTTGACTGCCGTTCCATTTGCCTTTATTTAAAACCAATTGGCCTAACCGCGCAAAATCCCTGGCATTTGAATTAAAACAACAAAATGCTTTTTCGTCTCCATTCTCCCTGTCTATACTCCAAAAGGCTGGACGTTCTGCTCCTAAGGGAATCCATAATTTTTCCGAAGCATATTCGCTCAAGGTTTTTTTAGTAACATTTTTTATAATTATACTTAAAAGCTGAGGATTTGGTGTTGAATATTCATAAAACGCACCTTCTGTTTTAATGCGCTTTGCATCTAATACCAGTTTGTTCAGGCTGTTGCCATAATAAGCTTTGGTAGTTACCGAAAATGGGTTTTTGTAACTTTCATTCCATTCAAGGCCAGAACTCATGGTAAGTAAATGTTTTATAGTTATATTTTTCCTGTTTTCATCATTAAACTCAGGAATGTACTTATAAACAGGGTCGTTTACCGAAACTATCTTCCCTTCATCAATAGCAATGCCAATAAGCAGGCTAACAATACTTTTTGCCATCGAAAAGGAGTTGGAATAAGCTTTTTCGTTGTATCCATCACAATACGATTCAAATACAATGGCAGTATCTTTAATTACCAGGTAAGCAACGGTTTTATACTCATTTAATAATGAGGTATCATCAGGGGTTAATTGATACTTGTTATATTGATCTGAAATATTCCAGGCTTGGGGATTTCCGGATTTAATCTCTCTTTTTTCAAAAATTTCAAAATCGGTAATATCAGCTGTTGTGTAAATTAATGCGTTTCTTAAAAAGGGATTAGGTTGAAAAAGCAGGATTACAATAACAAGAACAATAAATCCCGGAAGATAGAACTTAAATACTTTTTTCATCAATTTATCAGTTTATAATTTTTAAAAATAACTATGTCAGGTGTTTATTTATGATAGAAAGCAAGTCTTTTGGCTTAATCGGTTTTATCAGGTAGTCGTCCATTCCCGATTCCAAACCCTTGTCAATATCGCCCGGCATAGCATAAGCCGATTGTGAAATTACAGGAATTTCTTTTTTAATAGATTTTATTTGCCTGGTAGCCTCATATCCATCCATCTCAGGCATTTTTATGTCCATTATAATAACATCAATATTTTTATTACTGCTAACCATATCAACCGCTTCGCGGCCATTAACAGCTTTTAAAATTTTTGCCTTAGTAATTTTCAGTACCTCTTCAATATAAATATAATTGGCAGGTTCATCTTCGGCAACAAGAATGGTTTTATCCTCCCAGTTATACTCCAGAGATTCATCATCAATAAAAAATGTTTTATCGGAAATGTTTACCTTGTTTAGCGGAATGGTAAAATAAAATGTAGAACCGGCACCCAACACCGAATCGACCCATATTTTACCTCCCAGCAATTCAACAAGGCTTTTACAAATAGCAAGGCCCAGTCCTGCTCCACGATATAAACGTGTAGCATCATCTTCAATTTTTGTAAAGCGTTCAAATACCAGGTCTTTTTTCTTTTGATCCATTCCACGCCCGGTATCTTTTACATAAAACAGAAGGGTTTCTTTGTTTTGTATTTCGTATCCAAATTCGATAAAGCCTTCGTCGGTAAATTTTAAAGCATTATCAATCAGGTTTGTAAAAACCTGGTTAAAACGAAGCGGGTCTGTTTTAATAACCAAATCCCGCATTTGGGCATTTTCATTAATACGGATATCAACTTGTTCTTTGCCCTTTAATTTCCTTATTTCCAGGAAAGATTGTTTTATATCGTGGAAAGAACTTCGTAAGGCACATTCTTTAATGTGTACTTTTAGCTGATTGGCTTCTATTTTCGAAATATCAATAATATCATCAATCAACTGAAGCAGGTTATTACCGCTGTTGTGTATAAGCCGGATAAAGTTTTCCTTATCTCCAGGAGTTATCTCCGAATCGGGCATGGTTAGTAGCTCGGTAAAACCAAGTATGGCATTCATCGGGGTTCTGATTTCGTGACTCATATTAGCTAAGAATGCTGATTTTAACCTATCGCTTTCTTCTGCTTTTTCTTTTGCCTCCAATAGCCTCTTTTCTGCCTCATCACGTGCTTTTTCTCTATGAATAACCTGTTGCAGCATGTTGTTAAATTCGTCGTATAATACGCCAATTTCATCATTGCTTTTTCTTACAATATGCACATTGTAATTATTTTCGCTTGATATTTTACGGCTTAATTCGGCTAAATAAAGAACAGGCCCTGATATTTGGCGCTGAAGAATATAAGCCAATAAATAAGAAAAAAGTATCATCCCGACAATAATTCCTGTAACAATAAAAATATATTCCCTTATACGTTCTTGCAACAATAGGGTATCGGCTTCAATAGTTATTATGCCATATTTAAAACCCTCGTGATATATAGGATGCTGAATAATCAGCTTATTATTCTCAAAACTGCTTTTAGACACACCCAGGGCATCGCTATTCTCAAAAAAAGGAGGAATCAAAAATTCATTATTTCCGGAATAGGAAGCAAACAGAATACCGTTTCTGTCGTACAAAGCCCCATTCATAACCCCGGGAATGGTTGATATTTTGGACAAAATTGTTTCGGCACCCGCATTATCGTCGAATGTAAGTGGAGCAATCGAATACTCGCCTATAAGTTTTGTATTTAAAAGAGCGTTAGATAACATTTCTGTTTTCAGCTTTTTGATATCGCTAATGCCAATAATACTAAGCCCTATTACCATGGTTAAAGAGCTAACTATAAGAACAATGCTTATAATCTTATTTTTTATTGACATCCTACTGAAAAAACTCATGGGTTATCATTTATAGGTTTTACAATAACGGCCGAATTTAATAAATAAAAACTCATTTTAAGTTGCGATAATAAAACTTCTGATTCATTTATTTCGAAACGTAATTTTTTATTTTCTTCAAAAAAGTTTATCAACACACCCCTTTCTCCAAATTCCGGAGACGAAGAAACGGTTAATATAGGCTTTTGTCTTGTTATTTCTAAAATTGTATTCAGGTTTTTCTTTTCAGATTCTGCTATAAATAAAATATGCCCGTATTGTATTTCTTCTTTTTTATTTATCTGTTTTATTTCGACCTTCTTTCCGTTTATTTTCTGGATTGCATAAATCTGCTCCAGGTTTTCTTTTAGCGGTGTTTGCCCAATTACCAGTATAATAAAAGGCTTGTTTGCATCTCCCATTCCGCTTTCTTCCGGCCAGGTAACAAAACGCGAGAATTTTTCGAGGTAAACGGCTTGCAAAACATACTCGTTTGCCTGAGAGTACCCAAGAAATGAAATCATGCTTAAAGCAAGCATGATAATTAACGTATATAATCCCTTGTATTTAATATGCCTTTCTTTATTTATACTCACAATTTATTTCAGATAATGGGTAAGCTCAGTATATTGATTGTTATTAATTTTCCAAATAACCATTTTTGGAAATGGGTCTCCATATTCATCAAAATCCAACGAACCTGTGGCCCCTTCGTAATTTATCGGATCACCTTTTAGAATAAGATTTTTACCGATGTCAAACTCATTTACATTGATAATTACTACCTCTGAATATTGTCCCATTTGCGATCCCGAAATTTGCCATATGTGTGGTGCCACCTCTATGGGGTTTAGTGATTCTGATTCCATTATAGCGTATGCAAGACTATAAACCGCATCGTAAGCGGCTTCTGAATAAGTTGCCGGCATAAAGCCAAAACGATTAATATAGTTATTTTTATAAGTATTGTAATTTGTATTTTCTTCATTAACCGATGTTATTCCGTAAATGGTTTCTAGAAGCTCAGGGTTGCCATTGGTTATTATTTCTTCGGCTAATACCCCATCGTTAACAAAAAGCAATGGTTTTTTATCAAGCTGCTGATAATAAGCGTTATTGTAGATTCTGTTTGTTATTGCAGCTATCTCGGAATTAAAACAAACAATAAACAAAATATCAATAGGGTTAGAAAAAATAGTGTTTAGTTCAAAATTAAAGCTATAAGACGAAAGGTCTACCTGATCACCCGGGAAAGAAACATTGCTCCATACTCTTCCTCCTTTTTCAACAAACATATTTTCTATAATTTCTGAAAGGCCCTGCCCAAAACGGTCGTTTCTATAAAGTACAGCGGCATTTCTTACTTTTAACGAATCGTAACTGTACATAGCCGAAACATTACCAAAACTGGCATCTGAAGGGCAGGTGCGCCAGATTAAATTATTGTCATTTAAGTAAGTAAGTTCGGGAGTGGTTGTCGAATAGGTCATCATAAGCATCTCGTTTTCAATACAAAAATTAGCCATTTCAACAGCCACCGACGAAAAGGTGGGCCCAATAATAAAATCTACACCTTTGTTTTTTAGTTCCTGGCAAACTTCAACTCCTTTTGCAGGATCTCCGCCAGAATTACAGAAAACCAACTCAACCTCAAAGCTTTCTCCGTTTATTTCTATTCCTCCGACATTATTAATTTCTTCTCCGGCAAGCTGAGCACCAAAAAACATATTTTCCACCTGCTCCCGTAAAACGGATACATCTCCAACAACACCAATTTTTAATGGATTATTATATTCGGGCCGATTAAAATCTTCTGTAAGCTGCTCGCAACCTGATATAAAAATTAACGGAAGTAATACGAAATAAATAAAAATATATCTGTACTTTTTCATCTTAAATATAGTGTATAAACCTAAAAAAATATGTTCTCCCCGCACACGGAATATCATAATTTTTAAATCCCGGATAGTAGTAAGTGTTATTTAAAATGTTTTCTATTTTAACACTTATTTTTGTTTTACTGTTTTTTATTATTTCCAGTTCTGTTGTTGAAATCATTAAATCCAATGAAATGTATGAATCGAGCCCATATCGGTTTGTCGAATAATTTATAGGGTCGTAAATAAAGTTATTTTGATCGCTGGCAGTTCGGCTACTCACATATACACCTTCTAAATTAATACTGATTTTATATTTAGGCATATAAAAAACATCTCCAAACTTAATCATATGCTCGGGGTACAAGGGCGTTTTAACCTGTATTTTTTGAAGAATTGGGTCGTTTTTTTCAATTATACTCCGCTGATAAGAGTAATTTAAGTAGGCTGAGTTATTATAAATGTTTGTACTAAGTTCTGTTTCCAGTCCTGCCGAATGAATGCTTGATATATTTTCGGCTGTTATGTTGGAAATTTGTCCGTAAGGTAAAAGGTACTCAATTTTATCGTCGATATGGGTATAAAAAAGGTTGGTGTTAAAATTCAGGTTTTTAAAAATCTTCCCTGTCAATGCCCAGTCAAGTGTTTTTGCTTTTTCGGGCTTTAAATCAGGGTTACCGACAATTCCTCCCGGGGCAATATAGTTGGTATATAGCTGAACCGGCGAAGGGGCATTAAATGATGTGCCATACATTAATTTGGTGCTTAATTGTTTGTTGAACTGATACACCGCGGCTAAACGGTAGGTTAATACATCGCCATATATATTGTGGTAATCGAAGCGATAACCGCCGGTAAAAGTTAATTCTTCTAAAAAACCTAAATTAAAGAATAGGGCCGGATTTAAAATCATCTGAAAATAAACACCAAAGTTATTGAAATTGGTTTTTCCATCTGTACCTCCCGGATTAAGGGTTCTCGTCCCCAGATAGCTTACCGTATAATACTTCTGATGCTCATGCTTATCGGAGGTATAATCTACACCCATTGTCAGGTTATTAATATCATCAAAAGAGTATGCAACTTTTCCGGTTATGTCGTAACTACTGTATTTAAAATCTCTTTCAATCCATTGCGAAGGATCCTGGTCGATATCCAGAATTTCCTTTTTTAAGGGTTTTCCTGTAGCATGTGCAAACGAAATATTGGTTTCAAAATCATCCAAAAAAGTATTGGTGTAGCAGATTCTCTCGTACCCGTTAAAAATGCTTATTCGGTTATTGTGGCTAAGGCTTCCCCAGTCGACAAATTCGGCATAAGAGTTTATTATTTGCTGGGTGGCATCAATTGTAAAATCACCCAGTTTTTCGCTGGTATAGCTAGCTTTTAAAAACAGGCTCAAAGGATTTCCCTCGTTTTTCTGGCTTTTATCCATACTGCTATAAATCGCACTTCCCGGAACATTCTGCGGAGAGATAGGAGCATAATTTATTTGCTCAAGATTACTTGCAAACAGTACATCGTAATTGTCTTTTTCTCCGCCCCAAATGGTATTAATGCCGTAAGAAGCAACATCTTGTATATTCGACAGATAGTGTGATATAGCATTGTTTTTTAATGTTTTCCCCGATTTTGTTATGATATTAATCACACCTAAAAATGCATTTTTACCATACAAAGCAGAATTTGGGCCGCGAATAATTTCTATTTTATCTATAGCTTCAATCGGGATAAAGGAAGCATCCAGGTAGTTGTCTGAATTACTTCTCAGCGACATGCTTTGCCCGTCAACCATAACCTTAAACAGTCTCGACCAACTTCTTAATCCGCCATTTACTCCGCGTATTCCTGCATTGGGCTGATAATGATCTTTAATAATATCTATACCTGCTATACTATTTAGGGCTTCGGCTACGCTTAAATACCCTCGCTCTTTTATTTGTGTTGAAGTAATTAAGGTTATTACCGATGGGGCTTCAGTAATATTTTGTGCTTTTTGGGTAGCCGAAACAATCTCAATGTTCATTAAGTCTTCAAGCGATAAGTCAAAGAGTTTCTGTGCCGAAACCGAGTCGGGTTGTTGTGCATTTAGCCTGATAAAAATAAAAAATATCAGAATAAATACTACAGATCTTTTATTGCTTATTGTATTCATAAAAATCTGTTTGAAAAGATGTAGTAATTTATGAAAAAAATTGATATTACTAAACCTTTTTCGCTTTTTAATATGTAAAGTGGATGAAATAAAAAAGATGCTTCATTTTTTAAAGCATCTTTATCTAACTTGTATTTAGTAACAATTTATTATCCGATTTCCAGAATTAGTTCGTTTCAAGTATTTGAAAAAGCTCATCGAGTTTTGGAGTAAGAATAATCTCGGTCCTTCGGTTTTTCCTTCTGGCATCTGGAGCCTTTGAATTAATAACGGGCGAATATTTGCTGCGGCCTGCAGCAACAATCCTTTTTCCTTCAATTTTTTGGTTTTCCATTAAAATCCTCACAATAGCTGTTGCTCTTTTTACGCTCAGGTCCCAATTGTCTTTTATCGATTCGCTTGCAATATAGGGCACATCATCGGTATGCCCTTCAACCATAATATTGATATCCGGATTTTGTGCTAAAACCTCCGACAATTTCTTTATGGCGCTAACTCCTTTTGGGTCAACAATAAAGCTGCCCGATTTAAAAAGAAGTTCTTCTTCTAAAGATACATATACCTTTCCGTTTCTCATTTCAACAGCTAAACCCATGTCAGTGAAACCCATCAAGGCTTTTGATACTTTTTCTTTTAAAGCATTTACAACCGAATCCTTTTTATATAAAATACTTTCCAGCTCTACTAATCGGGCGCTTTGAGCCTCCAACTCTTTTTTATACTGATCCAGTTTTCGCTGTTCGGCTCTTAAATTATCTTCCAGTTTACGCAAAGCATCTTCCTTTTCAATTAAGCCAGATTGCGTGTTTTGTAGCTCCATTAACAACTTTTTCGTTTCGCTGATATTGCCTGTTAAAAGTTGGTCTTGAGTTGTTTGCAGGTCGGTGTACTGCCTGTTTAGCTTGTCGTACTGTATGGTCAGCGACCTCATTTTGTTTTCGCGTTCAAGGCTATCTTCGTGCAGATATTTCATACGGTCCGTTAATACATCAACCTTCGATTTTAACTCTGTATTTTCTACTTCAAGCGATTTGTTTTCTTCTTTTACCAACTCTAATTCTTCTTCACATTTATTGTTTTTTTGCTGAAGGTCATCAAACTGTTTTGTTGGCACACAGCTTATTACAAAAAAAACAGCCAAAAAAATCGGGGCTATCGGTTTAATTTTTAGAAACATATTAACTTCTTTTAATTTGATTTGTTAAATATACAAAAACAGTAATAAACAAAGATATAAAATATACTATGGTTTATATCGTTTATACAGTGTAAAAATTATTCATATCTTTGTAGCGTTATTTATGAAAGTATGCCAGGCGATTTACTTAGAAACATATTATTCCCATCCGATTTAAAGAAACTTGACATTTCTGAGTTGCCCAAATTAAGCGAGGAGCTTCGGCAGTTTATTATCGATGTGGTTTCATCAAATCCGGGGCACTTTGGTGCCAGCCTTGGTGTTGTTGAGTTAACAGTAGCTTTACATTATGTTTTTAATACACCTTACGACAAAATTGTATGGGATGTTGGGCATCAGGCATATGGGCATAAAATACTAACAGGGCGGCGCGATGTTTTTCATACAAACCGTAAATACAAAGGAATAAGTGGATTCCCCAAAATGTCGGAAAGCGAGTATGACTCTTTCGGAGTAGGGCATTCATCAACATCTATTTCGGCTGCTTTAGGCATGGCTAAAGCCAAAGCAATAAAAAATGAACACGATCGGCAAATAATTGCTGTAATTGGCGATGGCTCGATGACCGCCGGTATTGCCTTCGAAGGCTTAAACAATGCTGGAATCGATAAGTCAAACCTGCTGGTTATCTTAAACGATAACAACATGGCTATTGACCCTAATGTAGGTGCACTGAAAGAATATTTGCTGGATATTACCACATCAAAAACATACAATAGGTTAAAAAATGATATCTGGCATTTATTGGGCCATTTAAATAAATTAGGGCATAACTACCGAAAAGTGGCTCAACAAATTGAAAATGCTGTTAAATCGTTCTTGCTGCGGCAAAGTAACCTTTTCGAATCGTTTAATTTCAGATATTTTGGCCCGGTTGATGGACACGACGTAGTGTATCTTACCAAAATATTACAAGATATAAAAGAGATTAAAGGCCCTAAGTTGTTGCATGTTATTACACAAAAGGGAAAAGGATTTAAACAGGCAGAGTTAGATCAAACCATATGGCATGCACCGGGGAAATTCGATAAAAATACAGGTGAAATTTTAAGCATAAAAACCGACAATATACCTCCCCGCTACCAGGATGTATTTGGAGAGACAATAGTTGAACTAGCCAAACAAAATGATAAAATTGTTGGAATAACACCTGCAATGCCCACCGGATGTTCTCTTAATATCATGATGAAAGAAATGCCCGAACGCACTTTCGATGTGGGTATTGCCGAGCAACATGCCGTTACCTTTTCGGCAGGCCTGGCCGTTGAGGGAATGCTCCCTTTTTGCAACATCTACTCGTCGTTTATGCAACGCGCTTACGATCAGGTTGTTCACGATGTTGCTTTGCAAAACCTAAATGTTGTGTTTTGTCTCGACCGTGGCGGGCTGGTTGGCGAAGATGGGGCTACTCATCACGGAGTTTACGATTTAGCATATTTCAGAAGTATTCCAAATATTATTGTTTCGGCACCTATGGACGAAATTGAACTTCGAAACCTGATGTATACTGCCCAGCTTAATAATAAAGGTCCTTTTTCGATACGCTACCCACGAGGCAGAGGGGTAACAACGGATTGGAAAAAAGAATTTACTGAAATACCTGTGGGTAAAGGAAGGCTTATTAGAAAGGGGTCGGATCTGGCAATACTTTCCATTGGTCATACCGGGAATTTTGTGGTTGAAGCAACAAAAGAACTTGCAAAAGAAAATATTGATGTTGCTCATTACGATATGCGTTTTGTGAAACCTATCGATGAAGAGATTTTACACGAAGTAGGGAAAAACTTTAAAAATGTTATTACCATCGAAGATGGTACCATATTAGGGGGGCTGGGAAGTGCAGTAATCGAATTTATGAACGAAAATAATTACTATCCTCAAGTTAAAAGAATGGGGGTTCCTGATCGGTTTGTTGATCAGGGTACACCGGCAGAATTATACAAAGAGTGCGGATTTGATAAAGATGGTATTGTAAAAACTGTTAAATCTATTTTCAACAATAAATCAAATTCTATTTTTAATGTTGGATAACGCCTTTTATTTCCTAAAATAATTACCAAATAATGAAAGTTACCGGATTCAGTTTTATCAGAAATGCTATTAAATATGATTATCCTATTGTGGAAGCAATCCAATCGATTTTACCCATTTGCGACGATTTTGTTGTTGCGGTGGGCAATTCGGAAGATGATACGCTTGAACTGATAAGAAACATTGACCCTTCGAAAATTAAAATTATTGAAACAGTTTGGGATGACAGTTTGCGCGAAGGAGGAAAAGTACTCGCTGTTGAAACAAACAAAGCTTTTCAGGCTATTAGTGATGATGCAGACTGGGCTTTTTATATCCAGGGAGATGAAGTAATGCATGAAAAATACCTGCCAGTTGTAAAAAGTGCCATGGAAAAATACCTGCATCATAAAAAAGTGGATGGCTTACTTTTTAATTATACCCATTTTTATGGTTCGTACGATTATGTTGGTGCTTCGCCACGTTGGTACAGCAACGAAATATGCGTAGTGCGAAACAATAAAAGCATTTATTCTTTTCGCGATGCACAAGGGTTTAGAAAAGGCGATAATGAAAAGTTAAAAGTTAAAGCTGTTGATGCATCCATTTATCATTATGGCTGGGTTAAACCTCCCGAATCGATGCAAAAAAAACAGGAAGATTTTAACAAACTATGGCACAACGATCAGTGGATTGATAAAAATATAGCTAAAGCTTCCGGATTTGACTATTCAACGGTTGACCTGCTTACTTTATTTAACGGCCAGCATCCGCAGGTGATGAAAAAAAGAATAGCTAATCAAAACTGGAAATTCGATCACGATATTTCTATTAACCGGTTATCTTTTAAAAACAAAATAAAAAGAGGATTAAAAAAGTACCTTGGGATAAATATTGGTTATAAAAACTATGTCAAGATATAGTTGAAAACGTAATTATAAGAATAATCCACACAATATATTTTGTGTAAACAAAAAAAAATCTATTTTTGCATTCCTAATGTTCTTATAAAAACGCCTGGATGGCGGAATTGGTAGACGCGCTGGTCTCAAACACCAGTGAACGATGAGTTCGTGCCGGTTCGATCCCGGCTCCAGGTACTTTCATAAAACCCTCTTTATTGAGGGTTTTTTTATATCTTTATCTTTTCTTAAAAACAAGTTGTTATGTGTAAAGAAGATATGCTTCATCCTTATAACGAAAAGCAAACCGATTACGACAAGCGTTATCTTGAAATGGCTCAGATCTGGGCAAAAAATTCGTATTGCAAACGCAGGCAGGTAGGGGCTTTAATTGTTAAAGGGAAAATGATTATTTCTGATGGATACAATGGAACTCCCGCTGGCTTTGAAAATATTTGCGAAGACGATAATAATAAAACAAAGCCTTACGTTCTACATGCCGAAGCAAATGCTATAACAAAAGTTGCAAAATCAAATAACAGCTCCGAAGGGGCAACATTATATGTTACAACATCGCCTTGCCTGGAGTGTTCCAAATTAATTATACAATCGGGTATAAAAAGAGTTGTTTTTTGCGACAAATACCATAACGAAGAGGGCTTAAGGCTTCTTGAAAGAGCAAAAATAGAAATTACTCATCTAAAAATTTAAAGTAAACAGAGAGAGGTATGATAAACTTTTTTAAAAAAACATATATCCCGCTAATTTTAGCAGTGGTTTTAATTGGAGGTATTTTCCTGGGAAAATCGTTAAATAAATACCCTCATAAAGCATATTTAAGTTATTACCAACCCGAAAAGTTAACCAATATACTTAATTATATTGAGCAAAGGTATGTCGATACCGTTGCCAAATCAAAACTCGAAGAAGCTGCAATACCGGCAATGCTCGAAGCACTCGACCCACATTCGGTATATATTCCGGCAAGCGAAATGAAAAGGGTAAGCGAAGATATGCGTGGGAATTTTGAAGGAATTGGAGTAGTATTCAATCATCAAACCGATACAGCCATTATTATTAGCGTGGTTACCGGTGGCCCTTCAGATAAAGTAGGGGTGATGGCTGGCGACAGAATAATGAAAATTAACGGAGATATGATTGCCGGCATAAAAATACATAGTGATACTATTGTGAGAAGGTTAAAGGGAGAAAAAGGAACTAAGGTTAAAATCAGTGTTCAGCGTAAAGGCGTTAATGACTTAATTGATTTCGAGATTATACGTGATGAAATACCACTATACAGCGTTGATGTAGCTTATATGGTGGACGATTCAATAGGATTTATTAAAATTAATCGCTTTGCAGAAACAACATATAACGAATTTATTACCGGAGTTGAAAAGTTAAAAGCACAAAACCTCAGAAAGCTTATTCTTGATTTAAGAGGAAATACGGGTGGGTATATGGATGCTGCAACAAATATTACCGATCAGTTTCTGGATGCCGGGAAGTTAATTGTTTACACGCAAGGGAAAAGCAGCCCTCGATACGATATTTTTTCTACTTCGAGAGGTATTTGTAAGGATATTGAGTTGGTTATTTTACAGGATGAATTTTCAGCGTCGGCAAGTGAAATTATTGCCGGGGCCATACAAGATAACGACAGAGGGACTATAATCGGTCGCAGGTCTTTTGGTAAAGGACTAGTGCAGGAACCCTACCCATTATCTGATGGTTCTGTAATTCGCTTAACTATTGCCAGGTATTATACACCCACCGGCAGAAGTATTCAAAAACCCTATTCGGAAGATAAAGATGAGTATTATAATGATCTGTACGAAAGATATAAACATGGAGAGTTTTCGGAAAAAGATAGTATCCAGTTTGCTGATTCGTTGAAGTTTATTACTCCGGGAGGTAAAATCGTATTTGGTGGTGGAGGTATTATGCCTGATATTTTTGTTCCATTAGACACTGTAGGTTATTCTAAATACTATGCCGAAGTTGTCCGAAAGGGTATTTTATACAATTTTACATTCGAATTTGCCGACAATCACCGCGAAATACTTAAAAAACAAAAAGATGCCAAAGGGGTTGATAATTATCTGGAATCAATAAAAATATTCGAACAGTTTGCTGAATATGCCGAGAAAAAAGGAGTTCTCAAAACAACCAAAGGATTTAATTATTCGAGAAACCTTGTTAATACGCAGATAAAAGCAAATATTGCCCGAAATATTTTTGACAACGAAGGGTTTTATCCTATTATACAGAATGTGGATGCAACCCTTAAGGCAGCAATCGATTATTTGCAAAAAAATTAATTTTAATTTTAAACCTTTAAAACCAATTGTGATCAAAACAGTAAATTAGAATTAATGGTAAATTTAATTCATAATTTTGGGTTTTTAGGTTAGCAATTAGCGTTCGCAAAAACGGACGCTAATTTCTTTTTAATCAAAACAATAACTTCTTTTGTAAAAATTAAAATCAAAAAAGATATACTAAATTGTAATAAATATAAAATCCTTGTGTCAAAAGCACAGAAACAAAAATTATGTGTAATATAAAAATTTGAAATCATGAAAACACAAGGATTAAAGAAAACAAGTTTAGTATTAGTAGCTATATTATTTATAGCATTAAACAGTGCAAATGCACAACGAGGCAGAAATTATCAAAACCGTCAGGATGACTCTAGACCAAATTTTGCTTGCCAGATGCTTCCGGATTTAACCGAGGAACAACAAACAAAAGTTGAGGCTTTGCGTGTAACCCATCTTAAAGAGATGAATACATTCAGGAATCAGATGGATGAACTTCGAGCCAGGAAACAAACTCTAATGGCTTCTGATAATGCAGACATGAAAGAGTTAAATGGAGTAATTGATCAAATGAGTGGTTTGCATAACAAGATGATGAAATCTTCGGCAAAACATTTACAAGAGGTTCGCAGCCTTTTAACCGATGAACAAAAGGTGTATTTCGATAGCCGCCCCATGCGAAGAAATGGTAATGGCCGCAAATCAGGACGTGGATTTGGCAATGGTTATGGAGACGGATTTGGCGATGGATATGGCAGAGGAAACAGACCTGGCAGAGGATATGGATATTATCAAACCGAAATTGCAGAAGATTAAAATATTATTCAACTTTTAAATTTAAGGAATAATCAATTCAGGCGATGGCATTAAGTCATCGCCTGGTTTTTTATAAATTTGCCCCTTTTTAAAAGAAGAGTAGGATGGTTTTTAATAATTTTATTTACTTTCGTATTCTAATTTTTCATATATGTCAACTAAAATAGGTGTTTTTGATTTTTATACACTTTCTAAAAGTATTCCTGTAATTGATGTCAGGTCGCCAAAGGAATTTGAAACGGGGCATTATCCGGGAGCATACAACATTCCTATTTTTAATAACGATGAAAGAACTATTGTTGGCACAATATATAAAAAAATTAGCCGAAACGATTCAGTATTAAAAGGATTAGAATTAGTTGGACCCAAACTAAAAGATTTTGCCCAACAAGCACAGCAAATAGCAAAAAATAATCAGCTACTAATTTATTGTTGGAGGGGCGGAATGAGAAGCGCCAGCATGGCTTGGCTTTTTGAAACCGTTGGCATAAAAACGCACATTTTAACCGGAGGGTACAAAGCTTTCAGAAGAGCCGGAAAAGTTCGGTTATCCAAAACGGAAAAACTTATGGTTTTAGGCGGATTAACCGGAAGTGGCAAAACAGAAACCCTGCAGGAAATTCAAAAACAAGGCGAGCAGGTTTGCGATTTAGAGGGGCTTGCCCATCATAAAGGATCAGCTTTTGGAGCACTGGGGCAAGAAAGACAACCAACCAACGAACAATTTGAAAACAACCTGATTTATGAATGGTTTTCTTTCGATTTAAATAAGCCCATTTGGGTTGAGGATGAAAGCCATTCCATTGGTAATAACTGGATTCCGGATGAGTTATTTTCAATCATGCGACAGGCGCCGGTTATTAAAATGGAAATCGATAAAAAACTGAGAATTACCAGGCTTGTTAATGAATATGCCGGGTTTGACAAAAAATACCTCGAAAATTGCATTTTCAAAATAAGTAAGCGGCTCGGGGGACAACATGCAAAAAAAGCATTGGAATCGCTCGAAAAAGGCTTTTTAGAAGATGTTGCTGATATTACTTTAACCTACTATGACAAAAGCTATAGTTTTGGTCTAGAAAAAAGAGAGAAAGGAACGGTTTTCCCTATTCAGTTAGATTCTTCGGATTGCAGTTACAATGCTTCGCAGCTGATAGCATTTTCGAAGAATCTTAACAGCAAATAAAAAACCGAAGTGTTTTTCTTCGGTTTTTAGATATCTTTATTTTTTAACATTCTTTCCATCATATCCCCATTTCACGTACATCGATCCCCAGGTAAATCCGGCACCGAATGTGGCAAGAATAAGATTGTCTCCTTTTTTTAACTGATCTTCCCATTCCCATAAACACAAGGGTAAAGTAGCCGCTGTGGTATTTCCATATCTTTCGATATTAATCATAACCTGTTCCTTTTTTATACCCATGCGGTTTGCTGTTGCTTCAATAATTCGCATATTGGCCTGATGAGGGACTAACCAGTTTAAATCATCTGGGGCAATACCATGTCGCTTCATCATTTCTACTGAAACATCAGCCATTTTTGAAACAGCCCATTTAAAAACAGGTTGCCCTTCCTGGTAAATATAATGCTGGCGTGCATCAATTGTTTCATGCGATGCAGGAGCAACCGACCCGCCTGCTTTTTGGTGCAAATGAATGCGTCCAACACCATCCGATTGTAAAATAGAATCAACAATACCAATATCTTCGGTAGTTGGCTCTAATAGAACAGCACCAGCACCATCACCAAAAATAGGGCATGTAGCTCTATCCTGGTAATCTACAATAGACGACATTTTCTCTGCTCCAACAACAACCACTTTTTTATGCGAACCACATTCGATAAATTTTGAAGCAGTGTTTAAAGCATATAAAAACCCTGAACATCCGGCATTTAAGTCAAAACTATGAGCATTTTTTATCCCGACTTTATCCGAAATTATATTGGCTGTAGCAGGAAACTGATGATCAGGAGTAACTGTTGCACAAATCAGCAAATCGATCTCGTCGGGCGAGGTATTCGTCCTTTCGAGCAACTGCTTAACTGCCTTCGAGCCTACAAAAGAAGAACCTTCACCCGGCTCTTTAATGATATGCCTTTCTTTTATTCCTATTCTGGTCATTATCCACTCATCCGAGGTATCGACCATTTTACTTAACTCTTCGTTGGTTAGGATATATTCAGGAACATAAGCTCCTATACCAGTTATCGTTGCTCTCAATTTTGTCATTTAAAAGCCTCCTTGATTTTTTCAGAAAGATTAGCTTCAACCACATCTTTGGTATGAAGTATCATATTTTTAATTGCTATATCATTGGAAATTCCGTGGCCTATTACCACATTTTTATTAATCCCGAGCACGGGAGTACCTCCATAGTTTTCGAAATTGAATTTTTCGAAAAACTCATCGTACAATTTTCGTTTTTTATACAAAGCATAAAAAGCTTCTGCTTCTTTCAGAATCACATTCCCAACAAAACCATCACAAACAATTACATCGGCTTTATTTTCGGCAAAAAGCTCATTGGCCTCCACATTACCGATAAAATTAAAATCGGTAGTGTCTTTCATCATTTCGTGAGCCGATTTGGTAACCAAATTACCTTTTTCTTCTTCCGATCCGATGTTCATTAAACCTACTTTGGGATTATTGATTCCATAAACACTTTCGGCATAAATAGAACCAAGAATGGCGTATTGATATAAAACGTCGGGTTTTGTATCAGGATTTAATCCAACATCTAATAAAATAGAATATCCTCCGCTGGGTTTTGGGACCGAAGCTGTAATAACCGGCCTTATAACACCAGGAATTGATTTTACAGTATACATTGCACCAACCATCATGGCTCCTGTGCTTCCGGCACTGGCAAAACCATCTATTTTGCCCTGTGCTAATAACTGAAACCCTTTGGCTATGCTTGAATCTGGCTTTTTTGAGAATGCTTTGGCAGGATGGTCATTCATTTCGATAACCTCCGATGCATGAACTATCTCAAATAATTCAGGATCGACATTTTCTCGATTCAAAATCGTTACAATTTCTTCCTGTTTGCCGATTAATACAATCTTATTATTGGATGAAAACTCTTTATGAGCTAAAATTGCTCCTAAAACCGTAGCTTCAGGAGCAAAATCACCACCCATAATATCTATTCCAATTTTCATCGGAGTTAACTGTTATTTTTGCTATGCGTTAACTTGTTTTTCAACAACTAACTGTCCGCGGTAAAAACCACACTCCGGACAAACTCTGTGATACTCATGTGTAGCACCGCAGTTCGAACAAGTAGCTACCGTTGGTTCGGTTGCTTTGTAATGTGTTCTTCTTTTGTCTCTTCTCTGTTTCGATGTCTTTCTCTTTGGATGTGCCATTTTTGTTAATTATTAATTTGCCATTAAATTTTTTAAATCGTCCCACCTCGGATCAACGCCTTCATCGGCAGGCTCATCTGTTTTATAATTCTTCAGTTTCTCTATCATTTCCGGATTACAGGTTGTCATTCCGTTTTTATCGTCGGGATGAACTCTCTTAAGGGGAATACTCAAAATTATACTTTCGTATATGTAATGCGATAGGTCTAAATCATTTTCTTTCGGCGATATATATATAATTTCATCATCCGATTCCTGATCTGTCTCGCTGAACTTAACATACATGCTACCCTCGTAATCAACCTCCTGGTTATATTCATCTAAGCAGCGATCGCAGATTAAGATAATAAAACCATTCAGTTTAAAGCTTAGTTCTAAAAAACTTGGTTTTTTATTTAGCTCTACAATTGCCTGTAGCTTTCCCTTTGTTATTTCTGAATATTCCAGCTTTTCAAAGAACGAATCATCAATTTCAAATTCGAATTTGTGTTTTCCTTCTTTTAAACCCTTGAAAGATATTCGATATGACTGATGATTTCCCACCTTGTTCCAAAAATTTACATCGTGCAAAAGTATAAATTAATATTTGAATAAAAAAAGAATTTTTAATTCAATACTGATTAATTGAACAAATACTGCGAAAGATTCGGATTTACTTTCTTAGCACAATACGCATATCCGTTCCCTTATCTACTTCGGAATGATTAACGAAAATCCTACCATCATGATAATTCTCAATAATTCGTTTTGATAAAGATAGTCCCAATCCCCACCCTCTTTGTTTGGTTGTATATCCGGGTTGAAAAATGGTTTTTTGTTTAGATTTAGGTATTCCTTTTCCCTGATCGATAATATCAATAAAAAGAAACTGAATTCTGTCATCAAGCTGAACATGTATATTACCGCTACCTTCCATAGAATCGATTGCATTTTTGCAAAGATTCTCGATTACCCATTCAAAAAGAGATGCGTTTACCGGAACTCTGATTTGATCTGATTCGCTAAAATTATAGGTAAAGCTTATTTTTTTAGATGACCGTGCTTTTATATAATTAACAGCCTGAATAAGTAATTTTACAATATCCTGTTTTTCAAGTTTTGGTGCCGATCCTATCTTTGAAAAACGCTCGGTTATTTTTTCTAATCGGATAATATCTTTTTCAAATTCCTGAGTTATGGTTTGGTCGGTGTTTTTTAATTTTAACAACTCTAAACTTGCCATTAACGATGATGTTGGTGTTCCTAACTGGTGGGCTGTTTCTTTTGCCATACCTACCCAAACCCTGTTTTGCTCGGCCCTTCGCGAAGCACTAAATGCAAGATATGAAACTAAAAGAAACAAAGAAATAACTCCAAACTGAATAATGGGGAAATAAAAAAGTTTTGTTAACAGAATAGATTCTTTATAATATATGTAGTCACGATTACCATCCAAAAGAGTTATTTCAATGGGTTTATTAGCTTTTTTCATTTTTTCAAGTTCCCGGTTAAGATACTCGGGATCTTTTTCTTTGTCGGGGTTTAAATTCCTGACCGCTTTAATGTTGCCATCTTTATCGGTGAGAATTACCGGAACGGTTTCGTTATTTTTAATTACCTCAAGGATAAAGGTGTAATTTTTTTCATCATTGTCTAAAGCCGATATTTGTCTCATTCCTAAAGCCCATAGCTCAACTTTCTTGCGTTCTTCAACAGAAAGCTTTTTTGCCAGATTGTTGGTAATTACAAATGTTAATACACCAATAATTAAGGCAACGCCAAGTAAAATAATTTTCCAGTTTTGCTTTTTCGAATAGATGTTCAAGGCAATAAGTTTTAAAATTAAAAAACAAAAATAATCTAAAATTATTATTTAATAGAATCCGATTCTTCTTCCCACTCAATCGTAAACTTTTGGTCTTGTTGGTTTATATTCTTCTCTGTTTCATTTTTTTCATCATTTTTTATTTCCTGATTAATTGAGGTTTCTTTCTCATTAACAGTTCCTGAGTCATTTTTAAACCAGCCAAATTCTTCGTTTAAAATTTGCTTTAACTCTTTTTTTTCTGATTTAAAATTCTCCTTCCGATCTGCCCGGGCAGCTTTTCTGTCATATTTAATTTTTGAGTCTTTGGCATCGCCTTCAATTTTCAAAAAGAGTTTTACGCGATCCTCACTATCTTCTTCCATCATTTGAGCTGAAAGAGAATTTTTATTTTTTTTCTTTAGTTTTTTAGATAATAAATCAGACAACAGCAGTTCAATATGGTATGAGTATTCTTTGGTAAACAAATGTTCTCCAGATGCTTTTAGATTTAATACCGAAGATTCTATATCCATTTCAGGAATAGTAACTTGCTGGTCTTTGATGCTTATAAGGTTTTCGATTGTTTTAAACTTGATATGTTTTAATTCGTCTATTTCGATAAACCTGGATAATCCTTCCATGGGTTTAAAATCTATTAATTCACCATCCTCAATCTTTAACCGGCTTTCAGAATTTACTGATTGTTTGTAAACTTTAATGTTATTATTCCATTCCGAAGCAAAGAAAACATCTCCCGAAATGGCACCATTTAAATTATCGCTTATAATAAATTCTTGCCCAAAATTGTTAAAAGCATAAAAAAGCTTGTTTATATTTATTTGATTTAGCCGGCTTTGTGTCTTAACAACAAAGTCGTTGTTATACTTTTGAATAATTACACCACCAGCTTTGGCATTTCCATCCATTGTATTAAATGATATTTCATGCAGAGAAAACATTTTGGGTTTATAGTTTACATTGCCTCTTATTTCAGAAGCACTAAATTTTCCCACGCTGAATTTTCCCACATCAATTTTTAGTTGGAACGAAATATTGTCGGGGAATTGGTATCCGGATTCGGCTGTTTTATCTTCTTCTTTCAAAAATAACGCCGACAACTGATTTAGATTTAAATTTTCGGATTTTAAGCTTGCGTTAGCATTAAATATTTCCCGATCATTCAAAAATTCAAATAGTTTTGAAACTCTTCCGTTAATAAAAAAGTCGCTTTCTTCAATTGTAAAAAATAAATCCTCAACAAGCAGCGATTTTTGTAATTTTAAATCACCTGAAATATTGGCTGCGGTTATAATCTTATCCTTAAATTTTACTGCTCCGTTTATTATGTTAAGGCTTATATCATAGTTTTCTGTAAAAAAATCGCGGAATTGCACATTTTTAATATCATCAAATTTTCCTGTATAATCTATTTTAGCAGTGCATGTTCCCTGTAAAACATCAAAAGTGTCCAAAACAAATACCTCCTTTAGTTCATCAAGAAATAGCAGAGCTTCCGTGTTAATATTTAAAGCAGGATCTGAGAAGTTTTGAACAAAAATCTGTCCTTTAAAAATATTATTCCCTATATTAATTTCTATATCCTCCAATTGAATTTCCGATCCCGACAGACTATTTTCTTGTCCGTTTGAATATTTCCCCTGTAAGAAAACGCCATGCAGAACAACATTCCGCTTCTTATCCAGAATTTGTCCATCAGTTAAATTAAAGTTTGACTCAATGTGTATTCCTTCAGATTTTATATTGTTGCTATTGAGAGTCAGGCTTAAAGCAACATTTCCCTTTTGTCCGAGAATATCCGGGAATTGATTTTTAAGATTTTCGGGAAGGTTTTGTTGTAAAATATCTAATCTTAAATCTTCACCAGATATATTTATGTTTAACAATTTATTATCTGTTATTTGTATATCTCCATCTAAATTAAACTTTAAGTTATCAATCCATAGGCTGCTTTTTTCGAATGCAAAATATTTATTATCTATATTTAAGTATATATCAGACTTTAACTGTTTGTTATTTGAATATATAATATTATTAATTGCCAGTTTTTTTATCAACTGGTTTGATCGAATATGTAATGTTGAATTTTTATTGTTTAGGTTACCTTTTAATTTTAACTCTTCCACATGGGTTTTTAAGGTAAGATCTTGTTTTTCATCATAAAACAAAACATTCGAGTTAGCAAACCTAACCTCATTTAGATCGATAGTAAAACTTCCTGATTCCTGTTCTTTTTTTATTTCCCAGAATATGTAGTTTGGATCGCCTAGCCTGTCTATAAAAAGAAAAATTTCCCCATCGCGGAAATCTATACTGTTAATAGTATATTTTTTCGAAAACAAGCTTGATATGTCGAATTCAACAAAGAAACTTTCAGCATAAAATAAGGTGTCGGTATTATAATCTCCGACCATCTTAAAATAGCCACTTTTAGGTTTTGCAAGCACATTTTTTAATTCAAGCGAAGCTTTCGGGAATTTCTTCAAAAGAGAAAATTTAACCTCATCCACCTTAATTTCTGATGAAATGTATTCATTCAGCTCTTCCAAAATATATTGGCTTACTTTATCTTCATAAATAAAACTAATCGTTATGATAGCAGATAATAGAACGAGTACACCAAAAAATAACCCTAATATGATAGATTTTATATTTTGCCACATTTTATAAATACTTTAATAATATACCTTAAAATGCCCTGATTTATTGCACAAAGGTAAAAAAAAACCAATGCCGGGCATTGGTTTAAGTTTTAAAGTTGGTATATCCTGTTTATATCAGCTTTCGGTTAATATTTTCAAGATAAAGTTTATGTATTTGTTTTACTTCTTGTTCTTCCTTTTCCTTTATATATAGGCGAATTACGTCTGCAATACCCGATTTTCTGTAAAAAACTCCCTGTGCCGCATCAAAATTGCTGTTATCTATATTATTTTTTACATATGCGGTTAAATGTTTAAAGTCTTCCCAAGATAATTGGTTTGGCAGTTCTATATAGAATTTGGTTGGTTCTTCCTTGTCCTGATAAACAGTATCCTCCACTTCTTTTAAACAAAAGTTTTTATTAATTACTATGATAGCATTGTCATTTATTTTTTTATGTTTTGAAAAAACTATGCCTTCCTGTTTATATAGATTCTGCAATTCGGGTAGAAAGGTAAAACTTTTTAAATACTTAATCCGGATACAATCATAATTACCCGTTTTAAAGTGTATAGTGCCTTGAGATGCGTTAAAATCGAAGGTAAACGTTTTACTAATTTTTTTATTTATTCGGGCAATATCTTCGAAAGAATGTTTTTTCTCGATAATTAAAAAAAGGGACCGGGGGCATGCATTTTCAGGTAAGTTTTCTCCGTGGTATCCAGGGAAAGGATGTGAGCTTTCCAAAACCAAGGTGTTTTGAATAATATTGTTGGTAATATCTGAAAGCCACTCTTCTTTCTTGATATAACCCATTGTTTCTATTTGTTTAACTTCCTTGCTCATGATTTACTTTTTTGCTTAAGTTATTAAATTGTAATGCAAAAGTCAATTTAAAACCCGGCTTGTTAAAAACTGACATATTTTTAAAAATCAATCTAGTATACAGAACAATGTTTACCTAATTATTGTTTGTGATTTTCTTATTTATCTTATTGAATATGCTAATTTTGCAAAAATTTGTATTGAGAAAATGGAACGAAAAGATTTTGAGATAATGGCTCCTGTGGGTTCTTATGAATCGCTAATGGCAGCTATACAGGGAGGCGCCGATTCAGTTTATTTTGGGATCGAAAAGATGAACATGAGGGCTCATTCGTCCAATAATTTTACATTCGATGACCTTAGTAAGATTGTTTCTATTTGTAATGAGAACAAGGTAAAAACTTATTTAACCGTAAATACCGTTATTTATAACAAAGAATTATCTCTTTTGCACGAAATAATAGACGCTGCAAAATCCAATAAAATAACTGCTATAATTGCATCAGATATTGCTGCCATTCAGTATGCAAGGCAAATAGGAGTCGAAGTGCACATTTCGACACAGTTGAATGTAAGTAATATAGAAAGTGTAAAGTTTTATTCGCAATTTGCTGACGTTATTGTTTTGGCCCGAGAACTCTCGTTAGACCAGGTAGCTGAAATAACAAAGGCTATCGAAGAGCAGAAAATTAGCGGACCTGCCGGCAAACCTGTTAAAATAGAAATGTTTATACATGGAGCATTATGTATGGCTATTTCCGGGAAATGTTATTTAAGTCTGCACGAAAAGAATTACTCGGCAAATCGAGGAGCTTGTCTGCAAACATGCCGTAAATCGTATATTGTTACCGAAAAGGAATCTGGATATCAACTTGAGATAGACAATGAATACATCATGTCGCCCAAGGACTTATGCACTATAAATTTTTTAAACAAACTGCTTGATGCCGGAGTTAAAGTATTAAAGATAGAAGGAAGAGCACGGCCTGCCGAATACGTTAAAACTGTAACCGAATGCTATAACGAAGCAATTGATGCATATATTGATGGTACTTATGATGAGGAAAAAATAAAAGGATGGATGGACCGTTTATCAACGGTATTTAACCGTGGTTTTTGGGATGGTTACTACCTGGGAAGAAAAATGGGGGAATGGAGTCACAAATATGGTTCAAGAGCAACCAAACGAAAGATTTATATCGGAAAAACAACCAACTATTTCACCAATATTAAAGTTGCTGAATTTTTAATCGAAACATATGATTTAAAAGTAGGAGACGAAATTTTGATAACAGGTCCGACAACCGGAGTAGTTCAATTTAAAGTAAACGAAATACGGGTTGATCTAAAATCTGTTTCCATTGCGCAAAAGGGAGAACGTTGTTCGGTTCCCGTTGATACTTTAATAAGAAGGTCGGATAAGGTTTATAAAGTTGTTGATGCTGATAAGGTTAAACAGCAATAGTTTACTATATAAAGCTACGAAACCAGGCAATCGCATCTTTTTCTCTATTAAACATCTTAAGAGGCATTCCGAATTTATTAGAGACCTTAATAATCATATTGATATAATACTTTTTAAAAACATTACCATCGAAAACAACTCCGGCTCTTTTTAAACCTGCCTGTATAGCTTTTGGGAGCATTTCGTTTTCGAACCATTTGCGGTTTTCGGGCGATACCACTCCCTGGTTTTTTATATCGGATAAAAAATTTTCGGTAGGATGCTGGCGGCTGTATTCTAATAAAGTTATAAATGCATACTGATATTCTTCGCTAGTTGTTTTTCTTTTCCACACAATAAATCCTGTTTTCAAATCATGATCGTGAGATATCTCTGCATAATCTGTATTTGCAACGGTTGTTTTCATAATTACTTTTTTAGAAAATTACTAAACAAAATAAATTCTCGAATTGTTTTTAATTCAAAATCCTTTTTTATTTTCGCAAAATATTGAAATGAATTTTTTTATTTTTGAATAAAATTTTAACTTGCATATTGAATTTAGTATATAACAAACCTGTTCTGCTATTGAAAATATAAGAATTACTACATTGCAAATTACAAAAATCTAATCAAATTATTTTATTTATTAATTCTTAATTAATATTCATAAATAAATGAAATCGAATAAAAACTTTCAGAAGTCAAAAAAGCAAAGGCCTTTTGATGAAGAATACGAATCGAGAGTTAAAAAAGTTGGATCTGAGAAAAAATCAAAAAATTTTAAACGAGAAATCTTCGAAGAGCTTGACGAATTTGAAGAATTTGAAGAAATCGATTTATTCGGAAAAACCGAAGAAGATGAAGATTATGAAGACGAAAATCTTTTTGACGATGACGATGATTCTGATAACTAAGGACGTAGAAAATGAGAATAAAAAAGAAGGGGCAGAATTTCTGCCCCTTTTACTATTCATCCCAGGCAGTAATTTTACCCCCTAAGCTTGTTTTTATATCTTTTTGTTTGGGCTTGCCAAAATAACTAAGGTTAGCTCCGGTATTTATGCTTGCTTCTATTCTTTCTGTAACTTCTATTTCTGCTTGTCCTCCAGTATTCATTTTAACAAAAGCTTCCTTAGAAATAAATTTAGACCCGGAAAGTATACCTCCTGTATTAACGTAAGTTTCCTGTATTTTTGTTTTACCGGTAATGTCGATATTAGCCCCCTGGTATATGTCGATATCAATGGCATTTAAATCAACATTTAAAGTTATTCTTCCTCCACTTGTTGCTGTTAAAAATAATTTATCGCCTTTAACAGTATTCTTAAGAATAATTTCTGCTGAAGCATTTGAGCTAATCTCACGAATTTCTTTGTATTTAATATAAACACGAGCTACGATCTTATCTTCAAACAAGTTTTCGCTAATTTTTATTTTTAGTAATTTGTCTTTAACATCGACACTAACTTCAGAGGGTTCAACCAACTTTGATTCAATTCTTAGTTCTTCCTTTTCTCCTTGCTCCATTATTACCTCTAAATTACCAAAAACATCAATTTTATCGAACGATTGTACATCCCGAATTTCTGATTTTTGTGCAATGCCATATACCGAAAGAACTGTGAAAATAAATACAAAAATATACTTCATTGTTTTAATCTTTAGTTATACATATAGTATTAAACACAATCTTAACTGAAATATTGTTCAGCAAACCCCTACAATAATTTTTTAATATTTTCTGTAACAATATGCCCATCAAACAGCTGAACAATTCTATGTGCATATTCGGAATCGGAAGGAGAGTGAGTAACCATAACTATTGTGGTTCCTTCCTTGTTGAGTTCGGTAAGCAGTTTCATTACTTCTTCACCATTAGCAGAGTCGAGGTTTCCGGTTGGCTCATCGGCTAAAATGAGTTTAGGGTTTGAAACAACAGCTCTTGCAATAGCAACACGCTGCTGCTGCCCTCCGCTTAATTGTTGTGGGAAATGTTTTCTACGATGCGATATTTTCATCCGTTCTAAAACTGTTTCAACCATTTTTTTTCGCTCTGAGGATGACACTTTAAGATAGAGTAAAGGTAACTCTACATTTTCATATACGGTTAACTCATCAATCAGATTAAAACTTTGGAAAACAAATCCAATATTTGCTTTTCTAAGTTCTGTTCTTTGCCTTTCTTTAAATTTTGACACATCAATGCCGTCAAACCAAAGTGTTCCATCGGTTGGATTGTCGAGTAGCCCTACAATATTTAAAAGGGTAGATTTTCCGCATCCCGAAGGCCCCATAATCGCCACAAACTCTCCCTTTTGCACTTCAAGATCTACTTTATTCAGCGCTGTTGTTTCAATTTCATCTGTCCTGAAAATCTTTACTAGCTTATCTGTTTTTATCATAACGGTAAGTTTTAGAGTAAATCAAATATAAAAAATTACACAATTATAAAGACGAACGATTATAAAAAACGATACAAAAAAGCCGTCAGAATTTTTCAGACGGCTTTCAATTTTTTGTGAAATTTATTCAAATAAAAAATCAAAATCATCATTGGAACCTATTTCTATTGGCGTCTGCCCATGTTTAAATATCCTGGCTTTTCTGGCACCAATAAGTTTTATTTCACCGTTCTCTATTTTTAACATCGTACCTTCTCTTAAACCAACAACATAAACATATGGGTTAGCTACAAGAAACTCTTCTATCCTTTGCTCGCGGGTTTCTCCGGCATGCCCGTCGGGGTTAGCATCTAAATAGTGTGGGTTAATCTGGAAACGAACCAGGTTAATAGCATGAAAACTATCCGGCTCAACAATAGGCATATCGTTAGTTGTACAAATGGTAGGACATGCAACATTTGACCCTGCACTCCATCCAATATATGGTTTCCCTTTTAAACACTCGTAGCGTATTGCTTCCAGCAGATCTTGTTGCTGCATGATTTTTAGCAGGTTAAATGTATTACCTCCACCAACAACAATAGCCTCGGCATCTTTAACAGCCTGTTTTTTATCTTTAAATTCGTAATGATGAATTGAATCTACCTCATAGCCTAACTCAGAAAAACGGTCCTGAACTTTTTTCTGGTAATCGTCAAACGAAAAGGTAACAGCAGCATAAGGGATAAAAAGAACCTTTTTAACCTTATCACCGAGGAATTTTTTAATTTCATGTTTCGGATAATCTAAATATGCTTCTCCTGCATTTGTCGAATTGCTAATTAATAAAAGTCTCATATGTTTAATTTTAACTGTTTATATTTCATTTTTCCGGATAAAGATAATCATTTTATAGTTTTATCCCCATTATTAAAACATCATCAATTTGAGGATTTGAACCTTTCCAGTCTTCAAAATGTTTTTCCAGCATTCTTTTTTGCTCATCCATAGGCATATCCTTTATTGTAAATAGTAATTCCTGAAATGGTGCCATTTTAAATTTCTGCGATTTTTTACCACCAAATTGATCAATATACCCATCTGTAAACAGATAAATGGTATCCCCTTTATCTGCTTGAATAAGGTGGTTTGTAAATGATTCTTTTTCGACAATATGGATTCCTATAGGCATACGGTCTGCTTTTATTGTTTCCAGATTGTTTTTTCGTACAATATAAAGTGGATTATAAGCTCCTGAAAATTGGATAGTAAGGTTTAAAGGGTCAATAACGCACAATGCTATATCCATGCCATCTTTAGCTTCATTTTCTTTCCCTGTCTGATGCAGCGAATCTTTTACATATCTCCTTAGCTGATTAAGAATAAGGTTTGCTTGTATATCTTTTTCTTTATTTACAATTTCGTTTAAGAATGCAAATCCGAGCATACTCATAAAAGCACCAGGAACGCCATGCCCCGTGCAGTCAACAACTGCAAGTACAATTTTTTCTTCTTTGTGTGTAATCCAATAAAAGTCACCACTAACAATATCCCTCGGCTTATATAGAATGAAATGTTCGGGTAATAAACCTGAAATATACTCCGATGGGGGTAATATAGCTCTTTGAATCCGGCTTGCATATTCTATGCTGTCAGTAATTTGTTTTTTCTGGTAAGCCAGCTCTGTATTAGCAGCCCTTATTTTGCTGTTTTGCCTGAATAAAATAATTAGAAATATTGCAATGGATAAGAATCCGGCAATAAAAGAAAAAAGGAAATATTGTTGTCGTTTTATTCTTAAATCATTAATTATATTTTCGTTTTCCAGATTTTTAATGATTTGTTCCTTTTTCCTGGTTTCATATTGGGTTTCAAGTTCTTTTATCTGCCTCGATTTTTCGGCATTAAAAATGGAGTCGCTATAGGTATGAAAAAGCTCATGATAATTCAGAGCCTTGTGATAGTTTCCTTGTTCCTTAAAAAGAGAAGATAAGAAACCATAAATATCGACCAAATCAGCCAGAGCGCCAATTTCCAATGCAAGGTCGAGACTTTGGTATGCATAAAATTGTGCCTTTTCGGTGTTTTCGCGTGTATTATATAAATCGGCGATCATAAAATAGGTTTTCACCATTTCACCTTTTTGCCCCAGTTTTTTTTCCAACTCCAGTACCTCAAAATATGTTTTTAAAGCTTTATCTCTTTGCCCTATAATATTATAAATCTCCCCAAGATTAGATAATGCCATTAATTGCCTTCTTAAGTTTCCTGTTTTCAGATAAATGTGATAGGCTTTTTCGAAATAGGATTGTACATTCTCATAGTCGCCCAAGGCATAGTTTACAATAGCCATATTGTTATATACCAAGGCTATGCCTGCAGAATCATTTAGCTTCTCTCTGATTTTTAATGATTTGTTGTATAATTCAAGGCTTTTTTCGTAATCCTCCTGGCTGGCGTATAACAAACCCAGGTTTAAATATGTTTTAGCAATACTTAACGAATCGGCATTTAATTCGTAGGTATTCAGCGCTTTGATTAAATTATCCATAGCATCGTTATACCTGCCCATTTTTTCATAAGTAGCTCCCAGATTATTATAAGCAGAGCCTATTCCCTGGTAGTTGTTTATTGTATTAAAATAATCGATAGCATCTGTAAAATAAGTAATTGCAATTTCATATTCGCCGGTAATACTATAAAAATTACCCATTTTCAACAATACCTTCCCCATCCATTTTGCATTACCCAGGTTATTCGCAATAGATAAGGATTTGTCCAGAAAAATTTTTCCAGCTTGTATATTACCCCTTTCATAAAACCTATAGCATTTAACAAGAGTGTCTATCTTTATCGTGTCGTGTTTTTCATGCACTGCACTTAAAACACTATCAAGATAAATTTCCTGCGAGAAAACGTGTATAATGCTAATTAATGTAAGGATAATTGTTGTGGCTAACTTCTTCATGTATTTTGAATTAATACATGTACAATATACAATAATCCTTAAAAAAAATAAAGAAACAAACACATAATGATGACCCATGTAAAAATAAAAACGGCTATTACCCAAATAACAGCCGTTTAATAATTTGCTTTCGAATTTCTATTCAAAAGATAATGCTATACCTACCGAAAACGGATAAAGTTCTGCTCCTTTATCTTTTTCGAATAAAGGTGTAAAGTAATAAACCCCATAAATCAACCAGTCACCAACACCGATGCGAGCAGTAACTCCATAACGGAAAGGAGAAAGATTAAAATCATCCTTTGTTTTATCTTTTTTGGTATCGCCATTTTCTTTGTAAATAATTTTAGTATTTGACCCCAGTTTAACACCTCCAATGGCTCCTGCTGAAAAAACTAATCCACGCGATTGCGATGAAGAAGTATGTACTTCGAGCAATAAAGGAACAGTTACATAAGTAGTTGAGAATTTTGATTTTTCAATATTCCAGGCAGGATCCAAAGTTCTAATTTCGATTTCGCCTGTTGCAGGATTTTCCTGAATAGAGTTTTCGTTATCAAAACGATAGTAGTTCCATTCCAGCCCTAATCCGGTTACCATACCAAATTTATTGTTTATAAAGTTAATGCTGTACTGTGCAAAGTTCAAATTCATATTCCACGACTTGCCGGTATTTAAATCGAGGTATTGATCTGCTGTTGGGCGGCTAATAGAGAAATTTTTATCGGCAAGATTGCTTAAACCAACCGAAAAACCCGACCAGGATCCTTTAAAACGGCTACCATCATCCCAAAACCAATCCCAGTCTTCCTTTTTTTTCTTTTTTACATAAATTCTGGTTTCATCATCTTCTTCCACTATCTGAACTTTCTTTCTTTTAAATTCAATGTTTGTGGTATCGTCTTTTTGGTTTTGCAGTTCCTTTTCCATTTCTTTTATCTCAACATCTTCCTGAGAAAATAAGCTTAAAGTAATAATTAAGCTAACAAATAATAATGCTATTTTTTTCATGATTTTATATATTTATATTTATTTTTATTGATAGGACGGACAGGTTCCCTTTTTTGTTACAGGAGAGCTATTCTTTTTTCACTGGAGACGAAAAAGCAATTAGTTTTGAATTAAAGTTGGTTGCTTTGGGATTTCCTTTTTCATCATAAACTCTTTCGAGAGCCATATTGGTACCTGCAATCTTATTTATGCCTTTAATGCTTGCTTGTGCAATATCAAACCAATCTACTTTCTCCTTTTTGTCTTTGTTAAATACATATTTATTAAACGATTGTGATAAATACCTTTTAACGCCAACCTTTTCTTCATTTTCTATTAATTCAACATCATAGTAAATAAAATTGTTTGCCATTTCGAGGCTTTTGGGGTTAGTTCTTAATTGAATATTTACCGGATCTAAATATGCTATTTGTTCCGGTTTTTCTTGTTTTCTGTTACTTTCAACTACTTCTTGTTTTAGGGTTTCTTTTTTATCGCTTTCTTGAACAATAAATTTATGTAACAGATTGTTATTGTCTGATTCTTTAGTAATTACAACATTTTTTAACTCTCTGTTTTTATTGCTTTCAATTATTGGTTTTTGATATGTCTGGATAGGATTTTGTTGTGTTTTCAATATTTCAGCATTGTAATTCATCATATTTTTTCTATCCTGTGCAAAGAAATAAATGGTGAGAAGAATAATAACTGAGGCTGCTGCAGATATAAAAGAATAAAATAACCTCTTTCGACTAATAACAGTATTATTTCTTTTTAATGATTTTTTATCACCAAATAGAATCGACTCATCAGGACGAATGCGACATAATAAATAGCGATTATAATGGAGTTCTTTTTCTTTATTTTGGTTAATTAATTCGGTAAAATCATGCGATTCTTTTTCAGACAAGTCTCCTTCCATTTGTGCAATACATAAATAATCGAAATTATCACTATTATCCATGTTTAAAAGGAATTGCTTTTTTAGACTTGATTTTTCCGGGTAGACATAGTTTTCATTTTGTAATTTAATAGGCTCAAATGAATATAACTCTTCCCTTAAGTCCTGATTAGAATCTAAGAAAAGCATAAGCTTTTTCTTATCCTGTGGGCTTATTGTTCCCTCAAGAAAATCAAGAAAATAGGGTTCGTAATTATTTCTGTTTATATTATTCATAAGCCATTTAAACCAATACGTCTATACTACCTATATATTCTTTTAAAGCCATTCTGCCCCTGTATATATATACTTTAACCTGCGATTCAGAAAGATTTGTAATTTCTGCTATTTCGTTATAAGCATAACCTTCGTAATCGCGCAATAAAATAACCGATTTCTGAACCGGAGGCAACTTATTAATCGCTTCATTTAATACTTCAGAAAGATCGTTATATGTTCCAGAATAAGAGCCTATATTATCATTGGCATTTTCAAAACCGATCATACGCTTATTTTTTCTGATTTTGTCAATCATGGTATGATAGGCTGTTGTATACAGGTATTGTTTAGCTTTCTCATGGGCTACATCAGATGATCGAATCCAAAGTTTTTCAAAAGTATCTTGTACGATATCCTTAGCATCATCTTTATCTTTTATATTTTTTAAGATAAAACGGTAAATACCATCGGAATACAGGTCAACACTCTGATTATACTCTTCTACAGTCATTATGCATATTACTCTTATTCGAAACTATGACGCTTATAGATAAAAAAAGTTACAGCATTAAAATATTTTTAGCAAATTAAATTAATATTTACCTTTATAGGCTCATCAAATAATAGCAATATGAAAAATTTAGTTCTGATTTTAACAGGGATATTATTTTTTAATAGTTCTTGTACTGTAAATAAGCAAAAACAAGATAATGCGCAGGATCATTTAATTATGTCGGTATTGTGGTATCAAAAATCGGCAGAAATGAAGGCACTATATTACCAGGGATTCAATATTGCCCAATTACGTATGGATTTTTATATAGCCAACGACACCTCGTCAAAGCCCAATGCTGTAATTGTAGATATTGATGAAACTATGTTAGACAATAGCCCTTTTGAAGCAAAATGTATTGAAACGGGGCTGCCTTATACAAAAGAAAGCTGGAATAAATGGACAAACCATGCGCAGGCTGAAGCTCTTCCCGGAGCAGTAGAGTTTTCTAATTATGCAAAATCAAAAAATGTTGAGGTGTTTTATATTTCAAACCGATCCGTTCAGGAGTTTGAACCTACGCTTAAAAATCTAAAAGAAAAAAGTTTCGCATATGCCGATAGTTTGCACCTTTTGCTGAAAACAACAACCAGCAATAAGGAAGAGCGGCGAATGGTTGTTCAGGACAAATATGATATTGTTTTACTTATTGGTGACAATCTGGGAGATTTTGCTGAAATTTTTGACGATAGATCCGAAAACAATGGATTTGACCATGTTATTCATTTTAAAAACCAGTTTGGAGAAAGATTTATTGTATTACCGAACCCAATGTATGGATCGTGGGAAGCCCCAATATTAAATTTTCAGCGTGATATTTCAGAAACGGAAAAGTACAACTTAAGAAAAGCAGCATTAAAAGGGTTTTAGTACCATTCTTAAACCCTAAAGATATTTTGAAAGCAAATCGATTAGAAGCTCTTTTTTAATTGGTTTTGGTATGTAATCGTCGCAACCTTCGTTAAGGCTTATTTCTTTTTCACCAGCCAAAGCATATGCTGTTTGCGCAATTACAGGAATCTTTTGGTTGTGTGCTTTAATTAGCCTGGTAGCTTCGTATCCGTTTATTCCGGGTAGTTGTATATCCATTAAAACCAGGTTAATATTTTTTTGTTGTTTAAATAAATCAATTGCTTCTTTGCCTGTTTTTGCCCAATATAATGCAATGTGTGTCGGTTTTAGATAGTTTTCAATAAGGTAGTAGTTAGATGGAGTATCTTCTACAATTAACAGGGCTTTATCTGACCAGTCGATTTTCTGTTTTTGCTTGAGCTCCGAGTATGCCGGTACATCAGCAGCGTCCATCATCTGGAAAGGTAGTGTAAAATAAAATTCAGATCCGGCACCTTCTTCTGATGTAACACCAATTTCGCCACCTAAAAGCTCAATTAGTTTTTTTGAAATTGCCAAACCCAGTCCGCTACCTTTATATTCTTTGGTTCGATTTTCAATTAACTGATTGAACCGGTCGAAAACAAACTCTTGTTTTTCTTTCGATATTCCGATTCCGGTATCGCGCACATAAAATTTTAGGAGTTTTCGCCCTCCGGCGTTTATCTTTTTATATCCTAAAACGATATTTCCTTGTTCAGTAAATTTAACGGCATTACTTAAAAAATTATTCATTACCTGCCTAAAACGCGACTGATCTGTAAATATGGCAAATCGTTCACTTTCGGGTTCGAGTTCAAGCTTTAACTCTAACTCTTCTTTTTGCCTGTATAACGAATCGTTTAAATAAACTTTGTAAATATTAACCATTAACTGATTAACATAAATTAAACTTTTATTTATATTTAATTCGTCGGCTTCAATTTTAGAGATATCGATGATATCATTAATAATATTGAGTAAATCGTTGCCGCTAGATTGGGCAAGTGCAATAATTTCTTGTTTTTGTGAATCATGAATATCCCTGTCGCCTAAAAGTTGAATAAAGCCGATAATGGCATTCATAGGGGTCCGGATTTCGTGCGACATATTAGCCAAAAAAGCTGATTTAAGCTTATTGGATCTTTCGGCTCTATCCTTAGCATTTTTTAATTTTTCCTCACTTATTTTCCGGTCAGAAATATTGCGGCTATAAATAAAATTATATTCATCGCCTTCAAACTCTCTGAAATTAAACGCAGCTTCAACGGGGATTTCAGTACCCTTGTGGGTTTTAAAATACAACTGTATAACGTAAGATCCCTTCTTTTTCAGTTGATCCCAATATTCTTCCCATATATCGTTTGAAAATTCGGGGACTATCTCGAAGATTGATTTTTGTTTTAATTCATCTCTGGTGTAATCCAGCAATAAAGCTGCTGAGTTATTAACATATACAAACTCGCCATTTTTTTTCATCCAGAAAATGGCATCCGAGGCAATATCAATAGAGAACTGAGAAATTCGCAATTCGGAAGTTTTCTGATGTACCCGAAGGTCAAGCTCGCGGTTAATTTTCTGCATTTTGTTACTTTTTCGGCGAATAGACCTGTTTTGACGGATTAAAATAATTAAAAAGATGAATGTTGCAAATAAAACGAACAGAACCATAATAAACATATACCGTTGTCGGATGATTTGTTTATCCTGTTCTGCAAGTTCTTTTTCTGCTTTCATATTTTCGTAGCGCGCAAGATATTCTTCTATTTTTTGTTCGCTAATGGTAATATACATGGAGTCTTTTAACGAACTATACAGCGTATAATTCTCGAATGCTTCTTTATAATTATATTGTGCCAGGTAAGCATCGGCAAGCAGTTTACTAGTTACAATAAGTCGTTGTTTAAAATTATTTTCCAGAGCAATACGATGAGCTTTATTTAGGTTTTCCACGGCTATTTGGTATTCTTTCTTTTTTAGATAAACCTCGCCTAAATAATTATAAATCTCGCAAATTCCATTTAAATAGTTTAATTCATGATATAAATTAAGGGCTTTATTGAAATACTCGATAGCTCGGTCAAATTCGCTGTTTGCCATATAAACATCACCAATATTGCCTAAGGTGTTAGCAATACCATAAATATTTCCTTGTATTTCTTTTATTTCCAGAGATTTACTTAAATAGTCCAACGCTTGTTTTATATTCCCATTCTCTTTAAAAATCATCCCGATATTGTTATATGTCCGGGCAATACCATCGCTGTCGTTTACTTCCCGGTAAATCGATAAAGCTTTCTGATAGTTTTCTAAAGCCAGGCTTTTATTCCCCAGATAATAATATATAACCCCAAAATCTTTTAAGGCACGGGCAATTTCTTTTCGGTTGTTATTTTTCTCGTAGATAATTAATGCATCCTGAATATTGCTTATAGCCTGATCGTAGTTGTTAAAACGGATGTTGTTTAAACCCAAAGAGTGTTTCACGTCAGCAAACTGTGAATCGTTTAAATCGTTTGAGTAATTAATCAGTATGTGACTAAACGTTTCTTCAGCATCTTCGAAAAATGCATTGTCGAAATACAGATGCCCCAATGATATAAGTGTAGAGATTTGCTCTTTTGTATTACGCAAACTGTCTGCCATTTTTTTTGCAGATATCAAAAAATCCCTGGCAGAATCAAAATCGTAAATTTTACCTTCTCTGGCAAGATTAATTAAATAATCGGCTGTTTGTAAATTATATTGCATTAAAAGGCTATCCGTTTCGTTTTCTTGCTGTGCAAACGCAGTAAGTTTTAAACAACTAATAATTAAAAGAATAAACCCTATGTAGCGAATACGAATCATTAAAAAAACTGCAATATTTAAACTCTTGTAAATTAATATTTTATTTACTAAAATAGGATATTTTTTTAAAAAACATTAAAAAAAATTTGCATATGATTATAAAATCGCCTTAACTTTGACCAACCGTTCAATCATAAAAACGGTTTTTTAAACAGAAATTAATTGACTAAACGTTCAATCATATAATTATGTCACCACGATCAGCCGAACAGTTTGAAGAAATAAGGGAAGAAAAGAAAAAGCTAATTATGCAAGTTGCCCTTGAACTTTTTGCCAACGATGGATTCCATACAACAACTATTAGCAGGATAGCACAAAAAGCAGGAATCTCAAAAGGACTAATGTATAATTATTTCGTAAGCAAAGAGGAATTATTATCAAGTATCTTTTATAATATGTTGAACCGCACCATGGAAATGATTGATCCTGACCAGGATGAAATAATAACACATGAGGAAGCCGAAGCATTCTTTGACAGATTTTTTGATGTTTTAGTTGCCAATCCACAGGAATGGAGATTATTTTATCAACTTACTGTGCAAAAGGAGGTATTCAAACTTATTATGAAGGAAAACATGGACAATAAGGTTCAGAATAGCCAACAGATGATATTAAACTATTTCGCTAAGCAAAACTTTAAGGATCCGGAACTTATTGTTATTCTGTTTTCATCGATATTTAAAGGTTTTACGCTGATGTATGCATTTGCCCCGGAAATGTTTACGCCGGGAATTCTTCAAAAACTTAAACAGGCAATGAAAGATATGTTTATAAATAAGGACAAATCAAGTAATGGAAAATCCATTGAACTGGACGAGAAACTAGGATACTATCTTTTATAAAAATTATATTATAGCGAATCTTCAAAATCAATTATTATGAAAAAAATGGTGTTGCTTTTAACCTTTTTAGGTACTTCAATTTTAGGATTTACACAAAATGCTACCGAAATTGTAAAAAAAGCAGATGAAAAATGGAACGGTGAGAAATCGAGCCAGGCAATTATGACCATGACTATTGTTCGGCCCACCTGGGAACGGACTATTCAATTTAAAATATGGTCGTTAGGGAGAGATTATTCGATGACTCTTATAACAGCCCCTGCCAAAGAAAAAGGTCAGGCTTTCTTAAAACGAGGCACAGAAATGTGGAACTGGGTTCCAAATATTAGCAGAATGATAAAACTACCTCCCTCAATGATGGCTGAAGGATGGATGGGTTCTGATTATACCAACGATGATGTTTTAAAGGAATCATCAATAGTTGTTGATTTCAACCATACTATAATTGGCTCTGAAAATATTGATGGATGGGATTGCTGGAAAATAGAAATGAATCCAAAAGATGAAGCTGCTGTAGTTTGGGGTAAAATTATAAAATGGATAAGCAAGGAAGAATACCTGCAAATGAAATCGGAATATTACGACGAAGACGGATTTCTGGTAAAAACTGAGTTGGGAATGGATGTAAAGATGATGGATGGACGCAAAATACCTTCCAAAATGGAAATTATACCTGCAGATAAAGAGAATCAAAAAACCATTGTGGTTATAAATGAAATAAAATTTAATACAACCATTCAGGAATCATTCTTTTCACAACAAAACATGAAAAAAGTACGATAAGCATGAAACGAACAATAATAATGGCATGGCGCAACATTTGGCGCAATAAACGAAGGACACTGATAACTATTGCATCTATTTTCTTCGCTGTATTTTTTGCGGTATTGATGCGTTCGTTCCAGATTGGAACCTACGATCATATGATTCATCAGGCGATTGAATCGTATTCAGGTTACATTCAAATTCAGGATAAATACTTTTTTGATGAGCCAAGCCTCGATAATTCCATGCAATACAATACAGAATTGGTTTCTCAATTAGCAAGCATTGAAAATATTAAAATCGCGGTACCACGAATTGAATCATTTGCTTTGGCCTCTACAGGAAATCAATCCAAAGGTGTTATTGTAACAGGCATCGATCCGCAAAAGGAAGAATTTTTATCGAACCCGGAAAATACAATTGTACGATATAGATTTACTCCGGAAGTTGTAGCAAAAATAATGGCAGAAACCCAATTAAGCGATAAACAAAAAAATATGGCTACTTCGCTGGATAAGCAGTCATATAGTTCATTGTCAAGAATATCGCTTGATTTGGACTTCAGTAAAAAACAAGAAAAGGAAATTTTCCCTATCATCGAAAAATATGCATCTTTTCAGGGGCAATACTTAACTGCGCATGATGATGGGGTTTTAATTTCTGACCGCTTATCGAAATACCTCAAAGCACAAGTTGGTGATACAATTATTTTGATGGGTGGAGGTTACCAAGGACGTTCTGCATCGGGACTTTTTGCCGTGCGTGGTATTGTAAAGGTTTTGTCGCCCGAGCTGGATAATAAACTGGTGTATATGACCCTGGAAAAAGCTCAGGAATTTTTTAGTATGGATGGAAGAATAACATCCCTAAACCTGAACCTTAATGCTCCTGACGAGATGGACAAAACCAGTGAAAAGATTAAATCCAAAATACTTTCAGAACAATATACCGTAAAAACCTGGGAAGAGTTTAATCCAACCTTAAAACAGCAAATAGAAGGAGATAGTATCGGTGGTGTAATCTTTATCGGGATACTTTATTTTATAGTTTTTTTTGGAATTATTGGAACCGTGCTAATGATGATTGCTGAACGTAAACGCGAATTAGGCGTTATGGTTGCCATCGGCATGTCGAAAGTCAGGTTAAGCTTTGTACTTGTTATTGAAATGTTATTTTTAGGATTTATTGGTATGATTTCCGGCCTCGTTGCTTCGGCACCAATCATTGTTCTGGGAAACAAAAATCCGTGGAGAATGACTGGCGAAATGGCAAAAATGTACGAAGATATGGGTTTTGATGCCGTGATGCCATTGGCCTGGTTTGACCCATATTTTTTCTGGCAAGGCGTAATAATTATGATTATGGTTTTACTGGCATGCTATCTGCCCTTGAGAAGGGTACGCCGAATGAACGTTATCCATTCGTTAAGAGCCTAAATATTTAAAGATTTAACGAAACAACATTAGAAAAAATTTAAAGAAATGATTTGGAATATATCGTGGAAAAATGTGTGGCGCAATAAATCAAGAAGCATGATTGTAATATGCGCTGTAACCCTGGGAACTATATCAGGAGTATTTGTTGCCGGATTAATGAATGGTTGGGTAGATCAGAGAATACATTCAGCAATTTACACCGAAGTATCGCATATTAAAATACAAAATCCCGATTATCTTATTAACGAAGAGATAAAACATACTATTCGGAATTATGCTGAGATAGAATCTTTTCTGAATCAATCAGAGGAAGTAAAATCGTGGACAAAGCATACCAAGATTGTAGCAATGGGCAGTACATCGAGGGGTAATACCGCCATTACTTTAAAAGGAATTGACCCTTTAGAAGAAAAAAAGGTTTCGGATATTTATACCTATATTGTAAACGGTGGTGGGAATTACTTCGAGTCCGATTTTAAAAATCCGATTGTTATTAGCGAAAAAACAGCCGATCAATTAAGATTGATAAACTATACTATTTCTGATAAGCTTATAGATACCCTGGCTCAACTTGGGGGAAAATCAGAATTAATAGAAAAACTTGGCGCCTTAAAAGATAAACGCTTTATAACTGAGAAGAAATTTAAATCGGAACTGAAAAAAGTTTTAACACCAAAGGAGAATAAGACTTACGGTGCAACAATTATGCGTGAGGCTAAAAATTATAAGCTTAGGTCGAAAATAGTTTTTACTTTTTCTGGCCTCAAAGGCGAAATGTCTTATCAATCGTATAGGGTTTGTGGTATTTACAAAACCAGCAATACTCTTTTCGATCAAATGAACGCCTTTGTGAAACAGGAAGATATCGCTGATGTTGCCGGCCTGTTGCCGGGAAATTACCACGAGGTGAATATTATCCTGAATGATGAAACAGAAGATTTGAAAACACTTTATGATAAGCTGAAATCACGATTTAATCAAGCGAGTGTATTAAGTTGGAAAGAACTTGTTCCTGATGCCGGCATGATGGCGGATTTTATGACAGTTTATTATTACATCATTATGGGGATTATATTCTTTGCACTGGCTTTTGGTATTATTAACACCATGTTAATGTCGGTGCTGGAAAGAATTAAAGAACTAGGAATGCTTATGGCTATTGGCATGAATAAAAAGCGAGTGTTTCGCATGATTATGCTCGAAACGATTTTCTTAACTCTTGTCGGCAGTTTAGCCGGAATGGTATTAGGTGCAACTTTAATTGGAATTTTTGGCAAAATCGGTTTAAATTTTGCCTCGGTGCAAGAGGGTTTTGAAGCTGTAGGTTGGGCAGCCAAAGTATATCCAAATATTAACCCGGGATTTTTCTTTGGCGTTATTGTAATGGTTATTATTATCGCCATTTTATCATCTATTATTCCGGCGCGTAAAGCCTTAAAATTGAATCCCGTAGAAGCAATCAGAACAGAATAAAACATTGTTATAGGTTATTAAAACATTAAAAAATATATCATCATGAAAGTAATAGAAATTGATAAGCTGACTAAAATATACAACGAATCGGAGATTAAAGTAAAAGCGGTTGATAAGGTAAGTTTAAGTTTTGAACAGGGCGAATTTGCGGCTATTGTAGGCCCTTCGGGTTCGGGAAAAACAACCTTGCTCAATCTAATAGGCGGCCTCGATAAACCCACTGAAGGATCCATAATCGTTGACGGTACCAATATTAGCGGGCTAAGCTCATCTAAACTCATCGATTTCAGGTTAAGAAATATAGGCTTTGTTTTTCAGGCATATAACTTAATTCCGGTACTAACAGCCAAAGAAAATGTTGAGTTTATAATGGAATTGCAGGGAAGAAGCAGAATAGAACGCGACGAACGGGCCATTGAATTACTCTCGGCTGTTGGTTTAGGTGACAGGGTAAATGCCCGCCCGGCAAAATTATCGGGAGGCCAACAGCAACGTATTGCTGTTGCTCGCGCACTAGCTTCAAAACCTAAATTTATCCTGGCCGACGAACCCACGGCTAACCTGGATTCCAAATCGACTGAAACCTTACTCGATATTATGGAGAAGCTAAATAAAGAAGAAAACATAACATTTATCTTTTCAACTCACGATCAACGGGTCGTAAACAAGGCACGAAGAGTTATAACTGTAGAAGACGGGCATATTGTTTCGGATGAGAGAAGAGCTTAATAAGTAAGAAATTTGTCTATACTTCGATAAACTCAGCATGGCAAATTTCTTTTACTTTAATTGTCACAAAGAGCTTGTCGAAGTGTTAATTGTTTTAAATTAACAATCATGAAAAGAATAATCATATTCATATTTTCAATACTATTTACTATAAACGCATTAGCACAGGAGAAAAATTCAAACTTTTCAAACATGGAATTAAACGGCTATGTAAAATATATGAATACTTCCATGTTTGCCAGCGTAAATGAAACCTGGCTTGTAGATAATCTAATTCATAACCGCCTCAACTACAGTTGGTACTTTAGCGACAATTTCAGTTTTATTGCGGGTATGCGTAACCGGGTGGTTTATGGAGATATGGTACAGTTTATTCCTAATTATGCCAATACCTTGGCTAATGATGATGGCTTTTTAAACTTCTTAACCAATAATATTGCCGATGGAAATTCATATGTGCTTAATTCGGCTTTTGACAGGGCATATTTTGAGTTAAATATAAATCAGTGGGTTTTTACTTTAGGAAGGCAAAGAGTTAACTGGGGGCAATCTTTTGCATGGAATCCGAACGATATTTTCAATTCCTATTCCTTTTTTGATTTTGATTACGAGGAACGTCCCGGTAGTGATGCCTTAAGAGTTCAATACTACCCCAATTATACGTCGGTTGCCGAAGTTGCTGTTAAAATTGACAAAGACAATAACATTACTGCAGCAGGTTTATATCGGTTTAATAAATGGGGTTACGATTTTCAGTTAATTGGTGGTATAATTGACACTTCGGATTATGTAATAGGTGCTGGATGGAGTGGAAACATTTGGGATTTTGGTTTTAATGGTGAAGCAAGCTACTTTCATCCACAAAAGCATTTTGCAGATTCTGTGGGCATTGCGATTGTTTCTGTAGGGTTAAATTATCTGTTTGCCAATTCGTTAAATCTAATGTTTGAAGGCAATTACAATGGTTATTTCGATAAGTTAAACCTTTCAGGTTTTAATGATTTTTACTTTATGCCATTATCGGTTAAAACAACCTCATATAGCAAGTTTTCATGGTTTATGCAAGCTTCTTATCCTTTTCATCCTCTATTAAATGGATCATTGGCAATAATGTATTTCCCGTCATTAGGAGATGGGTATTTTATTATGCCATCGGTAAGTTATTCGGTAAATAATAATTTTGAATGTGCTTTATACGGGCAACGTTTCGAAGGAACATTTGGTGGCCAATACGACAAAATGACCATGTTATTTTTACGGTTCAGATATAGCTTTTAATATGCTTTTAAATTAAGCCAAACTGAAGCGGCTTCTTTTGTAGAGAAAACATTAAACGAATAGTTTTTTATATGATTAATTCCTTTATATAAAAACCCTAAAGCGGTTTCAAAAGTACCGGAAATAATAAAAGCATCATAGATATATTCCTTTTGCGATAATGTCTTTTTATTTTCAGTTAAAAATTCCAGCAGATCATTTCTTTTAACTTTTGTTGCAAATTTAGCTTCGCTAGCATCAGAAAGTATGAGTAGTCGTGATGGAAGGCTTTTGTTTTCCCTAACAGAGATAATGTAATTTTTCATATCCTGAATACTAATTTCGCCTGTAAACTTTACTTCCAGTATTTTAGTCGATGTGTTATAATTTGTTGTAATCATATTGAAAATAAGTTACAAAAAAGAAGTCTTGGTTCAAAAATTAAAACAACTGATTTATTCTTTTAGCTATGTGATTATCATCCAAATCATTAATACATTTAAAGTGTTTTTTAGGGCATTCTTTAAACCCAATTTTTGTGCAAGGGCGGCAACTCAAGCCTTTAATTTCCATTATTTCTGATTCTGAATCGGGCAGATAAGGATACATTCCAAATTCGGGTACTGTATTTCCCCAAACTGAAATTATTTTCTTTTTAAATGCACTGGCAATATGCATTAAGCCTGTATCGGGAGTTAAAACTACATTCGATTGTTTTATAAGCGAAGCCGATTGATTAATATTAAAATTGCCACAGGCATTGTAGATTCTTTCTCCCACCGCATTTTTAATTTCTTCACCATCCTGCTTATCGGCCGGGCCGCCTAACAATAGAACAGGAGCTTTTATTTTTTTGCAAATAGAAATAATTTTGTTTTTGGTAAGTTTCTTGGTATTATGATAAGCTCCTACCACTACTGCAACACATCCATTTTTTAATTCATCTGAGATAGAACTAGGGTCGACTTCATCTTCAGGAGGGATAAAATAATCCAATCCTTTATTATCGTTTACAATATCA
>ERZ795053.653-NODE-653-length-44093-cov-7.471320_pt1 | contig 44093 bp, 41 predicted proteins | sample MGYA00375137_ERZ795053 | MGnify/ENA primary metagenome ERZ795053 (study PRJEB30182, sample SAMN05720284) | activated sludge metagenome | isolation source: Anaerobic digester | place: Hong Kong | collected 2014-12-17 ... | reverse complement strand
ATTCAGGAGGGAGTTGATTTGCTGGTCATATCCTCAGCCGTTCCCCCCGAGAATATTGAAGTGAAAACTGCTATACAAAAGGGCATACCTGTCCTTAAAAGAGGGGAGATGCTGGCCCGGTTGGCCAATGCCAGCAAAGGGATCGCAGTTGCCGGAGCGCATGGGAAAACCACAACCACTTCCATGGTCTATACCGTATTGGAGCAATGTGGTGTGCAACCCACCTACATCGCCGGCGGAGAGTTGCAGGACAGTGCACTTAACGCCCATTTGGGGCAGGGAGAATATTTTGTGGTTGAGGCCGATGAAAGCGATGCCTCATTTTTAGCCCTGCAGCCATATATTTCGATCGTAACCAATGTGGAAAATGATCATCTTGATTTTTATCAATCATTTGACCGCATCAAAGCAGCCTTTCAGAAATTTCTCCAGCAAACCGATAATGATGGCTTTGTATTGTTGAACGGAGCAGATCCCTGCTTGCAGGAGATCAGCTGCTCAGCTGCGGGACGCGTTCTTTTATATGGAGAAGACAGCAGTTTTGATTACTATCTGCAGGATTGGCAGGTACAGGGGATGGGTTCCGTCTTTGAGGCCTACCGGGCAGGACAGCATTTAGGCAAAATAACACTGTCCGTACCGGGACGACATAATGCCTGGAATGCGCTGGCCGCATTGGCCGTCGCCATTGAACTGGGTCATCCGTTTGCTGCCGTCGCGGCCAGTCTCAAGGACTTCCATGGTGCCAAACGCCGTTTTCAAATCATGGGACATATCGGTAACAGTGTGGTTGTTGATGATTATGCCCATCATCCCACAGAAATTCAAGCCACGCTCAAGGCAGCCCGTGATTTGGATTTTGCTCGGCTGCTGGTCATTTTTCAACCGCACCGTTATACCCGTACCCATCTTCTCGCCGACCAGTTTGCCGTTTCATTTTCCGCGGCCGATCTGGTCATTATCACCGATATTTATTCCGCGGGAGAAAAACCCATTGAGGGCGTAGACAGTCATCTGATCTGTCGGCTTGCAGCCCAGGCCGGCGCCAACATCAAATATGCAAGTACCTTGGAAGAAGCAGAAAGCGCAATCCGTCAGGAAGTAAAAGATCATGATCTGATTATGACCATGGGGGCAGGGGATATTTGGAAACTGGGAGTCAAGTTGGTGGATGAAAAGTAATTAACCCGTGTCTGGACCGGAAATCAGCGGAGGTGTTGATTTGGAAGAGCACTTATTGGTCAGGGGGGGCAAGGCTCTCAAAGGCCAGGTCAGTATAAGCGGTTCAAAGAATGCCATTCTGCCGATTATGGCAGCCAGTCTGCTGTCAACAGGTGAGGTTATACTCAATGAAGTACCTGACCTGGAAGATATCAATGTGATGGCGCAGGCGCTCAAAATTCTGGGAGCTGAAATCAAACGTGAAGGAAAAAACCTGATTATCATTGGAAGCGGAGTCAACAACTGTGAACTCCCGGAAAGTGTTTCCCGGCGCATGCGAGCTTCCAATCTGGTCATGGGCGCTTCGTTGGGTCGTTTGCGGGAGGCCCGGGTGGCCTTCCCGGGAGGCTGTGCGATTGGCTCCCGGCCCATGGATTTGCATATCAAAGGATTTAAAGGACTGGGTTATGAAATCAGCGAAGGCAGCGGGTATCTGCTTGGCAAAGCAAAACATGCCCAGGGCAAGGAAATCATGTTGGATGTGCCCAGTGTAGGTGCGACTGAAAACATCATGATGGCAGCTGTTTTAACTCCTGGATATACGGTGATTAGAAATGCTGCACGTGAACCGGAAATCGTTGATTTGCAAAACTTTATGAATCGAATGGGAGCCAGAGTCAAAGGGGCCGGATTGGATACCATCAGAGTCGAAGGCGTTGAAAAACTAGGTGGGGTGGAGCACACGGTTATTCCAGACCGTATTGAAGCTGGAACTTTTATGGTGGCTGCTGCCATCAGTCGTGGTGATGTATGGATCGAAAATGTAGTGGTGGAACATTTGCAGCCGGTTATTTCCAAACTGACCGAGGTAGGGGTGGAAATACTGCCTTGGGCTGGGGGACTGCGATTAATTGGAAACAAAGACTATCGGCCTACAGATATTAAAACCATGCCTTATCCAGGCTATCCGACCGACATGCAAGCCCAGATGATGAGCCTTTTGGCGACTGTTCCGGGCACCAGCGTGATGGTTGAAACGATCTTTGAGAACCGCTTTATGCATGTTCAGGAGTTGCGTCGCATGGGGGCAGATATCAAGATTGAAGGCCGCGTGGCAATTATTAAAGGCGGGCAATACGAAGGGGCCACGGTGGAGAGTACCGATCTGCGTGCCGGTGCTGCCCTTATTATAGCTGGTCTTGCCGCTCATGGTGAAACCAAAATAGGGAAACTGGAACATATTGATCGGGGTTATGAAAAAATCCACGAAAAATTCCAGAACCTTGGCGCAGAAATTACAAGAATATGACGACATGGAACAGATGAATAATCCCGTTTTTCCGGCCTGCCCTGCAAGTCTTTTAAAATTGCTTGCTGGGGTGGGTTTTATTTTGCAAGAAACGAGAAAATTTTGTGTACATTATATTAAGAGATAATATCCAAACCGATTACAATTTAACTTGCAACCGGAGTCAATCACGATTATCCTTAATTTGTGTGTTATATTGTAAACATGAATTTTGATATAATTGCGCTGAATGAATTGGAAAATAGCGGAGTAAATCGATATGGCGAAGAAAGCTGGAAAAATGTCATTGCTGCTCCTTTTGGTTATGGTATGTATTTATCTTTTCTTGCACAGTTCAGTTTTTAATATCAGCAAAGTTTATGTCAGCGGACAAAAAAAAGTAACCAGTGATGAGGTAAAAGCACTTGCCGGAGTAACTCCCGGTGAAAACCTGTTTAAAATTGATGGTGATCTGATTGAAAAATCGGTCGAAATCCATCCCGTAGTAAAAAACGCACAAATGATCAGACATTTGCCGCATAGCGTAGAGATTAAAATCGAAGAGCGTGTCAGTTGGGCGGTCGTTCCTTATGAAGATTTATTCCTGCTGATTGATGATGAAGGCCATTGTCTCGATAAACTAAACAAACTTCCTGATGGGAACACCCCCATTATTACCATGGAACAAATGCCGGCCAGGGTGAATCTGGGACAAGCGGTCAACCCGGAAGTCATAAAAATGATCAAAACTGTCTGGAAATCGATTGACGCTGAAGGAAGAGCCCAAATATCCCAATTCCACTATGCCAACACACAGAAGTCATTGCTTATTTATACCCTGGAAGGAACAGAAGTGCGTTACGGCAACCTGGAGAGGGTGGAGGAAAAAGCCGCCAACTTTACCGAAGCATTAAAAATCGAAGCCAGTTTGCAAAAAGAGGGCAAAGACCAGCTGGAATACGTAGATTTAAGATTTTCCGGCCGTCCCGTGGTGAAAACCAAAACATAGAAAGGTGATACAAATGCGCAGCAAAACAGGACAAGTATCGATCATGCTGGTTTGTCTGGTATTAGGGATCATGCTGGCAGTTCAATTTAGAAATACGCAAAATACTGATGTTAACCTCCGCGGAGCCAGAACAGACGAAGTCTATGTACGGCTCATGGAAGTGACTGAGGAAAGAGATGCATTGGCCAAGGAAGTATTATCGTTGCGGGAAAAAATGGTCAATGTCAGCAACAACAACGATGCCAACCGGGAACTGCAGGAAGAAATGCAGAAAGCCAATATGGCAGCAGGGTTGTTGCCGGTTCATGGACAAGGCATCGTGGTAACGTTAAATGACAGTGCTAGAACTGTACAGATAGGCGAGGATCCCAATGGCTTGCTGGTGCATGATGTGGACATACTTAATGTTGTAAGTGAACTCAAGGCTTCCGGGGCAGAAGCCATCTCTGTCAACGAGGAGCGCATCATTGCCATGTCCGAGGTACGCTGTGCCGGAACCACAATCCTTGTCAATACCAACAAGATTGCACCGCCCTTTATCATTAAAGCCATCGGTGATCCGCAAATGCTGGAAAGCGGACTGACCATCAAAGGCGGCGTTGCCCAAAAATTAAAAGATTACGGTCTGCAGGTACAGATACAAAAAATGGATGATGTCGAAGTCCCTGCTTATACCGGGGTTATAAAAACCAAATTCAGTCAACTGAAAAAGTAAAGATTATCAGTGCCGCTGCCTTGACACAAAATGCGTTTCTTATTTCTGCGGTGGCACCTTTTTCCCTTTAAAAATCAATGCAAAGGCGGCATGAATTATGTGGCTGTTGACCCTGTTTTGTCTGCTCATCGGTTTGTTTATCGGTTTTCAAATCCCCATATTATTACCGGCAGTTTTTGTAAAATACATGTCAATCGGGGTTTTGGCAGCACTCGATTCAGTGTTTGGCGGGATTCGTGCCTATATGGAAGATTCTTTTGACAGCACTATTTTCATCAGCGGTTTTATCACCAATACTCTGTTGGCCGGTGGACTGGCTTATCTGGGGGATCGTCTTGGCCTTGAACTTTACTTGGCAGCGGTGGTGGTTTTTGGGGTAAGACTTTTCCAAAATCTAGGAGTTATTCGTCGATATCTATTGAAAAAATACTGATAAAAATTCTTCGTAAAAAGAGGGATTGCCAATACGTTTGTGGTATTTATGACACATGTAAACAAAGGGGTGTTCAAGTATTAACAAACGCAACGTGGTTGTAGGGCTGGATGTTGGTACGAGTTCGGTAAAAGCAGCGCTGGCGGAGGTCGTATCTCCCGGTGCGGTCAATATCCTGGGTATCATCCATCAGCCCTCCGCAGGCCTCCGCAAAGGAAATATAGTGGATATTGAAGCGACTGCCCAGTCGATTGACAGTTGTCTCAATGAACTGGAAAGACTGACCGGTGTGGAAATTCAGAGTGCTTTCTGCGGCTTTTCCGGCATGAGTGTCAGTGCAGTCAGTAATCATGCCGTCATTGCCGTTGCCAACCCCAATGATGAAATCACCGAGGAAGACAAACGCCGGGTTTTGCAATTGGCGCAAAACGTTGCGCTTCCCCCCGATAAAATGATTGTTCAGCTGATCGAACAGCAGTATATTGTAGATGGCTATGACGGGGTCAAGGATCCGGTAGGCATGATGGGCAGCCGTCTGGAAGTGGAAGTAATGATTATCATTGCCGCCGCGGCAGCGCTGCAGAATCTGCAAAGATGCGCTGACCGCATCAATCTGCATACAGAAAGATTTGTTTACAGTCCAATTCTGATGGAGGAAGCGGTTTTGATGCCGGCTGAAAAGGAAATGGGCGTCGCGCTGGTCGATCTGGGCGGAGGGACTACTGAAATCAGTGTCTTTGAACAGGGAGTTCTTTTATCAACCAGCGTTTTACCGATTGGCGGTGAGTATATCACCCGCGACCTGGCCATAGTCCTTAGAACGTCGATTGAAGAAGCAGCCCGAATCAAAGAAGAAAGCGGCGTCGCTGATATCTCGATGGCCAGCTCGGAAGTCATGATCAATGTTCGCAATATACAAGGCAGCGAGGTAAAACAGGTATCCCAACATGTGATTGCTGATATTGTAGCTGCGAGGGTAGCAGAGATAGCCACTATGGTTCATGCCGAACTAATGCAAACCACCGATCTTGACAAGCTGCCCGGCGGATTGGTTTTGTGCGGGGGTGGTGCCCAGTTAAAAGGGATTGCCGAGGTTATGGAAGCGTATTTGAACATACCGGTACGCATTGGCAGACCGGACAATATAAGAGGATTGCAGAGGGAATACAATCTTCCCGGAAATGCCGTCGTACTTGGCTGTATAAATTATGCATCCCGGCGCGCAAGTTTCAGTTTAATCGATCATAATCACAAATTTGGTAAAGCTTTTGGCAGGATAACATATTGGCTCAAGGATTTATTTGGTTAATAACAGAGGAGGTTACGCAATGCCATTGGATTTTGATGTGGAAATGCAGCAGTTCGCGGATATCAAGGTTATAGGAGTAGGAGGAGGCGGCAACAACGCCATCAACAGAATGATCGAAGCAGGACTCAAAGGAGTCGAGTTTATATCGGTCAATACTGATTCTCAGGCATTGTTCCTGTCCAAGGCGGAAAAGAAGATTCAAGTCGGAGAAAAGCTTACCAAAGGCCTGGGTGCCGGTGCTGATCCTGAGATTGGCATGAAAGCTGCCCAAGAAAGCGAAGATGATATCCTGCGAGCCCTTCAGGGTGCTGACATGGTGTTTGTAACCGCGGGTATGGGTGGAGGTACCGGCACAGGCGGTGCGCCGATCATTGCCCGTCTGGCCAAACAGGTCGGAGCCTTGACAGTTGGTGTGGTCACCAAGCCCTTTTCTTTTGAAGGCCGCAAACGCAATCAGCAGGCTGAAACCGGTATTCAGGAATTAAAAAATGAGGTCGACAGTCTGATCACCATACCCAACGACAGATTGCTGCAAGTAGTGGATAAAAATACGGCATTTAACGATGCCTTCCGCATTGCTGATGACATATTGCGCCAAGGTGTACAGGGAATATCTGATCTGATTGCTGTTCCTGGGGTAATTAACTGCGATTTTGCAGATGTCAAAACAGTTATGAAAAATACAGGTTCGGCATTGATGGGAATCGGTCGTGCATCCGGAGAAAACCGTTCAGCGGAAGCCGCCCGTATGGCAGTTTCCAGTCCCTTGCTGGAAACGTCAATCGAAGGAGCACGCGGCGTCTTGTTTAATATCAGCGGCGGAAGCAATCTGACTTTGTTTGAGATCAATGAGGCGGCTGAGATCATCCATCAATCTGCAGATGTGGAAGCCAATATTATCTTTGGGGCCAACATCAATGAAGAGCTGGCAGATGAAGTGATGGTAACGGTTATTGCCACCGGATTTGATGCCAAAAAGCCGTTGCTGAGTGAACCCTCCCTGCGTTCCGCCAGACCGGTGGAAAGCGCCCAGAGCATTCTGGACAAACATGATCTTGATATTCCTCCGTTTATGCGGCGCAGCCGGTAGGTTTTAAGCAAACTTCACCTACCTTTCCCTTCGATTTTGTCGATGTATCCTAAACCGGGCAGGAAATGGCCCGGTTTATTTCTTTTTCTGCAGGAAGAAGGAGAGGGGCTGTACCACAAAACAACAATTTCTTGATCCCCCATTTACTATAATTTGGAATACATACTTGAGCAAATTGATCATATTCCTGTTGAAAGATCCATTTTGCCTGGGGCAAACCAATTGCAACAGGGAGCAATGATCCCCGCCGGCAAGGAGACTGTATGTCTGACAATAAAGTATATGCAGATCTGACATTTCTGCTCAATGTGAGCATGGATTTTTTGTTGCTCTGGTTGACCGCCAGATTATGTCATTTATCCATAGCGTACCGTCGCTTGTTGCTGGCAGCTTGCCTGGGCGGTTTTTATGGCGTCGGCCAGCTCATATCAGCAGGCAGTATTCTCTATACCTTGCCCGCCAAACTGGTGGTATCCTGCCTGCTCTTGCTGGTCGCTTGTCCATCGAAGGCCTGGGCGCAATTTGGCAAAGCCTTCATGGTATTTTACGGTTTGAGCTTTATCACTGCCGGAGCCAGCCTGGCTGCAGCGTCTCTGGTGCCAACCGGAGAAGACGCTTCCTGGTCAATGTATTATCTGGTGGCAGGGGTGAGCGCACTCATTAGCATTGCAATATTTGCCGAACGCTTTTTTCGGCAAACGTTGCTGCCGGTGTTGTTGAAATACCAGGTGCGACTCTGTTTCGATAACAAGTGCTGCCGGGGACAGGGATTTCTGGATACCGGCAATGGACTGCGCGATCCACTGACTCATCGTCCAATTGTGGTAGCAGAATTCGCCCTGGTACAATCCTGTTTGCCGGAAGAGATTTGTTGTGCCATGGAAGATGATCTGAATGAAGAGCAACGTTTGGAAGCGTTAAGCCACAGCCAGTGGGGAAACCGGGTAAGGTTGATCCCGTTTTCTTCTTTGGGGAAAAAAAATGGAATGCTGATTGGACTGCGCTGTGACGAGTTGGGGATAAGAGTGGGACAGCGGGAAATGCTGCATAAAAACCTGGTAGTGGCCATTTATCCATATAAACTGAGTGCCAATGGTGATTATCAACTGCTGATACCGTCTGAAGTTGTGCAACAAGCATGAGGGGGGAGCGAGCATGAACCTGAGGGAAAAATGGGAAACCCTGAAACTACGTTTATTAAAATGGTACATCAAAAGAAAACTGCCTGGATACATTCATTACATAGGGTCTGCCGAAGTGTTGCCACCTCCCTTGAAGGAAAGTGAAGAAAGCAATCTGATTTCCCGTCTGGACAGCGGTGATGGCGCAGTCAAATCAACCTTGATTGAGCACAATTTGCGCCTGGTCGTGTATATTGCCAAAAAGTTTGAGAATACCGGCATTAACATCGAAGATTTGATATCGATAGGTACCATTGGCCTGATCAAAGCGGTGAATACATTTGAACCCAGTAAAAAAATCAAATTGGCAACCTATGCCTCCCGTTGCATTGAAAACGAGATCCTCATGTATTTGCGCCGCAATTTAAAAAACCGGGCCGAAGTATCTCTTGATGAACCGCTCAATGTGGATTGGGACGGAAATGAATTGTTGCTCTCGGACGTGCTGGGCACAGAAGCCGATATGATTTATAAAACCATCGAAGGAGAAGTGGAAAAATCCTTGCTGCAGCAGGCTATGCACAAGCTTAATCCCCGGGAAAAAATCATCATCCAGCTGCGTTTCGGGCTTAACAATGGCTATGAGAAAACCCAGAAAGAAGTAGCAGATATCCTTGGCATATCCCAATCCTATATTTCAAGATTGGAAAAAAGAATTTTAAAACGACTGCAGCGCGAGATACGCAAGATTGAATAATCATGTCTTTCCATTACTACATGTTCCGCTGCCTGCTGGGATGCTCAACAGGCGGCGGTTTTTTTATGCGTGCCGGCAGAAAAACCGGGCACAACGTTCGAGGGCCGGACAGAGAATAATTAATCATGTAAATGTAAATAATGAATAAAAATCTGTACGCATCAATGCCTTGCTTACAGGCATGCTTTTGAAAAAGCGGGATGAGCAGGAAGGAGGCACTCCTTGATCAACAAGGTGGAAATTTGCGGCGTAAACACTGCCCGGTTGCCAGTTTTGAAAAATGAAGAGATGCGCAAACTTTTTGCTGCCATGCAAGCCGGCGGGAGTGATGCCCGGGAAAAATTAATCCAGGGCAATTTGCGGCTGGTTTTAAGCGTCATTCAACGTTTCAGCAATCGCGGCGAATATGTGGATGATCTATTTCAGGTCGGTTGTATTGGCCTCATCAAGGCAATCGATAATTTTGATCTGGCCCAGAATGTTCGCTTTTCGACCTATGCGGTGCCTATGATCATCGGCGAGATCCGCCGCTATCTGCGTGACAACAATGCCATCCGGGTTTCGCGCTCGCTGCGCGATATCGCTTATAAAGCATTGCAGGTCAGAGAAAAGATGTTGGCGGAAAACAGCACTGAACCATCGATATCACAGCTGGCCGAACAGCTTGAGGTGCCCAGGGAAGAAGTAGTTTTTGCCTTGGATGCGATACAGGAACCGGTCTCTCTATTTGAACCCATTTATAATGACGGGGGAGACCCGATTCTGGTGATGGATCAGATCAGTGACGACGTAAATGCAGACGATCACTGGCTGCAATCCATAACCATCAACGAAGCCCTTAAACGCTTGAGCGAGCGAGAAAAGCATATCATGGCACTGCGTTTCTTCTATGGACGCACCCAGATGGAAGTCGCTGATGAGATCGGGATCTCCCAGGCGCAGGTATCACGGTTGGAAAAAGCTGCGCTCAAGCAATTGAAAAAATATGTTTAACATCAGGAGGCCCAAGATGAATAAAAACCTGCTGGTCATGGTATTGCTGGTCATTATTCTCAGCATGGCCGTGCCTTTGACCAATTATCTTCAGCAGAGTCACTATGCTTTCACCTGCAACAATGTGATTAGTGTCCGCCCGGGACTTGATTATTAAACATTGTGCTAATTTGTTGCTGATTCCTGCCGTGGTTTTAGGGTAGAATGAAAAGAAAGAAAAGCAAAGGCAGGACACAATGAGCAGGCAAAATTCGATCAAATTGGAATGGGCAGGGAAAGACAGGCCTTTTATGCAAGAAGAACCTGTTGTTTTGTTGCCGGAAATACAGCATGTTTATCCTTTTCCTTTGTTTACTGACAGCAACCTTTTGGCCAGTCCTGCCCCTACAGATACTCCAATGATGAACCAATATTACCAGGCTGACAATCTGCATGTCCTGCAAGCCTTGTCCCAGGCTGAGAACAAGCCATCGATCCAACTCATCTACATTGATCCGCCCTACATGAGCCAGATCCACTATCGTTCTCTCAAAGAAGACAGACAACAGCCGGCTTTTGCTGATGTCTGGCAGCCGGAAAGTTATCTTGCCATGTTATACCCCCGTTTGCAGCTTATGAAAGAAGTGTTGGCTGACAACGGCAGTATTTTTGTACATGTCGACTGGCATGTGAGCCATTATGTACATTTGCTGTTGGATGAAATTTTTGGCCCGGACAATTTTATCAATGAAATCGTTTGGTGTTACAGCGGCGGGGGGAATTCCCGACGTCATCTGCTGCGCAAACACGACCTCATCTTTTGGTATGCGAAGAGTTCTGCCTATACGTATCATCCCCAGCATCGTCCCTATACCAAAGGTACTTTGGCAAGAGGGCTTACCGCGGTAAAAGGAGATAAATACAAATTGGCAGCGGAGGGTGCCCTTCTGCAGGACTGGTGGACCGATATCAACAAAATCTTAAGCCCCACTGCCCATGAGAATCTCAAGTATCCCACCCAAAAACCCCGCCAGCTGTTGAAACGAATCATCACCATGGCATCGAACCCGGGGGATCGGGTAGCAGATTTCTTTGCCGGCTCCGGGACAACAGGAGAGGTCTGCAATCAATTGGGCAGATCATGGATCATGTGTGACAATAGTTCTTTGGCCCTGCAAACCACGCTCAGCCGTTTGGTTGTGACCAACTCACCACCTTTTGCGATCCATGCCTGTGCCCTGTCCGCAGAAGATACTTGCGGGGGAGAAAAAGATGCTGCCGCTGCGGCGTTGCGTCTGCAAGACGTTGCCCTGCAACCCCAAGGCACGGATCAAGTATGGTTGAGTATGGGCATCGATCATTTTATGCCCCAGGATTTGCCGGAGAGCAACGTGTTAAAAGATTTTTCCGAAACGATAGAATTTTGGGAGATCGACCCCGAATACGATGGCAAGATCTTCCGTTCCCGTTATCAAATCCTGCGTTCCCATCACCAAAGAAGCGGAGACCTGCCGTTAAATGTTCTCTTATCCCAACCACTCCGACAACAATACCGGATTGCAGTAAAAGTACACGATATTTTTGCCCGTCAATACCTGCGGGTCCTGGCGTTTTAGACAGGTTGCCGGGGTGCAATCCATGCTGGGAAAAACAAGAAGCGCTTGCATTGAGAAGGTATTTATGTTATCAATGGCTTTAGAACTTATTTCCAGTTTCGCCCGGACATATTTTCGGTGAGCTGAGTGAGCTGAGGTGAGCTAGATGGAGACAAACGAGTTAGCCAGTCTCTTTTGTTTGCATAGCCTGGATCGCATCGGGACCCGCACCTTATGGAAGATCAAAAGTTATTTCGGCAGCTTTCAGGCCTGTTTTGAAGCTTCAAGGCAGAATCTGCAGGCCTCTTTTTTAAGTGAAGAAATTATCAGCCGGATTCTGACTGCCCGGGCATCCATCGACAGACAACAAATGCTGCAGGATTTTATGCAAACCGGGGGTCGGATCAGTTGTGTAGAAGATGAGGATTACCCAAGCTGGTTGGGGACAATACATGATCCGCCCTATTTGCTCTATTACCAGGGGGAGTTGGCATGTTTAAACCAGCTTTGTATAGGCATCGTGGGGTCACGTCGGGCCAGCAGTTACGGCAGAACCCAATCCCGGCGTTTTGGGCGGGAATTGGCAGCAACAGGCATTACGGTGGTAAGCGGCATGGCCCGCGGCATTGATACGGAAGCCCACCGGGGAGCATTGGAAGCAGGCGGAAAAACTGCTGCTGTACTGGGCAGTGGTCTGGACGTCATCTATCCTGCGGAAAACAAAGCACTTTATCAGGAAATTGTTGCCCACGGGGTAGTCCTCACAGAATTCTCCCCCCATACCCACCCCGAACCAGGCAATTTTCCCGTGAGAAATCGCATCATTTCCGGACTGAGCAGAGGCATCCTGGTTGTGGAAGCCCAACAGAAAAGCGGAGCCTTGATCACGGTTGATTTTGCCCTTGAACAGGGGCGGGATGTTTTTGCCCTGCCCGGCCCCATCAACATCAAGACCAGTGTCGGGAGCAACCACCTGATCAAACAGGGGGCTTGCATGGTAACGGAAATCAATGATATATTATCCGAATACGGGCTTGTTCAAGACAATACGGCGATGATGCAACAGGGAGATATATTTGCCCTGAACCACGCCGAGAAAGTGGTCCTGAACCTGCTCGAGTTGGATTCGCAGCACTTTGATGAACTGGTTGGCCAAAGCAAACTGACCATTGGCGAACTCAGCACCGTGCTGTTGCAGATGGAATTAAAAGGAATAGTTAAAGCCCTCCCCGGTAATTACTATGTAAAGATATAAATCCCACGACAGAGCGAATAGACCCAATACTAAGATGAGGTGATATTTTGTCAGAAACAACACTGGTAATCGTTGAATCGGCAGCCAAAGCCAAGACCATCAGCAAATTCCTGGGCAAGAATTATAAAGTGAAAGCATCTGTCGGCCATATCCGTGATTTGCCCAAGAGCAAGCTTGGCATAGATGTAGAAAAGGATTTTGAGCCTCAATATATAACGATTCGCGGCAAGGGAGAGCTGCTGCGCGAAATCAAGACCGAGGCCGCCAAGGCGGATCGGGTATTGCTGGCCACTGACCCGGACCGCGAAGGGGAAGCCATTGCCTGGCATCTGCAGACCGCCATGAAGTTGGCTCCAGGTTCAAAATGCCGTATTGAATTCAACGAAATCACCAAAGACGCGATCAAAAAAGCCGTCAAGAGCGCAAGACCCATCGACATTGATCGGGTTGACGCCCAGCAAACCCGACGCATCCTCGATCGCCTGGTGGGCTATAATTTAAGTCCGCTGCTGTGGAGCAAGGTGCGCAAGGGATTGTCGGCCGGACGCGTACAGTCTGTGGCGGTAAAACTGATCTGCGATCGTGAAAAAGAGATCGATGCTTTCGTCTCTGAAGAGTATTGGAGCATAGAAACCATTTTGCGTGCGGGGAAAAAAGACACCTTTACCGCCAAACTCAGTACTTATAAGAATAAAAAAATTGAAATTGGTTCTGGCGGACAAAAAGACAAGATTGTCAACGATTTGCAGAAAGCCCGGATATCCGTGGTCAATATCGATACCAAGGAAAAACGCAAGCGTCCCTATCCGCCTTTTATCACCAGTACGCTGCAACAGGAAGCTTCCAAACGCCTGAATTTTTTTTCCAGCCGCACCATGCGGGTCGCCCAGGAATTGTATGAGGGCCTGGCTTTAGGCAAGGAAGGCACCGTAGGTTTGATCACCTATTTGAGAACCGATTCTACCCGAATAGCTGCCGGTGCTCAGCAGGAAGCACTGCAGTATATCGCCGAACATTTTGGACAGGCGTATGTACCCGCAACCCCCAATCAATATAAAAGCAGAAAATCCGCCCAGGATGCCCACGAAGCGATTCGGCCGACTTCGATTTATCGAAGCCCTGAAGCCATCAAGGCCTACCTGAGCAGGGATCAGTACAAACTGTACAAACTGATTTGGGAACGGTATGCAGCCAGCCAAATGAGCCAGGCTGTTTACGACACCATCACGGTGGAAATGGCAGCGGGGGACTATGGACTGCGCGCCTATTCATCCCAGTTGAAATTTTCGGGATATAAAAAAGTATATAACGATTATGATGAAGAAGAAGCCAAAAATCCCATACCGGCGCTGCAAGAAAAACAGGAACTGAAACTGCAGGATATTCTGCCGGAACAGCATTTTACCCAGCCGCCCCCCCGTTATACCGAAGCCAGTCTGGTTAAACTGCTGGAAGAGAAGAACATTGGCCGGCCCAGTACATATGCGCCCATCATTGAAACCATTCTTAAACGGCGTTACGTGGTACGCGAAAACAAGCAGTTTAGTCCAACGGAATTGGGATTTGTTGTAGTAGAGCTGCTCAATGAACATTTTGGGGATATTCTTGACGTGGAATTTACGGCCAAACTGGAAGAGAACCTGGATGCCATTGAGGAAGGCGAAGCCGGTTGGAAGCAAGTGATCCGGGAATTCTATGTGCCCTTTAAGGAGGATCTGGACAAAGCCCAGGACTTGATTGAAAAAATCGAAATCAAAGATGAGGAAGCCGGCCGGGATTGTCCCCAATGTGGCCGCCCCTTGTTCATTAAATACGGGCGCTTCGGCAAGTTTATCGCTTGTTCGGGATTTCCGGAATGCAGATACACAGAGTCAATTAATGAAGAAATCGGCGTTGACTGCCCGTTTTGCGGCAGTCCCATCATTGCCCTCAAATCCAAAAAAGGCAGAAAATATTTTGGCTGCAAGGCCTATCCCGAATGCAGTTTCCGATCCTGGAACAAGCCCACCGGAGAAAAATGCCCTCATTGCGGCGATGCCATGGTGGAAAAGACCAGCCGCGGCAAGGAAGCCCAAACAGTGTGCCAAAATCCGCAATGCAAAGCGCAGCAATAGCAGGGGGCGATATGGTGATAAAACCTGTAAATGTAATCGGCGGAGGGCTGGCAGGCGCAGAAGCAGCCTGGCAGTTGGCCGAGCGGGGAATCCCTGTAAAGCTTTGGGAAATGAGACCGCAGATTAAAACCGCTGTACATCGCTCTGAGAATCTGGCCGAGCTGGTATGCAGCAATTCGCTGAAATCAAATCTGGCTGACACCGCACAGGGTCTGCTGAAAAATGAAATGGAGCAAATAGGCTCCCTGTTGCTGGCCTGTGCACGGGCGACCCAGGTGCCTGCCGGCTCAGCCCTGGCGGTCGACCGGGAACGGTTTTCTGCCTTGGTCACCCGTCGCCTGCAAGCGCATTCCCGGATAGAAATCATCAGAGAAGAAATGACCTCGATTCCTGGTGAGGGGGTCAGTATTATTGCTACCGGTCCGCTCACTTCAGAAAAGATGTTTCAGGAAATTGCTGCGCTGGGCGGCGATGACAACCTTTACTTCTATGATGCCATTGCGCCCAGCGTGACGTTTAACAGTCTTAATCAAAATAAAATATTCAAAGCCTCCCGCTATGGTAAGGGCAGTGATGATTATTACAACTGTCCCCTCAACCGGGAGGAGTATGAAAAATTCTGGCAAGAGCTGACGGCTGCGGATATCGTTGAAGGACACAGTATCGACCAAAAGGATTTTTTTTCCGGTTGCATGCCGGTTGAACTCATTGCCCGCCGGGGATTGGATACGCTGCGTTTTGGTCCCATGCGCCCGGTGGGACTGACAGATCCCCGTACCAATCAACGTGCCTGGGCCATTTTGCAATTGCGCCAGGAAAACCATGAAGGCACGGTTTTCGGGATGGTCGGATTCCAGACCAGACTGCGGTGGAAAGAACAAGACCGGATTTTCCGTATGATCCCCGGCCTGGAAGCAGCTGAATTCATTCGATATGGTGTCATGCACCGCAATACCTACATCAACAGTCCCCGTCTGCTGTTGCCGACCCTGCAGAACAAAAATCATCCCGCCCTGTTCTTCGCCGGTCAAATCACCGGGGTGGAAGGCTATATGGAATCAGCCGCCACCGGCATCCTGGCCGGGTTAAATGCCGCCCGTTTCGTTGCCGGTCAGGAACTGCTGGTGCTTAGTCCTCTGACCATGATCGGCGCCCTGGTTCATTTCATCACTTCTGCTGCGGCTGAACATTTTCAGCCCATGAATGCCAATTTTGGCATCCTGCCTGCGCTGGAGCAAAAGATCAAAGACAAAAAAAGCAGATATCAACACTATGTTGAAAGATCACAAAAAGAAATGTGCAAAATTTCAGAATTGTTTCTGGAACATGTTGTCAAAGAATTCTAAGTATGCTAGCATTTCATTAGTAAGAAATCGGAGGAAGACCCCATGCTAATGAAATATGAGCAAGAATTTTTAACCCACATGCGGGTCGAGAAAAGCGCCTCGAATTTAACACTGCTCAGCTATAGAACTGATTTGGATCAGTTTTTTGACTTTTTATCCAGGGAAAATGAACAGTTATTGGAAGATTTATCAACAGACATGATTAATCATAAAACGGTTCGTAAATACCTGGCGCAGATGCAAGCTGCCGGATTGCAGCGGGCAACCATCGCCAGAAAACTGGCTGCCCTGCGCTCCTTCGTGAAATATATGTGCAGGGAAGATATCCTGCCGGGCAACCCCATCGCCAACGTTTCCACCCCCAAACAGGACAGACGCCTGCCGCGCTTCCTATACCCGGCAGAAATCAATCTGCTGCTTGATGCACCTGATACCGCCAGCTATTTGGGGCGCAGGGACAAAGCGATATTGGAAACCATGTATGCCTCCGGGGTGCGGGTGAGTGAGTTGGTTGCCATCAATCTGGCTGACATCGACTGGGGGGGAGAAACCATTCTGATCAGGGGCAAAGGCAACAAGGAGAGATTGGCTCCCTTGGGGCGACAAGCCCGGATTGCCTTGCGGACCTATTTGGATAACAGCCGCAGTCTTTTCATACAGGCCGGCAAGCCGGTTCCTGAAGCAGTATTTTTAAATCGCTTCGGCGGACGTTTAAGCGGGAGAAGTATAAGAAATATTATTGATAAATACGTTGATGAAGTTGCCCTCACCCAGAAAGTAAGTCCCCATACCCTAAGGCATTCGTTTGCCACCCATTTGCTTAACGGCGGGGCTGATCTAAGGTCGGTGCAGGAATTGCTTGGGCATGTGAAATTATCCACGACCCAGATCTATACCCATCTGACCAAAGAGAATATTAAAACCATCTACGATAACAGTCATCCCAGGAGGTGAAGCAGTGTTTGAAGCCACAACCATCATTGCCGTCAAAAAAGGCACGCAGATGGCGATTGCCGGAGACGGGCAGGTAACCATGGGACAAAATACCATTATGAAAAACAATGCGGTAAAAATTCGCAGACTGTACGATGGCAAAATACTGGCCGGTTTTGCCGGTTCAGTTGCCGACGCCTTTACCCTTTTTGCCCGTTTTGAAGAAAAACTCAGGGAGACCGGCGGAAACTTGACCCGCTCAGTCATCGAGTTAGCCAAGGATTGGCGTAGTGACAGAGTCTTGCGGAAATTGGAAGCGTTATTGATCGTTGCCGATCTTCATACCATGTTTATCGTTTCCGGCAACGGGGAGGTCATAGAACCTGAAGAAGGGATTGCGGCCATTGGCTCGGGAGGCAATTATGCCCTGGCGGCAGCCCGTGCCTTGACAAGGTTTACTGATTTGCAAGCAGCGCAAGTTGCTCGCGAATCGCTGTTGATCGCTTCGCAAATCTGTGTTTTCACCAATGATCATATTAGTGTGGAAATGCTGGAATAAAGCCGGGTTAAAAGCAGAAAAGGAGAACCGTTTTGAATAGACAGTTGACCCCGAAAGAAATCGTGGAAGAATTGGATAAGCATATCATTGGCCAGAAGGAGGCCAAAAAGGCGGTTGCCATCGCTTTGCGCAACCGGTATCGGCGCAAGCTGCTGCCGGAAGCGTTAAGCGAGGAAATATACCCCAAAAACATCATTATGATCGGACCAACCGGCGTCGGCAAGACGGAAATTGCCAGACGGTTGGCCAAGCTGGTCAAGGCACCATTTGTCAAAGTAGAAGCCAGCAAATTCACCGAAGTTGGCTATGTTGGCCGCGATGTCGACTCAATGATTCGCGACCTTTTGGAAACTGCCATAAGAATGGTAAAATCAGAAAAGATGGAGGAGGTGGAAGATAAAGGCCGGGTGCTTGCCAATGAGAGGATTGTTGATGCCATCCTGCCCATGCCTCGAAAAAAGAGCAAGGGCTTCAAGAATCCTTTGGAAATGCTGCTGGGGCAGAATCAGGAAAACAGTTTTCATGATGACGAGTTTGAACAACGCAGCAAGGAGATTGAGCAAAAACGGGCAATTATCAGCCAAAAACTTGACCGCATGGAACTGGAGCAAGAAATCATCGAAATTGAAGTGGAAGAAAAATCCCCTTCGTTCATGGAGATCTTCTCTGGCTCCGGAGTTGAGGAAATGGGTATTAATATGCAGGAAGCTCTGGGGGGATTAATGCCCAAAAAAACCAAAAAGCGCAAAGTGACCGTGGAAGAGGCCAGGAAAATTCTCACCCAGGAAGAGGCGCAGCGATTAATTGACATGGACGGAGTCAGTCGTGAAGCTATTCAGCGAGTTGAAGAAAACGGCATCGTATTTCTGGATGAGATCGACAAGATCGCCAGTCAAGAAAACAATCACGGTCCGGATGTATCCAGAGGCGGAGTACAGCGCGATATATTGCCAATTGTAGAAGGTTCTACCGTAATGACCAAGCATGGACCGGTCAAGACCGACCATATTTTGTTTATTGCGGCAGGCGCATTTCATGTTTGCAAACCATCCGACCTTATTCCTGAACTACAGGGAAGATTTCCGATCAGGGTCGAGCTGGAAAGCTTGCAAAAGGATGATCTGCAAAGAATTCTAATCGAGCCGGACAACTCTTTGTTGAAACAATATAAAGCTTTGTTGTCTACCGAAGGTCTGGAATTAGGATTCGCTGCTGACGCGGTTGAATACATCGCTCAAACCGCCTATGAAGTAAATGCCAGAACCGAAAACATTGGGGCACGCAGATTACACACAATAATGGAAAAAGTGCTGGAAGATCTTCTCTTTGAATCTGCCTACATGCAGGGACAAAAGATAACGATTGACCAGGACTATGTGCAGCAACGGCTCAAAAAGATTGTGGATAATGATGATCTGAGCAGATATATCCTGTAGGAGGTTGTTTTAAATGAAAAGTATTTTGGAAAAATCTCGAGCCATTAATCGGATTTTAAAAAAAATCTCATCCAGTGCGGTAGACTTTTATGAAATGGCCGAGGTTCTGGCTGAGAACATGGAATGCAGTGCTATAATCGTCGATCGTAAGGGGAATATCATGGGTTATGCCTTGGTTGGCGAAGAACATTGTCCGGAACTGGAAAAACTCATTAAAGACAAAAAACCTTTCCCACCCATTATCAATCAGGAAATCTTGAATATTACCGAAACCAAAAGCAACACAATTTTAGGAGACAACCGTACTTGCATGTTTAATGTGGAAAACCCAGAATGTTCATGTGCCACCCGTCTCTGGACGATATGTCCCAATTTTGGGGGAGCAAGCCGCATCGGCACCTTGATTCTGACCAGAAACAACGGTCAGATATTTACCGACGAGGATATTGTTTTGGCCGAATATGGCACCATTGTCGTAGCCAATGAAATCATGCGGATGAGAACGGAACGCATGGAAGAGGATGCCCGCCGAAAAGCGGCCGTGCAAATTGCCCTTGCCACCCTCTCTTATTCAGAGCGCGAAGCCATTGAGAATATTATGGTTGAATTGGATGGTTCGGAAGGGTTGCTGGTTGCCAGTCGCATCGCCGATAAAGTAGGCATTACCCGCTCTGTGATTGTGAGTGCCCTGCGCAAGTTTGAAAGTGCCGGAGTGATAGAAGCCAGATCCCTGGGGATGAAAGGCACCCACATAAAGGTTTTAAACGATTATATTTTTGATGAACTAAAGAAATAATCCAGTTAGCCGGGAAGATAATCTATGAATGGACTAATCAACAGAGATTAGTCTATTCTTTTTCCAATCTTTTTGGAGGTGAACGCTGCGCAGGAAAACGATTCATATGATAGAATAATGGTGAATTGTTTATGCGATCAAAGTCATTTTATTTTGTTTCAACATGAAACAAACAGAAATAGGAGGTTAACGATGGGCAAACGGGTATTGATTGTCGATGATGCTGCTTTTATGAGGATGATGATAAAAGATATTCTGGATAAAAATGGTTATGAAATTGCGGGTGAAGCCGTTGATGGCATGGGTGCCCTGCAAAAATACAAGGAATTGTCCCCCGATCTGGTCACAATGGATATAACCATGCCGGAAATGGATGGGGTTGATACGGTAAAAGCAATCATCGAATTTGATCCAGATGCCAAAATCATTATGGTGAGCGCCATTGGGCAGCAGGCCATCGTCATTGATGCAATTCAAGCCGGAGCCAAAGACTTTATCGTCAAACCGTTTATGCCGGAAAGAGTGATTGAAGCAATCAACAAAGTATTAAGGTGATAAACCCTGGAGCGGAATCTTTGCTGCAATAACAAGGGGCCAGCAGGGGGTGGAGAGTTGGAGTTCATTTCAGTATTGGTCGTAGACGATTCTGCCTTTATGCGTAAAGTGATCAAAGACATTATTAACAGTGATCCCTTGATGCAGGTTGTAGGGACGGCCAAAAACGGACAAGAAGCCTTGTTGAAGGTTGAGCTGCTTTGTCCTGATGTAATCACCATGGATATTGAGATGCCGGAAATGGATGGTTTAACTGCCCTGGAGATCCTCATGGAAACCAATCCTGTGCCCGTTGTCATGTTGAGCAATCTGACTCAATTGGGAGCAAAAGCAACCATTAAAGCTTTACAGTTGGGAGCAGTTGATTTTATTCCCAAACCTTCCGGAGCAATATCACTTGATATAGCCACGATCAGTGAAGAAATTATAAATAAAGTCAAAACAGCTGCGTCAGCGCATGTAATTCCCTCCACCAGAACAGCAGCCCATTTAATTACCGAACGGGTAGACAAGACATCCTTTAAGGGAAACAGCGGTGAAAACCAATTGGACAAATTGGTATTGATCGGTGCCTCTACCGGCGGGCCCAAAGCACTCCAACAAATCATATCTGCCCTGCCCGGCGATATTGATGCAGCCCTGTTGCTTGTTCAGCATATGCCGGCAGGCTTTACCAAATCCCTGGCTGAAAGACTGAACGCCAGCAGCAGCATCAGCGTCAAGGAAGCGGAAGATGGGGAACCCATTTTGACTGGCCATGCCTATGTTGCGCCAGGCGGCTATCATATGCGGGTTCATCAACAAAAACTGCCGCTGGGGGATCGGATGGTCATCAAGCTGCAGCAGGATGAACCGCGGGCAGGACATCGACCTTCCATTAATGAGATGTTTCTTTCCGTGGCGGCGCAATTTGCGGGAGAGGTCACAGGGGTCATTCTGACCGGAATGGGAAACGATGGTACGGCAGCCTTGCCGGCGCTGCGGAACAAAGGTGCCTGGATTATTGCCGAAGACCAATCTTCCTGTGTTATATATGGCATGCCCAAATCTGCTATCGAATCAGGTTATGTCAATGAAGTCCTGCCCTTGTCGGAAATAAGCGCAGCGATCGTAAAACTGCTGCAGTAGGAAAGAATCACTTGTAGTGACGGCGGAGGTGCTCGTGCATGGAACTGGATATGAACAAGTACTTGGATGTTTTCCTGGAGGAGAGCCGCGAACATATCAGAACTTTGAACAGCAGGCTTTTGCAGTTGGAGAAAAATCCTCAAGAAACATCAGGCCTCAACGAGATATTCCGCTCTGCCCACACACTGAAAGGAATGTCTTCGACCATGGGCTTTATTGCGTTGGCCGATTTGACACATCATATGGAAAATTTGCTGGCTGAACTGAAGGAAGGAAAAATGCAGGTTACCTCCCGAGCGATAGATATTTTGTTTGCCTGTATCGATCGTCTGCAAATCATGATTGATGATATTGCCGGAGGAAAAAAGCCACATGAGGATAACGCAGATCTTATCCATGCGCTGGAAACCATCCGCAGCGCTCAGGCGGAAACTGCTGCCGGCACAACACAGCATGCCGAAGCAGTTGTACTGACTGTTGATGATGCCCCGGACACACGCGCGCATGGAATGATTTATAACGATTATGACATCACCATCCTGAAAGAAGCTTTAAGCCGGGGTTTTAATGTTCAATATCTAAACATCGGGGTTGCTCCCAACAGCATGATGAAAGCAGTCAGAGTATTTATGGTGTTCAAAGCCCTGGAGGAGAGCGGAGAGGTAATCAAGACAAATCCTTCCGCCCAGGAACTTGATGAAGGCAAGTTTGATGACCAGTTTGAACTGATCTATATTTGCGAAGGTGATTTGACCAAGGCGCTTGCGCGTATCAACCAAATCAGCGAAGTTAAACTGCTGGGCAACCATGCAGTTGACCCAAGTGAATTAACGGTAACCGAACCTGTCATAAAAGCTGGGCCCCAGAGTTCGGCCGGTGCTGCTGAGGTAAAAAAGAATGAACCGGACATGGTCGCGCCGGTCAGACACACGGTCAGGGTAGATATTGAAAAACTTGACCTGCTTATGAATCTGGTCGGGGAATTGGTCATGCATAAAGGACGTCTGGAACAGATTGGAGTTCTTTATAAAATGGAAGAACTCAATAATGCCATTGAACAAATTGATCGGATTACTTCAGACCTGCAGTCGGTTGTTATGAAAGTACGCATGGTTCCGATCGAGCAAGTGTTCAATCGCTTTCCCCGTATGGTCAGAGACCTGGCCAAAGAACTGGACAAGGAAGTTGATTTCTACATGGAGGGCAAGGAAACCGAGTTGGATCGTACGGTGATTGATGAAATCGGGGATCCCCTCCTGCATTTGCTCAGAAATGCAATTGATCACGGGCTTGAACTTCCCCAACAACGCTTATCTCTGCAAAAAAAACGGCAGGGGCAGCTCTATTTGCGGGCACGACATGAAGGCAATCATGTCTTCATCGAAGTGGAAGACGATGGCGCCGGCATAAATCCGGACAAGGTAAGGGAAAGAGCAATTGAATCCGGACTGCTGGGAATACGGGAAGCTGAACAATTAAGCGATGAAGAAATCATCAAGCTGGTTTTTGAATCCGGCTTTAGTACGGCAGAGGTGGTCACCGACATTTCCGGCCGCGGGGTAGGCATGGACGTAGTGAAAAGCAAGATCGAAGCCTTGAGCGGAGAGATTATTGTCAACTCCAAACCAGGATACGGCAGTCTCTTCAAGATAAAACTCCCGCTTACCTTGGCCATTATTCAAGCCATGATGGTAACTGTTCAGAGTGAAACCTATGCGATACCTTTGACTTCTGTAGATGAAACAACCATGATCAGCGCCCGGGACATAAAAGTAATCCAAGGTCAGGAGTTTATTACGTTAAGAGGCAGCATATTGCCTCTGCTGCGTCTTAATCGTCTGGTCGAACTTCCCGAAACCGACCAGACAACCGATGAAATATATGTGGTGGTGGTTCACAAGGGCAGCAAACAAGTTGGTCTGGTGGTAGATACGCTGATCGGGCAACAAGAGATCGTCATCAAGAGTTTGGGCAAGATACTGGACGGTATTCCGGGGATTGCCGGAGCGATTATTGCCCGGGATGGCAGTGTATGTCTGATCCTGGACGTTGCAACATTGTTTTAAGGGGTGAGGGAATGAGCCTTTCCAAAGTCCCGCTGGAAAAGAATCAGTCGCCTGGCGAGACGATGCAAGTGGTAGTCTTTTTTTTAGCGGGGGCCGAATATGCAGTGGAAATCAAACAGGTTGAGGAAATCAATCGGCTCCTCAATATTACGCGCGTTCCCCATGCCCCTTCCTATATCGAAGGTGTCATTAATTTGCGCGGCAATATCATTCCGGTCATTAATCTGCACAAGAAATTCAATTTATCCGGTCAGGAATTTGATCCACAAACCCGTATCATTGTACTGAAAATAAATGATCTCAATGCCGCCATTATTGTTGACCGGGTTTCCGAAGTGATTTATCTGGAGGTTGATCATATCGTTGCGGATACTCAGTTTTTCAGTCCCATCAATGCGGAAGTGATTGAGGGAATGGTAAAAAGAGAAGACCGACTCATCATTGTACTGGATTTGCTTAAACTGCTGAATAAGGAAATAAACTGATCGGGGTGAGCGTTTTGCACGAGGGATGGGACAAAATATCAAAAATGCAACTGGATGTGCTCCGCGAGATTGCCAACATTGGAGCAGGCAATGCGGCAACCGCTTTGGCTACCATGCTCAAATCCAGAATCGAAATCAGTGTGCCGCACGCATTAATCATGCCGTTTGCCGATGTGCCTGGCTTTATGGGGGGAGCTGAAGCTCATTCCGTGGGCATTTATTTTCATGTGAGCGGACCAGCCCAAGCCAGTATCCTGCTGGTCATGCCGGTTGAAAAAGCAGCGCAGTTGTTGGAAATGCTGTTGGGTACCAGTCCGGCATCAATGAGCGGCCCGTTTTCCAATTTGGAGTATTCTGCTTTAATGGAGCTGGGCAATATTCTGTCTTCATCCTATTTAAATGCCTTGTCGTCATTTACCAGGATATCCTTTAAACCTTCTCCGCCGGCGCTGGCCGTTGATATGGTCGGCTCCATTTTAAACACCATTCTGAGCCAATACGGTGAAGTGTCGGAGATGGTTCTGGTGATGGAGACCGGCTTTAAAAAAGATAAAGTTGATGTGGTTGGCAATATCTTTTTACTGCCGGAACCGGACTCACTGAATACGCTTTTTAATGCACTTGGAGTGGTTGTTTAATGGGAGAATTGATCCAGGTAGGCATGGCAGAATGCAAACTGGCCAGACCACCTGACAAGCTGATGACTGCCGGCCTGGGTTCGTGTGTTGGCATATGCCTGTTGGATCCGATAACCAAAATCGCCAGTATGTGTCATATCATGCTGCCGTATTGCCACCACGACAAACCTGCAGTCAATCCCGGCAAATATGCTGATACGGCCATCCTTGCTGCCGTTGGCGCCATGCACAGGAGCGGCGCAGACACAGATCATTTGATTGCCAAGATTGCCGGAGGTGCACAGATGTTTCGCTTTTCCGGGAACAGCGATATTTTTAAAATCGGCCAACGCAACGTTTTATCAGTAGAAGAGAACCTGGAAAAAAACAAAATCCAATTGCTGGGGAAAGACATTGGCGGAAATGTGGGTCGTACCATTGTTTTCGATCCGGCTACGGGGAACCTGGCAATACGCACCATTCACGAGGGAGATAAAATTATTTGATTTTACAGCCTGGCGCTGACACCCTGACAAAAATGACTGCAAATCTTGCCAACGCCCGGGTTGATATGCTATAGTATCTGTTGGTGATTACACACGTTGCTGGATCGGATGGGGTTGTGCTTAAAAGTCCCCCACTGAAATGAAACAACGGAGGCAAAGAAAAACAAGGAGGCATTGGAATGGCAGTTATTACCATGAAACAATTACTTGAAGCCGGGGTCCATTTCGGACATCAAACCAGAAGATGGAACCCCAAAATGAGTCCCTACATCTATATGGAAAGAAACGGGATCTATATCATCGATTTGCAGCAGACCGTCAAGAAATTTGATGAAGCGTATGCCTTCGTCAAGGAAGTTGTGGCAGATGGCAAAGGAATCCTGTTTGTTGGAACCAAGAAGCAGGCCCAGGAAACCATTAAGGATGAAGCTGCTCGCTGCAATATGTATTTTGTCAACCAGCGCTGGTTGGGAGGCATGCTGACCAACTACAAAACCATCCGTAAAAGAGTCATGCGGCTCAAAGAACTTGAGCGCATGGAAACAGACGGAACTTTTGATGTATTGACCAAAAAAGAAGTAGCCCATCTGAGAAACGAAGCCGAACGGCTGGAGAGATTCCTGGGCGGGATCAAGGACATGGATAAACTGCCCGGTGCCGTTTTCGTCGTCGATCCCCGCAAGGAGAGAATCGCTGTAGCTGAAGCCAGAAAGCTGAATATTCCGGTAGTTGCCATCGTCGACACCAATTGCGATCCAGATGAAATTGATTACATCATACCTGGAAACGATGATGCCATCAGAGCCGTTAAATTGATCTCAGCCAAGATCGCTGATGCAGTATTGGAAGGCCGCCAGGGAGAACAAGTTACCGCTTAAAGATCAGGAGAAGGGGGTGGGGTTTACAGCAAACACACCCCTTTTTTGTCTGCGCAATACAGCAAGAAAAAACAACAGGAGGTTATGGCATAATGGAAATCACAGCCGTAATGGTAAAAGAACTGCGCGAAAGAACCGGCGCAGGAATGATGGATTGCAAAAAAGCACTGGTAGCCATGGAGGGCGACATTGAAAAAGCGATTGATGAACTCCGGACCAAAGGGCTGGCCAAAGCTGCCAAAAAAGCAGGCCGAGTTGCCAGTGAAGGGGTAGTCATATCCTATATTCACGGCGGAGGCCGGATCGGGGTCCTGGTGGAAGTCAACTGTGAGACTGATTTTGTGGCCAAAACAGATGAATTCAAACAATTGGCCTATGATGTGGCCATGCAGATTGCTGCCACCAACCCGGTATGTATCTCCCGCGAACAGGTATCGGAAGAATTGCTGCAAAGAGAACGGGAAGTATTGAGAGCCCAGGCAATTGAAGAAGGCAAACCGGAAAAAATCATTGAAAAGATGGTTGAAGGACGTATCGAAAAATACTACAAGGAAAACTGTCTGCTGGAGCAGGGTTATATCAAGGATCCCGATAAAACCTTGCAAGAGATGATTCACGAGAGCATCGCCAAAATCGGTGAAAACATCGCTGTAAGAAGATTTGCCCGTTTTGAATTGGGTGAAGGCATAGAAAAAGAAGAAACGGATTTCGCTGCCGAAGTCATGTCCCAGATCAAGTCCTAACCCCGTACAACATAGCCAAGAATAATGGGGGAGGTATTCATCATGCATGAACCCAAATATAAACGCATCATATTGAAGCTAAGCGGGGAAGCCCTGGCCGGCGACAATGGGTATGGAATTGAACACAATACCATCACCTCCATTGCCCGTCAAATTGTGGAACTAACCGAGATTGGCGTGGAAGTAGCCATTGTTGTCGGGGGCGGCAATATTTGGCGCGGGGTTGCCGGCAGTGCGCGCGGCATGGATCGTGCCACCGCCGATTACATGGGAATGCTGGCTACGGTTATCAATGCCTTGGCTTTGCAGGATGCCTTGGAAAGTGAAGGAGTCGTAACCCGCGTCATGTCAGCCATTGGGATGCAGGCGGTATGCGAACCGTATATCCGCCGACGGGCCATTCGTCATTTGGAAAAAGGACGTGTGGTTATTTTTGCTGCCGGTACCGGCAACCCATATTTTTCGACTGATACCACCGCGGCGCTGCGTTCTGCTGAAATTGAAGCCGATGCCATTCTGATGGCCAAAAAAGTTGATGGCGTATATGATGCTGATCCCAAAACCAATCCCAATGCCCAAAAATATACCCGGTTGGATTATATTGATGTGCTCAATCAGGGCCTGGCAGTTATGGATTCAACCGCTGCTTCTCTGTGTATGGACAATAAAATTCCGATTATCGTATTCAATCTGACCGTAGAAGGAAATATATTAAGAGCGGTGATGGGTGAAGACATAGGCACATATGTAGGGAGGTAAAATAAATGATCAATGATATTTTGCAAGATGCTGAAGATCGAATGAAAAAAACCATTGAACATATGTTGGGCGATTTCGCCAGTATGCGTGCCGGCCGCGCCAACCCTGCCATGCTGGATCGAATCATGGTCAGCTACTATGGTGAACCGACTCCCATCAACCAGATGGCCAATATCAATGTGCCGGAAGCCCGCTTGCTGGTCATCCAGCCTTGGGACAAGAGCAGCATCGCGGATATTGAAAAGGCCATCATGAAATCCGACTTGGGAATCACACCCAACAACGACGGCAACGTGATTCGTCTGGCGGTTCCTCAGCTGACCGAAGAGAGAAGAAAAGATGTTGTCAAAACGGTAAAAAAACGCGCTGAAGAAGCCAAAGTGGCCATTCGCAACATTCGCCGCGAAGGCAATGATCTCATCAAGTCCAGCGAGAAAGACAAACTCATCTCCGAGGATGAGAGCAAGAAAGGCCTCGACAGTATTCAAAAAGTGACTGACAAATATATCAAAGACATCGATGCTGCCCTGCAGGTCAAAGAAAAGGACATCATGGAAGTATAACTATTTGCGTTACCCGGGGGCCTCTTGTCGGCTGCAATTACGTAGCGGTTGCTGGTTGTTGATTGCAACCTCGATGGGATTGCTTTTGCCCCTGCTGCGTCCGGCAAAAAATTCTCGGGCGGACAACCTAAAGCGATCGGGGATACAGAATGCCAGTCTTAAATTGCTGCTGGATTATGGCTCCTGAAATGGTTATAATAATAACGAAATGCCCCCATCGTATTGGGGGTTTTGTTATATGACCGAGCAGCCTGGGCTGAGTCCTTGCACAGACAAATCGATACCGGGAATGAGTGCAACCATAACGGCAGAGAGAAGGGATAAAATGGCTCGCAAAACCAATCAACAGACCCTCGATCCCAGGAAAATGCCCCGGCACGTAGCCATTATCATGGACGGGAACGGGCGCTGGGCGAAAAAAAGATTCATGCCTCGGACCATGGGACACCGCGCCGGGATGAGTTCCCTTAAAAAAGTGGTGCGCGCCTGTGATGATATGGGTATAGCCATCCTGACGGTATTCGCCTTCTCTACTGAAAACTGGAAAAGACCGGGCGATGAAGTGGGTTATCTCATGCAGTTGCTCACCGAATACCTGCACAAGGAATTGGATGAATTGCATCAAAACAAGGTTCGTATCCGGGTGCTGGGGGATTACCAAATACTGCCCCTGGAATGCCGTGTCGAAATCCAACGCGCGTTACAGATGACTCGAGACAATACCGGACTTGTCTTTAATATCGCTTTGAATTACGGAGCCCGCCAGGAAATCATGGAGGCCGCCAAAAAGCTGGCAGAAAAAATGGCTGTCGGTGAAATCAAAGCAGAAGATCTAAGCGAAGAAATATTTTCCGGCTTATTGTATACTAGTGGTATGCCTGACCCGGATTTGCTTATTCGCAGTTCAGGAGAGATGAGAATCAGCAACTTTTTGCTCTGGCAGATCGCTTACACCGAATTGGTTGTGGTGGATACCCTCTGGCCTGACTTTAGCGAGAAGGACCTGGTGCAAGCGGTGTGGGAATACCAGCAGCGGGATCGTAAATTCGGCGGTCTCAGCAAATAACCGGAAGGATTAAACCGTATGCTTAAAACCAGGATCATTACTGCTGTTATCGGCGTTCCACTGTTGCTTGCCATTTTGTATCTGGGCGGACTGGCTTGGAGCGCGCTGTTTGTCCTCCTGGCGGTCGTGGCTTTATACGAATATCTGGCCATGATGCAGCAGAACGGACAGAGCCCGCAGTATTTGCCGGCATTTATGCTGCTTTTCCTGTTGCTGTTTCAGACGCAGACCGGTCCCTGTTTCACCCCTCTGCTGATGGCAGTGATCATGCTGATCGTTTTGGAAGGTGTATTCTTCTATCCACAATTTACCTTGGCAGATACGGCGCAAAGTTTCCTGGGCGCTTTTTATATTGGCTTTTTATTACACTTTGCCCTGCTGATACAGGATCTTCCCAAGCCTTTCCTGACCATTCTGCTGATCTTTCTGGTGACCTGGGGATCTGATATTGGTGGTTATGTTTTTGGCCGGCTGTGGGGGAAAAGGAAAATGACCCCCTTGTTAAGTCCCAATAAAACATGGGCTGGAGCAATGGGGGGAGTGCTGATGGCTACGCTGGCTGCAGTTGGTTTTGAATACTTTGTGCCCCTTGCAGGCTTCAGCCTGGGCAAAATGATCTTCCTGGCGGCCATCGCTTCGGTTGCCGCCCAACTGGGTGATCTTTTTGAATCGGCCATGAAAAGATCTTTTGGCGTCAAGGATTCCGGATGGATTATTCCGGGCCACGGCGGTGTGCTGGACCGGTTTGACAGTTTTATGCTGGTCCTGCCGGTTTTTTATTATTTTCTTTCTTTGGCCTGTTAATATGTTTCGCCAGCAGACTCATAAATCCAATCATACCTAATAAAATAAAATGAGGTGAGCGATTTGGATCAGGAAATCAAGAAAAACCTGCTGTTATTACTCAAAACAAGCAGTATTGTGATCGCCATGTTTGGTCTTTATTTGCTGCTGGTATATCTATTTCCGGTTATGGGCCGGATATTGGGTTATATTCCCAATCTGTTCCTGCCCTTTATTTTTGCGATTCTGATTGCAATCCTGGTGGAACCGGTCGTTAATTTTTTTGAGACCAAATTGCGCTTTAAACGTGTGTTGGCGGTTTTAACCAGTTTACTGCTGGTGATCGGCGGCTTCGTTTATCTAGTTTCCATGCTGGTTACGGCCATCATCAAACAGCTCACCACCATCTATCGGGCAACCCAGTCCAATGCAGATTCAATGATCGCAGACATGATCGGCACAATCAGTGAGGTGCGTCTTATTTTCCTGCGCCTGGATTTGCCGCTGCAGATTCAGAATACCTTGCAGTCAAGTCTGCAACAGGCGATCGAATGGGCGCAGCATTTAATCAGCGCGATCATTAACAGCCTGGTTACCTTTGTCACCCTGCTGCCGGGATTGATGATCTTTTTAATGATTGCCACGGTGGCGACATTTTTCATTATCAAAGACAGGGCCTTGATCAGAAGTTTCGTTCTGCACATTATCCCCCCCGGTATGCGCGACTCGGGCCAGGATGTTCTCGGCAAACTCATCAAAGCCTTTGTCGGCTTTGTTAAAGCATACAGCATCTTGATATCCATTACGTTTATCTTGACCCTGGTCGCCATGAAGATTCTGAATGTGCAATATGCTCTTACCCTGGCTTTAATCATTGCGCTCGCAGACATCCTGCCGGTCTTGGGACCGGGTGCCATCTATGTTCCCTGGATTATCTGGGAGTTTATTTCCCATCATTTGGCGATGGGCATTGCCTTGTTGGCGGCTTATGTTATCATTTCAGCCGTTCGGCAGTTCCTGGAGCCCAAGATCGTGGGCGATAATATCGGTCTGCATCCGCTCGTTACTTTGATGTCTCTCTATGTGGGACTAAAGCTGGGCGGAGTCGTGGGCATGATTATGGGACCGGTTTGCGTTGTCATCTTTATTGCCATTTATCGGACCGGCGTGCTGGACCGTTATGACTGGAGGGATACCGGTGAATAATACAGTTGTGAATCTGATTGTATTGGGATCGACGGGTTCCATCGGCCGACAGGCATTGGAAGTGGTTGATCTGCACCCGGAAAGATTTCGCGTGCTGGGACTGGCTGCCTATGATGAACTGGATTTGTTGGAAATGCAGGTCAGGAAATACCAGCCGCGTATGATTGCTTTGGGCAACGCTTCTTTATATAATGAGTGTCGGGCCAGAATCGGGGACCGGGCAGAGACCCTGACCGGTGTGGAGGGGCTGTGCGAATTGGCTGCGATGGAGGGTGCCGACACGGTGCTGGCAGCCTTGAGCGGTGCGGTAGGCATCAAGCCCACCTTGGCAGCGATAAAAAAATCACGGCGCATCGCTCTGGCCAACAAGGAAACCCTGGTTGCAGCCGGAGATATTGTCATGCAGGCTGCGCGGGACTACCATGCTGAAATTATTCCTGTGGATAGTGAACATTCCGCGGTTTTTCAGTGCCTGCAGGGAGAGCGGCCTTACGTGCAAAACATTTGGCTGACGGCTTCCGGGGGACCTTTTCGTGACCATACCCGCGAGCAGTTGGCTGAGGTTACGGTAGAAATGGCCTTAAGTCATCCCAACTGGAATATGGGCCCCAAAATAAGCATTGATTCGGCCACCATGATGAACAAAGGGCTGGAAGTTATCGAAGCTCATCATCTTTTTGCCATCGCCTATGATAATATCAAAGTACTGGTTCAGAAAGAAAGTGTGATCCACTCCATGGTGGAGTTTGTGGACGGATCCTTTATCGCCCATCTGGGAGTGGCCGATATGCGCATCCCCATCCAGTATGCGCTGACTTATCCGGAAAGAAAGATATCGCCGGCGTCCCATCTGGATTTTACCGCGCTGCAGGCCATTCATTTTGCTGCGCCTGACCAGCAACGATTTCCGGCGCTGGCTTTGGCGATCGCTGCCGGACGACGCGGAGGAACGCTGCCGGCAGTGATGAATGCTGCCAATGAGGTTGCGGTGGGTGCATTTATTCAAAAACAGATCAAGTTTGATCAGATTGCCGTTATTGTGGAAAGAGTCATGCAGAATCATGTTGTCAGCGATCAGCCCGGACTGGATCAAATCCTGAATGCTGATCGATGGGCCCGTGATTATGCCGGACAGTGCGTTTTAAGGAGGAAATAAATTGACAGTAGTTTTAGCCCTGATCATCATTGCGGTTTTGATCTTGGTTCACGAAGCAGGTCATTTTGTAGCAGCCCGTAGAATTGGAATTCCAGTCTATGAATTCAGTCTGGGATTTGGCAGCAAACTTTTTTCCACCAAAAAAGACGGGGTGGAGTATTCGCTGCGGTTGATTCCGCTGGGGGGCTATGTTCGCATGGCCGGTGAAGAACCCGGTGATGCCGACAATCCCAACGGCTTTAACCATCGTACGCCGTTGGAAAAAATGATTGTATCCTTTGCCGGACCGTTTATGAACTTCGTGCTGGCCATCCTCATCTTTATTTATACGTTTGCGGTGATAGGCATCGCCCAACCGGTCGATGATGCCATTCTCGGCGAAGTCATCAAAGACAAGCCAGCCTATGAGGCGGGACTGCAAAGCGGTGATCGGATTTTGGAGGTCGACCGGCAGAAGGTAAGCAGTTGGCAAGACTTTGTGGGGATCATCCAGGACGAACCGGCCGGTCAGCCCGTTCTGCTGACGGTTCAACGGGAAGGGAAAAACCTTGCGCTTTCGGTTACCCCAACGGTCAATGAAAGTAACGGCAAATCCATGCTGGGGGTATACAGCCAGATTGAATATGAACGGCAAGGGATTATTACATCAATTAAAATGGGCTTTATACAGACGTATCAGATGACGGTGCTGTTGTTGCAGGGCTTGGGCATGTTGATCAGCGGCGGGGCCTCTACTTCTGATTTGGCCGGGCCGGTGGGGATTGCCAGCATGGTTGGCGAAGCGGCCCGCGGCGGGATTGTATATCTGCTCAGTTTTTCTGCGTTTTTAAGCATCAATCTGGGGATTTTAAACTTGCTGCCCATCCCTGCCCTGGATGGCAGTCGTTTTGTATTTGCCATTGTGGAAGCAATCCGGCGCAAACCCATGGATCCTGAAAGGGAAGGTTTTATTCATTGGCTCGGATTCCTGTTTCTCATGGGATTGATTGTACTGGCTACCTACAACGATATTCTCAGACTGATTAAAGGATGATGATGATGATGAGACGTAAAAGCAGAGTTGTTAACATAGGTTCCTGCCGCATAGGCGGGGACAACCCGGTGGTTGTCCAGTCAATGTGCAGTACTGACACCCGCAACGTAGAAGCAACTGTTGCCCAGATCAGGGCATTGGAAGCTGCCGGATGTCAGATTACCCGCGTAGCCGTAGTTGATTCCGAGGCTGCCGCCGCCATCCGTCGGATCAAGGCGGACATTGCCATTCCCTTGGTGGCAGATATTCATTTTGATTACCGGCTGGCTTTGCAGAGCCTGGCAGCCGGGGCGGATGCACTGCGTATCAACCCCGGCAACATAGGAGATCGCAAGCGGGTTCAGGCGGTGGTCAGCGCCTGCAAGGAAAAAAACATCCCCATACGCATCGGGGTCAACAGCGGGTCGCTGGACAAGCAAATGCTGCAGCGTTACGGAGCCGTTTGCGCCGAAGCCATGGTGGAAAGTGCCCTGGAAAACGTAAAGCTCCTGGAAGATATGGATTTTCGGGAGATAAAAATATCCCTCAAGGCCTCATCGGTCAGACTTACCCTGGAAGCGTACCGGTTGATGGCCGCCCGGGTGGACTATCCTTTGCATATTGGCATTACGGAAGCCGGAACCAAGGATCGGGCCTTAATTAAATCCGCTTTGGGTCTGGGGATGCTCTTGCATGAAGGCATTGGTGATACCATCCGGGTATCCCTTACCGGGGACCCGGTGGATGAAGTTTGGGCAGCGTATGAAATTCTGCGCAATCTGGGCTTAAGCCAGCGCGGGGTGGAACTGATTTCCTGTCCTACTTGCGGGCGTTGTGAAATTGATATGATACCGTTGGCGGAAGCTGTCGATCAGGCCATAAGGAATCTGGAACAACCGCTGAAGGTAGCGGTGATGGGCTGCGTTGTCAACGGACCCGGTGAAGCCCGGGAAGCCGATGTAGGCATTGCCGGCGGGCGAGGCTTTGGCTTGTTGTTTCGTCAGGGCGAGATCATCAGGAAAGTACCTGCGGCGGAGATGCTGTCAGCCTTGCTGCAGGAGATTGATAAATTGAGTAAAAAGTAATAGGAGGATGGTTCTTTGAAAGCATCACAGTTGTTTTTTCCAACCCTGCGGGAGCTTCCCAGCGAAGCCGAGATTGTTAGCCATCAACTCTTGCTCAGGGCAGGCTACATGCGCAAGACCGGAGCCGGAATATACAGTTATCTGCCCTTGGCCGTCCGCGTATTGAAAAAGATCGAGCAGATTGTCCGTGAAGAAATGAACCGGGCGGACGGACAGGAAATCCTCATGCCCATCATACAGCCCCAGGAATTATGGGAAAAGTCAGGCCGCTGGTCGGTATACGGTGATGAAATGTTTCGTCTGCAGGACCGGCACAAAAGGGGCTTTGCCCTGGGGCCTACCCATGAAGAGATTATCACCACCCTGGTCGATGCCGATGTGCAATCTTACCGTGATCTGCCGTTGATGCTCTACCAGATTCAGAACAAATACCGGGATGAAATCCGGCCGCGTTTCGGTTTGATGCGGGGACGCGAGTTTATCATGAAAGACCTTTATTCCTTCGACCTCGATGAAGAAGGGTTGGATGTTTCCTATAAAAAAATGTATGCCGCCTATTGTGCCATTTTTCATCGCCTGGGACTCGAGTTCCGGGTGGTAGAGGCGGACAGCGGGGCGATCGGCGGCAATGAAAGCCATGAGTTTGTGGTGCTGGCCGACAGCGGTGAATCGGTGATCGTCTATTGTGACCGGTGTGACTATGCGGCCAATGTAGAAAAAGCGGAATGCGTGCTGCCGGAGCCGGCGAAAGAAGCACCGCCCTTGCAGGAAATGGAAAAAATTCATACTCCGGGGGTCAAGACCATTCAGGAACTAGTCGGATTTTTAGGCCATCCTGCCCATGAACAGGCCAAGACATTGATGTATATGGCCGATGGGGAGCTCATTGCGGTGATCCTGCGCGGAGATCGGGAATTAAATGAGATCAAACTGCAGCATGCCCTGCAGGCAAGTGAACTGTTTATGGCTGACGAGATGACGGTGCGTGAACAATGCGGGGCAGGTTTTGGATCACTGGGACCGGTCGGGTTGCCTCTTAAAGTTTATGCTGATCCGGAGATCACCCGGCTGTATAATTTTAGTGCCGGTGCCAACCAGGACGATTATCATCTGGTCAATATCAATCTGGGCCGGGATTTTGTCCCTGAAGAAATCATTGATGTTCGCAATGCTGAGGCTGGTGACATCTGTCCGCACTGCGGCGGGACCCTGCAGTCAACCCGGGGCATTGAAGCAGGCCATATTTTTAAGCTGGGAACCAAATATTCCGATGCCATGGAAGCCTCCTATCGTGATCAGAACGGACAGGATCAGCCCATTGTAATGGGCTGCTACGGCATTGGCATCTCCCGCACCATGGCCGCGGCCGTGGAACAGAAAAATGACCAGGACGGGATCGTTTGGCCTCTGCCCATCGCGCCTTACCATTTGATCATCGTTCCGGTCAACAGTAAAAAGGAAGATCAAATGGAAGCGGCAGAACGTCTTTATCAGGAATTTTCCGCCCGCGGCGTGGAAGTTCTCCTTGATGATCGAGATGAAAGAGCCGGGGTAAAGTTCAAAGATGCCGACCTGATCGGCATACCGGTTAGAATTACAATTGGTCCCAAATCTCTGCAGGAAAACAAGGTCGAAGTGAAGAAACGAATGGATAAAGAGAATCTTCTGCTGACCTTGGATGAAGTTGTCGACAAAGTACTGGCCATGTTGAACGCAGAATAAAATTGCAGGAAAGATGAGGACAGGTGATCATGGAAGCTCTGGAAATCGTCTTTAGACTGGCGCTGGCGTGCATACTGGGCGGGATTGTAGGATTGGAACGGGAAAGTCTGAACCGTCCGGCCGGTTTTCGCACCTATACCGTGGTGTGTGTCGGGTCTGCCCTGGCCATGATTGTTTCAATCGACATGTATACCCAATTCCATCATTATGTTACGGCTGACCCCGGACGAATTGCTGCCCAGGTAATCAGCGGCATCGGCTTCCTGGGTGCCGGTACGATCATGAAGGAAGGCGCTACCATCCGCGGCTTGACCACGGCGGCGGGGCTGTGGGTGGTTGCCTGCATCGGCCTGGCAGCAGGCGCCGGCATGTATTTGGCGGCAATTGTGGCAACCGCTTCAATCCTTTTTGTCCTCATTTATTTTGCCAGATTTGAACATCGTTTCACCGGCATGCGACTGTACAAAGGCATTGTCATCCTGGTGGATGACCAACCCGGACAAGTTGGAATCATTGGTTCCATTCTGGGGGATATGAATGTTCTTATTAAAGAAATCAACCTCGACCGGGAAGAAACGGAAAATCAACTGGAAATCGAACTGTTGCTGCAGTTGCCTCCCGAAATTAGCATCATGGAAGTCATTGAGAGACTGTCAAACATTCAAGGCCTGCATCATATTGACCGTTTGAATTAGATCAAGCCATCCGATTTCAACCTGTCTTGGCAGGAATAAACACGATTTTGGCTGACACACAGGAGGATTATTTTTATGGCCATTTCTTTTTACAGTTTTGTCATGGATAAACTGGAACCGGAACTGGCTTGCCTATGGGAATCAACACTTATCCAAAAAGTGGAAGTGTCCGGCACGCAACGGTTTTGGAGGTTCTATCTGCGGCTGCCCGAACCACTGCCGGAAAACGCCATTCAGGCCACAGAAGCTGCCCTGCGCAGCCGATTGGTGTTTCTTGATCAGCTTGAGATTGTTCCCGCTCTGCATGATTATGCCGGCAGTATAAAAGATATTTTGCAACGCCGCAAGGCCGATTGGACAGCCGGATGTTTTCCCGGGTATGCCCAGCATCAAGAGTATCAAACCATCGATTGGCAGATCGCTGATGACCGGATCGATTTACTTGCTGATCAGCTGACCTGCTACCAAAAGATCATCGATGCAGATGTTTGTTCCCGGCTGGCAGCCTGGTTCTGGCAGGAATATCGTCTCGGTATTCTGGTGCGGGTCGTCTGCCGCCAGCTCCAAAATCCAAACAATCCTCCGGTTACGCTGATCGGGCAGGAACGGCCGGAAATCATTTCCCTGGCACCCGAGGAAAACAAGAAAAAGCGCAACTTTGGGCAGAATAAAAAAGCTGTCTCCCAGGTTATCAAAGCACCGGCAATGGCAATTAATGAATTGCAGGAAGGGATGAAAGCAGCCGTAACCGAGGGAGAGGTTTGGTTTAAAGAAGTGAATGTGCTGAAGGATGGACGACTGGTTATCAGCTATTATTTGACTGATCATACCGATACCATGATCATCAAGACCTTTGTCGATGCAACCAAAGACGACAAAATTGAGATCGGTGATTATATCAAGGTCAAAGGCGCGATCCGCTTCGATCCGTTTATCAAAGAAGCCGTGCTCTATATGGATGACTGCAACAAATTGGAACGTCGGCAACGCGTTGATCAAAGTGATAAAAAACGAATCGAACTGCATGCCCATACCAAAATGAGTTCCCTGGATGGGTTGTGTGAAGTCAAGGCATTGATTAATAAAGCTGCCGCCTGGGGACATCCCGCGATTGCCATCACCGATCATGGCTGCATTCAGGCCTTTCCATTGGCTTTTGCTGCAGTCAAGGCCCTGCAGTCAGCCGGAAAAGAGCTGAAAATCATATACGGGGTCGAAGCTTATCTGATCGAAGAAGACAAAAAAGAACGCCCGTATCATATTATTCTGTTGGCCAAAAACCAGACCGGGCTGAGAAATCTCTACCAACTGATCAGCCTGTCCTATCTGGACTATTTTTATCGCAAACCCAAAATGCGCCGGGCTGATCTGGAGCTATACCGGGAAGGATTGTTGCTGGGATCAGCCTGCGAGGCCGGAGAATTGTATCAGGCCTTGCTCAATCACGCCAGTGAGGAGCAACTCGATGCCATCGCCCGCTTTTATGACTATCTGGAAATACAGCCCTTGAGCAACAACCAGTTTCTCCTCAAGGAAGGCCGGGTTCAGTCCGAAGAAGAGTTGATGGACTTGAACCGTCGCATCATTGCTTTGGGCGAAAAGCACAACAAACTGGTTGTGGCTACCGGGGATGTTCATTTTATTGAGCCGGAGGACCAGATCTACCGGACGATTATTCAGGCCGGACAAGGCTATGAAGATGCTGATGCCCAGGCGCCCCTGTATTTTAAAAACACTGAAGAAATGCTGCAGGATTTTGCCTGGCTGGGAGCAGAGACCGCCCGGCAGGTAGTCATTGACAGCCCCAATCAAATTGCAGCCATGATCGAAACATTACAACCGGTGCCGTCAGGGTTTTATCCACCCCAGATCGACAGTGCGGAACAGGAAATCACCGATCTGACCTGGGAAAATGCCCGCCGACGCTACGGACAGCCCTTGCCGGAAATCGTGGAGGCTCGATTGCGCCGGGAACTTGGCTCCATCACGACCCACGGTTTTTCCGTGCTTTACCTGATTGCCCACAAACTGGTCAAAAAATCCAACGAAGATGGCTATATGGTCGGTTCACGTGGATCGGTGGGCTCTTCCCTGGTAGCATTTCTGACCGGAATTACGGAAGTCAATGCACTGCCCCCGCATTACCTGTGTACCAACTGTTACTTCAACGAATTTTTCTGCCAGGGGGAAGTCGGTTCGGGGGCGGATCTGGCAGACAAAACCTGTCCCCATTGCGGTGCGGTGCTCAACAAAGACGGCTTTGACATCCCCTTTGAAACTTTCCTGGGCTTCGACGGAGACAAGACCCCGGATATTGATCTGAATTTCTCCGGTGACTACCAGAGCCGCGCGCATCAATATGTGGAGGAACTGTTCGGCAGCGAAAATGTTTTCCGGGCCGGCACCATCTCGACCGTTGCGGAAAAGACAGCCTTTGGCTTTGTTAAAAAATATATTGAAGACAAACAACTGCAGCTTAAAAATTCGGAAATCACCAGATTGGCCGGCGGCATCACCGGGGTACGCAGAACCACCGGACAGCATCCCGGGGGGCTGATCGTTGTTCCCCGCGATCACAGTATTTTGGAGTTCACACCGCTGCAGCATCCTGCCGATAAAAAAGAATCCGGCATCACAACTACCCATTTTGAATATCATGCCCTCGATGAGCAGTTGATCAAGCTGGATATCCTGGGGCATGACGATCCTACGGTAATCAAGGAACTCGAAGACTTGACAGGAATACAGGCCCGCAGCATCAGTTTGTCCGAGCCCGAGACCATGAAACTGTTTTCCGGTGTGGAACCGCTCAAAGTGAAACCGGAAGACATTGATTCCAGTGTTGGTACCTATGGCATTCCCGAATTCGGTACCCGTTTTGTCCGGCAAATGCTGGAAGCCACCCGCCCCACCAGTTTTTCGGAATTGGTCAGAATCAGCGGACTGTCTCACGGTACCGATGTTTGGACCCATAATGCCCAGGATTTAATTGAGGCCAGAACAGCTGCCCTCAGCGAGGTTATCTGCACCCGGGATGATATCATGACCTATCTCATCCAGAAGGGACTGGACAAGAAACAATCCTTCAAAATCATGGAGAAGGTCCGCAAAGGTAAAAAACTCAATCAGGAAGAAGCCGATACCATGCTTGCACAAGGCGTGCCCCGCTGGTATGTGGATTCCTGCAACAAGATTGAGTATATGTTTCCCAAAGCCCATGCAGTCGCCTATGTGACCATGGCTTACCGTATCGCCTGGTTCAAGGTCTATTATCCGCTGGCCTTCTATGCATCCTTTTTTGGCATTCGGGCGGAAGATTTTGAAGCCGCCACGATTTTAAGCGGCTATGAACCCGTCCGGCAAAGAATCAAGGAAATAGAAAAAATGGGTTACAACGCCTCGCAAAAAGAGAAAAAACTGGTCACCATTCTGGAGCTGGCCATGGAAATGTATGCCCGCGGCTATGGATTTCTGCCGGTCGATATATATGAATCCGATGCCCGCAAGTTCATGGTCAAAGGCAACAAGCTGCTCTTGCCTTTTGCGGCTTTGCCCAATATCGGCGAGGCTGCTGCCCAGGGAGTAGTTGGCGCCCGTGCTGATGGACCCTTTATCTCCGTGGAAGACTTTCAGGTCCGCACCCACCTTAATAAAAGTGCCATGGAACTGCTGCGCCAGGAAAACTGCTTTGCTGATCTTCCGGAGAAAAGTCAGATGTCTTTATTTGCCTAGCCGCAAACGTTTTTATGTTGCCCGGCAAGAAAATCATCCATAAACTTGTATAATTATATTCAGTTTGCTATACTCTATTTTAGTGAACGAATATGGACGCAAAAGAGTGGGTAGCCAACCCACTCTTTCTATTGTAATATAACCGGAGAATGATGAGCAGGGGGCGAAATGATGGCCAAAGCAACGGCTCAGCAGGTTGAAGCAATGATCACGCCGATTCTTGCCGCGATTGGCATTGAATTGGTGGAAGTTGAATACCGCAAAGAACATGGCGAGCAAATGCTGCGTATCTATATCGATCGGGAGGAAGGGGTGGACCTCAGCACCTGCACCCAGGCTACCCGCGCCGTGCAGGATACAATTGATGAGGCCAACATCGCCTACGATCATTTGGAAATGTCTTCCCCCGGTTTGAACCGTTTACTGAATAAAGAGCTTGATTTTATAAGATTTCAGGGGGAAAGAGTCAAAGTCAGGACCCGGCAGGCCTTGGCAGGGCAGAAGAATTTTTCAGGACGTCTCGGCCAGGTTGACCAGGCGCACTTGAATCTCGAGATAGATGGACAAATACAATCCATTCCCCGGGACATCATTTCAATTGTCCGGCTGGACCCGGAAATATAAGGAGGAAGAACAATGTCTAATGAGTTGATGCAGGCATTGATTGATTTGGAAAAAGAAAGAGGCATTCCCAAAGCGGCCCTTATCGAGGCGATCCGGATGGCACTTAATACGGCCTATAAAAAGAACTTCGGCACCTCGCAGAACGTCAACGTCGAGATGAATGAAATCACCGGTGCCGTACAAGTCTACTCGCAAAAGATGGTGGTTGCCGAAGTCACCGACAAGTCAACGGAAATATTGCTGGAGGAAGCCTTGCAGATTGATCCCGATGCCCAATTGGACAATCTGATCAATATTGAGATCACACCGTCCAATTTTGGCCGTATCGCTGCCCAGACCGCCAAACAGGTGGTGGTGCAAAAATTGCGCGAAGCCGAACGCAGTATGATATTTGAAGAATTTGCTGATCGCGAAGGCGAAATCGTCACCGGCACCATCCAGCGTATCGAATCCAAAATCGTGGTGGTCAACCTGGGACGCACTGAAGGCATTATGTTGCCCTCCGATCAGATCAGCAACGAAAGGTACGAAGTCGGTCACCGGATAAAGGGCTATATATATGAAGTAAAAAACAGCACCAAAGGTCCCAGCATATTTATTTCCAGGTCTCACCCGGCTTTTTTGAAAAGGCTTTTTGAATTGGAAGTACCGGAAATCTATGACGGACTGGTGGAAATTAAATCCATCGCCCGCGAAGCAGGAGCCCGCTCCAAAATCTCCGTGCATTCGCTGGAGGAGGGGATTGATTCTGTCGGTGCCTGTGTGGGGCCGCGGGGCATTCGGGTCCAGAATATCGTCAACGAATTGAATGGGGAAAAGATAGATATCATCAAATACAGCAAGGAACCGGAAAAATTTATCGCCAACGCGCTCAGTCCCTCCAAAGTCATCGCGGTGGAAATTAATGAAGCCGAGAAGAAAGCCCGGGTCATTGTGCCGGATTATCAGTTGTCACTGGCCATCGGCAAGGAAGGGCAGAATGCGCGTCTGGCTGCCAAACTGACCGCCTGGAAAATTGACATCAAGAGTGAAAGCCAGGCAGAGGAGGAACTGTACGAGGATGGCGAAAGTTCGTAAGATCCCGCAGCGCATGTGCGTGGGATGCCGGGAAATGAAAAACAAGCGCGACCTGATCCGGGTGGTGCGCACGCCCGAAGGCAGCATCGAAGTCGATCTGACCGGCAAGAAATCCGGTCGCGGAGCTTATTTGTGCAATAATCCGGAATGTCTTGCCCAGGCGGTCAAAGGCAAGCGACTGCAAAAAGCGCTGGAGCATGAGATATCCAACGACATCCTGGACATAATAAAAACACAGTTAAAAGGATAATCGGCACTTTAAGGTGTGTGATAGATTGAAAAAGGTATATAATTTACTGGGAATTGCACAGCGCGCCGGGAAACTGTCATCGGGCACCATGGCGGCCAAGCAAAGTCTGACCAGACACCGGGCCGTCTTGTTAATCCTGAGTGACGACATCGCAGCCAACAGCAGGGAAGATTTACTGAACTGCAGCCAAAGACAGCGAATACCCGCCATTGCTTTAGGGAGCAAATTCGATTTGGGTACAGCTCTTGGCAAAGCCTATCGAGTGGCGTTAACCATAAATGATATCGGGATAGCAAAAGCAATTATGCAGGAACTGGCGGAGAGCGGAGAAGAGATAAAAACGATGGGGGTGGTTGAATGGCCAAAATAAGAGTACATGAACTGGCTAAAGAACTTAACATACCAAGCAAAGAGATGGTCGTGACATTACAGAATTTAGGTCTGGACGTTAAGAATCACATGAGCACCATGGAAGATTCCCAGGCCAGCTGGGTCAGAAAAAAACTGACGGAACCTCCGGTTCGCGAGCATGCGCAGAAAAAAACGGAGGCAGCGCCCCGGCAGAATGTCGCACCTGCACAAAAGACACCCGAACCACCGCCCCGGCCCAAACCCAAACCGCCAGCAACTGACAGCAGTGCAACTGTAACCCGCGGCAAAGAACCAATAAAGCGTACCGATGATGGCAGGAAGCAGTCACCGCTGGATGCTGCCCGCCCCCAGGCAGGCAAAGAGCCCAGACCGGCGCCCTCAACTGGGCAAGGTGGCATGCGGGATAGAAGCGGGAGACCCACACCCCCGGCGCAGACCGGTCATACGCCTGCACCCGGGATTAAACCCCAGGGTCAATTTGAGAACAGACCTGCACCCGGGATTAAACCCCAGGGTCAATTTGAGAACAGACCTGCACCCGGTGCCAGACCGCAGGGTCAATTCGACCGCAGACCGGCACCCGGGGCAAGAAATGATAATCGTCCCCGGCCCCAGAACGCACCACCGCGGACGGAACAGCGTCCCCAATCAGGGACTGCGCCGCAGCGCCGACCGGAAGGCCAGCAACCCGGTAAACCCGGTCCTGTTCGCACCGATGCCGGAGGCAGACCCATTCAGCGCCCGCAGCCCGGACAGAATCAGACCAACAACCGCCCTGCGGCACAGGAAAAATCGAACCGCGTTGCGCCCGCCAACAAACCAGGCGGTGATAATAAAGGACGCGCTGCTGCTCCCGGCAAGGGTTTTACCCAGAACAAAGGCGGACCAACCGTAAGACGTGACTACAGCCGGCCCCAGCGCAAGGGCAAACATAAACGCAAAAAAGAAGACAACGTTATGCTCACACCGGAGTCAATCACCATCGGAGCTTCCGTTCAGGTACGTGAATTGGCTGAAGCCATGGGCAAAACTGCTGCCGAAGTGGTTAAAAAATTAATGGAATTGGGCACCATGGCCACCATTAATCAGGAAATCGATTATGATACAGCGGAGATCGTCGCCAG
>ERZ795053.651-NODE-651-length-44164-cov-6.597996_pt1 | contig 44164 bp, 31 predicted proteins | sample MGYA00375137_ERZ795053 | MGnify/ENA primary metagenome ERZ795053 (study PRJEB30182, sample SAMN05720284) | activated sludge metagenome | isolation source: Anaerobic digester | place: Hong Kong | collected 2014-12-17 ... | reverse complement strand
CGCGATGGTCACCGACTGGGTCGACGATGCCGTCGCACTGAGGTCGTCGGTGACGGTGAGCGTCACCGTGAAGGTGCCGGCAGAGGCATACGTGTGCGTCGCGGTCGTGCCGGTCCCGGTGGTTCCGTCACCGAAGTCCCACGTGTACGAGGCGATCGTGCCGTCCGGGTCGGTCGAGGCCGATCCGTCCACGGCCACCGTCAACGGCGAGGTCGTCGTCGTGAAGCTCGCCAACGGCGCCAGGTTGGCCGCGATGGTCACCGAGCGGGTCGTCGATGCCGTCGCATTCCGGTTGTCGGTGACGGTGAGCGTCACCGTGTAGGTGCCGGCCGCGGCATACGTGTGCGTCGCGGCCGAGCCCGTGCCAGTGGTTCCGTCACCGAAGTCCCAGGTGTACGAGGCGATCGTGCCGTCCGGGTCGGACGAGGCCGAGCCGTCCACTGCCACCGTCAACGGCGAGGTCGTCGCCGAGAAGCTCGCCGAGGGCGCCTGGTTGGGCATCAGCCCGCCGCCCTTGGCGAAGTGGTCGGCGATCTCCGCCGGGGTGAGCACCCGCGGGTAGATGGCTGCCTCGTCGAGGACGCCGTTGAAGTAGGCCGACGAGCCGCCCCACGAGTTGTCGCCGCCAAGACGCCACCAGCCACTGTACCCTTCGGCGGCCTGCTGCGGGTTGGTCCCCCGCAGGATCCCGTCGACGTAGAGCTTCATCCCGTCGGTGCCCTGAGTGGCCACCAAGTGGTGCCACTGGCCGTCGTTGAAACTCTCGGTCGTGCTGGCGATGTTCATCGAGCCGGTCCATGCGCCGAAGTGCAGGGTGCCGTCGTTGTTCATCCAGACGTGCCGGTCGTAGCAGTTGCTGCGACCGGTCTGCGAGCAGCCGAAGCCGATGAGCTTGCCGCCCACGGTGGTGGTCGTCGAGAACCACAGCTCCTCGGAGTAGGGATTGGGGTTGGCCGTCTGGGTCGCGGACACGACCTGCGTGCCCTCAGCCCCGTCGAAACGGACCGCCGTGTTCCCGGACAGCACGCCAGGCTGTCCGAAGGTGTGCCCGCTGCCCTGATACTGGCCGTTGGCGCCGTTCGGGGAGGAGTCGACCGCGGCCGGACCGGCTGCCTCGCCGAGACGCCAGTAGACATCCGGTCCGGAGTCCCAGACCGCCGCGCCGTAGGCATCGGTGGGTCGCGTCGGCCAGGTCACCGCGCGCCCCGATGCCGTCCAGTGCGAGCGGACCTGGTCGAGGGTGAGCACGGTCGGGTAGACGGCCACCTCGTCGATGTCACCGGCGAAGTAGGCATTGCCGGACCAGGGGCTGTCGCCACCGATCCGCCAATAGCCGGAGTATGGCTGCGCCTGGCTGGTCGGGTTGCGGCCGATCCGCTTGCCGTCGACGTAGAGCGTCACCCCGGTGCCGGGCTCCATGGTGCCGACCGCGTGGTGCCACTGGCCGTCGTTGAGAGCGCCTGGGCTGCTCACCGTGTACCCGCCGTTGTTCCACACACCGAAGGTGACCCGGCCGTCCGGCTCCATGTAGATGTGTCGGTCGTAGTTGCTCGAGTTGCCGGTCGGCTGGTCGCCGAAGCCGACGATCTTGCCGCCCGACGAGGTTGTGGTGCGGAACCAGGCCTCGACGGTGAAGGTCTGCGGGCCCTCGATCCGGACGCTGTTGACCGCTAGGCCGTTGATCCCGTCGAAGGTCGTCGAGCTGTCGCCGTCGGCGGTCGCCCCCGAGGCACCCCGGGTGTAGCCGCCGCTGAGCGTCGCGTCGTCGAAGTCAGCCCAGTCCATGACCGAGGTGCCGGAGGGCTCGCCCAGACGCCAGAGGTGCGCAGCGCCGTCCTGCTTCACCTGGGCGGCATACGCGCTCGGTGCACCAGCGCCGATGGTCACGGTGTTGGAGATCGGGCTCCACAGCTGGTTGCCGGCGGAGTCGGTGATGCGGACCTGGTAGCGGTGCGTCGATCCGACGGCCAGGCCGGTGTCGACAAAGCCAGCCCGTGGGAGGGTCCAGAAGTTGGACGCGATGGTGCGCGTCGCCTGCGGCACCCACACGGCGTTGTCACGCAGCAGCTCGTAGGTGAGGGTCGAGTCGTCGTAGTCCCAGGCAGTGCCCCAGGTCACCCGGGCGGTGCCCGCCTCGAGTGACACGGCCGTCGTGGCGGGAACCGGCGTCGCCGGAATCGTCGCGTAGCTGGGTCCGACCTTGCGCGGGGCGATGTCGGAACGAGCGAACCGCACCAGACCCTGCTGGGCGACGCCGTTGACCCGGGGGAACTCGCCGCCGACGAGCAGGTATCGACCGTCCGCCGTCCCGTCGACGGCCCAGCCAGCCTGCCCGGAGGCCGTGATGGAGCCGAAGGCGAAGTTCGGGAACCAGTGCAGCACCTGCGCGTAGGGGACGCCGATGAAGTTCCAACCGTAGGCGTCATTGCGCTCGGTGATGCCGGTCGGGTAGGCCGTGGTCGCCGAGGCCTTCTGCCACCGAACCCGCGGGTTGGTGTCGGGGAACGAGCCGATGGGTGAGCAGTCGTGCTGGTGGCTCACGTTGTAGGCCACGCTGCCCATGACCGTGATGTCGTAGGTGTCGCCAAGGCAGTCGTTGGCCCAGACGATCTCGCCCGAGTTGGGGTTGATCGAGAACGGGCCCTCGAAGGAGGCCCCCGCGCCGAAGGCATAGGAGGTGCCGAAGACATTGGTGCCGTCGGTCTTCAGCGAGGTGATCGCGCCGTTGGCGCCGGCGGCCCGGATGCGACCCTGCGCATTGGCCGTCGCCGGCCACGGGTTGGTCGTCGCGTCGGCGTTGATCGAGGCCATCCCGTAGGCCTCCTGACCGTTGACCGTGGTGAACGAGCCACCGGCGATGACCTTGGTCTGGTCGGGCGACATCACCATCGACCAGACGTAGCCGCCCGTGGCACTCGGAGCCCACGGCGTCAGCGACCCGTTGGCGCGCTGGAAGGCGGCCAGCCGGGTCCTGGAAGCGCCCGCCGCACTGGTGAAGTTGCCACCTGCGTACACGGTCGTCGAGGTGATGCCGAGCCCGCGCACCTGGCCGTTGATGTTGGGGGCGAAGGAGTTGAGCGCGCCCGAGGGCAGGTCGAAGGAGGCGATGTGCCCCCGGGTCTGCCCATCGACCGCGGTGAAGTCCCCGCCGACGAAGAGCTTCGTGCCGTCGGCCGAGGCGCGGATGACCAAGCCCTGGGCATTGAGGCTGTGGTTGAAGCTCGCCACTCGGTTGCCGGTGGTGATGTCGATAGCCAGGATGTTGCCCGCGGTGACCTCACCGGCTCCCCCGGCAGCGACCCCCGGGGGCCGAGCCTTGGTGAAGCTGCCCGTCACGTAGGCGGTGGTGCCGACGATCGCCTGGCTCCAGACGACTCCGTTGACCTGCCAGGTGGGCAGCGCATCGGCCGTCACCGTCGGCGGGACCGCCTCGGGCGCCAACGGAGCGGCCGCCGCGGCCGCGACGCCTGGTGGCTCGGCCGCAACGGCGCCCGGAGCTGACCCAAGCAGGGCCACCCCCGCGGCCGCGACGACCGAGATGGTGCGCAGGAACGAATGACGAGACGATCCAGCCATGACGAGCCCCCTCGAGAGCCGAGGGATTCGTCGTCCCCCGGCGGCTGACCTAGTGTGTTGCTGACTGTGTGTGGTGCAGATCTATGGCCTGACTGGGCCGATCCAGAGCTCGTCGTAGGAGAACACGACGGGCACGAGCGTTGCGCTCCCGCTGACGTAACTGTAGATACCGATGCCGCCCGGCGTCTGCAGATTGGTCGAACTGTCGGTTGCCGAGGCCTGCCAGGCTGCTGGCTCAGTCTGGCCGACCTGCCACACCTTGGCTTGCACCGTGGTTGGCGACGTCCCCGTGACGGCGACCCTGATGGCCAATGGTTCGCCAGGGGCGACCACACCCGGGACGTTGTACGTGCCGAGGATCGTCTCGACGCTGTTGTCCATCCGCGTCACCCAGAGGGTGACGGCGCCCGTACCTGTGACGCGCATCTTGGCCCGGTAGTCGGACGTCCCGACCGAGCGGCCGATGACCGAGACGTACTGACCACCTCCGCTGGGCGCCTTGTCGGTCCTGACCACGAGAGCCACCTCGGTGTCGGTGCTGCTCACCGGCAGGGTAGCGGTGCCGCTGGCACCGGCGCCCAAGGTCATCCGGCCGACCCCATTGGCCACCGAGTATTTCGAGGCCGTGCCGGTCACGGTCCACGCCCCGCCCAGGTCCGCCGCGCCCCACGTGTTGGAGACCATCCGGGCGAAGGAGTCGGTCGCATAGGCTGGGTTCGGGGCCACGGTGACCGACCGGGTCACCGTGCTGGCCGCCCCACCGTCGTCGGTGACCGTGAGGCTCACCTGGTAGGTGCCGGCGGCGGCATACGAATGTGTTGCCGTCGGCCCGGTGGCGGTCGCACCGTCCCCGAACTGCCATGCGTACGAGGCGATCTGGCCGTCGGTGTCCGCCGAAGCCGAGCCGTCGACGCTGACCATGAGCCACGTCGCCGTCGTCGTCATCACTGCCGCTGGCGCGTGGTTGGAGACGACGGTCACGGCGCGCTGGGCGGTGGCGCTCCCACCGCGGTCGTCCGTGACGACGAGGGAGACCTGGTACGTGCCGTCCGCTGCGTAGGTGTGCGAGGCCGTCGCTCCGGTGGCGGTGCTGCCGTCGCCGAAGCTCCACGCGTAGCCGACGATCGTCCCGTCGGCGTCGCTGGACGCCCTGCCGTCGACCGCGACGCTCAGGTGGTCGGCGGCCAGGGTGAATGAGGCCGTCGGCAGGATGTTGGCCGGCCGGGACACGGTGATCGTGCTGCTCGTGGTTGCCGTGGCCCCGACGGCGTCGGTGACCACGAGGGTGACGACATAGCTGCCCTCGGCGGCATACGGGTGCGTCGCGGTGGGGCCGGTGCCCGTCGTGCCGTCGCCGAAGTCCCAGGCGTAGGACGCGATCGGGCCTTCGGCATCGCTGGAGGCGGAGCCGTCGACCGTCGCGGTCAACGCCGAGACGGTGGAGGTGAACGACGCGGTTGGGGCCTGGTTCGCGGCGACCGTCACCGAGCGTGTCGTCGTCGCCGTCGCGCCCACGTTGTCGGTCACCGTGAGGATCACCGAGTAGGTGCCGGAGGCGGCATACGTGTGCGCCGCGGTGACGCCGGAGCCGGTCGACCCGTCACCGAACTGCCAGGAGTAGGAGGCGATCGTGCCGTCGGAGTCGCTCGACGCCGATGCGTCGACGGTCACCCCGAGGTAGCTGGCGGCCGTGGTGAACGAGGCCACCGGGATCCGGTTGGGCACGATGCGGCCCGCTGCGGCGTAGTGCGCGTCGATCGTGGCCTGGGTGAGCACCGACGGATAGACGGCGACCTCGTCGATCGAGCCGTTGAGGTAGGTGCTCGTCGCGCCACCCCAGCACTTGTCGCCGCCGATCCGCCAGTAGCCGGCGTAGTTCTGCGCCCCGACAGCCGGGTTGGTCCCGACCAGGGTGCTGTCGACGTAGAGCTTCATGCCGTCGGCGCCCTGGGTGGCCACGAGGTAGTGCCACTGCCCGTCGTTGTAGGCGCTGCTCGTCTCGACCTTCTGCTGGGCACCGTCATAGGCGCCGAACTGGAGCTTGCCGTTGTTGAGCAGGCAGACGTGCCGGTCGTAGCTCGAGCTGGTGCCGCTTGCCGCATTCCCGAAGCCGACCAGCTTGCCACCGCGGGTGGTCGAGGTCTTGAACCACAGCTCGGTCGAGTAGGTGGTCGGGTTGGTGCGCTGCTCCTTGCTCGCCACGAGACCGTTCGAGCCGTTGAAGGACATCGAGGTGCCGGTGCCGATGGCGCTCAAGCCACCAGGTGTGACCCCACCCAGGATCGACCCGTCCTGACCCGTGGTGGAGGCGTCGAGCGCGGTCGTTCCGGACGCCTCGTCGAGGCGCCAGTAGAGATCGGGCTTGGCGGCAGCCACGGCCGCGCCGTAGGAGTCGGCCGGCAAGGTCGTGGGCCAGGTGGCCGTCCGGCCGGTGAGCAGGTAGCGAGCGCGCAGCTGGTCGGCGGTCAGGACCGATGGGTAGACCGCGACCTCGTCGACGGCGCCGGCGAGACCGGCACTCGTCGGCTTGTTCGGCAGGCTCGTCGTCTGGTCGGCAAAGAGCCGCCAGTAGCCGGCGTAGGTCGGCAGCGCGATGGGGTTGGCATCGCGGCCGACGAGTTTGCCGTCGACGTAGAGCGCAAGGCCGCTGGCGTCGACCGTTGCGGCCAGGTGGTGCCACTGCCCGTCGTTGACGGCTCGGGCACTCTGGATGCCGCGGTATGCCGTGCCGCCGAGGACCGCGAAGTTCACCCGGCCCGCGTTGGAGAGGTAGAGCACCGAGCTGTTGCTCGCAGCCAGGCTGGTGCTGCTCATCCCGGCGTCGCCGAAGCCGATGATCCGGCCACCGGACGTGCTGGTCGTGTTCACCCAGGCCTCGATGGTTGCTGCCTGGGGGTGCGGCTCGGGCGCCGGCGTGGCGAGCTTGGTCGTCGAGCCACCGGCGCTCGTCACGGCGAGATCGTCGGCCAGGACTCCGGCGCTCCCGAAGGCCACGCCGGTGGCACTGGCGTTGAGGTCGGCGAAGGCGACCGAGTCGACCGCGGGCGCGGCGCTGTCGCCGAGTCGCCACAGGTGGATGGCCCCGTCGGCGCGCACCGACTGGGTGTATGCCGCGGGCGTCGCGGACGACACGGTCACCGGGGCCGAGGCCACGGTCCACTGCACGTTGCCGTCGGAGTCCTTGACCCGGACCTTGTACGTGTGGGTGGCGCCGGGCGTCCGGCCGGTGTCGAGGAAGCCCATCCGCGGCAGGTTCCAGAACACGGAGGACTGGGTGAGCGTGGCGATCGACGCGCCGTTGTCACGGTAGACGTCGTAGGTGAGCGTCTTGTCGTCCCGGTCCCAGGTGCTCTGCCAGGTGACCCGGACCGTCCCGCTCTCGGTGGAGGTCGCGCTGGGCGTCATCGCCGCCGAGTAGATCGGCTTCTGACTCGGGCCGGCCACGCCCCGGTAGGCGAAGCGGACCAGACCCTGCTGGGCGACCCCGTTGACCATGGGGAACTCGCCGGCCAGGGCGACGTAGCCGTTGGCACCGGTCACCGACCAGGCGGCCTGCCGGTCAGGCGTGTAGGAGCCGAACTCGAGGTCGGGGTACCACTGCAGCAGACCAGCGGACGGCAGTCCACGGTAGTCCCACCCGTAGGCGTCCTTGACCGTGATCATGCCGGTCGGGAAGGTCGGCGCCGCGGTCGCCTTCTGCCAGCGTGAGCGCGGGCTGGTGTCGGGGAACTCGTTGATCGCCGTGCAGTTGTGCGAGTGGCTGACGGCGTAGAGCACCTGGTCCATCGGGAAGGTGTCGTAGGTGTCGCCGAGGCAGTCGTTGACCCAGTTGATCTCACCGGTCGACGGGTTCGCCGCGAAGGTGCCCTCGAAGCTGGCTCCCGCGCCGAACGCGTAGCCCGAGCCGAAGATCTGGGTGCCGTCCGTCTTGAGGCTGGTGATGCCGCCGTTGAGCCCGGCCGTGCGGATCCGCTGGTTGGCAGCCCACGGGAGGACGGCGCCGGTCTGGGCGTCGAGGGAGCCCATGCCGTAGGCGTCGACGCCGTTGAGGAAGCTGAACGAGCCGCCGACGATCACCCGGCTGGCGTCCGGGCTCATCGTCATGGCCCACACGTAGCCGCCGGTACCGGTGGCCGTCGGTGCCCACGAGCTCATCGCGCCGGTCGATGCCGAGAAGCTGGCCAGGGAGCCGCGCGTCTCGCCGTTGGCCGACGGGTAGTTGCCGCCGACGTAGACGGTGTCCCCGCTGGTGGCGAGGGCGCGCACCTGTCCACCGACGTTGGGCGCCCAGTTCGACACCAGGCTGCCGTCGGCGACCGCGAACGCTGCGACGTGGCCGCGGGCCACCCCGTCAACCGCGGTGAAGTCGCCACCGACGTAGATCCGCGAGCCGTCCGGCGCCGCGCGGAGCACGAGACCCTGGGCGTTGAGCGAGTGGTTGAACGACGTCACCGGGTTCCCGGTGCGGATGTCGTAGGCGAAGATGTTCAGCGCGTCGACCTCGCCCGCTCCCCCCACCGGGACGCCCGGCGGACGGGCCTTGGTGAAGGACCCCGTGACGTAGACCGTGTTGCCGACGACGACCTGGCTCCAGGCGACGCCGTTGATCTGCCAGGTCGGCAGCGCGGCGGCGGACACGGGCGCCGGCAGCGGCGGGGTGGCTGGAGCGGCGTCGGCCGCCATGGCTGGGGCGGCGATCAGGAGCTGACCGGCCAGGGCGCTGACCGCGACCGCGACAAGCGCACGCACACGCCATACAAGTTTGACTGACATCATGCCCCCGCAGATGCTGCCGAGCGCTCGACTCCCCGAAGCGCGCTGTTGGTGTCCATGGTGCCTGATCGAGCCGGATTCTGCGGCTCAATCCGAGAAATGAGACTGCGGAGCACGACCCCACCGACGACCAGGCCCAGCGCAAGGGCGATCGGCGTTGCCGCCACGGGCAGCACCCCGATGCCCAGCCCCACCGCGAGCACGCCGAGCCCGAGCAGCGAGTCGAGCACCCGCACGCCGAGCACCGCGCGCTGCCGCCCGCGAGTGGCAGCCAGGCTGGCGAACGGCTGGACCGTGGCGATCGCCGCGGCATACACCGACCAGGCGAGCACGGCCAGCGGCGAGATGGCGAAACCAGGCCCGGTGACCAGGTGGCCGATCGACGGGGCCAGCACCATCGCGAGTACCCCCATGGCGAGGGCGCCGACCGCGAGCCCGAGGGAGGCGCGCGAGGCGCGCGCGCGCAGCGTGGCCACCGGCGCCGTCCGGTCGCGGGCATAGGACGCGAAGAGGTACGAGCCCAGCCCCTGCACGACCAGCGTTGCCGGGGCGACGAAGATCCGTGCGGCCTCCAGAGCACCCAGGGCCGCGGCTCCGGCAGCCGCCACGACGAGGAAGCGCATCGCGGTGAGAGCCGTGGGGTTGACGGCAACCTGCAGCCCGCGCCAGCCGCCGAAGGCGAGCACCTCGCGGTATGCCGCGCCGCGCCACGCCGGTCGGTCGCGCTCGGCCACGGGCAGCAGGCTGACGCCGACGAGGATGCCGACCAGCTGACCGACCGCGAGCGCGAGGAAGATGTGATGGACGGCGATCGACCCACGGGCGGCGAGAGCGACGCCAGCCAGCGTGGTGACCACAGCGGCCGTGTCGACGACAACCAGGCGCCAGAAGCGCATCGTGGCCATCAGCACGCGACGCACGATCTCCTCAACGACGAACAGCACCGCCGCGAGCCCCATCGCGACCGGGGCCAGCCACCCATCGAGGACGCCGCTCACCCACAGCCCGACGCCGGTGCCCAGCCCACCGAGCGCGGCGAGCAGGACGGTCCAGCCGGCCAGGCCGGCGCGAATCCGAGGGTCGTGGCGATCGAGCACGGTCAACGAGTCGCCGACGATCCCGCTGGCCACCGCGGTGACGAGAATGAGCACGCCATAGGAGAGAGCGACGGTTCCCAACCCCGACGCACCAAGCAGGTGGGCAGCGAGGATCTGCAGGGCGAACGATCCGGCGGCCTGCCAGACCTGGGCCACGACGGCCCCCGCCGCCGCCGACGTGAGGCGGGACCCGAGGCGACGGGCCACCTGCCTCACGTAGTGACCTTGGCGGTGAAGATGGCCGCGGCGTGGTTGGGATCGAAGTCGACGACGGTGGTGACGAGACCCACCTGGGCCTTGGGCACGGCAAAGGCGTAGCGCGCCGTGGCGGTGGCTCCAGGAGCGACGGCTCCGCCGAAGTCGCGCATCTCGAGGTTGCCGGGATAGACGGGCGACGCGAGCTGCCGCTCGAGGCCGTAGTAGGTCGTGACGACGACCTGGTTGAGGGAGATCGGCGCGTTGGACCCGTTCTTGATCTCCAGGTCGAGCACCAACAGCTCACGCCCTGGGAAGACGCCGGGGCCGTTGCCGGTCTCCACGGCGGCGGTGGCCTTGGTGAGGGTCACGACCACGCCATCCGGATAGGTGGCCGGCGCGGCGAAGGACGCCGGGGGCGCGGCGATCGACGGGGAGCCCGAGCTGCCGGGTCGGGTGACCTGTGGGATCGATGACGGGGCCGGGTTGGGCAGCGGCGGGGCCGGTGTGCCCGTGGGCGAACCCGGCTCGGTCGAGGCCGTGCCCTGGCTCTCAGCGTCCGTGGTCGTCGTCGACGACGACGTCGACGTCGGACTCGTCGTCGCGGACGGGGACGACGGGGTGGACGTGCACCCGCCCAGCAGGACCGCCAGGATCACCAGGGTGGCGGCGGCTGCCCCGCCCTGCCCGGCCGATCGCCAGCGCCCCACCAGTGGGGGGTGAGCGCCCACGTCAGTACGCTCCCGCTCCCCGCAACACGGCCCGTCCGGTGCGCGCGAGGATCTGCAGGTCGAGCATCGGCGACCAGTTGTCGACATGCCAGAGGTCCAGGCGCAGCGACTGCTCCCACGTCAGGTCGCTGCGGCCGCTGATCTGCCACAGGCCGGTGAGGCCGGGCCGCACCCGCAGCCGCTGCATGGCGTCGTCCTCGTAGAGCTCGACCTCTCGGGGCAGCGGCGGGCGCGGGCCGACGAGCGACATGTCGCCACGGATGACGTTGAGCAGCTGGGGCAGCTCGTCGATGGACAGCCGCCGGATGACCCTGCCGACTCGGGTCACCCGCGGGTCGACCTTCTTCTTGAAGAGGACCTCGTTGAGCTCGTTGCCGCCCTCGATCTGCTCCTTGCGCGCCTCGGCGTCCACGACCATCGAGCGGAACTTGATCATCCGGAACGGGCGGCCATGCGCGCCGACCCGCTCCTGGGAGAAGAACACCGGCCCGGGGTTGTCGAGCTTGATGAGCAGGGCGACGAGCAGCCCGATCGGCAGCGCGAACAGCACCAGGATGCCGGCGAGCAGGGCGTCCATGAGCCGCTTGGTGGTGAGTCGGAAGAGGCTGTCCGAGGGCCGCTCGACGTGCAGCAACGACAGGCCCGCTGCGGGTCGCAACGACAGGCGTGGCCCGGCGACCTCGACGATGCCGGGCGAGACGACGAGGTCGACGTGCCGCTCGGCCAGTGCCCAGCCGAGCCGACGCAACGGCTGCCCGGCGAGGTCGGGGTGGCTCGCGACCGCCACGACCTCGACGCCGAGCCGGTCGACCGAGGAGATCGCAGCGTCGATCGAGCCGAGCACCGCCACGCCCTCGATCTCGCTGTCGGAGAGGTCCTCGGCGGACACGACACACACCCCGACGACGCGGTAGCCCGAGGCCGGCGCGGCGTTCATCTCGCGGATGATCGCCGCGCAGGCGTCGGCGCGGCCGACGACGAGCGTGTCGCGAAGGTCCGCACCGGCGAGCCGGCGGCGGTAGAGGCGGGTGCGCATCACCCAGTGCACGCCGAGCGAGCCGGCGAAGCACAGGGAGATCATCGTCACGACGAAGGTGCGCGCGAAGGTGGCATGGAGCAGGAAGGACGCGACCGCGACCCCGACGAAGGTGGCCAGGGCAGCTCGGGCGACGGCGCGGTACTCGTCGCTGCCGACGCCGAGTCGGTTGAGGTGGTAGGCGCCGTGCGCATGCAGCGCGGACAGCCAGAGGGCGGGCGCGACGAGGGCCACGAAGAAGACCGGGCTGAGCTCGAGCCCGAACCGGGCAAGGTATGCCGCGGTGGCGGCCACCGCCCCGGCGACCACGTCGCCGATCTGCAGGACCCGCCGATAGTGCGACTCCCACTCGGGCAGCCGCTGATCACGCTGGGGGAAGGGCGCCGGCCCGCTCCCCCACCGCTCCCATGCCCGAGCCCGAGCAGTCCCCCGACTGGACGACACGCGTGCCGGTGTCCCGGCGCCGATGTATTCGGCCACGACAAACCCCTGCCTAACGCCTTCCCCGACGTCATCTTGGTGACTCAGCGCGACAGAGAGGACTCCGTCCCCCGACCAAGCCCGGTCTCTGGCTGTGCCCTCGTCTTCCCCCCGGGAAGACTCGCGGCGCCCCTCAGCCTGAGACTTTCGCTTTGACTTGGTTAGGTCAGTCTAACCCCATCGGCCGTTCGACGGATGCCGAACTCGGGAATTCGTCGATCCGGCCCTGCCCCCTCCTGAGGCGAGCACTGCTCAGGGGGCGTGCACGACCTGCTGCGCGTCGAGAAGACCCCGGCTGACCAGCAGCTCCACCGCGTCGGCGGCGTCGGAGACGACGAAGGGCAGGTCGGCCCGCTCGCTGCTCGAGTAGTCGCGCAGGACGAAGTCGGCCGGGTCCATCCGACCCGGAGGGCGGCCGATGCCGACCCGCACCCGCAGGTAGTCCCGCGTGCCGAGCGAGCCGGAGATCGAGCGCAGCCCGTTGTGACCGCCCTCGCCGCCGCCCCTCTTGAGCCGGATGGTGCCCGGCGGCAGATCGAGGTCGTCGTGGACGACGACGAGATGGTCGACGTCGGCGGAGTAGAAGCCGAGCAGCGCCTTGACCGGCCCGCCCGACTCGTTCATGTATGCCGCGGGCACCGCCAGCGCGCACGCCGGGCCGGGCGCTCCACCAGGGAGGACGCCGAGGCGCACCTGGGCGACGTGCGCGCGAGCCTTGTGCGCCTTGAGGTCGGTGAGGGTGGTCGTCGTGACCGGCTCGCCACGCGGCACGGCGCCGGCCCCACCGGCATACCGGCGGGCGAGCTCGCCGACGACCATGGCGCCGACGTTGTGCCGGTTGCCGGCATAGCCGGACCCGGGGTTGCCGAGCCCGACGATGAGCCAGGTGGCCATGCCAGCGGTGACCGAGAGGGCGGGTGGCCCTTACTCCTCGGTCTTCTCCTCGGCCTTGGCCTCGGCCGACTCGCCCTCGGCGGCGGCCTCCTCGTCGCTGGCCTCGTGCTCGATGCCCGCCTCGCCCTCGGCCTCGGCGAGCTCGGCGTCGAGCGCCTCCTGCGAGATCATCGCGGTGATGTTGATGACCAGGGCGTCCTCGTCGGTGACGAGCACGGCGCCCTTGGGCAGCTCGAGGTCGCCGGCCTTGATCTGGGTGCCGGCCTCGAGGCCCTCGATCGAGACGACGACCGACTGCGGGATGTGGGTGGCCTCGACCTGCAGCTCGACGGTGGTGTGCTCGACCGTGACGACCGTCTCAGCGGCGGCCTCGCCCTCGGTGTGCACCGGGACGTCGACGGTGACCTTCTCGCCGCGCTTGACGATGACCAGGTCGACGTGCTCGATGATCGGGCGCACCGGGTCGCGCTGGACGTCCTTGGCCAGGGCCAGCTCGCTCGTGCCGTCGAGCTCGATCGAGAGCAGCACGTTGGCCTGCTTGAGCGCCATCATCGTGTCGTGGCCCGGCAGGGTGATGTGCACCGGAGCGGTGCCGTGGCCGTAGAGGACGGCGGGGATCTTGTGGTCGCGGCGGATCTTGCGGGCGGCGCCCTTGCCGAAGGCCGTGCGGCGCTCGGCGGCGAGCTTGATCTCGGACATGTCTGCTCCTGCTGAAGTCTGGGTCGGGTGCCGGATGGTCCGGGGGGTGGTCCGGGTCGTGCGGTGTCGTGGGCCTCGACGCGGGGCGCGTCGCGCGCGGGCGGAGGCTGACCCAGGGGTCGGCCCAGTCGATCACGGACGACCATGCGGTGCGACTCGACATCGAGTCTGACCGAGCGTGGCGCGTCCCTCGCCGAGGCAACCGTTCGATCTTACCGACGGGGAGAGGCCGACGGAAATCGGGGGCGACTCGCCTGCCCTCGCTCCCGGGTCAGCCGGCCTCGGCTCCTGAGCGCTCGCCCGCCTTGACGACGGCGACCCCAGCGAGGATGAGCAGGCCGCCGAGCAGCTGCAGCGGCCCGGGCAGCTCGCCGAGCAGCAGCCAGGCGAGCAGCACGGCGAAGACGACCTCGGTGAGTCCGACGAAGGACGCGACGGTGGAGCCGAGGCGCCGCGCGCCGACGGCGCCCAGCAGGTATGCCGCGGCGGCGGCCACCAGGGACACCTCGAGCACCGGCACCCACCACGGCCACTGCCGCCCGCCGAGGACGACCGGCTCGGTGGCGACGCCGGCCGGCAGGACGCCCAGCGCCAGCACACCGCCGAGGATGACCGCGCCGACGAGCATGCCGATGCTGGCCAGGGTGACCGCGGGCAGGTCGTGGTCGACGTGCCCGGCGACGACGAAGTAGACGGCCAGGCCGACCGCGGCGAGCAGCCCCCACAGCACGCCGACCGGGTCGAGGCGCAGGTCACCGGCGCCAACCAGGTCGAGCACGAGGACCAGGCCGGCCACTGCGAGCACCATCCCGACGAGGGTTGCCCGGGTCGGCCGGTGGCCGTGGACGAGCCACATCCACAGCACGACGAGGACGACCCCGAGGTACTCGATGAGCAGGGCGACCGCGATCGGCATCCGCTGCACCGCGGAGAAGTAGGCGACCTGACAGCCGGCCACCGCGAAGACCCCGTAGGCGAGCAGCCACCAGCGGGTCCGGCGCAGCACGGCGAGCCGGGAGCGGGCGGCATACAGGCCGAAGGGCAGCAGCACGAGACCGGCGAGCCCGACCCGCACGGCGACGACCGACCCGGGGGTCCAGCCGGTGGCGAGCAGCGACTTGGCCGCGGGTCCGGAGCTGGCGAAGAACGCCGCCGACGCGAGGGCGGCGAGCAGGCCGAGGTCCGTGCCCGCCCGAGCGGGCGCGGCAGCGCGGGTGGGCACGGTCAGGCGCGACCGTCGAACATGCTGGTGACCGAGCCGTCGAGGAAGACCTCCTGGATGGCCCGGGAGATGAGCGGCGCGATCGGCAGCACGGTGAGCTTGTCGAAGCGCTTGTCCTCGCCGATCGGCAGGGTGTCGGTGACGATGACCTCCAGGGCGCTGGAGGAGCGCAGCCGGTCGACGGCGGGGCCGGAGAGGATCGCGTGGGTCGCGGCGATGACGACGCCTGCGGCGCCCTCGGCCATGATCGCGTCGGCCGCCTTGCAGATGGTGCCGCCGGTGTCGATCATGTCGTCGACGAGGATGCAGATCCGGCCCTGGACCGAGCCGACGACCCGGTTGGCGACGCTCTCGTTGGGGCGGGTGATGTCGCGGGTCTTGTGCACGAAGGCCAGCGGTGCGTTGCCGAGGGTGCGCGACCACTGCTCGGCGACCTTGATCCGGCCGGCGTCCGGCGAGACGACCGCCAGCTCGCGATCGCCGTAGCTCTTCCGGACCTCCTCGGCGAGGATCGGCAGCGCCATGAGGTGGTCGACCGGCCCGTCGAAGAAGCCCTGGATCTGGGCGGTGTGCAGGTCGACGCAGATGAGCCGGTCGGCGCCGGCGCGCTTGTAGAGGTCGGCCATCAGCCGGGCCGAGATCGGCTCGCGGCCACGGTGCTTCTTGTCCTGGCGGGCATATCCGTAGAACGGCACGACGAGGGTGATCCGCTTGGCCGAGGCGCGCTTGAGCGCGTCGACCATGATGAGCTGCTCCATGATCCACTCGTTGATCGGAGCGGTGTGGCTCTGGATGACGAAGGCGTCGCAGCCGCGGACCGACTCCTCGTAGCGCACGTAGATCTCGCCGTTGGCGAACTCGTATGCCTGGGTGGGCACGAGGGTGGTGCCGATGTCGTCGGCGACCTGCTCCGCGAGCGCCGGGTGGGCCCGGCCGGAGAAGACCATGAGGTGGCGCTTGGTCTTCTTGCGGATCTGGCTCACGCGCCCGTCCCCTCGCCCTCGGATCCGGTATGCCGCGTGGCCGCCTGCGCGGTCAACGCGGCCTCGGCGGCAGCCGCGGTCTTGCTGCCGGCCCGGCGCCGGGCGACCCAGCCCGGCACGGTGCGCTGCTGCGCGCGGCCGACGGCGAGCTCTCCGGGGCCTACGTCGGTGGTGACCGTGGAGCCGGCGGCGACGTAGGCGCCGTCGGCGATGGTCACCGGCGCGACGAGCACCGAGTCGCTGCCGACGAAGCTGTGCGCGCCGACGGTGGTGTGGCTCTTGGTGACCCCGTCGTAGTTGGCGAAGATCGTCCCGGCGCCGATGTTGGCGCCCTCGCCGATCGTCGCGTCGCCGCAGTAGGTGAGGTGCGGCACCTTGGCGCCGGAGGCGATGCGGGCGTTCTTCGTCTCGACGAAGCCGCCGATCTTGCCCTTGGCACCGAGCTCCGTGCCGGGGCGAAGGTAGGAGAACGGGCCGACGGTGGCGCCGGGGCCGATGAGCGCGAGCTCGGCCTGGCTGCGGACGACGGTGGCGTCGTCGTCGATCTCGCAGTCGACGAGCGTGGTGTCCGGGCCGATCTCGCAGCGGGCGCCGATGCTCGTCGCGCCGAGCAGCTGGGTGTTGGGGCGGATCACGGTGTCCTCGCCGACGGTGACGTCGGTGTCGACCCAGGTCGTCGCCGGGTCGACGACGATCGCGCCACCGCGCATCAGCGCGTCGACGGTGCGCCGGTTGAGCTCGGCGCCGATCCGGGCCAGCTGGGCCTTGTCGTTGATGCCCTCGGTCTGCCAGAGGTCGGCGAGCAGGTGGGCGGCGACGTCGCGGCCCTTGGCCCGGGCGATCGCGACGACGTCGGTGAGATAGCGCTCACCCTGGGCGTTGTCGCCGTCGATCTCGGCGAGCGCGGCCCGCAGCAGCTCGGACTCGAAGGCGTAGATGCCGGAGTTGATCTCGTCGATGGCCTGCTCGGCGGCAGTGGCGTCCTTGTGCTCGACGATCCGCTCGACGGCGCCGTCGGCGCCTCGGACGATCCGGCCGTAGCCGGCTGGGTCGGGCACCCGCGAGGTGACGACGGTGACCGCCGCGTGCGAGGCCTCGTGGGCGGTGACCAGCTCGCGCAACGTCTCGGGGGTGAGCAGCGGGACGTCGCCGCAGGTGACGACGACGGTGCCCTGCAGGTCGGCCGGCAGCACCGACAGCCCGCACTCGACGGCCCGGCCGGTGCCCTTGATCTCGTCCTGGTCGGCGATCAAGCAGTCCGGGTCGTGCTCGGCGATGTGCGCCGCCACCCGCTCCCGCTCGTGCCGGACGACGACCACCAGGCGCATCGGCTCGCAGCCGCGAGCGGCGTGCATGGCGTGGCCGAGCAGGCTGCGCCCGCCGATGGTGTGCAGCACCTTGGGGATCGCCGACCGCATCCGGGTGCCCTCGCCAGCAGCGAGGACGATGACAGCAGCCGGGCGGGTCGTCACGAGATGCGATCCTACCCAGCGGCGCGCGGCCCCACGACCGGGCGGGCGCGGCATACCGGAGCTGGGGTTATCGGGTGACCCGAGAAAGTGTCGCTTCACCCGAGAAAGGTTCTCGGGTGAAGCGCACGTTTATCGGGTGACCCGATAAAGCTCAGCGACCCGGGTGGATCAGGCTCCGCGGTCGAGCCAGCGCTGCAGCATCGCCGTGAACACCTCGGCGGCGTCGTCGGCGGGCAGGTAGGACGCGTCGCGCATGGGGATCGCGGTGAGCCACTCCGGCTTGTTCACCGGGTCGTCGCCACCGACGCCGAGGACGACCTCGGCCCGGCCGTCCCGCAGGAAGAACTTGTCGCCGGTCGGCATGCTGCCCTCGAGCCGCAGCGGCGGCTGCTCGGACGCGAAGCGCACGGTCCACCCGTCGGCCTCCATGGCGCCGGCGGCCCCGGCCCATCCCTCGAGGTCCTCGCTGACGCCGTAGCGCTCGACGGCCTCTCGGATCTGCTTGGCCTGCTGCTCGGCCCGTGCCTGGGCGCGCGTGGTGGTCTGTGACGACATGGGGTCAAGTCTCCCCGCGCCGGAGCCCGACGGGGGTCCACCGATCGGTCGGTCCATGGTGTCGAAGGTACCCCCCAGAAGGCCTGCTCCCCGGGCTGGAATCGAACCAGCGTCGCTCATCCTGATTCAAAGTCAGGCGGGCCCTGCCAACAGACCAACCGGGGACGGCGGCCGGTGAACCGGCCGACCTCCCAGGGTAGCCGCCCCTCGAGGGTGCGCGCGCGGCATACCCTGGCGGGGTGACACCACGCGAGCCCGCACCGCCACGCCGCAGCCGGATGACCGGGCAGGAGCGCCGCGAGCAGCTCGTCGACGTCGGCCGGGCGGTCTTCGCGGCCAAGGGCTTCGAGGCGGCGACGGTCGAGGAGATCGCCGCCAAGGCCGGGGTGAGCAAGCCGGTCGTCTACGAGCACTTCGGGGGCAAGGAGGGCCTGTATGCCGTCGTCGTCGACCGCGAGATGGCGCAGCTGCTCGAGGGTGTCACCACCGCGCTGACCACGGCGCCGTCGACCCGGGCGATCGTCGAGCAGGCGGCGCTCGCCCTGCTCGACTACATCGAGTCCTCGACCGACGGCTTCCGCATCCTCGTGCGCGACTCGCCGACGGGACAGTCGACGGGGTCCTTCGCGAGCCTGCTCGGGGACATCGCGACCCAGGTCGAGGGGCTGCTGGCCGCGGAGTTCAAGGCCCGCAAGCTGGACAGCCGTTCGGCGCCGGTCTATGCGCAGATGCTCGTCGGGATGGTCGCGCTCACCGGGCAGTGGTGGCTCGAGCACCGGCGGATCAAGAAGGCCGACGTCGCCGCCCACCTGGTCAACCTGGCCTGGAACGGGCTCACCGCGCTCGAGGCGAAGCCGCGGCTGTCGACCGAGGGCAAGCGCTGACCGGACGCGCGGACGGGGCGCCTGAGACGAGATGCGCGGAGGGCGGAGGGCGGAGGGCGGCATACCTGTCGGTCGTCGATAGGGCACTGCTGGCACCACGCCGGCAGGGCCGCACTCGGCAGCGGAGCGGTCAGAGGGCAACGACTGAGCGCCGCCCCTCGGGGGACGGCGCTCAGTCGCAACAGGTGTCAGGCGACGGCGGTGATGACGCCGTCCTTGATGGTGATGACCCTCGCGGGCCCGGTCGGGTAGCCGAGCGTCACCGTGGTCACACCCGACGGGTCGTAGGTCACCGAGAGGTTGGCGTTGTTGTTCGTCTTCTCGCGGGTGCAGGTGACCGCACCGGTGTCGGCGGTCGTGCAGGTCCAGACACCCTTGGCCGCCTGGACGGTGAGCGGGTCGCTGATCCCGACCTCGTTGGCGCCTCGGACGTTGACCTTGATCTTGTCGCCCGTGGCAGCAACGGTCGAGCCGTCGGGGAGGGTGGCGGTCGAGGTGCCGCCGCCGGTGACGATCGTCGACCCGTCCGGCATGAGCACCGTCTGGGTGCGGTCGGGCTGCGTGATCGTGGCGGTGCCGTCCGGGCTGAGCGTGACCGAGGACCCGGCCGGGGCGGTGACCGGAGCCCCGCCGCCGATGACCACCGAGACCGTGCCGTCCGGGGCGAGGGTGACCGTCGTGCCGCCGACCGTGGTGGTCACCTGGCCGGTCGGGCTGGTCGTCACTGTGGCGGTGCTGGGCGCGGACACCTGGGTGCCGGTCGTCGTCGTCACCGTCGTCGGTGCCGAGCCGCTCGGGTCGGTGACGACGGTGCCGTTGGGCAGCACGGTGGTGACGGTGCCGGACGGGGAGGTCGCGGTGACCGTGCCGTTGGGGGCGACCGTGACGGTGGATCCGGCCGGTGCGGTGGCAACCGTGTTGCCGCCGACCGACACCGAGGTCGAGCCGTCCGGCGCGATCGTCGTCGTCGTGCCGCCGACGGTTGTCGTGACCTGCCCGTCAGGGGTCGGGTTCACCGTGGCGTTGCCCGGCGCGGTGAGCTGGGTGCCGACAGGCGTGGTGACGGTGGTCGTGGACGGCGTCTGCACGATCGTCGTGCCGGTGGGCAGGACGGTGGTCGTCGTCGTGCCGGAGGTCGTCGTCACCGTGCCGATGGGTGTGATGACCGTCGTCGTTCCGTCGGGCGCGACGATCGTCGTCGTGCCGCCGGGGGTCGTCGTGACCTGGCTGCCCGCGGGGGCCGTGACCTGGCTGGTGTTGCCGCCGGCGACCACGGTGACGGCAACCGAGCCGTCCGGTGCCACCACGGTGGTGACCGTGCCGGGGCCGGTCGGCTGGGTGGCGGTGACCTGGCCGTTGGCGGCCGTGGAGACGGCCACACCCGGCGGGATGTGCACGGTCGTGCCGGTGGTCGTCTGCACCGTGCTGCCGCCGTTGTTCGGCGCGGCGGCGACGGTCGTGCCGTTGGGCAGGGTGGTGACGACCGTGCCGTCGGGCGCGGTGGTCACCGTCGTCGACGTCGTCGGCGGAACGGTCGTGGGTGCCGGCGGAACCGGCGGTGCGGGCGGGGCGGGCGGCGCGGGCGCCGGCGCCGGCGCGGGCGCCGGAGCAGGCGCGGGCGCCGGAGCCGGAGCCGGGGACTGCGGTCGCACCCGAGGTGCCGGCGTCGTGGTGGTGATCCGGATCGGACCGGCCACCGTGGAGCTCGTCACCTGCGGCGACTGGGTCGTGATGCTGCCGAGGACGCTGGGCGTCGGCGCGGCCTTTGCCGTGGGGGCGGGGGTGCTCGCGGCAGTGGCCGTCGCAGCAGCAGCGTTTCCGCCAGTGCCGCCAGAGCCGACCGACCCACCGGCGACCGAGCTGCCCGCAGGCCCGCCCGCGCCCCCGGTGAGGGCCGCCGGCCCGGCGAGGTAGCCCACGCCGAGCGCCACGCCGACGGCGACCGCAGCGGCCTTCGAGCCGAGCTGGGCCATCACCTGGGCGGCAGCCGCCGCCTTGGGCTCCCCGCGCATGCCGCGCGCACCGCCGTCGCCGGCCGCCGCCGCGCCGAGCGCGGTCGCCCAGCCGCTCACCGCGGCCGAGCCGGCGAGGAAGATGATCGGCACCATGAGCGCCGGCAGCGAGTTGTTGACCTCGGCCATCTCGTAAGCCAGGCCCTGGGCGTGCCGACAGCCGCGCAGGTGCTCCTCGACCCGGGCGCGCTGGCGCACCGGGAGCTTGCCGCGGACATATCGGCCCATCGACGCGAGCACCCAGCGGCACTCCTCGTCCTCGGCGCGCGACACGGCGCGGTCGGCGTGCGCGTCGAGGTACTTGGCCCGCAGGCTGTCCCGGGCTCGCATCGCGATGACCGACACGCCGTTGGCCGTCATGCCGAGCTCGCCGGCGACCGCGGCCGGGGAGGTGCCCTCGACGGCGGTGTGCCAGAGGATCCGCTGGTCGCGCTCAGGCAGCCGGCCGAAGGCGACGCGCACGAGGTCGTGGTCGACGGAGCGGGTGATGTCGTATGCCGCGACCGACGGCGCAGCGGCCTCAAGGCCCTCGTCCTCGGTCGGCACGACCCGCAGGTCGGTGCGCGCGTGATCGACGGCGACGGTCTTGACGGTGGACAGGAAGTAGGAGCGGAAGTTCGTCGTCGGACCCTTGCCGCCCAGGATCAGCGAGTAGACCCGGGTGCTCGCCTCGGCGACGACGTCCTCGGCGGAGGTGCGGCCGCGATAGCGGTGGGCCACGGCATACGCTGCGGGAAGGTGCCGGCGCCACAGCTCGGCATAGGCGTCAGCGTCACCGCCGCGCACTGCGCTCAGCAGTGTGCCGTCGTCGGCATCGACCCAGGCTTGACCCCAGATCCCTGCAGTGGCTGACATGGACTACCTCACCTTTCCCCGATCCTGAGGTGGTTCCATTGTGCCGTGTCCACGCAGGGTCGGACACCTCGCGACGGATAATAGGGACGTTCGGATGATGCTGGAAGGCAGGGGCGGCACGCCGGCCGACGACGCCGGATCCGGCCAGGGAGTGGCCCACGAGGCGCACACCGACGACGTCGACCGGATCGTCGCGGCCTGGCGGCGCGAGCTGCCGCAGCTCGACGTCGAGCCACTGCACATCCTCTCGCGGATCACCCGGCTGGCCCGACGGCTCGACCTGTTGCGCGGAGCGGCCTTCGCCGAGCACGACCTCGAGGGCTGGGAGTTCGACGTCCTGTCCGCGCTGCGCCGCGCCGGCGAGCCCTACGAGCTGTCCCCCGGCCGGCTGGTCACCGACACCTTGGTGACCTCGGGAACGATGACCAACCGGGTCAACCGGCTGGTGCGCCGGGGACTGGTGACGCGGCATACCGACCCGCACGACCGACGCGGCGCCCTGGTGCGGCTGACCGGCGAGGGCCGGCGGGTCGCCGATGCGGCGATCACCGACCTGGTGACCCGCGAGCACGCCCTGCTCGACGCCTTGCCGGTCGCCGAGCGGACCGTCCTCGCCGACCTGTTGCGCCGGCTCAGCACCCCGCTCGAGGGCTGACCCCGCCCGCTCAGCCAACGATCTCGGCGGCCTCCAGCCAGGCGTGCTCGAGGGCATCCCGCTCGGCGTCCAGCTCTCGGAGGGTCGCGCTGAGCCGACCGACGGCGATGTGGTCGGTGGCCTGGTCCGCCAGCTCGTGGTGCAGCCGCTCCTGTCGCTCGGCGAGCCGGGCCAGCGCCTTCTCGATCCGGGCCAGCTCCTTGCGCGCCTCGCGCACCTGCCCCGCCGTGGCTGGCGCCCCGGCCCCCGCCCCCGGACCCGGACTAACCGCCTCCCCGGGCCTCGGTGCGACAAGCCCCGGCGTGTCGCGCGACCCTGCCGTCGGCGTGTCGCGCCCCGTCGCGCCCGGCGCACCCACCCGGGTCGGTCTGGCCGCCCTCAGCCGCAGGTATTCCTCGACCCCACCCGGCAGCTCACGCACCCGCCCGTCGCCGAGCAGCGCCACCTGCCGGTCGCAGACCCGCTCGAGCAGGTAGCGGTCGTGCGACACGACGACGAGGGTGCCGGCCCAGCCGTCGAGCACGTCCTCGAGCGAGGTGAGCGTCTCGATGTCGAGGTCGTTGGTCGGCTCGTCGAGCAGCAGGACGTTGGGCTCGGCCATCAGCAGCCGCAGGATCTGCAGCCGCCGCCGCTCCCCACCCGACAGATCACCGACCCTGGTCTGCTGCCGCGCGCCGACGAAGCCCAGCCGGGTCGCGAGCTGGCTCGCCGGCACCTCACGCCCGCCGAGCAGCACCGTGCGCTTGACCTGCTCGACCGCCTCGACCACCCGGTATGCCGCGAGCTCGTCGAGCTCGCGCACCTCCTGGGTGAGGTGGGCGAGCACGACCGTCGAGCCGACCTTGCGCCGCCCGCCGGTGAGCGGAACCTCCCCGGCGATCGCTCGCAGCAGGGTCGACTTGCCGGCACCGTTGACCCCGACGACGCCCACCCGCTCACCGGGCGCGAGCCGCCAGGTGATCCGGTCGAGCAGCACCCGCTCCCCCGCCCGGACGACGGCATCCTCGAGGTCGACGACGTCCTTGCCGAGCCGGCTGGCCGCGAATCTCGTCAGCGCCACCGAGTCGCGCGGCGGCGGCTCGTCGGCGATCAGCGCGTTGGCGGCATCGATCCGGAAGCGCGGCTTGCTCGTGCGGGCCGGGGCGCCGCGCCGCAGCCACGCGAGCTCCTTGCGCAGCAGGTTGTCCCGCCGCTCCGCCGTCACCGTCGCCACCCGCGCCCGCTCGGCCTTGGCCAGCACGTATGCCGCGTAGCCGCCGTCGTAGCCGTGCACCTGGCCACTGTCGACCTCCCAGGTGAGGGTGGCCACGGCATCGAGGAACCACCGGTCGTGGGTCACCGCGACGAGCGCGGTGCCGGGCCGGGTGCGTCGGGTGGCGAGGTGCTCGGCGAGCCAGGCGACGCCCTCGACGTCGAGATGGTTGGTCGGCTCGTCGAGCAGCAGCAGGTCGGGGTCGGCGACGAGCAGCCGGGCCAGGCCGAGCCGGCGTCGCTCGCCGCCGGAGAGCGGGCCGACGGTCGCCGTGAGCCCGCCGAGGGCGGGGGCGTCGAGTCCGCCGAGCAGGCCGTCGAGGACGTCGCGGATCCGCGGGTCGCCGGCCCACTCGTGGTCCGGTCGGTCGCCGACGAGGGTATGCCGCACGGTCGCCGCCGGATCGAGCGCGTCGTCCTGGGCGAGCAGACCGACGGTGAGCGTGCCGGTCGCCCCGCCGGCCCGGGTGACCCGGCCGGAGTCGACGTCCTGGACCCCGGCGAGCACCCGCAGCAGCGTCGACTTGCCGCCGCCGTTGCGCCCGACGACCCCGATCCGCTGGCCGGCGAGCACCCCGGTCGACAGCTCGTCGAGGACGTGCGCGATCCCGTGCACGACGGTGACCCGCTCGAGCGAGACGAGCGCGGGCTGGGCGCGGGGGGCGGGCGGCATACCGATGTGAGGTGGTGAGGTGGGCGCGGTCGGCGGGTCAGTCGCGCGGCGGGGCGATGAGCTGGCAGCCGTGGACCGGCCCCTTGGCCCGCTTGACCTCGGCGGCGATGCCGGAGGCGGTGAGCGCGACGGCGAGGTCGAGGGCGTGCTCGGAGCTGCGGGCGAGCATCGCGACCGTCGGCCCGGATCCGCTGACCAGGGTGCCGAGGGCGCCGAACTCGGCGCCGGCGTCGATGACCTCCTGCAGGGCCGGCTGCAGCGACACGGCCGCCTCCTGCAGGTCGTTGCCGAGCGCCTCGGCGAGCGCCTCGGGGTCGCCGGAGCGCAGCGCGGTCATCATCGCCGGTGACGGCTGGGGGGTGGCGACCGCCCGACGGCCGCGCAGCCGGTCGCACTCGGCGAAGACGTGCGGGGTGGACAGGCCCTGCGCCGAGATCGCGAAGACCCAGTGGTAGGTGCCGCGGGCGAGCACGGGGGCGAGGACGTCGCCGCGGCCGGAGCCGACCGCGATGCCGCCGCTGAACGAGAAGGGCACGTCGGCGCCGAGCTCGGCGGCGATCTCGAGCAACTCCTCACGCTCGAGGCCGAGCCGCCACAGGTGGTCGCAGGCGAGCAGGGCGGCCGCCGCGTCGGCCGAGCCGCCGGCCATGCCGCCGGCGACCGGGATCTCCTTGGCGATGCCGATCTCTACCGCCGGCGAGCTGACCCCGGCCCGGCGGGCGAGCAGCCGCGCCGCGCGCAGGGCGAGATTGTCGCCGCCGTCGGGGACGGCCGCGGCATACGGCCCGGTCGTGTGCACCGACCACCGATCCGAGCGGGTGACGGTGACCTCGTCATAGATGCCGACGGCCATGAAGACGGTGGCCAGCTCGTGGTAGCCGTCGCGCTGGCGCGGCCCGACGCGCAGCTCGCAGTTGACCTTCGCCGGAGCCCGCACGGTGACGCTGCGGGAGGAGGCGGCGGTGGTCACTCCTCCACCCTATGGGGTGGGGTCGGTGGCGCGCCCTCGGGCGGCGGCGATCGCCGCGAAGGCGGTGACGTCGAGCTGCTCGCCCCGCAGGCCCGGGTCGACCCCGGCCGCGCGCAGGGCGGCCTCGGCTGCCGGGGCGCTGCCGGCCCACCCGGCGAGAGCGGCGCGCAGCGTCTTGCGGCGCTGGGCGAAGGCCGCGTCGACGACGGCGAAGACCTGCTCGCGGGTGGCGGTGGTCGGTGGCGGGTCACGGCGGATGAGGGCGACCAGCCCGGAGTCGACGTTCGGGACCGGCCAGAACACGCTGCGGGGCACCTGCCCCGCGAGGCGCGCCGCGGCATACCAGGCGGCCTTGACCGACGGGACGCCGTAGGCCCTGCTGCCCGGGGCGGCGGCGATCCGCTCGGCGACCTCGAGCTGCACCATGACGAGCACCCGCTGCAGGCTCGGGAAGCGCTCGAGGAAGGCGAGGATGACCGGCACGCTGACGTTGTAGGGCAGGTTGGCGACGAGCGCGGTGGGTGGGGCCGGCAGCGTCGTGACGTGCAGGGCGTCCGCGGGCACGACGTCGAGGTATGCCGCGTGGCCCGGCAGGTGGGCGGTGACGGTCTCGGGGAGGGCGGCGGCGAGCGCCGGGTCGACCTCGACGGCGATCACCCGGGCGCCGGTCTCGAGCAGGGCCAGGGTGAGCGAGCCGAGACCGGGACCGACCTCGACGACGGTGTCGGCGGCGGTGACCTCGGCGGTGCGGACGATCCGGCGGCAGGTGTTGGCGTCGACGACGAAGTTCTGCCCCCACTGCTTGGTCGGCCGGATGCCGTGCCGCGCGGCGAGGGCGCGGATCTCGGCCGCGCCGAGCAGGGTGGTGGCTGCGGCCGGCGGGCCGGCCGGCTCGGCGGCCGGCTGGGGCGGCAGGCCGGCCGGCTCGGCGGCCGGCTGGGGCGGCGGGCCGGCCGGCTCGGCGGCCGGCTGGGGCGGCTCGCTCGGGCTGCCGGGTGAGGTCACGGCAGCACGATACGGGCCCCGGCAGCACCACCCCTCGGAGTAACCGCCTCCCTGGGCACTCTTGCGGGTTGCCCGGCGTGTCGCGGCACCCAGGCCCGGGTAAGCGGTTACTCCGGGTGGGGCCGGCGTGTCGCGGCACCGGCGACGGCCCGGCGCCGAGCGCGCTGCAGCGCCCACCAGCCGACGACGACGCCGACAAGGGCCAGGAACCCGGCGCGACCGCCGGGGTTGAGGAGCAGCTGCACACCCTCGCCGAGGCAGGCAGCCACGACTCCGGCCATCACGAGGACGGCGAAGTGCGGCAACGCGGTCGCGGGCGAACGCCTCGTCACGAGCCAGAGCGCAATGTGTCGGCGTGTCGCATCGCGACACGCCGACACTGCTGCACAGACGCCCGGGGAGGCGGTTAGTCCGAAAGACCCTGCGGGTCAGGCGGCCCAGCGGCAGCCCCAGGGCTGCAGGCCGCGAGCGGCATAGAGCCGGTTGGCGACGGTGATCTGCTGCTCGCGGGAGGCCAGGTCGGCGCGCGGGGCGAAGTCGGCCCCACCGTTGGACAGCCAGGTCGAGTAGGAGAACTGCAGGCCGCCGTAGTAGCCGTTGCCGGTGTTGATGTTCCAGCGGCCGCCGGACTCGCACTGGGCGATCCGGTCCCACATCGCGGCATTGGCGAGGTTGATGCCCGCGCCGGAGACGTTGCCCGCCGACGGAGCCGGAGCGGCCGGAGCAGCGGCCGGCGCCACCGGCGCGGCCTTGGTGCCGACCAGCAGGACCTTGTCGGTCGCCGCCTTGGTCACCTCGTTGCCCGCCTCGGAGCGGCTCTCGAGCTTGCCGTCGACCCACACCTCGACGTAGGTCACCGTGCGGGTGCCGGCGACACCGGGGGTCTTGACCTTGGTCGTCCCCTTGGTGAGCGTGGCGTCGTCCTGCTTGACGGTCTGGAAGGGCACGGCGACGGTCTGCGTCGTCGTCTTCTTCGACACCCGGGCGACCGCGACGGCGAGTCCCTCGGTGACCGCGGTGTCGGCGGCCGGGCTGACCCGGTCGTCGGGGCCGAGGGTGACCTCGAGCTGGGTGAGGAGGTCGGCGACGGTCCCGGCGTTGGTGGCGGTCGGCCGGGTCTGGCCGTCGACGGCCACGGTGACCTGCCGAGGGTTGCTGATGGTCAGCGTCAGACCCTCGCGGCCGAGCATCGCCGAGCGCGAGACCGACAGCTTCGCGCTGTCGGTGGCGCGGATGCCCAGGGCGGTGAGCGCCTCGTCGACGGTCTGCGCCGTCGTCCAGTAGTCGCTCGTCTGCCCGTCGACGGTCACGGTGAGCTTGCGCCCGTAGCGCACGACGATCTCGGTCCCGTCGTGGATCGCCTGGTCGGCGGCCGGCGAGACGAGGTCGTGCTCGCCGACGGTGATGCCCTCGCGGGCCAGGGCGTCGGCGACGCTGCTGGCGAAGACGTGGGTCGTCGTCTGCTGGCCGTCGACGGTCAGGGCGATGGCCTTGTCGAGATGGGCAACGCCGAAGCCGGTCACCGCGACGGCGGCGAGGGCGCCGGCAGCGGCGAATCGGCGGATGGGGCGAGAGATCACGATGCTCCGAACGTCGAGCGTCCCGGGCCGGCACGAGGCACCCGGACGGCCGCTCGGAGGGTCCGGCGGCCGCATCGCCACCGGTCCGAGAAGTCGCCCCGACAGGGTGCCAGGGAGGGTGCCTCCCGGCTTTTCCCCTCCACGGTGCCTCGCCGATCGGTGAAAGGTCAAGTTTCGATAACGGACACTGACCGTTCGGCTGTTACGTGTGTGACGGATGTGACAGCAGAGGTATGCCGCGCTCGTGACGCCGGTCACACGGGGTCGGACCACGCCCCGTAGACGCGGTCGCTCGTCTCGGACAGCGCCTGGCAGAGGATCGGCACGGCGACGCCGAGCACGCCGGCCATCAGCCGCACGGTGATCGGCACGAGATAGGACGCATTGCGCGCGCCGCGGTGCGGGTGCGGCGCGAGATAGGGCGAGTCGGTCTCGACGAGCAGCCGGTCCAGCGGGGTGATCGCGAGTGCGTCGCGCAGCTCGCGCGCGCTCTTGAAGGTCACCGTCCCGGCGAAGGACAGGTGGCAGCCGAGGTCGAGCGCCCGCCGCGCGACCTGCAGGTCGCCGGAGAAGCAGTGCAGCACGGTGCGCTCGGGTGGGCCCTCCTCGGCGAGGATCCGCAGCACGTCGTCGTGCGCGTCGCGGTCGTGGATCTGCAGCGGCAATCCGTGCCGCTTCGCCGCGTCGATGTGCCAACGGAACGAATCCTGTTGCGCCGGAATGCCATCCGGCCCGGTCCGGTAGTAGTCGAGCCCGGTCTCCCCCACGGCGCGCACCCGCTGGTCGGCCAGCGCCGCCTCGACCACTCGGTATGCCGCGTCCAGGTCACCAGCCGCGCCGTGCCGGGCAGCATCGTTGGGGTGCAAGGCGACTGCGCCGACGACGACGCCGGGGTGGGCGTCGAGGACCGCGCCGATCCCCTCGATGCTCGGCACGTCGCACGCGACGTGCACGATCCGGTCCACCCCGACGGCCGCCGCCGCGGCGACAGCGTCCGCGAGCGGCATACCCTCGGCGTCACCGTGCCGGACGATGTCGAGGTGAGCATGGTTGTCACACACCGCGATCGGCAGCCGATCAGGTGACGGCGGGGGCTCCGCAGGCACGCTAGCCACGCATCCGGGCCAGCTCGTCCTCGACGACCGAGGGGTCGAGCTTGGTGAAGACCGGGGTGGGCGGCCCGATCGGCGTGCCCGGCACGACCGGGCGCGGCGCCCACCGCGGGGTCGCCGAGTAGTCGCCCATGATGACCGGATAGCCCGGCCCGCCGTCGAGGTCCTCCACCTCGCGCAGCTCGGGCATCGGCACGAGCTCCCCTGTGCCGCCGAGGATCTGGTGGATCCGGTTGGCGCCGTGCGGCAGGAAGGGAGCCGACAGCGTCGTGAGGTCGGTGACCGCCTGGGCCAGCACGTGCAGCACGGTGCCGAGCCGCTCGCGCTGCTCGGGGGCCTTGAGCTTGTAGGGCTCGGTCGCCGAGACATAGGCGTTGGCGAGCCCGACGAGGCGCATGAGCTCGCCGATGCCGGCCTTGAAGCGCTGCCGCTCGATGTGCCCGCCGATGACGTCGAAGCCCTCGCGGATCGCCGCGAGCAGCTCCTCGTCGTGCTCCTCCAGCGTTGCGGCAGAGGGGATCTCGCCGAACTGCTTGTGGATCATCGACGCGGTGCGGTTGACCAGGTTGCCCCAGGCCGCGACGAGCTCGGAGTTGTTGCGCTGGACGAACTCGGCCCAGGTGAAGTCGCTGTCCTGGCTCTCCGGCCCGGCCGCGCAGATGAAGTAGCGCAGCGGATCCGGCCCGTAGCGCTCGAGCACGTCGCGGACGTAGATGACGTGCCCGCGCGAGGTGGAGAACTGCTTGCCCTCCATCGTCATGAACTCGCTCGCGACGACCTCGGTCGGCAGGTTCAGCACCCCGTATGCCGCCCCGGGCTCGCCTCCGCGCGACCCCCGCCCGGCATAGCCGAGCAGCTCGGCCGGCCAGATCTGGCTGTGGAAGGTGATGTTGTCCTTGCCCTGGAAGTAGTAGGACACCGCCTCCGGGTCGTTCCACCAGGCGCGCCAGGCCTCGGGGTCGCCGCTGCGTCGGGCCCACTCGATGGCCGCCGAGAGATAGCCGACGACCGCGTCGAACCACACGTAGAGCTTCTTCGTCGGGTTGTCCTCCCAGCCCGGCAGCGGCACCGGGATGCCCCAGTCGATATCCCGGGTCATCGGCCGCGGCTGGACGCCCTCGAGGATGTTCTTGGAGAACTTGATGACGTTCGGCCGCCACAGCCCGCTCGCCTCGCGCTCGTCCAGCCACTCCCCCAAGGCCGTTGCGAGAGAGGGCAGGTCGAGGAAGAAGTGCGCCGTCTCCTCGAATCGTGGTGCCTCGCCGTTGATCTTGCTGCGCGGGCTGACGAGGTCGACCGGGTCGAGCTGTCGGCCGCAGTTGTCGCACTGGTCGCCGCGTGCCTCGGTGTAGCCACAATGCGGGCAGGTGCCCTCGATGTAGCGGTCCGGCAGGGTCCGGCCGGTCGACGGGCTGATCGCGACGAGCTGGGTCTGCTCGATCATGTAGCCGTTGGCGTGGTTGCCGCGGAACAGCTCCTGGCTCACCGCGTAGTGGTTGCGGGTCGTCGTCCGGGTGAACAGGTCGTAGGCCAGCCCGAGCCCGACGAGGTCCTCGGCGATGACCCGGTTGTAGCGGTCGGCGATCTCCCGCGGCGGCACGCCCTGCTGCTCGGCCATGACGAGGATCGGCGTGCCGTGCTCGTCGGTGCCCGACACCATGAGCACGTCGTGCCCCGCCATCCGCATGTACCGGCTGAACACGTCGGAGGGCACGCCGAAACCGGCGACATGGCCGATATGGCGCGGGCCGTTGGCATACGGCCAGGCGACGGCGGACAGGACCTTGCTCATGGCGTGAATCCTAGGGGGCCGGTCGAGCCGGTTTCCGGCCTCGTATGCTGCGGGCCCGCCGGCGGCACGCCGATGGCAACCCCGGGTGCTCGCCGGCGGAGCACCCGGGGCGCGGCTGGCTGGCGCTGCTCGATGCGCCGCGCCCGGGCCGGCGCTGACCCACCTCGCTACGCTGCCCGACGTGCCCACCCCACCCGAGGCCGCGCCGGTGCAGCGCTGGTTCCAGCGTCGCGGCCTCACCGCCCTGCTCGAGGACACTCCGTATGCCGCGGACGCCTCGGTCGGCGCGACACCGGTGCTCGTCGTCCTCTTCCTCGTCGCGATGGGCCTCGTCGTGCCCGGCCTCGGCTCGAGCCTGGCCTCGCTCGCCATCGCCGCCCTCGTCGTCGGCGCGACCTGGGCCGGCGCCAACCTGATGCGCGGCCGGCCGGCCTTCACGACGGTCGAGCGGATCGGCTGGCCGGAGCGGATCGTCTTCGTCCTCGCCCCGGCGATCGCGACCCTCGTCGTGCCGGGCACCGGGGCCGAGCTGCCGTGGCTGTCGACCGGTGCCGGCCGGGTCGTCGACGCGGTGGCGGTGGCGGCCGTGCTCGCGGCCCTGCTCGCGCTCGTCCTGCTGCTCGTCACCTCCGCGTCGTCGACGTCGGGGCCTGGCTGTCCCGCGAGGTCGGGCACTCCTTCGTGCAGGCCGGCACGTCGTTCACCCGCACCCTGCCGCTGCTCGTCGGCGTCGTCACCTTCTTCTTCTTCACCGGCGAGCTGTGGCAGACCGTCGGCGAGCTCGACCCCGCGTCCTTCGCGCTGCTCTTCGCCTGCTTCATCGGGCTCTCGGCGGCCTTCCTGTCCAGTCGCACCCGACTCGACCTCGACGCCCTCGCCCGCTTCCCGGACCCCGCCTCGCTCACCACCGCGCTCGCACACACGCCGTATGCCGCGGCCGCCCCGCCCGTGCCCACGCCGGCGCAGTGCCCCCTCTCGACCGGCCAGCGGGCGACCCTGCGCCTCGTCGCGACGATGTCGCGGCTGGTCATCGCCGGGCTCGTCGGGGTGAGCGTGTTCGTCTTCTACCTCGTGCTCGCGATGATCCTGCTCGACCCGCCCACCCTGGCCGCGTGGACCGGTGCCGAGCCGCAGACGATCATCGAGGTCGCGACGGGGGCACGGCGGCATACCCTCGCGTGGGAGCAGGTCAAGGTGGCGACCTTCCTCGCGCTCTTCTCCGGGTTCTACTACGCGGTGGCGTCGGCGACCGATGCGGCGCTGCGCGAGACGGTCCGCGACACCGCCGAGGAGGCCGTGCGCGAGGCCTGCGCGGCTCGGCTCGCCGTGCTGAGCGAGACCCGCCGGTAGACGGCGGGGCGAGGGTCGGCGTCCCGCACCAGTCGCTCGTCGGCCGGGGGCTTCTAGGCCCCGACGAGGAACTGCCGCGCCTCGGGCACCAGCTCGGCCGCCAGGGCATCGGCCTCGGCGGCGGGCAGGTCGAGGACGGGATAGGACCACCGGCCGGCCCCGGTGGCCAGCACGGTGGTCGCCACTCCCACCCGGCGCTGCATGAGGCTCTGGCGCACCAGGACGGACACCGTGCCGGCCCGCTCGACGACGTCCCGGCGCCGCAGCAGGCTGCCGGCCTGCGCGACGAGATGCCGCGGCGTGAGCAGGTGACCCAGGGCGGCATACCGGTCGCGCGCGAGCCACGGCGCGACGAGCAGCGGCAGCACCGAGACGGCGAGCACGACGGGTGGCGCCCACTGCCGGGCGACCGCGATCGCGGCCAGCCCGACGAGCACGAGCGCCGGCACGACCGCCCGCGTGAACCGCCGCCGCCGCGCCCCGGCCCCGTGCGCACGCAAGGGGACGGTCAGCGCGGTCGGATCCTCGACGACGTCCGCGGCGAGCCGCTCGACGACCGCCACCGGCGCCGGCGGACACAGCTGCGAGCTGCCCTGCTCGAGCGGGTTGAGCCCGGTCGTCACCGCGCGCAACCGGGCGGCACCGGCCAGCCGCAGCGGCAGCGGCCGGGCCAGCTCGACCCCGCGCAGCCGGGCCTCCTCGATGCTCGTGGCCCGCCGGGTGAACAGCCCACGGGTCACCTCGATGGTGCCGGCCGGGTGCCGAGTGACCCGCAGCTGCCAGTTGCCGATGAGGTATGCCGCGACCGCGGCCGCCGCGATGGCCACGCCGCCGGCGAGCAGGCCGACACCGGCGGCGAGCAGACCCAGTCCCTCGATCCACCGGCCGGTGGTCTCGATGTCCTCGACGGTCGGCAGCAGGTACTGCATGGCGAAGCCCCAGATCGCGGCGAGGCCGGCGAGCCCGCTGACGGTGAGCGGGGCATAGCGGGCCCACGCCGGGTCGAAGCGCAGCAGCTCACGCTCGGGCGCCGGGGGCAGGTCCGAGGCGGGCCCGGGCACGACCTGGGCCGCGGCCAGCGTGTCGGCAGCCGGGACGGTCTCGGCATCGACATCGGCCTGCGCCTCGGCATCGGCCCGTGCGGCGCGGGCCCGACCGGCCGACCGCAGCACCTCATCGCGCAGCCGCTGCGCCGCGCCAGCGTCGAGGGCGTCGAGGACGAGCCGCTCGGTGAGCCCGCCGCTGCCGGTGCCGACCTCGACCCGGGCCAGCCCGAGCACCCGGTGCAGCAGGGTCGCGGTGATGTCGACGGTGCGCACCCGGTCGGCCGGCGTGGTGAGCTCGGTGCGCTGCAGCAGCCCGGAGCGCAGCTCGATCCGCCCCGGCCCGACCCGATAGCGGGTCGTGAACCAGCGCGACACGCCGATGCCGACGATGACCGCCAGGGCGGCCACGTCCCACCACGGGCTGCGGTCGCTCGACCGGCCGGTGACGAAGACGACGAGCAGCGCCGGCAGGAAGCGCACGGCCTCCTGCACCGGATGGACGAGCAGCATCCGGGCGTCCAGCCTGCGCCACTCGCTGCCCTCCGGCTCGGGGTCGGCGTCCGTCACGTCGCATCGCCCCGCTCGGCGGCCGCGGCGGCGGTGAGCTGCTCGGCGAGCCGGTCCGCATCGGCCGACTCCAGCCCGTGAATCTCGAGCGCGCCGGCCGCCGAGGCGGTCGTCACCCGCACCGACGCGAGCCGGAACAGCTGGGCGACCGGGCCGCGGCGCACGTCGACGGTCTGGATCCGCGACAGCGGCGCGATCCGCCGCTCCTGGCTGAGCCACCCGGACTGGGTGTAGACCGCGGTCGGAGTCGCCTCCCAGCGATGCACCCGATAGCGCCAGGCCGGCATGCCGACGAGGTATGCCGCGGCGACCACGCCGGAGGCGATCGCCATCGGCAGCGACCACGCGTGCTGCCAGTCGTGGATCCGGGCCCAGAAGAGCTGGGGCGCCCCGAGCAGGACGAGCACCTCGATGAGCCCGACGGCCGCCCACATCAGCCGGGCGCGGGGGCTGACCCGGTGCGCCGGCTCACGCAGCCGGGGCGGAGTGCTCACGGGGTCAGCACATCACACCCCGGTGAACCGCGCACGACGAGGCGAGAGCACAATGGCAGACATGTCCGACCTGCGGGAGACCGTGCACATCGACGCTCCTGCCGACGTCGTCTACAGCCTCATCGCCGACCTGCCCCGGATGGGCGAGTGGTCGCCCGAGTGCGAGCGGGTGAGCTGGCGCGGTGGGGCGACCGAGGCGGTCAAGGGCGCGCAGTTCGTCGGCTTCAACCGGGCCGGCACGCTGCGCTGGATCACCTTCGGGCGGATCGTCGCCGCCGAGCGGGGCCGACACCTCGCCTTCGAGATCTTCGTCGGGCCGGTGCAGATCTCGCTGTGGGAGTACTTCGTGGTCCCCGACGACCGCGGCGACGGCTGCACGCTGGCCGAGCAGTGGACCGACCGCCGGGCCAAGGCCACCCGCGCCACCCTCGACCGGATGCTGTCCGACCGGGTCAGCCGCAACCGACACGGCATCCGCTCCACCCTCGCCGCGGTCAAGCGCGCGGCCGAGGCGAGCGCACACCCCGCCGCAGACTGACCCGGTGGGTCAGAATGCAAATGCGAGGGCATTCGCCACGGATCTAGCCGCCTGCGGAACAGTTTCCTCGTACCACACTCCCTGCTTACAAATTCTCGCCGGGCGCCCAACCCCCGGCACCAAAACCAACTCTGAGAAGTCTGGCTCGTCTTGGACGATCCAAGCGGGGGAGAACGGGTGGAATGCTCCTGGCGGGTTACGGTGCGATAGGAACACTGATGGAACGCCCGAAGGTTTACCGAAGGCCTCGACGTAATCCTCTGAATTATACCCGAACCACAGCAGGTAGCTCGCTTCGCCTCGCCGGTCCAGGACCTTCATGAACCACGTGTTGCCATCCTTGCTGCGCTGACCAAGTTCAGTGAATCCTGCCGGCGAGGGATAACCCTGCATGGCTATTCCGAATCCGCGCTCGGCAAGTGACTTATACAGTTCTGTGGTTAGAATCTCTGCAAGCGAACGCCACAGTTGTGCGCGCGCCCCGGGCGAGCTAAGGAGTCTCGATTTGATGACTCCCTCTACGTAACCAGGACGACCCATCATTCGCGTGGTGCGCCTGAGAATCCTTACGAAGAGCTCGAACAGGGGCAGGATGTCACCGTCATCGCTAGCGGCAAGGGCGTCGTAATACTCGCCACGGTCGGACGCGGCAGATACAATTAGAGGCGGGTAATTCTTTCGCGATAGGCACAGATTGGCAAGCAACCTAGCCATTCGTCCGTTCCCATCCACAAATGGATGAAGGTGCGCTAACCAAGCATGGATGATCGTCGCATCGAGGATGGCCTCGCCAGTACCCGATTCCCACCATTTGGCGAGTTTGGACATGCCTGCGGCGGCATCAGCGGGGCTTGGCGGTCTGTGCTTGGCTCCTCCGATCTGATTATCTGCAGTCTTGTACTTTCCAGCATAATGGTGACCGCTCGTGATTAGGCCATGCAACTGTCTAATCTCAAACTCACGTGGCGGGTTCTCGGAATGGGACCATTCATCGGCGAGCATCTGCGCCTTATATAGGCCCAGTGCTTCGTATAGATGCTCGTCCCCTCGAACTCCCTCGACGAACGAGTTGACAGGCAAGTCAAGTAGCTGACGGTTGTTGACAACTACGTCACGCACGGCCTGCGACGACCACTCAAGATGCTCCATTTGATTGGATTCGGCAACTGCCTCGCTCCTGAGGACAAGACCGAAGGACTCGAAGACACTTGCAGCCTCACGAGCGACGAGTTGACCTACGCGTTCCGCCTGCCTATGAATGTCCCGAGATCTCTCAAGGAGTCGGTCGAAGAGCTTCTGCGAGTCAGTAGTTCCCGTCGTTAAGTACGGAGTTCCGGCAAGGGCTTCGTCGGCGTTCATGCTTAACTCCTGAGCTTCAACGGACCGGCGGTCGAACCACGGAATCATAGATCGCCTTGCCGGACAAGCCAGCTCGGGCCGCGACCTCGGCACAGACGTCCTTGAGCCGCTCGCCGGCGGCAGCCCGCCGGGCAGCTTCGGCGACGGCGGCAGCGAGCGCGTCCGCGGCACCGGCCGCCGCCTCGTCGACTGGTCGGCCCGCGACGACGATCGTGATCTCGCCCTTGACCCGGTCGCTCGCCCACTCGGCCAGCTCGGCCAACCCCCCGCGGCGGGTCTGCTCCCACGTCTTGGTGAGCTCGCGGCATACCGCCGCCTGGCGATCCGGCCCGAAGCTCTGCGCCATCGCGGCGAGGCTCACCGCGAGCCGGTGCGGCGCCTCGAAGAAGACCATCGTCCGGGGCTCGCTCGCCAGCGCGGCGAGCGCTCGGGACCGCTCGCCGGCCTTGCGCGGCAGGAAGCCCTCGAAGCAGAAGCGGTCGACCGCCAGCCCGCTCACCGCGAGCGCCATGAGCACCGCGCTCGGGCCGGGCACGCAGGTCACCCCGAGGTCCGCCGCGACCGCCGCGGCGACGAGGCGGTAGCCCGGGTCGGAGACCGACGGCATACCGGCGTCGGTGACGACGACGACACGCTCACCGGCCTGCAGCGCGGCGACGAGCTCGGGGGTGCGGCTCGCCTCGTTGTGCTCGTGATAGGAGACGACGCGTCCGGCGATCGTCACCCCGAGCCCGGCAGCGAGCCGGCGCAATCGGCGAGTGTCCTCTGCCGCAACGAGATCCGCGCTCGCCAAGGTCTCGCCGAGCCGCGGGGAGGCATCGCGCAGGTCGCCGATCGGCGTCGCCGCGAGGATGAGGACGCCGGTCATGGCTGCATTCTCCCCAGTGCGGCCGATCCGGCTCGCCTATCGTGACGGCGTGACCGACGTGACCGGCGCGACCGAGGAGCCTGCCGCCACCCAGCCCGGCGACCGGCCGCGCCTGGCCGTGGAGATCCTGCTCGTCCTCGGGGTGTCGCTTGGCGCGTCGGCGGTGTGGTCGCTGCTGTCGATCATCCGCAAGCTCACCGAGCCGGCGCCGCTGGCCGCCCAGACGACCTCGATGAACGTGTCGGTCGTTCCCGACCGGCCCTGGCTCGACCTCGCCTATCAGCTCGCGGGCATCGGGTTGGCCCTGGTCCCGGTCGGCCTCGCGCTCTACCTCCTCGCGCAGGTATGCCGCCCGGCCGCCGAGCCGCCGCATCGGCTGCTCGGGCTCGACCTGCGCCGCCCCGGGCACGACCTCGGCTGGGGGCTGGCCCTCGCGGCGGCCATCGGCATTCCGGGACTCGGGCTCTATCTCGCGGCCAAGGCGCTCGGGGTCAATACGACGGTCGCGCCGGCCAATCTCGCTGCGCACTGGTGGACCGTGCCGGTGCTCGTGCTCGCCGCGTGCCAGAACGCGATCGTCGAGGAGGTCATCGTCGTCGGCTATCTGCTCACCCGGCTCGAGCAGGGCGGCTGGCGGTGGCCCGCGGCGGTGGCGGCGTCGGCCGTGGTCCGCGGGTCCTACCACCTCTACCAGGGCTTCGGCGGCTTCGTCGGCAACGTCGTCATGGGGGTCGTCTTCGCCCTGGTGTGGCGGCGGACCCGCCGGGTCGGCCCCCTCGTCGTCGCGCACGCGCTCATCGACATCGTCGCCTTCGTCGGCTACTCCGCCCTCAAGAGCCACCTCGCCTGGCTCTGACCCCCGCCGGGCCACCCGCCCGGGCCCCCCGCCCCGGGACTAACCGCCTCCCCGGGCCTCTTTGCCGCGCGCTCGGCGTGTCGCGCCGCGACACGCCGAGTGCGCGGCACAAGTGCCCAGGGAGGCGGTTAGTCCGGGTCCGTGGCCCGCAGCGCGTCGACCTCGTCCCCATAGGAGCGCGGGTCCTCGAGCGGCTCGAGGTGGGTGTCGACGTGCAGGTCCGGGATCTCCTGCCGCAGCCGGTCCTCGATGTCCTCGAGCACGTCATGCCCCCGCTGCACGGTCCACTCCCCCGGCACCAGGACGTGCATCGACACGAAGTGCTGGTGCCCGGCCTGCCGGGTCCGCACGGCATGGAAGCGCACCTCGTCGGACTCCAGCTCGCCGAGGGTGCGGCGCAGCGTCTCGGTCGTCTCGGCGTCGAAGGCGGCGTCCATCAACCCGGCCACCGACTCGCGCAGCAGGTGGAAGCCGGTCCAGATGATGTTGCAGCCGACGAGGAAGGCGATGATCGGGTCGAGCCGCAGCCAGCCGGTGACCGCGACGAGCAGCACGCCGACGACGACCCCGGCCGAGGTCCACACGTCGGTGAGCAGATGCTTGCCGTCGGCGACCAGGGTGATCGAGCGATGCGCCCGACCGGCCCGCATGAGCACCATCGCGACGATCCCGTTGAGCACCGAGGCCACGACCGAGACGCCGAGCCCGACGCCGACGTTCTCGAGCTCCTGCGGGTGCAGGAAGCGCTCGACCGACGTCCACAGGATGACGATCGCCGCGACGAAGATCATCAGCCCCTCGACAGCGGCCGAGAAGTACTCCGCCTTGCTGTGCCCGAACTGGTGGTCGTCGTCGGCCGGCTGCGCGGCCACCCGCAGCGCGACCAGCGCGACGAAGGCGGCGACCAGGTTGACGACCGACTCGGCCGCGTCCGAGAGCAGGCCGACCGATCCGGTCATGAGGTATGCCGCGAACTTGAGCGTGATGGTCGCCACCGCCGCCGCAACGGACAGCCAGGCATATCGGGTGAGGTTCGCCCGGGACCCCGGCTGTCGGCCGGCATCCGGCGGGATCTGGGCGGCAGCGGGCGTCGCGTCGAACGGCATACCGGCAATTCTGGCACCGGCGCTGCGCATACGATGACCGCCATGACCGACCAGGAGCAGCGGCTGCGTCGCCGGCTCCTCGGCCCCGAGATCGGCGACCGGGTGCTCGGCTGGGCCGGCCCGGTGGTGGCGATGCTCGTCGGCGGCATCCTGCGGTTCTGGGATCTCGGCCGCCCGCACCAGCTCGTCTTCGACGAGACCTACTACGTCAAGCAGGCGTGGTCGATGGTCGAGTACGGCGTCGAGATGCGGGTCGGCAACCAATACGGCTCGACCCCCGACGTCGCGTGGAACGCCGGCAGCCTCGACGTCTTCGACCCGACCGGCGGCGACCTCGTCGTGCACGGCCCGGTCGGCAAGTGGGTCATCGGCGCCGGCGAGGCGCTCTTCGGCGGCACGAGCTCCTTCGGCTGGCGCTTCTCGGTCGCCGTCCTCGGCACCCTGTCGATCCTCATGGTCGGCCGGATCGCTCGGCGGCTGCTCTCCTCGAGCCTGCTCGGCACGATCGCCGCGATCCTGCTCGCGATCGAGGGGCACCACTTCGTCCACTCGCGCACCGGCCTGCTCGACATCGTCGTCATGTTCTTCGCCCTCGTCGCCTTCGGCGCCCTGCTGCTCGACCGCGACCACAGCCGGGCCCGGCTGGCCCGGATCGTCGCCGCGGAGGCGGGCGACACCCGGCCCGGCGGCATACCCCCTCGGCCGGCTGGTCTCGGCCCGTTCCTCGGCGCCCGCCCGTGGCTGTGGGTGTGCGGCCTCGCGATGGGCCTGTGCGCGGGCACCAAGTGGTCCGGGCTCTACTTCCTCGTCGTCTTCGGCCTCGTCGTCGTCGCCTGGGGCATCGGGGCCCGGCGCGCAGTCGGAGTGCGCCGGCCGATCCTCGCCGCCGCCGTCAAGGACGGTCCGTGGGCGTTCCTCGCGCTGGTCGGCACCACCGCGGTCGTCTACGTGCTGTCCTGGTGGGGCTGGTTCGTCAGCGACAACGGCTACAACCGGCACTGGGCCGACACCAACCCCGCCAAGCCCGGCTGGACCTGGGTGCCCGACGCGCTGCGGTCCTGGTGGAACTACCACGCCCAGATCCTCGAGTTCCACCGCGGCCTGTCGACGCCGCACCCCTACCAGTCCAGCCCGTGGTCGTGGATGGTCATGGGCCGGCCGACCTCGTTCTTCGCCGAGTACCCCAAGCTCGGCGAGGACGGCTGCACCGTCGACATGTGCGCCAAGGTCATCACCCCCATCGGCACGGTCACCATCTGGTGGGCCGCAGCGATCGGGATGGCGGTGCTGCTCTTCCGCTGGCTGCTCGCGCGGGACTGGCGCGCCGGCGCCATTCTCGCCGGGTATGCCGGTGGCTTCTTCCCGTGGTTCCTGCTCGGCGACCGCACCATCTACCAGTTCTATGCCGTCGCCTTCGTGCCCTACGTCGTGCTCGCCGTCACCTACCTGTGCGGGCTCGCGCTCGGGCCGCCGGAGGCGAGTCGGGACCGACGCCTCGTCGGGGTCACCTCGGTCGGCTCCTTCCTCGTGCTGTCCGCCGCCCTGTTCGTCTGGTTCCTGCCGCTTTACACCGCCCAGGTCGTGCCCTACAACCTGTGGTGGGTGCACATGTGGTTCCCGTCATGGGTGTGAGCCCGGGCGGCCAGTGGCGTGCACGATGATGAGGTGGTGACCTCCCCGGCTGCTCCGCGCCGGCGCCGCGGCGCGGCCCGGGTGTGGCTGGTGCTGCTCGCGGCGGCGAGCGCCGTCGGCCTGGCCCTGTTCACGGCAGCCGGCAACCCGGTCACCGCGATCCCCGCGCCGGTCATCACCTCGACCCCGGTGGCGGTCGTGACGACCCACCCAGGCGCGACCGACCTCACCGCGGCCTCGGCGACCCCGTCCTTGCCACCCGCGCCGCAGCCCCAGGTCGCGGCCCTCGGCTCGACGAGCTTCGCGATCACCGTCGAGGGCCAGATCCGGATGTACCGCGTCTACCGCCCGGCGACCGCGACCCGACTGGCCCCGGTCGTCGTCATGCTCGCCGGTGGGCTCGGCTCGGCGGCCACGGGCAAGGCGGCATACGGGTGGGATGCACTGGCCGACCGCGAGGGCTTCGTCGTCGTCTACCCGGAGGCGACCGGCGGCTCGTGGAACGTCGGCGGCGACTGCTGCGGCCTGGCCGGTCAGCGTGGTGTCGACGACGTCGCCTTCGTCCGGGCCGTCCTCGAGGACCTGCCCGCGCATGTCTCGGTCGACAGCACCCGCCGGTATGCCGCGGGCCTGGGCTCCGGGGGCATGATGGCCTACCGCCTGGCCTGCGACACCAAGCTCTTCTCGGCGATCGGGGTGGTCGCCGGCACCCAGCTCGGCGACTGCCCGAACCCCGCACCACTGTCGGTGATCCACGTGCACGGCACGCTCGACACCTCGGTGCCTTATTCGGGGTCGGACGAGGGGTCGGTGGTCGCGGTGACCGGCCGACCGATCCCGGAGGTGGTCGGCTTCTGGCGCACCGTGAACCGCTGCGGGGGCACCTCCGACCGCGATGAGGGGCCGGTGACGACGGTGAGCGCGCAGTGCCCGAGCGGTCGGCGGGTGACGTTGGTCAAGGTCGCCGGCCTCGGCCACGAGTGGCCCGGCGCGACGCCGACCGTCCCGCAGCCGCCCCGTCCATCGACCGCCGCGACAACCGCAGCGACGAGCACGCCGGCAGAGCCCAGAACGTCCCTCGATGCGACCCTCGTGCTCTGGCAGTTCTTCCGCGGCCCGGATCGATGACGAGCGGCCGGGTGCTACAGGGAGCCCCTAGTAACGAAGCGAGTCAGCCACTGGCTCTCCTCGTCTCAGGTTGTCCGAAACTGGCGAACGCTCACTCAGTTGTCATGTGGCGTTGACAAGTCGTTGATCTGATCCGCGATTCGGTGTAGCACATCATCGACGGTGAGCCTGCGGTGACGTTGAGTCATAGTGACGGGCTCATAGCCATTACCGCCTGCGTTCTCGCGGAAGGCGATAACCGCAGCTCCGTCCAGATAGGTGTCCGTCAGCTCACGCAGCTCCGCGAGCATGCTGTCGAAGTTGTCCTTAGGACCGAGTCGCGCGCACCAGATGAAGTAGACCGCGGGTGGCGCCGCTCGGCGCCAGTTGTCCCAGTGGTCGATGCGCGTCTCGTGACGACGGCGGTAAAGCTTGAGGTCTGTTGCCTGGAACTTAAGCTCTTTGCGGCGGTTAGACCAGTCAGACGTCGCTCCACGAGCTGGCGTCGATCCGAAAGCAGGGGCACCCATGACCTTGGTTTCCACACAGACCAGCGGATCCTCAATCGGTTCTCTCTGCGCGGGCCAAGCGATGTCGATCTGATGTACCTGGGAGAAGCCCTGTACATTGGACCTCGGGGCTAGAGGCTTGGTCGTCTGGTTGACAAGAAGCAGGCTCAGGATTTCGCCGAACCAGAGCCCCTTGGCTCGGTAAGCACCCGCCAATTGCTTGTTGTTGTCCGCACCAATCTTTCCCATGCCGGGAGGCGCGACACCCTCGATGCGGTACCGGTCCAGCGCCCAAAGCGCCTGGAGAAACTCATCAACAACGTCAGCGAATCGTTTGATATTTTGCTGCTGGATGCGATCACGGAGGTCATTCCAGATGGTCAACGGGTCCGCGAATTTCTTTTCTATCGGGGAAAGGAACTCGGTCATGCCTTGGACCCCTTGCTGCCGAGTCGACGAGCACGAAGAGTTCGCGCTGCCTGGTGTAGCTCAGCCATGTCGGACTCTGACATGCCCAAGGTGCGGCGAAGAAGAGCGTCGTCAACTTCGCGCACCACGTTCGTCCAGGCCCCACGTCTGAGCTCTCGGTCCATCGTCGCCTTGCGCGGCCTCAGCGTTGCCCAAGTCTCCGTCAGCGCCTCCGGCCTGGGCAGTGGCAACTGGCTCGCTTCCCGCGGCTCCATCTTTAGGATCCCGCCGCCGTAACTCCGCCCGAAAATCTCCGCACCGAGCAGGGTGACGCTGTTGAAGGTCAGGAGCGGCAGCGCCGCAGCTGTCTCACGGGGGACTCCCTCGCGGAGCCGGACCCCGTGCATGGAGTTCACAAAGGTTGTCCGCGCGCCGTTGGTGATGAGCCTCGGGAAGTTGTGGCTCATGTAAGTGAAGAAGAGGTCAGGGGCGGAAACCACTGGGGGTCGCCACCACTGCGGGCGGATACGGCACTTGTAAGCCTCCTGTACACCTGCATCCTCACCAGCGCGGACGTACCGCTTCACGGGAGCTGACTGGTCGTCTGGCCCGGGACTGAACAGCCACACCCGCGCGCCTTCATCTCGCTGCTTGGCCCACGCGGCTACCGAGAAGGAGGTGCCATCGAGATGCCGGGTGCCCGGTGGGCACACCTTGATGACCTGTGCTCTGGCCGGGTCGAGCCGGTACCTAACGCGCGTCTCCTCGCTCAGCGTGAAGAAGTCGTTGTTGCCCGTCACGATGCCGAGCTCAGGAGCCCCGTAATCACCGAGCGGCTGGAACCGTTCCTGAGCGACTGACCTGAATAGGCGCCGCTGGCGGTTGGGAAGCAGGAGGTCCGTCCACTTGCCACCATCGAGAACAGGGGCGGCGTGGTTGCTCATAGGCCGCACGCGCGCTAAGTCTTCGCCATCATCGAGGTAGTAGAGCGAGAAGGCATCGCAGCCACCGTGGCCCGATGCCAGCACGAGGACAACTCGTTCAGTCGCGTCAGGGAACTGCAGCCGGTCGAACATGACCAAGTGAACCTGCGCGAAGCGACGCTTGAGCCACTCCCGCACCGGTTCGCCGTACCCCACCGTCAGAAGCTCAGCGGGCAAGACCATGGCCAGACGGCCCTCGGGCTTTAGGAAGCCGCAGGCATGGACGAGCAGAGCGGCCCAAGAGGACGCCAGATTGGACAGACGCACACCCTGCCGCAAGGCGGCTGCCTTGCTGCGGTCGCGGGCGCTGCCAATGTGGCGCTGGTAGCGAACGAACGGCGGATTGCCGATGACGGCATCCATCTCCGGCAGCACGGCCCCAATCTGGTCCGGTGTGGCGACGTCGAAGAAGTCGCTCTGCATGAGATGCGAGGAGAAGCCCTCTTCCCGGAGTAGATGGTCCGCGAAGGCCAACGAGGTGTCATGGAGGTCAACCCCGAAGAGGCGGGTATCCATCTGGTGGCCGCCGACGCCCAACGCCTGCAGGCGACGGCCGGCTGCAAGGAGGAAGGCTGCCTCACCGCAGGTGGGGTCTAGCACGCGGGCGTCGATCTGGTCTTGGACCGCCCAGTCCGCCAAGTAGTCCGCGATGGCGGGAGGCGTGAAGAAGGCACCGCGCTCCTTGCGCGCGGCCGCGCTATCTCCGGGGCGGATCGTCATGATGGACTGACTCTAGACGCGGGGGCAGACAACCCGGCAGAGCCGCGCCACGGCGTACGGTCAGGGATCGGGGTCGACGCCAGAAGGTGATCCTCCAGTGGCATACGTCCACTCCTCAG
>ERZ795053.650-NODE-650-length-44190-cov-10.376640_pt1 | contig 44190 bp, 36 predicted proteins | sample MGYA00375137_ERZ795053 | MGnify/ENA primary metagenome ERZ795053 (study PRJEB30182, sample SAMN05720284) | activated sludge metagenome | isolation source: Anaerobic digester | place: Hong Kong | collected 2014-12-17 ... | reverse complement strand
GCCCAATCGCAGCGCGCCAGCAGCATGAAGGGCAATCCCATCCCCCTGACGGACGAGGAACTGATGGCGATTTTGGAACAGGCGGTTTGAACGAGGAACGGAGAACGCTGAGCGAGGAACGGGGAACGGTTAGGCAGCGTTCAGCGTTACTCGTTCAGCGTTGGGGGCGCACGGCCGTTCTGCTCGCGCTCTCTCTGGCGGGATTGGCGGTGCTGGGGGCGGGCGTGCAGGTGTATGCCTATGCGCAGCGGGATGAGACCCGGCCGGCGGAGGCGGCGATTGTGCTGGGGGCGGCGGTGTTTGGCGCACGGCCGTCACCCGTGCTGCGCGAGCGGCTCAATCACGCCATCGCCCTATACAAAGCCGGAACCGTGCAAGTCCTCATCTTCACCGGCGGGCAGGGCGACCCCGACGAAGCAGCCGAAGCAGATGTAGCGGCGGCTTACGCGCTGGCGCAAGGTGTGCCACAAGAAGCCATCCTGCGCGAGACTACTTCCACTAACACCCTTGAAAATCTGACCAACGCCCGGCAAATCGCCGCCGCCAACGGGCTGGACACCTTTCTCATCGTCAGCACGCCATTTCACATGAAGCGGGCCATGGCCATCGCCGCCGACCTGGGGATGGAGGCGTACAGTTCGCCCACGCGCAGCATCCAGTGGATCAGCTGGCGCACGAAGTTTCGGGCTTATTTGCAAGAGGTGGGGAGCTATCTGCTTTACGGGGCGCGCACGGCCGTTAGCGCTTCCTGAATCGCCGCGACGATATGTTCCACATCAAACGGCTTGGAAATCCAGCCGACAATGCCGTGACGCAAAGCCTGCCGATCTTCTTCGGCGAAGGGGTAGCCGGTGATGATCAGCATTTTGATGTCCGGCCGTTTTTCGTGCAGGCTGGCATACAATTCCGCGCCGGTCATGCCGGGCATGACCATGTCGCTAAGCACCAGGGCAATATCTTGGGCAAAATAATCAAACAATCGGAGTGCTTCCTCCCCATCGACGCTGGCGATGGTGCGGTAATTGTACGTTTCCAGGATCGCACAGATGGCCTCGCGGGTGATTTCTTCATCTTCCACAACCAGAATTGTCTGGCCGTTACCGCGCATCAGGCTCAGATCTGTGGGTTGGGGCGGTACGGGCAGAGCTTCCAGCAAGGCCGGGAAGTAAAGCCGGAAAGTGGTGCCTTCCCCCACGATGCTTTCCACACCCACATAGCCCTGATGTTGTTTGATGATGCCGTGCACCTGCGACAGGCCCAAACCGGTGCCTTTGCCGCGCTCTTTGGTGGTAAACAACGGCTCGAAGATGCGGGGGATCATGTCGGGCGCAATGCCTATGCCGGTATCGGCTACTTCCAGGCATATCCACTGGCCGGGCGGCATATCGGGTAACGGCCGTTTATCCGTTTCGGCCACCTCGATTTGCCGCAAATTCAGCCGCACCTTGCCGCCAGATGGCATGGCGTCGCTGGCATTCATCACCAGGTTCATCACCGCCTGCTGCACCCGGGTCAGATCCGCGCTAATCAAATACTCCCCTTCGGCGTAATCCAGCCCCAGGCTAATATTTTCCGGCAGCGTGCGGCGCAGCAGTTTGGCCAGTTCCTTCAGAAACGGCAGCAAACGCACCGGCCGCCGCTGCACATCCGCCAGGCGGCTGAAATCCAAAATCTGGCTGATGAGATTGGCGGCAAGTTTAGACTGCTGCAAGATGGTGTCCAGGCGGTTGGACAACTCCTCGCCCAGATGCGGCGTTTTTAGCATCATCTGGGTATACAAGATGATCACCGTCATGATGTTGTTGAAATCGTGGGCAATGCCGGCGGCCATTTGCCCCACCATCGCCAGCCGCTCCTGTGCCTGCACATACTGCTGCTGCCGCCGTGATTCGGTGATATCGCGCAGCACCAGCACCCAGCCGCCCGACGGCGTCGTCATTGGCTGGGCCAGGGCTTCAAAGGTACGCGGCGGCTTTTGCAGAGCAATTTCGTGCCACAAAGCGCCCGCAGGCGGCGGCTGCAACAAATCGCGGATGGGCTGGCTGCCAAGCGATTTCAGCTGCCGATCCGGGGAGAACTCGGTTAAAACGGACAGGTGGGCGCGCGCGGCCGGATTGGCCAGTTCGACATGGTAGTGGGCGTCTAGCAGCAAAATACCGTCTTGCACGGTATCCAAAATGCGCTGGACCTGCTCGGCTTTTTGCTGGGTTTCTTGCAGCAGGCGGGAATTTTGCAGGGCGATGGCGATGGTGGTGGCCAGGTGCTGCAGGCGCTGCGCATCCTGGGTGGTAAATTCGCCGGGGGTGTTGCTATCCAGGCGCAGCAGACCCAACACGCGGTCTTGCTGCAGGATGGGCACGGCCATGTGCGCGCGCACCCAGGCGGTCTCATCAAATACGACCCAGCGGGGATCCTGGCGCGTATCGGCAATGACGATGGGCTGGCGGCTGGCGACGACTTCGCTTTCCAGGGGCATCGCCGACAGCGATTGGAGGAGGTTGGCGACCAAGATTTCACCGCCCCACTGGCCGTATCCCTGCCAACGGGCAATTTGCAAGGTATCGCCGGCCAGCAGCATGATGTGGGCCGCTTTGAACGGCACAATGCGCTGGACCTGGTTTAGGATTTGATCCAGCAGGTCTTCGGGACGGGTCTGCGCGGCCAGGGAAAGGGTGGCTTCGGCGAGGGTTTCGGCGATGAGGCGTTGTTCGTGTTCGGCGGCGAGCAGGCGGCTGCGTTCGGCTTCGGTCTGTTTTTGGGCGGTGATGTCGATGCCGGTGCTGAGGATGTGGCGGACACGGCCGTTTTCGTCCAGCAGCGGCGCACTTGTCCAGGCGATCAAATGGCGCTCGCCGGTGCGCGTCAGCCAGTAGCTTTCATAGGCGGCGGGCTGCTGGTCGGCGTGCAGTTGAGCCAGCACTGTTTTGATGAGGTCCACGCCGTCGGGCGTGAGCAGGCGTTCCCAAACGTACTGACCGGCAACTTCAGCGGCCGGGAAGCCAGTGATTTCCGTGCAGGCCCGGTTGAAGCGTTCGATACGGCCGTCGGCGTCCAACACCACCACCAGCGCGCCAGACGTATCGAGGACGGTGGTCGCAAAGTCGCGTTCCTGGCGCAGTTGGGCCACGCTGTTATCCAGGCTGCGGATCAAATAGGCCACCGATGTAACCAGGGTAACGCTGAGCACCAAAAAAATGGCCAGGCTGTTGATCCAATCAAGCAGCGTGATTTCGTCTACCCGGCCTGTCAGGGGCAGAACAGCCTGGATACCGGCTCCCTGCCAGACCGCGACGAGCAGCAGAGCGGCCACGCTGATCAGCAGGGCAAACAGGCTGCGGCGGAAGTCGAAAAAGATGGCGGTCAGCACGGCAAAGGCCATCAAGAAAAGACGGCCGTCGCCGCTGTAGCCGCGCAGCAGCAGATCTGCCACGCCGAAGAGATAGACAAAGGTTAAAAAGATCGCCGTCCGACGGCCGTATCCCAGGCGGGGCACAAAGGTGATAACCAGCATGAGCGCGGCGATGAGCAAATAGAAGCCAACGATCAACCAGGTGACGGGCAGATTACCGGCCTGGCGCCCAATACGAAAGATGCTGATCAGGCCGATGGCCAATCCCGCCAGCCAAAAGATGAGAATGGCCCGCAGGAGCCAATCCAGCAGACGTTCGCGCCACGCTTTTAGCGTCGGCGGCGGGTCGGGCTGGTGGTCAGAAACGAAGGGTGGCAGGGCGGAAAACATGAGGCGTGGGGCCTGTCAGACGGCCGTTTCAAGCTGGTAGAGCTGCGGCTGGCGGTCGGCAAAAATGGGAATCTGGCGGCGCACCGCATCGACCTGGTCCAGATCGATGGTCGCCACCAGCAAATCTTCACTCTCGCCGCCTTCAATTCGCGTCTCGCCCCAGGGATCGATGATGGCCGAATGGCCGCAGAAGGTATTGCTGCCGGTGCGGCCCACACGATTGCAGGCGATGATAAACATCTGGTTTTCGATGGCCCGCGCCCGCAGCAGGGTTTGCCAGTGCGCCAGGCGGGGATGGGGCCATTCGGCGGGCACGACGACGATCCGCGCGCCGGACAGCGCGTAGGCGCGGAATAATTCGGGGAAGCGTAAGTCGTAGCAGATGCTCAGGCCGACCTGGCCCCAGGCTGTTTCGACCAGCGCCAGCCGGTCGCCGCTGCTGAGGTATTGGTGCTCGTCCATGAGGCGGAAGAGGTGGATTTTGCTGTATTCGCCCAGGATACGGCCGTGATCATCCCAAAAAACGGCCGTATTGCCGTACCGCCCTTCTCCCAGGCGGGAAAGGCAGGAGCCGATCATGTGCAGGTGGTGGGTGCGCGCGAGAACGGCCGTTTTCGCAAAGATACCCTGGTCGGTAGTCGTGGCATAGTGCCCCGCGTTTTTCAAATCATACCCGGTAGACCATAATTCCGGCAGCACCAACCAATCCACCGACAAGGCCGCCGCCTGTTCGGCCAGATGGGTGACCCGCGCCAGATTCAAGTCCGGATCACCCAGAGCAATATCCATCTGTCCTACGGCAATCGTTAATTCGGTCATAGAACATCTCCCGCTGCCTTCACTTTCAGCATTAGCGCTAACTCAACCCTTTTATAGTATCACGTTGAAGGGGGGAAACAAAAAGGCAAAATGAGATGTTCCGATGCAATTGTGCCCGGTGGTCAGGCGGCTGCGGCCGTGATCCCTTGGGGCAGATATTGGGCCGCCGCCTGGCGCATTTCCGCCGCAATTTCAGCGCGCAGCCAGCCAGGAGCCAAAACCTCGACCTGCGCCCCCCAACTGCGGATCCAGGGCTTCATTTCCAACGGTTCGGCCACCTGAACCCGCAAGAGGCAGCCGCCGTCCGCCGTATTTTCCAGCGTTTGTGATGGATGCCACTGGCGCTCGCGCACCTGGGCGTTCACTTCCGGCGCAAAACGCAAAACAACCTCGTTGACTTCGTCCCCGGCCATGATGCGCCAACCGGAAGCAAGCCGCGCTTCCAGATCAAAATCAGCCGGAATGGTGAACTTCTTTTTAAGCACGGCGGCGCTTTCCAGACGGTCTAGTTTGAAGGTGCGGATCTCGTCGGACCAACTGTCGTGGCCGATGACGTAAATGCCGGAGGGGGTCGGCTCCAGAGCGTAGGGGCTGATGATGCGCTGGCGTAAGACGCCGCTGCGCGGTGAGCGGTAGCCAATTTTCACCTGTTGGCCGGTGCCCCAGCCTTCGGCGATGGCTTCTAAAACGGCCGCCTGAGGGCTGTCCTCGCGCTGCTGCACGCGGTCGGCGGCGCGCTGCAAATGGCTGCTGAGGGGGTTGGGCAGCGTTGAGGCAAGTTTGCGCAGGGCGGCGGTGACGTGGGGGTTGCGATCGTCGATGGTGCGGGAGAGGAGCAGCCCGGCGAGCACCAGGGCGATGGCTTCCTGGAAAGATAAGCGGATATTGGCCAGGTAACGGGTGCGGTTGATGCCGAAACGGCCGTTCTCCTGCCAGACCGGCACCCCTTGCTCACACAAAAAATCCACATCCCGGTAAACAGTCCGGCGATCCACTTCCAAATTGTCTGCCAACTCAATCGCCGTCAGGCCATCCACCGCTAACAGCAGTAAAGATTCGATCTCGCGCAGCCGCGCCGTTCGTGTCACCAATCGGGTCATTACACCGCCCTCACAATTTAGACCGTATGTTCTATGAGAAATTATATCATAAACTATGCTAAAATGTCTGCAACTGTCATTTGCAAATCCGCCCTCCTTCATTTTGGCGTTTGATGTGCTGAGATCGGCATCGAGGAGCAGATGCCCGCACTGTTTCATAACACCTGACTGCCATGAACAACATGAACCGCAAAGAGGAACCGGTGAACCACAAACCAGAAATCGACGCCAAAGAGGTTGCGGCCCTGAAGCACAGAATCCGCCAACTTGAAGCCGAACTGGCCATCTTCAAAGAATCCGGCGCACAAATCTCTCGTTTTGCCAATCAACTGCGAACGGCCGCAGACGTATCGAAACAGCTCAGTTCTATTTTAGACCTGGAATTGCTGCTTAACGAAGTCGTGGCCCTGCTGAAAGAGCGTTTCCAGTTGTATCACGTTCACGTTTATTTGCTGGACAAAGGTCAAAATAAGCTGCGCATGGTCGCCGGGTCGGGCTCTGTGGGAGACCTGCTGCGGGTGCGCCAGCACGCTATTTCTCTGGACACAACCCACAGCCTGGTGGTGCGCGCCGCCCGCGAAGGGTATATCATCCTCGTGGATGACGTAAGCAACGAGCCAGATTTTTTACCCAATCCTTTGCTGCCGCATACGCGGTGTGAAATGGCCGTGCCGCTGATAAGCGGCAACCGGGTGCTGGGTGTGTTGGACGTGCAGGATGATCGCTCGCATCGTTTTGACCAGTTGGACGTGGCCACATTTAGCACGTTTTCCGGGCAAATTGCCACGGCCATCCAGAATGCTCATCTTTTTGAAGAGCAGAAACGAGCGGAAACGGCCGTGCGCCGCTACGCCGACCGCCTGCAAAGCCTGCACGAGATTGACCAGGCCATTCTCCTGGCCGAATCACCAGAAACCATCGCCCACACCGCCATCCAATGCCTCAAGCAAATGGTCGCCTACCAACAGGCCAGCTTTTCTAACTTCGACCACAAAGCTGGCATCGCCCACCTCTACTTTGTGACCGACGGCCCTGGCGCCAAAGATCTGGAAGGCGATTATTCCCTGGAAGAAAACAAGGCCATCCTTGAACAAATCCGCCAGGGGCCCATCGTCGGCAACGTTGCCGATCTGCCGGTAAACGCCTCTTTCATATCGGCGCTGGCCGATTTTGGCGGGCAATCGGTGCTCATCTACCCGCTGATTGCCCACGAGGAAATCATCGGCACCCTGAATCTGGCGCGCAACACCCCCGGATCATTCACCGAGCAAGACGTCCTGGTGGTGGGCGAAGTGGCCGCTCCCCTGGCAATTGCCATCCAGCAGGCCCGCCTCTATGAACAGGTAAAACAACACGCGCAAATTCTGGAAGAACAAAATGCGGAATTGGGGCAGTTTGCCTACGTCGCCTCGCACGATCTACAGGAGCCGCTGCGTATTGTGATCAGTTACGTGCAGCTTTTGGAGCGGCGTTACGGCGGCCAACTGGATCATGATGCGGACATTTTTCTCCGCTACATCGTCGATGGGGCGATGCGCATGAAGAATTTGATCAACGGCCTGTTAGATTATTCCCGTCTGGGCCGTTACAATCAGACCCTTGCCCCGGTTGATTGCAACCTGCTGCTAGATCAAGTATTGAACAACCTCCAGATGAGCATTCGAGAAACCGGGGCTGTCATCCACCGTGAACCTTTGCCGACAATCACAGGCGATGAGATGCAGTTACTCCAGTTGTGGCAAAATTTGCTGAGCAATGCCCTCAAGTTCAGCCCAGAACAACCCGTCATCCATATTGGGGCCAGGCGGGAGGGCGCAGCCTGGCTGTTTTGGGTGCAGGACAACGGCATTGGCCTGGATGAGACATATAGCGACCGCATTTTTGTGATTTTCCAACGGCTGCATACCCCGGAGGAATATCCTGGAACAGGCATTGGGCTGGCTATTTGTAAAAAAATTATCGATCGGCATAACGGCCGTATCTGGGTTGAATCTCAGCCCGATGCAGGCGCGACCTTTTACTTCACCATCCCGGCTTAAAGTGAGATCTTGACCATGAGCGCAAACAAAAAAGGCATCGACAATGTAGACATCTTGTTGGTTGAAGACAATCCGGCAGATGCGCGGTTGACGCAAGAGGCCTTTAAAGAAACCAACGTGCGCAGCACGCTGCACGTGGTCCGCGATGGGGCCGAAGCGATGGAATTTTTGCGGCGCAACGGCCGTTTCGCCAACGCGCCCCGCCCCGACATGATCTTGCTAGACCTGAACCTGCCGAAAAAAGACGGCCGTCAGGTCCTGGCCGAAATCAAAAATTCCCCTGAATTTAAAAGCATCCCCATCGTCATCCTCACCACTTCCAACGCCGCCGAAGACATCCAGCACACCTATAACCATCACGCCAACTGCTATATCACCAAACCCGCCGACCTTGACCGGTTTATGGATGTCGTCAAACAGATAGAGCTGTTCTGGCTGAGCATCGTCCAACTGCCATGAAACGCTGTGCCACCTTCCACCACCAGGCCCCCAGGTCCCGGCCTTCTCAAGTAATCGTGCCATGATCGACTCGGTAATAACCATCCTTCTCATTGAAGACAATCCGGCAGATGCTGATCTCATCCGCCTGCTGCTCAACGCACCCTTCGGCGCGCCGGTCTCACCCTCTCCGCCCATGAACATCCACCACGCCGGCCGCATCGCCAGCGCCATCAGCCTGTTAGACCAAACCGCTTTCGACATCATCCTGCTAGACCTCTCGCTGCCCGATGGGCACGGGCTGGACACATTCCGCAAGGTAAAGCTCAGCGCCCAAAACGTGCCCATCATCGTATTGAGCGGCCTGAACGATGAATCCATCACCGTCGCCGCCATGCAGCAAGGCGCCCAAGATTACCTGGTCAAAGGCACCTTCGACCGGGAACTTCTGGTGCGCGCCATCCGCCACGCCATCGAAAGGCAGCACTTACTAACCGAACAAACCCAGGCGAAAAACAAATTAGCCCAACAAACGCTTGAACTACAAACGCGCAATGCCGAACTGGATCAGTTCGCCCATACGGTAGCCCACCAGGTACAGGGCCTGCTGGGCCAGATCATCGGGTATGGCAGCCTGCTGGAAATGACCAACAAAGAGAATATAGACGCCGAAGGGCGGCTGGCGCTGAAACGCATCTTACAAAGCGGCCACAAAATGAACAACGTTCTGAGCGAAATTTTGCTGCTGGCCAGCGTGGATCGGGAAGTTGTGCTGACTATTCCCCTGGACATGGCCCGCATCGTAAGCGAGGCGCGCAAACGGCTGATGTTTGAAATTCAAGAGACCGCCGCCCAAATCAACCAGATCGAACTGTGGCCCACGGCCGTTGGCTACCCCTCGTGGATCGAAGAAGTGTGGGTCAACTACATCAGCAACGGGCTGAAATACGGCGGCGATCCACCTGTTTTGGAACTGGGCGCCACCGTGCAAGAAAACATGGTCTGCTTCTGGGTTAAAGACAACGGCGAAGGCATCTCCGAAGCCGACCAGATGCGCCTGTTCAAGACACACACCCGGCTGAACCCCCAACGCACCCGCGGGCAGGGCTTGGGCCTGTCCATCGTGCGCCGCATCGTGGAAAAATGCGGCGGCGAAGTGGGCGTCGACAGCCAATTGGGAGTAGGCAGCACCTTTTGGTTTACCCTGCCGCAAAATTAGCCGCGCTCACGATCCTATGACACCTGCCAGCCTCACCCTCACCGAATATGAGCCGCTGCGCCTGTCCGCCGGCAGCCTGCCCACGGCCGTTTTGGAACAGCTCTGGCGCGACTACGACCAACACGGCCGTCAGCTAGAAGTCACCTTTCCCAGCCCCAAAACCGGCCACCAATGGCAGCTCACCGCCCTGGGCTGGGTAGGCGTCATCCCGCTGGGGTCGGGCAGCCAACTCACCATCCAGCCCAAAACACCGCTGCCCAACCTCTTTCGACTCTGGGAAATCGCCTATGGGCTGCAAGACGCCCATTTTCTGGACAGCCTGGTCGCCACCGCCTCGCTGACCGACTTTTACCAGCATCTGGCCTACGCGCTGGCGCGCCGCGCCCTGCACCGGGCCCAGCACGGCCTGTACCGCGCCTACCTGACGGAAACACGGCCGTTACCCGCCATCCGCGGCCGGATCACCCAATACCCGCAGCCGCCCCAGGTGCAGGCTGCCTGCCGCTACCAGGAAACCACCACCGATTCACCCGACAACCAGATCATCGCCTACACCCTGGCCCACGTCGCCCGCAGCGGCCTGTGCCAGGGCGTGGCGCAAACGGCCGTGCGCCGCGCCGCCCGCGTCTGGCAGTCCGCCGCCACCCCCTACCCCTGCACCCCTGCCGCCTGCGTTGGCCGCACCTACACCCGACTGAACCAGGATTACGCCCCGCTGCACGCCCTGTGCCGCTTCTTTTTGGAACACAGCGGCCCGGCCCACCGGCCCGGCGAACATGAGATACGGCCGTTTCTCATCAACACAGCCCGGCTGTACGAACGGTTTGTGGCCGCCTGGCTGACCCGCCACTTGCCGCCGCCCTGGCGCGTGCGCGCCCAGGAGATCGTGTTCGTCGGCGCGCGCCGCGAGCTGCAATTTACCATCGACCTGGTGCTGTACGACGACGACGGCCGTCCCCACACCGTGCTAGACACCAAATACAAAACGCCCGACGCCGCCGCCACCGGCGACGTCAGCCAGGTGGTGACCTATGCCCAGGCCAAAGGCTGCCGCGAAGCGGTGCTGGTCTACCCGCAGACGCTGGCCCGACCGCTCGACGTCCACGTCGGCAACGTCCACGTCCGCAGCCTGGCCTTTGCCCCGGAAGGAGAAACGGCCGGTCAGGAATTTTTAGCTGTGTTGTTAGGCTGATGGGACAATGAGGGCAACGGCCGTTCCCCTGGCCTCAGGAGCGGCTCTGCCGCCAGACCACCCGGCGCGTACTCCACCACAATACTTGCAGCGGATGGCGCAGCCAGCGCTGCACCGCCAGTTCCCCCGCACTGCCAATCCCGTAATACAGGCACAACGAAGCCGGCTGCGGCCAAAAAAGCGCCCGAACCTGCCGCGCAAGGCCCATCTCCGCCCAATGCGTGTCGCCAAAAGGCGGCCAATCCCGCGGAATCGCCGTCAAAGCCAGCGTGAAGGTGGGATTAATGCCCGCTCTGGCCCGCAGCTGCGCCGACAGGGGCGTGACGCCATGCAGCAAGGCCAGCGCCCGCACGACCAGCGGATATTGCCGCCGCAGGCGCGCCCAATTGATTTTGCCGGCAAACTTTTCCGCATAAGCCACCATATCCACTACGCGAATCAGACGCCACGGTTCGATAATCATGTGCCGGTACAAATGCCACAACATGACCTCGTGGTCCAGTGTGAATGCTGCCTGCCCGCCCAGACGAAACGGCCGTAACCAGGCTTTCACGTCGGCCAACGTCAGCGAATCCCCAGCCATGAAGCCGCTGAACAAATTGTGATGCAGTTCCAGGCTGACCACGACCCCCTCCACAGTGCGCGCCAACCCCACTCCATGCCGGTGACCGCGCGGAATCGGTCCGCCGGCCAGCGGCGCAAAGCCCAAATCCGCCAGAATCTGATGCAGGCGCGGCTCATCGGCCGGGTCTACCAGCAGGTCTACGTCGCGCATGGGGCGCAGCGCCGCCTCCGGGTAAGCCACGCTGGCCAACGCCAGCCCCTTCAGAACCACGACAGGGATTTCCGCCTGCTGGGCCGCGGCCAGCGCTTCCTGCACCACTGCCTCGGCCACGCGATGCCAGTGGCGGGCGCGCACAAACATGCCTTGCAGGCCCAAGCGCACCTCGTCAGGCAGGGTAACGGCCGTGCGCCGGACGTGGGCATAGAGCAGCGGCCCCAATCCCTGGGTCTCCGCCGCCGGCAGCAGCGCGTTCCAGGCAGTGAAATCCGCCAGCGTCTGCTGTACCTGGGCGTCGTTGTTGTGGGGCAGGTGCGCGCAGGCCAGCAGCAGGCCATCAACGTCAGTCATGGTCACAAGGGATAGTCATGGATCCAGGCGGCAACGGCCGTTGCTTCATCATAGCTGATCTGGTAAGCGGGCACACGGCGGGCAATGTCGGCCGCGGCCGAGACGCCCTTGTCAGGCAAATTGCGAGCATTGACCAGATTTTGCAGCAGGTGAAAGGCGGCTTCGGCGGGGGTTAACGGCCGTATCGCCAGGGGCGCAGCGGCCCGGTACGTCGGGAACAGCAGCAGGCGCAGCGGCGCGGGCGCGGCGGCCACCGTCGCCCCCATCCAGGCCGGCAAAATCCAGTGCGTGCCGTCGGCCATGGCCGCCAGCGGCGGAGAGGTCGGGTCAGGCAGCCAGGGCGCCCAGGCGGGCGGCAGCGCCTCCTTCAGCACCAGCGGGCGGGCCAGGCCGGTCATCGTCGGCGGGTCGCCGGCCGACAAGGCCAGCACCTCATCGCTGAGATAGCGCGCGCCGTTGGCCAGCAGGCAGGCGGTCAGGGTAGACTTGCCGCTGCCGGTTTGCCCGCCGAGGAAAATGCCCATCTCGTCGACGAGGACACCGCCGGCGTGGAAAATCAGGCGGTCGGTTTGGGCCTCGATCAGCGCGGCGACCAGGTCCTGCATCAGCCAGGGCAGCAGGGCGACGGCCGTGGGGCTGGTCTGTAAAATTTGCGCGTCGCGGCGGAGGATGAAACGGCCGTTGGCGGCCTCCAGGTGGTAGGCAGTGCGGGGTGCAAGACGGCCGTCCAGGCTGTGGCGAAACATTTCGGCCAGGTAGGCGGCCAGTTCGGGGTCATCACATTGCAGAGAAGCCGCCTGGTCGCCGAAGTGAATGAGCAGCGGCGACGGCGTCATTGCCAGCGAATCGCTCCGTGGCTGGCAAATGCGGCCAGAATGTCGGGGACGTCGGCGGTGATGGCGGCGGCGGCAGCGGGGTAAGCGGCGGCCAGCACGGCCGTGATGTCGGCGACGGTGCGACGGCCGTCGCACAACTGCCAGACCAGCGCGCCGCTCTGATTGGTCTGCAAAATCTGGTCGCTGGCCGGATTAAACAGGAGGAGTTCGCCGTCCAGCGCTTCGATGTGGTAGCCAGGGGTGGGAAACGGCCGTTGTTGCAAATTCACCGCCAACCTATACCTTCTCGTTTAGTCGATTTCTCAGGGAATAAACCAGGTGATTGTCCCGGCCGGGTAGGCCACGTCGGCAACGTGAATGGTGCTGTTGCTGGCCGGCGGCGCATTAAATTCGATGCCACGGCTTTCGTTGGCGGCGTTGGCCGTGATGTCAACATTGGCAAAAAGCAGGAAACCCTGTGAGGCATCAGTAGAAATGACGCGCAGCCAAACCTGGTACGTGCCGGCAACCACGCCGGTATTAGAATCCACCGTCTCCGAGCCCATGCCGCCCAGTCCAGCGTCGCCGCTGTGTATCAGGGTCAATGTCGTGGGATTGGATGGCGTGGCCCAGGTGCTGTCGCCGGGATCAAACACTTCCAGGTCCAGGTCGATCTGCCCCACTTCAAAGCTCCAATCCAACACGACGCCCAGGATGCCCTGAATGATTTGCGGCGTGGCCGTGGCCGTCGGCGTGCTGGTCGGTGTGGTTGTGGGCGTCGAGGTAGGCGTGCTGGTTGGCGTGCCGGTGGCGATGCTTGTCGGCAGCCCTGAGGTTTGGGCGTGCGCGGGCAAAACGCCGGCCCGCAGGACTGGTTTCATCCACTGCGCCGGCAGGTTGGCCAGCGTTGTCGCGCCGGCAGCTGCGGCCAGGATTTTCAGCGCATTGCGCCGGGAAAACTTTTTGGCTTCAGGTTGCTCCTGATCTTGAGGTTCGGGTTGGTTCATCTCATTGTCCTCCTGTCTGTCTCTGTGACAATCACCTTTCCAACTATACTATGCTCGGCCACGGCTGACAATCGAAGATATTTCATTTTTAGACAAACCGTGATTTGGGAATGGGCCGCCGCCGCAGGGACAAAATTCCGGTATAATGAAATAACATTTTGCAACCGGGAGAAACTTCTATGACACATCCTGTCGTCGGTTGGGAAAATACCGACCCTGTCCCCGATGGAACCCATTTTAACAGCTACCTGAACGTGAAAAACGGCCGTCTCCACCTGGAAGACCTCGACCTGGCCCAACTTTTCCTCGGCGGCGGCAGCGGTCCAGGGCTGGGCCGCACGCTGCCCAGCCCGCTGGAAATCGTCTACCTGCCCATCATCCGCCGCCAGATCGACACTATGAACGAGGTATTTGCCGAGGCGATTGAGGATGTGGGGTATAACGGCCGTTTCATCTACACCTACGCCTCCAAAGCCAACGCCGCCGAAGAAGTCATCCGCACCACCCTCAGCGCCGGCGCGCATCATGAAATGTCCTCCACCGTGGACATCGACATCGCCCGCCACATGATCCGGCGCGGCCTGCTGCCCTCCGACCGGTACATCATTTGCAACGGCTTCAAAACCAATGGCAGCGCCTACGCCGACAACATCCTGCGCCTGCGAGACCTCCACGAAAAAATCATCCCCGTCATCGAAGATTTAGGCGAGATCGCCCCCTTCCTCAACAGCCGCCACCACTTCAACGTGGGGCTGCGCCAGAAAAGCTACGGCCACCACGCCAGCATCGCCGAAATGGACGCCGCCAACTCCCGCTTCGGCCTGGACAGCCAAAGTCTCTGGAAAGCCGCCGACTACATCGCCGCCGCCCCCAATCTCACCCTGACACTGTTCCACAACATGGTTGGCAGCCAGATCGCCGACAAAAATGCCTTTGTGGACTACCTCAAGCCGGGCATTGAACTTTACGCCCGACTGCGTCAGCGCCATCACAGCCTGCACATCTTTGATTTTGGCGGCGGTATGCCCGTGGCCATGACCCTGAATTTTGAATTTGACTATGCCGCCTTCGCCCGCCAACTGCTAACCGCCCTCAAAGAAGCTTGCGCCCGCTACAACGTGCCGGAACCGGACGTCATGGGCGAATTCGGCCGTTACACCACCTCCGAACACGGCGCGCATCTGTTCAAAATCATCGCCGCCAAAGAAAACAACTCGGAAACCCCCTGGTACATCATCGACGGCTCGATTATGAGTTCATTCCCCGATAGCTGGGCGCTGGGCGAGCATTTTATCGTGCTGCCGCTGAACCACCTGGACCAGCCCTTCCAGCGGGTGCAGCTTGGCGGCATCACCTGCGACAGCGACGACGTGTACCCGCCGAAGAAAAGCGACGCACCACTTTACCTGCCGGTGGAAACGGATAATCTATACATTGGCTTTTTTAGCATTGGCGCGTACCAGGAGATGCTGGGCGGGGTGCGCGGCAGTAAGCACTGTGTCTTGCCGGAAGCGGTGGAGCTGATTGTGTATCAGGATGAAGACGGCCGTCTCCAATTCGACCTCATCCCTGGCCAATCCCCCGCCGACGTGCTGCACAACCTGGGTTACCACCTCGTCTAAAGCTGTCGTAAAAGACGCAACTTCACGGCCGTTTCCACGTAATGCCCCCTAGACGTGGACCCGCAAATGTGGGTAGTCCGGGCATTTTTTTACAAATTTACCCATATTTGGAAAAGGTTAGTTAAAAGCACAGGCCCGCTCCGGCGCGCAGCCCACACCTTCACACCTCTCTGCGCCTCAGCGCCTCTGCGTTAAATTCTTACAGGAGAAGAGCAATGCAAATGGATCGTACCCGCGTCATTTTTATCGCTATCGTCGGCCTGGCCGTCGTTGTCGCCTGCGTGGCCGGCGCCATTACCATGTTTTCGGACAGAGGCGGGGATGTGACGCCAACGGCCGTGGCCGCCGCTACCACCGGCAGCCAGCCCGCCGCCACCCCCACCCGCCCGGCCAGCAACATCCAATCCCCCGAACCCATTTGGGGACCGGGCTACGATCCCAACGACGGCCTGCCCACCTACATCTGCGGCGCAGATGCCTTCGGCAGCTACTTCACCCTGCAGCAAATGCAGATGGCCGGGATCGACGTCGCTAACGGCTTCCACCTGGGCATCGTGCCCTTCGCCCTCGACGGCGATCCTAAATACGAAATTTCCGAAGAGCAGCGCACTGCCCTGCTCAACAGCGGCGCCTGGGACTGCCTGCTCACCACCCTGGACTCGGTCGCCCTCACCAGCCCCGGCGTCATCACCGCCATCGTCGATGAGAGCGCCGGCGCTGACCAACTCTGGGGCCGCAACGTCGAGACCATCAACGACCTGCAAGGCAAACGCATCGCCTTCTCGCGCGGCAGCGTCGGCGAATACTTCGTCTACTACGCCCTCTCCATCGCCCAACTCAGCCCGCGCTCCGACGTCACTCTGGTTCCCCAGGACACCGTGGCCGACGCCATCGCCATCTTCAACAGCGGCCAGGCCGACGCCGTTTCCGGCTGGGAACCCGACATCTACGACGCCGAAAACAGCGGCGGCGTGCCGCTGCTTAGTTCCGCCCAACTGCGCATCGTCATCGACACCATCGTCACCTCGCGGGACTCCATCCAAAACCATCCCGACCTGGTGCAAAACTTCCACAACGCCTGGTTCGCCACCCTGAAAGCGCAGGTGGAAGATTTCGACACAGCCGCCGGCCAGATCGCCGCCTGGGGCCATAACGACTGGAGTTTCGTCTATCCCGAATCGGCCAGCGACGACTTTGCCGCCTGGCTGGAGAGCGTGGCCCAGGCCGACCTGGGCGACAACGCTTTTGTGATGCGCGACACGCGCCCCATCATCGACCGACTAAACATTGCCCGGCGCGTCTGGGCCGCTTCTGATGTGAATGTGCCCTCGGACAACGTGGAAAACCTGATCAATCCCGGCTTTGTGCTGCGCGCCGCCGAACAGCCTGCTTTGCAGCCCAATGGCAACCCGGTCAACAACACCTTCTCCATATCGCAGCAGCTAGACCTGAGCGGCGTCTCCACTTCCGCTTCGGCAACGCTGGTAGTGCTGCCCTGCCGCACCTTCACCTTCCTGCCTGAATCCACGGAACTGACCCTGGAATCGCGGCGCATTTTGGATAACTGCGTCGTGCCCACCCTATCGCAAAGCGTGGGCCTGTTCTTACGCGTTGAAGGCTCGTCGGCGTGGCCGGCCAACGACCCGCCTTACACCGAAGCGGATATTCTGGAAGTGGCCGAAGGGCGCGCCCAATCCGTGGTGGATTATCTGGTCAGCCAGGGCATCGATCCGGCCCGCTTCATTGTCGAGGCAGTGCTGCCGCCCGAAGACCACCGCAATACAGACGATCCCAACTTGCAAGCCCAAGACCGTTACGTGGAGCTGACGCTGATCACGGTGGGGCGGTAGGAATAGTTGATAGTGGGTAGTTGTTAGTGGATAGTGAAGAACGCTGCTAACAACTCCCAACTAACAACTAACAACTGGAGAAAACTATGAAACGTGTGCAACGTTATCGCGGGTTGTGGCTGCTGGTGGGGCTGTTGGGGTTAACGGCCGTTGCCTGCCGGCTCGGCAGCATCGGCTCCGCAGACACGACCAATAACACGGTAGACATTCCCAACAACGCGGCCGTTATCACCGTGGTCGCCAACAACAGCCTGGTCCCCTGGCTGGAGCAAGCCGCCAACGACTTTAACGCCACCCGGACACAAACTGCGGCTGAACAGCCCATTTACGTGACCGTGCAGGGCCAGGAATCCGGCCAATTCATCACCGACGTTGCCAACGGGGCCGCCGACCTGCCCAACCTGTGGATACCCGACAGCCCGGTCTGGACCAACGTCCTGGCCGACCAGGGCGTCAACAATTACCAGAGCGACTGCGTCAGCGTGGCCCAAAGCCCGCTGGTCATTGGCACTTGGCGCACTGTGGCCGAATCGTTGGGCTGGCCGGGCTACGCCCTGGGCTGGCTGGACTTTGGCAGCCTGGCGCAGGACCCTTCAGCCTGGAAATATTACACCGGCGGCGATTTTGGCGAGAGTCTGCGTCTGAGCCACACGCATCCCGGCCTGTCGGGCGCGGGAGCCAGCACCTTGTTGGCCCTGGTACAGTCCGCCCAACGCCAGCAGACGGCCGTCACGGTCGAACAAATCAACCTGCCTATTGTGCAGGCGTCTGTAGGCGCGTTTGAGAGCGCTGTAGCCTCGTTTGCCAGCGACCCATACACACTGGCGCAGACCATGCAAGCGCGTGGCCCTGGTTACCTGGGCGCGGCGGTGATGTATGAGAGCGACGTGGTCAGCCTGGGCCAGGGAGACATTGTGCCGATTTATCCCCTGGAAGGCACCTTTGTGGCCACCTTTCCGGCTTGCCTGGACGTCCAATCCGGCCAGCATGAGGCGGCCAGGCTGTTCCGGAATTATTTGTTGAGCGAGGGTGGGCAGGCAACGGCCGTGTCCCACGCCCTCCGTCCCGTCAACGCCAGCACACCCATCACCGCGCCGCTGACGGCCGACAACGGCGTAGACCTGGCCCAACCGGCCATCGTCTTTGGCGAGCCAGGCGTGCAAACCATCTACGCCATCCAGGACGTGTGGCAAAACGCCCGTAAAGACGTGAACCTGGTCATGCTGCTGGACACCTCCGGCAGTATGCGCGGCAGCAAGATCGAGAGCATGCGCGAAGCGGCCGTGCAATTTGTCGAGCAAATGGGCGATGAAGACCGCCTGACTATCATTGCCTTCAGCACCGAACCAAGCCTGCTGGTGGAAGGCGTCCAGGTCGGGCCAAACCGCAGCAAATTGACCAACGCCATCCGCGATTTGCAGGCTTCCGGCGACACCACCCTCTTCGACGCCATCGGCGACGGCGCGACCAGCATCGAACGCACCAACAACCCGGCCATGACCAACGCGATGGTGGTTTTGTCTGATGGGCAGGATACGCGCAGTTATCGCTATCGTTTTGATCAATCGTTGGTAGATTATGCCACCGGCAACAACACGACCATCTTCACCATCGCCTACGGCGGCGACGCCGACGAGGATGTGCTGGGGCAGCTGGCTATTAGCGGCAACGGTAACTTTTACCGGGGCGACGAGGCGAGCATCGCGGCGATTTATGATGAAATGTCAGCCGCTTTTGGCGGCAGCGTGGGGGTTGGGCGGTAAGAGAGACTGGAGACTGGAGACTGGCAAAGTCTCCAGTCTCTAATTTCTAATCGCTAACTTCTCCCAACTTACCACGGCCGTTTCCCCCTCGCCATAGTTCTCCCCCAACAGCCCCATTTGCCCGGCCAGTGTGCCCACTTCGCCCGCCCAGAGCAGCTCCCGGTTGAGGCGCACAGAGGCACGGCCGTTGCCTTCCACCCCGCCCACGTTCAGCCAGATTTCGTTGGGTTCCGCCCCGGTATGGACGTGGGGCCAGGGCTGCCAGGGCACAACGGCCGTATCCCCCACTCTCACCGTCACGTACCCCAGCGGCGACACCAGCACCACCAGCGCATGGGCTTCGTCACCAACGGCCAGGCCATAGCCGACGTCTGAATTGCCCGATTGGTGCACGGCCGTTAACCGCAGCGAGTAATTCGTTTCAGGCAGCGGCTCGTCGAGCCAGGTGAGGAAATCGGTTCCGGCGAGGAGAGTTTGGCTGGGGAACGGCCGTGCGCGCCACACCGTCCCATTCAGCGGCGGGTCAAACACGCCCGCGCTTACCAATCCCACACCTGCCGCCAAAACCACAAACAACAGCACCCCCAACCAGCTTACCACGCGCCCAGGCTTAACACTCATTACCACAACTCTCGAAGAAACCACAACGTTATTGGTGCAAAACCCTTCGGGTCTAATTCCCAAAACTTTTTGCGGTTAGCTCAGTAATCAGTAGAAAGTTTACAGAAGACCCGAAGGGTTTGAGACCTAGGATACTCGACTCAATGGGTGCAAAACCCTTCGGGTCTAATTCCCAAAACTTTTTGCGGTTAGCTCAGTAATCAGTAGAAAGTTTACAGAAGACCCGAAGGGTTTGAGACCTAGGATACTCGACTCAATGGGTGCAAAACCCTTCGGGTCTAATTCCCAAAACTTTTTGCGGTTAGCTCGACTAAATCTCCAGTCTCCAGTCTCCAATCTCCAATCCCCCCCTCACACAAACCGCGCCTCGAACAACGCGCGGTCAAAGTCCAGCATCCAGCCACCCATCTGCATCAAATTTGCCGCCAGCCAGCCCAGCGTGTCTGAACACTTGGCCGACGTGCCATTGCCGCCCGTGGCCACGTAGACGCGTTCGGTCAACTGGTCAATGTAAGGTTTACCATGCGCCGTGTAAGCCACCAGGCAGCGGTGCGTCTCATAATGGTCGGCCGCCAGATCGGGAATCATGGCCTCCAGAGCAGCGCGCATAGGCGCGGCCATTGCCGCGCTGTCGCCGCGAATCATCCAGGCGCGCATCGCTTCCAGGTCGGGCAGCCACTGGTCGGCGCTGGTATTGCAGCCCATTTTCAGGTAGGCACGGCCGTCCGGGTAAACAATTGGCGGCAGCATATAAATGCTGTCCAGCACCGGCGATTCGATCTGGTACAGGACGGTGGGCAGGTCGCGCAGCCGACTGGCTTCTTGCTCCGGCAGGCGCGCCAGCAAGATGGTCTCGCTTTTTACGCGCAAATCCAGCTGGCGCGGCAGCAAATCGTAGCAGTTGGCGAAGGCGCCGGCGGCGATCAGCACTTTGCGCGCCCAGAGGATGCGCCCTGTTTCGGTCATGACTTCGACGCTGTCGGCATGGGGGGTAACGGCCGTTACCGTCTCCGCCACCACCCGTGCTCCTTGCTGCGCAGCGATGGTCATCTGCGCCCGCAGAAGCCCGCGTGGGTTGATATAGCCGGCCGGCGGCGGCTCCAATATCCCATGACAATGCGCCGGAAAAGCCAGCCGTTCATCTGCCTGCTGCAGCTCGTTGGCCGTGGCGTAAAGCGTAAAATCCAGGCTGTAGCGCTGCCCAACGGCGGCAACGGCGGCCAGATAAGCCGCGTCTGTGCCGTGCGGCGCGACATACAGCCCGCCCACCGGCCAGTAAAACTGCACGCCGCTGGTTTTTTCCAGGTAAGCGTACTGGCCAATGGCCCGCTGGGCCAGGGCCGACCAGACGGCGTCCTGGCTCAGGCGGCGGGTGATGCGGCCCTGGTCGTAATGGCTGGCAAAGACGGTGCGATGGCTGGCCCAATCCGCCGGCTCGTCGGGACCGACCAGGGCGACGTGAGGCGTTACCTGGCTTAGATAACGCGCCGCGGCCGCGCCCATCAGCCCTTTGCCTATGACCAGATAATCGAAAATGTGGGAGTTTGACCGATTGTGCATGATTGTGATCTCCGTTTACGGCCGTTTCGTGTTTTCGTCCATTGCGCCGCCTGCCAGCCTACTCCGGCCAGTCTGAACGTAAGGCTATGGTAGCACTTCCGGCAGCGTCCACAAACGGCCGTGGCCGGATTTTACGATTGTTTCACTCTTACGGCCGTTTTTGTTACACTCAGACGCTATGACAAAGCCCATCGAATACCAGGTGAACGACAATGGCACGGCCGTTTTGCGCATCAACCGGCCAGAAGCGCGCAACGCCTTGAATTTTGCCGCCCAGGAGGCGTTTGCCGACGCCGTGGCCCAGGCTGCCCGTGATTCACACCTGCGGGCGTTGGTTATCACCGGAACTGGCGACCAGGCCTTCGCCGCAGGTGCCGATTTGAAGGAACTCAGCCGCCATCCGGAAGCCGCGGCCGGGGCACGGCTGAATCGGGTAATGAGCGGCGCGTTGACCCAGCTCACCCAACTACCGCTGCCGGTCATCGCCGCCATCAACGGCGACGCTTTTGGCGGCGGCTGCGAAATCCTCACCGCCTGCGATTTGCGCCTGGCCGCCGCCCACGTGCGCTTTAGTTTTGCCCAGATAAAAAATGCCCTGACCAGCGGCTGGGGCGGGACCAGTCGGCTGGTCCCGCTGCTCGGCCGCAGCCGGGCGCTGGAGCTGATGCTGACGGCGCGGCTGTTTGACGTGACCGAAGCGCGGCAGTTGGGGTTGGTACACCGCATCGTGCCGCCGGGCGAGGACGTGCTGGCGGCGGCGCTGGCCTGGGCGGCGGATTTGATGCGATTTTCGCGCGCGGCGTTGGCGGCAAATAAGGCGCTGGCGTATACGGCCGTTTCTCATCCCCCCGCCGCCACCAATCAACTAGAAACCGAGCTGTTTGTCCACCTCTGGACCCAACCCGACCACCTGGAGGCGCTGCAAGCCTTTGTGGAGAAGCGGAAACCGGAATTTAATAGAGATTAGAGACTAGAGACTGGAGACTGGAGATTGGAGATTCGCTCTAGTCTCCAGTCTCCTCCTGACCCATCATGTATGATCTAATCGCCCACTACTACGATTTAACACATGATTCGCTGACTGAGGACGTGGCCTATGTGCTGGCGCTGGCGCGCGAGGCCGGCGGGCCGGTGTTGGAATTGGGCTGCGGCAGCGGGCGGCTGCTGCTGCCGCTGGCGCGGGCCGGATTCAGCGTGACCGGTGTGGATAATTCAGCGGCAATGTTGGAGAGAGCGCGGACACGGTTTGCGCCGGAGGAAACGGCCGTGCGCCAACGCCTCACCCTTCTTCACGGCGACATGGCCGCGCTTTCCCTGCCGGGCGGCCCGACCTTTGGCCTGGCGATCATTCCTTACAACACGCTGCTGCACCTGGATTCTGACCAGACAGCTGCGGCGCTGCGGGGCATCGGGCGGGTGCTGCGGGAAAACGGCCGTCTGTTCATCGACCTCATTAATCCTCTGGCCATCGCCAATACGCCGAACGATCAGGCCGTAACCCTGGAAGCCGTCTTTACCGATCCAGCCAACGGGCACACGGTGCTGCAACTGGCCGCCAACCGCCTGGACGAAGCCGAGCAAACACTGCATATCACCTGGATCTATGACGCCTCGCCGCCAGCCGGCGGCCCCATCCAGCGCACGATTGCCCAGGCAGCCTACCATTACCTTTATCCCCACCAGCTTGAGCTGCTGCTGCACGAGGCTGGCTTTCGTCTGCACAACCTGAGCGGCGGCTATGGTGGACAGCCCTTTGACGAAGAAAGCGAGCGCTTCCTGTTGGTGGCGCAAAAAAAGCCGTAAGCCTTCCCCGCTTACGGCTAACAGCTCACAGCTAACAGCTTGCTTACGGCCGTTACGAAATCGTCAAATCAATCCCGGTGTCCGGATCGGCCTCCGCCAGTTTGAAACGCACAAAAGTCAGGGGAGCATAATACGTCACCCAGATGCCTAAAATGAAATAGCGCAAAATCCGCAAGGGAATTGCCAGCCAGAGCGGATCGCTGGGGAAAATCATGTCCAGACCTGCCCATAAGGCCACGGCTATAGCCATGCCGAATAGATAACGGCCGATGCGCCGCCCGATGGTTCCATCGCTGCGAAAGCGCACCCGGCTCGCCTCTAGCAGCAAGCCAATGCCCCCACCAAGAAGAATGCCGAAAAACGTGGCCACACCTTCCAGGCTGGCTAATTCAGCATCGGGGATATAGGCCGCCCACGCCACCGACATGTCTGGCTGCCCGATAATCAGGCGCATAATGATATAAAATAGCGCGTAAACCAAGGGGACCGATACGGCTACCATTAACTTGAAGCCCAAAATGCGGCGGTTAAAGCCCTTGGCGACATACTGCTGCCAAAGGACAAACCCCAACAGCAAAAACAGCCCCACCAGGAAGCCGACGATGGTGTCGTGGATGAAATGGGCGCCCAGGTAAATCCGGCTCAAAGCCATCAGCGCGATCATGATCACGGCCAGCACCCACGCCCACCAGCGCCGAATCCAACCGGCAAAGAACAAATAGATGACCGTGGCATATTGCACGTGCCCGCTGGGCACGCCGTAGCCTCTTTCTTCCCATAACATGATAGTGGGATCCAGCCAAAACGGCCGTGGCCCCCTAAATGCTTGTTTCAAGAACGGGTTCACGGCCCCGGCTACTAAAAATAAATAGGCAAACAACTTACCCACCGATTTGTTAACACACCAAAAAACCAGCGGAAACAAAGCCAGATAAAATTGTTCTATTCCCAGGGTGCTTATGAATGTAAAAAAGCCTACAAGTTGAGGATAATTATCTTGCAGCCAACGAGTTGCATCGAGTCCCATCTCTAATAGCGGGTCCATGCGCCTCCTCCTTCCTCGATATCAGGTTGCCAATGCCAATTTCTTCCCGAGTGAATTGTAGCCCTGCTCATTCTATGATGTCAAACAACCTGCCGTCCGGACATTTGCTTTCCATAAGAATTTGGGGGGAACGGCCGTCTACGACCCGCCCCACTGTTGCACCTTGGCCTGGGCAGTTTATAATCTGTACATGAACCTGATTGGAGGGTATCTATGTCCGCAAGAATATTAGTAGTTGAAGATGAAGACCGCATTCGCCAATTCTTACAGCGTGGCCTGACCTTTGAAGGCTATCGCGTAGACGCCGCTGCCGATGGTCAGACCGGCCTGGACCTGGCGCGCGAAAATCCGCCCGACCTGGTCCTGCTGGACCTCATGCTGCCGGGCATGAACGGCCTGGAAGTCTGCCGCCGCATTCGCGCCGCCAGCGACGTCCCCATCCTGATGCTCACCGCCAAAGAAACCATCGAGGACCGGGTCACCGGTCTGGACGCCGGCGCCGACGATTACCTCGTCAAACCATTTGCCTTCGACGAACTGGTCGCCCGAGTGCGGGCACTGCTGCGTCGCGCCCAACCCACCAAACCCCAGGTCTATCGCTTCGCTGATCTGGAACTGGATACGGGCACACGGCAAGGCAAACGCGGCGACCGCAGTTTTGACCTGACAGCCAAAGAATATGAACTTCTGGAATTGTTCATGCGCCACCCACGCCAGGTTTTGACCCGTGAAGTTATTTTTGATCGCGTCTGGAACTACGATTTCGGCGGGGAGAGCAACATCATCGAAGTATACGTGCGCTACCTCCGCCAAAAAACCGAAGCCGAGGGCCAATCCCGCCTCATTCACACGGTGCGCGGCATCGGTTACGTTCTACGCGAAGAAGCTTAGTCAGAAACACCTTGTCCATTCAAAACCGCCTGCTCCTGATCTATACGATCATTTTTTCCGCCGCCTTTGTGCTGTTTGCCATGATCGTTTATTTTCTGCCCAGCAACAGGATTTTGGCGGAGACAGATGCAGACTTGCAGGCGCTGGCGACTGAGATCACCCCAGAAAATTTTAGCTCGGAGCGGAATGGCCAGATTCGAGTTGCCATCCCCAATGATTTAGTCACTTTAGAAACGGCTTCTACCTTCATGCTGTTGCTGGATCAGCATGGCAATGTATTAGCCCAATCGAACAATTTCACGCCGTCCAACCAACCGCTTGATCCCAATGGTTTAAGCAATGGACCCGTTTTTAATCTGGCGAAGCAGGGCAGCACCTCGCTTCGTGTGTACACTACCCCCTTATACCTGGACAACGACCCGCAATCAGGCATTATCGGCTACCTGCAGGTGGCTCGCCTGCTGAATACCTATGCCAGTTTCAACCGCTTGTTGGCGGTGGCTTTGTTGGTGGGGTTTGCGGCGGCGACAGCCTCCTTATTCCTGGCTGTGTGGCTCACACCCGGATTGTTTCGGCCGTTGGACGATATTGCTACCGTGGCCAAGCAAATTTCCCGCGCCGATGATTTGAGCCTTCGCGTACCTCATTCCGATCGCGTGGATGAAATCGGTGTCCTGGCTCGCGCTTTAAACGAAACCTTGCAAAGATTAGAGCGCCTTTTTCAGACTCAGCAGCGCCTGTTGGCCGACGTATCGCATGAGCTACGGACGCCACTCACCGCCATTCGCGGCAACGTCGACCTGATGCGTCGCATGGGCGGCGGCGATGAAGAATCTCTGGACATCATCCAGGAAGAAGTGGATCGCCTGACCCGACTGGTTGGCGATCTGACGCTGTTGGCCCGCGCCGACGCGGGTGGCTTGCCGCTGAATTTAAAGTCGGTTGAGCTAGATAATTTGTTGTTTGAGGTTTATCGTCAGGTAAGCCTGCTGGACAAGCCAGTGGAAGTTGTGGTGACGGAAGTTGATCAGGTATGTGTCAATGGGGATCCGGATCGTTTAAAACAGCTGCTTCTGAATCTGGTGGAAAACGGTATCAAATACACGCCGAAAGGCGGCCGAGTGATGGTCGGCCTGACAAAGAGCGATAACTGGGCGCGGATTACGGTTAGCGACAATGGCATTGGCATCCCGGCCGAGGATCTGCCCTTCATTTTTGATCGGTTTTACCGGGTGGATAAAGCGCGGAACCGGTCTCAGGGGGGATCGGGGTTGGGGCTGGCGATTGCCAAGTGGGTGGCCCAGGCGCACGGGGGAAATATTCAGGTCGAAAGTGCGGTTAATGCGGGCACGACGTTTACGGTTGAGCTGCCTATCCTGGAAAAAGAGAAAAAGATGGATGAGCTGCGGCAAGAAAACGGCCGTACCCGATCCAGCTTACGTTTGCTAGGCGCTACCCGCCGTAAAGAAAAACAAGGTGAATGAAACAAGCTGCCTGTCTCATTCACCTCGCACGGTTTTGGGGCCGGTTTCCTAACGACGACGGATCAGCAGCACCACGCCCAGGCCGATAATCACCAGCGGCCAAAACGCCCCGCCCAACCAGGCTGTCCAGCCAAATTGCTCCAACAAGAAGAACAAACCGAGCAAAATCAAGACAATGCCCACGGTTGCCGGCCGGCCTACCTTGCTGGCGTTGGCGCTGACCGTTTCCTTTAATTCTTTGATGTTGTCTTGCATCACCACAGCTTCGGATTCATCCACCGTGGCCTCGCGGGGCATGACAATCCACATGATCAGATAAATGGCGAAGCCGATACCGCTGGCCAAAAACAAAACGACAAAAGCCAGGCGCACCAACACCGGGTCGATATCGAGATAGGCGGCTAAACCGCCGCAGACACCGGCGACCATCTTATCTGAATCGCTACGCACCAATTTACTCTGAGACATGACCAACCTCCAATACATTTTTTGCAGCTTGAGCACCGAACTGGGTGCTTTCTGTGGGTCTATACGGGATTGAAATTTGAAAGTTGCGACCTGAGCAGCGGCCAACAAGACGCCATCACCATATGAGAATCCGCTGAACGCGCTCCCCGATAGTGGCTGACGTCGCTCCCTGTTTTTGTTATACTGATTTGTTGATTTGCCGGCGCTGCCGCTGTGTATGGCCTTTGTGTCAGCCATCGGCCGTGGCCGCAAGGAATTTGGGAAGAGTTTGTATGTCATTGTCTGTTTCGTGGAAAGAGCGGATTGCCCACCTGATGCGTTGGCCATTGATGAAGCGGCTAATGGATTTGGGCATCCGCGTGTTTGTGGCCAAACGGCCGGTGGGCGTGAGCCTGGTGCTGATGGCTGAGGACGGCCGTGTGCTTATCCTGCGCCACGTGTTCCATCCCTATTTTCCCTGGGCTTTGCCCGGCGGCTGGCTGAAACGCCACGAACCGCCTCAGGCAGGAGCGCTGCGGGAGTTAAAAGAGGAAACAGGGCTGACGGCCGTTTTAGGCCCGGTGCTGGCCATCGACGACATGCCCAACCCCGACCATATCGGCATCATTTTCCTGGCCTATCCCCAGCCCGGCCCCATCTCCCTGAGCGGGGAAATTTTAGAGGCCGAATGGTTTTGGCCCACCGACCTGCCAGACATGCTGCCCTTTCACCAGCGTGCCATCGAAACGGCCGTAGCCTACAGGCAGCAGCGCCCCTCACCTAGCAAAACCACGAAACCAGAACCGAGCGCCATCCCATGAACAGAAACGCCTCACCCGGTTTAGGCCAATGGATCACGGTCTCCCTGCTGGTAGCCGTCACCATTTTCCTACTTTTTAAGCTGTACCAATACGCCGGCGCACGCGGCTACTACCCCACCGGCCTCACCGTGGCCGGCATCGACGTCGGCGGCATGACCCGCGAAGAAGCCAGCGAAGTCTTAAACAACCGCTACCTCGACGCGCCGGTCATCATCTACCACGGCACAGATTCCTTTGAGATCAGCCCGACCCGCGCCGAATTCACGCTGGACCTGGAAGCCATGCTCAGCCAGGCAGATTACCAGCGGTTTCAGCAAGATTTCTGGGCCGGCTTTTGGGGCTTTTTATGGGGCCGCCCGGTAGAAGTGGAGCCGGTGCCCTTGTATGCTACCCACAATCGCGAAGCGCTGCGTGAAGTGCTAAAAGATATTTCCGGCCTGACCGACCAGCCCGCCCAGCCGCCCCAGCCTGTACCCACCAGCCTCAGCTTCCAGTATGGCGAATCGGGTACCAAAACCAATATCGAGGCCAGTTTTGCCGATGTGGAAGCCGCGCTTTACCGGCCATCTGACCGGGAAGCCCACCTGGTGATTGACCCGCTGCAGCCGGAACGGCCAGACATCAATCTGCTCACGCGCCTGCTGGTGAACTACATGCAAGAATATGAGCAAACAACCGGCGGGGCCGCAGCTATCTTCGTGTATGATCTGAACAGCGGTGAAGAAGTCGCCATTAACTCCGACTTGCCCGTTTCGGGCATCGACGTACTGCGCATCCCTGTTGTGTTGGAAATGTATCGCCTGCTGGATAATGTCCCGACGCTAACTCAGCGGCAGCTCATTTCCGACACCCTCGTCGTCCAGCCGGACCCGGCCAGCGCCAACCAACTGCTCAGCGTGATCGCCGGCACGGATGACCCATACCTCGGCGCCAGCATGGTGACGGAAATGATGCAACGGATGGGACTGGTTAATTCCTACCTGTTAGTGCCGTTTGGGGCTGACCCGCGGGCCGGACAACGGCCGTTAGAAACCCCGGCCAATTCCGTCGAAGGGCTGCGCACCAACCCCGACCTCTACCGGCAGTTAACCGCTGAAGACATCGGCATGCTGCTGGCCAACATCTACTACTGCGCCCAAGGGCGCGGCGGGGCTATCTCCGCCGTGTTTGAGGGAGAAGTGACCCAGGAAGAATGCCAGCAAATCCTGGATTACATGGCCCAAAACAAAATCGAAAGCCTGCTGGAAGAAGGCGTGCCCCCCAGCGTCACCATCGCCCACCGTCATGGATGGGTCAGCGACACGCACGGCGACGCCGGCATCGTCTTCTCTCCCGGCGGCGATTATGTGATTGTGGAGCTGCTATACAAACCGGATTGGCTGGAATGGGAAGTAAGTTCCCCTCTGCTGGCCGACATTTCCCGCGCCACCTACAATTTCTTCAATTTCGACAATCCCTACCTGACCGATTCGCGGGCCAACTAGCCCGCTTGTGACGATATGCTAAAAGCGCTGCAAAAGTTTCTATTTCTGCTGCTCCTGGTGATGGGGGCCGGGTATCTGGCTTACCAGGCGTTTCTTTACATGCAAACACGCCAGAACATGCCGCCCGGTATGGTTATTGCCGGGGTAGATGTGGGCGGATTGACCAAAGATGAAACGGCCGTTGCCCTCCAAGACCACTACTACGCCCCCGTCCGCCTGACCTACCGCCAGGAACTTGTAGAACTAGACCCGCAGACCGCGGGCTTCACTCTCGATTTAGACGCCATGTTGGGCGAAGCCCAAAACACCATCGACCAGCAAGACGTATGGCAGGGTTACCTGCGCTTCCTCATCGGCGGTCGTCTGGAGCCTATCAGCATCGACCTGAAGGCCTCCCATGACCCGGCCGCCTTGCAAGACCGGCTGCAAACCATCGCCACTTTCCTGGACCAGCCCCCCAGGCCGCCCCAGCTTAATTCCGAGACCGAAACCTTCGAAATGGGCCAGCCCGGCTACCTCACAGACGTAGCCGCCAGCCTGCCGGCCATCGAAAAAGCGCTCTATCAACCGGATGACCGCGCCGCCGACTTACTGGTTCAGGACGAACCGGCGCCGGCCTTCGACATCAACTTCATGCGCGACAGCGTACAAAAGCAGTTGGATGCCTTCAGCGGCATTGGCAGCGTGTTTATCATGGACCTGAACACCGGCGAGGAGATTGACATCAACGCCGACATGGCCATTTCCGGCCTGAGCATCCTGAAAATTGCCATCTTTTTAGAAACTTACCGCGCCCTGGATAACCCACCCAATGATTACGTACAGGGCTTGTTTTACGATACGGCCGTGCAATCCAGCAACTTCGGCGCCAACCTCCTTCTCCACGAAATCGCCGGAGAATATAACACCTACAAAGGCGCCGACATTCTCACCGAATCCATGAAACGGCTCGGCCTGGTCAACACCTTCATGGCTGTTCCCTACGACGCCGTAGCCCCGGCCACCCGCCCCAACACCTACACCACCCCGGCCAACTCCAAGCCCGACCTGCAAATGATCCCCGACACGGCCATGCAAACCACCGCCGAGGAAATCGGCTCCCTGCTGTCCATGATCTACTACTGCTCAAAAGGCGGCGGCACGCTGATGGCCGTCTACCCCGGCCAGATAACCCCCGACGAATGCCAGGCCATTCTCGACCTCATGGTGTTGAACAAAGAAGGCAACCTGATTCGGTTTGGCGTGCCGGAAGATGTGCCCGTTTCCCACAAACACGGCTGGGATCTGGTAACGCATGGCGACGCAGGCATCGTCTTTTCGCCCGGCGGCGATTACGTCATCGTGGAGTATCTGTCCTTGCGCGCCGACGACACCAGCGGCTGGCTGGATCACGACATCAGCTTCCCCATCCTGCGCGAAATTTCGCGCACGGCCTACAACTATTTCAACCCCGATCACCCCAACCTGGAAGACCCGGCGGACCGCTCCGCCCGGGAAGCTGCCGCCCGGGAAGCTGCCGCCGCAGCGGCCACGGCCACTGCGGAAGCGACGGCCGCAGACGGCACAGATGAAGCCGGGATTGCGGCCGGCGGCGAACTGCCGCCAGAGAACGCCACGGCCGTTCCCGCCACCGCCACCCCGCCAGCCCAAACGAATAATTAGCTGTAAGCTTTTAGCTTTTAGCATTTAGCTCTAAGAGGAGACCTCATGGAATATCGTCGCTTAGGCCGCACCGGCCTCAAAGTATCTACCATTTGTCTGGGAACCATGCAGTTTGGCTGGTCGACCGACAAAACCAACGCCTTCGCCATCATGGACGAAGCCGCAGCCCAGGGCATTAACTTCATCGACACCGCTGACGTGTACTCTCGCTGGGTAGCCGGCAACGACGGCGGCGTCAGCGAAGAAATCATCGGCGCGTGGCTGCAGCAGAGCAGCGTGCGCCGCCAGAATGTCATCCTGGCGACCAAAGTGCGCGGCCGCATGGGCGACGGCCCCAACGACGAGGGCCTGTCGCGCCAGCACATCCTCAACGCCGTCCACGACAGCCTGCGCCGCCTGCAAACGGACTACATCGACCTCTACCAGGTGCATTACCCCGACGACGAGACGCCTCTGGAAGAAACGCTCGCCGTGCTGACCGACCTGGTGCAAGCCGGGAAAGTCCGGTACATTGGCTGCTCCAATTACCCGGCCTGGCTGTTGACCAAATCTTTGTGGATCAGCGACGTGCAGAACCTGAGCCGTTTCGACAGCCTGCAGCCCCATTACAGTCTGGTGCATCGCGCCGAATTCGAGCGTGAACTTCAGCCGCTGTGTCTGGATCAGGGGATTGGGGTGATTCCGTACAGCCCGCTGGCGGCCGGGTTCCTCACCGGCAAGTACCGCCGCGAGACGCCGCTGCCGGATTCGGTGCGCGCCAGCGGTGTGCAAAATCGCTACATGAATGAACGGGGGTTTACGGCCGTTGACACGCTCGAAGAAATCGGCCACAACCACCAGGCGACCATCGCCCAAACAGCCATCGCCTGGGTGCTGGCCAACACGGCCGTTTCCTCAGCCATCATCGGCGCCAACACTGTCGCCCAACTGAAGGACACCCTCCAGGGAGCCAACGTCCGGCTAACCCCGGAAGAAAAAGCCGCCCTGGACGCAGTCACAAAGTGGGAATAAAAACCGGAGACTAGAGACTGGAGATTGGACCAGTCTCTAGTCTCTAATCTCAGTAGAGTTTTCTGTCATGCTGAGGTCCTCCGAAGCATCCCGTTCACCTAAAATACCCGGTTTGTCGGGATTCCTCGTCGAAGACTCCTCGGAATGACCTGATTTTTTAAACTACTGAATCTCCAGTCCCCGAACCCCCTCCTTGCGCACAATCAGCAAGGTGATGTCGTCAAACTGCGGCGCGTCGCCCACGAAGGTCTGGATGGCTGCGAGCACGGCCGTTTCCAATTCTTTGGCGCCGCCGAATGGGGAGGACTGCACGGCCGTTAACAGCCGCTTTTCGCCAAATTCCGCTCCCGCCCCATCTTGCGCCTCCGAAACGCCATCCGTATACATCACCAGCAGGTCATCCGGCTCCAGGCCCACCATCGCCTGCTGCCAGCTCATGCCCGGAAACATGCCCAGGGGAATGCCCGTGTGCCCCAACGCGCGCGTCTCCCGCGAGCCGCGCGGGTCGATGAGAAAAGCCGGGTTGTGGCCGGCATTACTGTAGGTCAGCGTCGCGGCCGCCGGATCTAGCACACCGTAAAACAGCGTCACAAACTGGTCAGATTCCGTATCGCTGAGGATGCGCTCGTTGGCCAACTGCAAGGCGCGCCCCGGCTCGTCGGGGTAATCGAGGGCATAGGTGCGAATGAGGGTGCGGCTGAGGGCCATGTACAACGCCGCCCCGGTGCCCTTATCGGCCACGTCGGCGACCAAAAGACCAAGACGGCCGTTACCCAATTCAATAAAATCAAAAAAGTCGCCCGACGTTTGCCGCGCCGGGACCAGCGTCGCCGCCAGATCCCAGCCGGGCACGGACGGCACGGCGCGTGGCAAAAAGCTGGCCTGGATGCGGCCGGCAAATTCCAACTCCTGGGCCACTTTCTGGTGGGCAATCGTCTCGCGGTGAACCCGCGCCCGGTACAGCGCAGAGCCAATCTGGCTGGCCAGCGCCTGCACCGCCGCCAGCGAATCCAGCGTGTTGGCGCTGCGGCGGTGGCGCAGCAAAAACACCCCGCCCAGGCACGCCGATTCCGCCGATTCCTGGCCGGGGACAATTTCGGGAATTTTAACCAGCAGGCCGTGGCCGTAGGCCGCGCGCATCCCCGGCAGCATAACGTCGCGCTGCACCAGGTAAGCCCCCTTTTCGCGGCGCAACTCGGCCCAATTATCATCCGGCAGCGACGGCCGTTGCGGGGGATGGAGCACCTGCCAGGCCACGCTCCCGTCGGCGGCAAACAGCCGCACTTCGGCCAGATCATACGAATCAGGGAACATGCGCGCCAGGTGATCGGCCAGGATGTCCGGTAAGGTGGCCGCGTCGGGCGGCGCTTGCAAGATAGCCTCGCTAAGGTCTTCCAACCGCACCAATTCGCGCGTCCGCTGCCGGCTGCGATCGACCATGCGGCTGAGCGTGGAAGCGAGCAAATTGACCAGCAAAATGCCCACGATGAAAAAGATAAAAGCCCCCAGACCACCATTGGCAAACGCCAGGGCAACGAGCACGGCAAAGGGAGACATGATCAACGAGAGGGCGGTAACCTGAGCCAGAAATTGAAGGGCGTCACGCGGGGAAAACGGCCGTGACAGCAGCCGCGTCACGTGCAGCATGGGCGGCAGCAAGATAAGGCCCGGCAGCAAGGCGGCGATGATCATGGCCATAAACGCCGCGCCCCAGGATTGCACGGTGAAAACCGTTAACGGAAAGGTTCCGCCTAACGCGGTGTACACGGTCAGGCCAACCAGAGGCGTAAACACGTCCACCAACATGTCCTGTGCCAGAAACGACAATGTCTCCCAGACGGGATCCTGGTTATAGCGGCGCAGTTGCCAGGCCATGAACGACCGGTTGATAAGGGCCGTGAGCAGCGGCGCCCACAAAATCCCCGGCCCAACGATCAATAGCCCCGACCACAACGCCAGGCTGGAAAGCGAGCTGATCATGGCAATGCCCTTCTCGTCGTCCAGGGCAAAAATCAGATTGAACGTCTGGCGGCTCATCACCAGCAAAGCGGCCAGGAGCACGAAAAAATAATTGAGGTGGCCTAGCAGCCGCGGCCAGTCGGTCGACCACACTAGCCAAACGACCGCCAGGACTACGAAAGGCGATAGATACAGGCAAAGTAAAGCAGACTCATACCCGCGGCCAAACGCGGCTTCCGGCTGGGCGGCGAGAGTCGGGCGCAGCCGTAAAACAATTCGAGATACAAACCCTGGTTCTTGCTGCACGTTTTCTTTCATGGCCACTCCAAAAGCGAATTATGCCCACCCTTCCCAATGCACAACTTCCTCAAGAGGCCGGCGCTTGGCGGGATGGAAAGTCTCGCCGGTGAAATAGGCCACCGGCAGCAGAGCCGCCTGCGTGATGTATTCCGGCAAGCCGAGCAAGTCAGCGACCTCCTGGGCATACCGCAGGTGGAGGCTGGTCCAGGCCGCGCCCAAACCGCGGGCGCGTAATGCCAGCATAAACGACCAGGCTGCCGGCAAGATGGAGCCATACAACCCGGCCTGAGCCATTTGCCCGGCGTTTTCCACGCGCCCCTCAATGCAGGGAATCACCATAACCGGCGCCCGGTGCATATTGTTGGCCAGATAGACGGAAGAACTAACCACGCGCTGCATCTGCTCCTCTGGAGCATGACGGCGGGGCTGTTCGCTCCGCTGGTTGGCATAGATGAAAAAAGATTGGCGATACAGCTCGCCAATGGCCGCCTTTTTGGCGGCGTCGGTGACGATGACGAAATGCCAGCCCTGGGCGTTGCTGCCTGTGGGCGCCTGGATGGCGATCTGCAAGCAGCGCTCGATGATTTCTCGCTCGACCGGTCGGTCGAAATCGAGCCGTTTGCGCACGGTGCGCGTGGTGGTCAACAAGGTGTCTACGGTCTGCAAATCCATGAGCGATCTCCTTCAAAATAATTTACGCAGAGGCGTGGTGGCGCGTTGGTGACGGCGTCCGATGCCTGCGCTTTTTCAGTCCCGAAGAGGCCGTCTGGCCCACAAACCTTGCGCGGGCAGGCGAGGGCAGCGATGAGACTGCAGCTTATTGCCAGCGTTTCTGCAGAAAAAGTTGGGCCGTTATGCCCACGATGACGAGGACGAGGAAAACGAATGAAACGGTCGCGGCGTCCATCTCCAGCGAGGTGACGATGATGGCGGCCCCGACGAGGGCGGAAAAAAGGATTTTGGCAAAATCTTTGCTGGAGATGGTAATCAACAACCCCATCATACCACCCAGCAGGAATGTGACCAGGGTGGACCCGATGTTCCAATCGAGGTAGGCGAATAGCTGAACCAGCACGATGCCGCCCAGGAGAAAGCCGGCGATGCTAAGGGTGATGTTGGCGACGAACACGGCCGTAAACGCCACAATGATCCCCACCAGCAGTCCAATCATCACCGCCGCCGGTGTGATCTGTCCGCCGCTGGCCGCGCTGCCGATGTTCAGCCCAAACAAAAAGCCCACGCCGCCGGCCACAAACCAGTAGTAACGGTAACCAAAAAAGAGCAGCGCCGCGCCCACCACAAAAGGAACTACTTCCATACCCGCTTAAAATTCTCCATTCAACGTTTTGATTTGGCGCAACGTAGCCAACGAGGCCAAAACCAGAAGAAAATCGCCGGTGCACAGCTTCTGCTCGGGATCGGGGTGGAGGTCGCCGTGCTGGTTGCCGCGGTGAAACACCACGGAGAGGTCATACGCCTGCTGCAGGTCGGCGACAGTCCAGCCGATGAGCGGCGAATCGGGCCGCACCGTCATCTCGCTAAGATTGAGAAGATCGTCGCCGACGTAGAAGGAGTGCTTGATGTCCAGGCGCATGGCCGCCGCAGCAAAGATGGGCGCGGCCAGGGCCGAGCCGCTGAAGGCGGTGTGAATGCCAAAGCCTTTCTCTACGCGCCGGGCCAGGTCGCTGTCGAACATGCGCAGAACGACCTTGATTTTGGGGTTGATTTCGCGGGCGTCGAGGGCGATGTCGAGGTTGGCCAGTTCATCGTCGGTGCAGGGGATGATGGCGTCGGCGCGCTCTACGCCGGCCTGGATGATAGTCTCAGAGCGGCGGGCGTCGGCGATGAGCAGGGGGATACCGAGGGCGCGCACTTTTTCGACGAAACGGCCGTTTTCGTCCGCCTCAATCGCCACCACGTCACGGCCGTATTTCAACAATTCCTGCGTCACCCGATACCCAATCTTGCCCGTGCCACACACGATAATGTGGTCGCTGTACGTTGAAGCCATGGCCACCTGCCATTTCTGCCCGCGGGCCTGCTTGTTGATCAGCGCCGTGCCAAAACGCAGCACGCCGTCGGCCACAGCCACCAGGCCCACCACGGGAATGATAAAAAAGAGCGCCTGTAAATACCAGGCGTCGGGAAAAGGGAGCAGCGTCTCGAAGAAGATGAGGGAGAAGGTGGCATACACCGCTTCTCCCAGACCAGGCGACTGCCCGGCGCGCTCCGCTTCCGCCGGAAAGGTGTAAAACAGATGAAAGACGACCGCCCCGCCCAGCACCACCAACAAAAACAGCAAAATCGAATAACCCGACTCGCGCAGCAGCACACGAATGTCTCGCAGTTGGGCCCGCAGTTGGCGGCGTAGCTGGCGTTTCGGACGCATGGCGCTATTTTACGACAGATCACCAAAGTCTGGCAGGCTTTTGCCTTAGCTCAATAAAGCATCTCCCGCCCATCTCACCCTAACCCCACAGTCAGGTTTCCACGCGCCACAACCAAGTTTCCACACCCCACACCCACATTTTCTCCTCCCAAAAGCACCAACCACCACCCTGTCACCCCCCGTAACAACCGGCAGTCCAGATCCACCAGTTCAAGGCACGGAACATTCCGTGGCCTATTCAGCCCTCAGCGCAGCCGAATAGGGGAATCCTGATAAGGCGCTATTTCCCCAACCATTCAGTCACGTTACAATGGCCCCATGTCGACCGCATACCACACCCTGAATGAATTACACACCGCCATGCGCGGCTGCACCCGCTGCCTGGACGCCGGTTACGCCATCACGCCGGGGGCGATTTTTCGCGGCACGGCCGTAGCCCAGGTGATGTTGATAGGCCAGGCGCCGGGCGTGACAGAAGTAGAAGCCAAACGGCCGTTTAACGCCGGCAGCGGCCGCCGTTTGTTTCAATGGCTGGGGGAAGCCGGTTGGGATGAGGCTGAATTCCGCGACCGGCAGTACATGACGGCCGTCACCAAATGCTTTCCCGGCAAAGACCGGTCTGGCAAAGGCGACCGCGTGCCCAGCCGGGCCGAGCAGGCCCTCTGCCGCCCCTTTCTGGAACAAGAAATCGCCCTGGTGCGCCCCCGCCTGCTCATCCTGGTTGGCGGGCTGGCCATCAAGCTGCTCTTCCCCGCCAACATGAAGCTGAATGAGGTGGTGGGCACGGCCGTTTACTTCCCGCCCGCCGCCCTGCATAATCCGGTGCAGTTTGACCTGGCCCAGGGCGAACACCTATCGGCTTTCGACCCGGCCAAACCGCCAGACGGCCGTTGGGTCGTGCCCCTGCCTCATCCGTCCGGAGCCAGCCTGTGGCCCAATAAACCCGCCAACCAGGCCCTGATCAACCGGGCCGTGCAGTTTTTGCAGGCCATCCGCCAAACCTGGAACCTCACGTAAGCCGGCCATTTTGCAACTCGACAGACATGGATTACCATTTGTCCCATGTTTCGCCGAGATTATTTCATGCGTCTGGTGGAAGAGGCAACGGCCGTTCTCAGCCAGGTGCTCAAACTAAACCAAAACCGCGACTACGCGGAAGCGATTGCCGTCACCAATACCTCGCTGCGCCGCCTCACCGGCCTGAGCAGCGAGGCGCTGCTGCGCCTGGACGCCGCCGATCTGGTGGCCCAGCTTGCCCTGCGCGACGAACTAGGCTGGATCGAAACCGGCCTCACCGTCGTCACCGTGCTGGATCAGGAGGGCGACGTGTATGCCTTGCAAGGGCGGGAGGAGGAGGCTTACGGCCGTCACCTCAAAGCGCTGCAGCTGCTTCTGGCCGTGCAAAATCAACATCCGCAACTCGATTTGCCGGAACTGGTGCCCGACGTAGATACCCTGCTGCCCAAAATCGACGACATCGTCTGGCCGGAAGCGACGTGTGCGGCGCTGCTGACCTATTTTGAGCAGCGCGGCGACCTGGCCCGCGCCGAAGACATCCTGTTCACCTGGCGCGACATGGCCCCGACCAGCCCCACCCCCATCGAGACCGGCATTGCCTTTTACGAACGTCTGCTGGAAAAGACGGATGCGGACCTGCTGGCCGGCAATTTACCACGCGACGAAGTGGAAGCGGGGCTGGCAGAACTACTGGAAGAGGCTGCCTGATTGAGCACGAGATTCTTATGGAGCAACCAGAGCATCCAGGGAAGAAAATACGAACGGCCGTTATCCACAATCGCGAGGCTGCTCCGCCGGCTGATACCGTCTACCGGCGCGTCCCCCACCAGCTAGATACCTCTGAAGCCCGCCAACGGGCCACCTGGCGCATTCGTTTGTGCCTGCTGGCCGATCCCAGTCAGACCATCGGCCTGGAAATCAACGACGAGGTCATCCTGGGACGCGATGCCACCCGGCCGAATATCATTGACCTGAACCCCTTCAACAGCACAGACCTGGGCGTCTCTCGCCAGCATGCGATCATTCGCCCCACCCCCACCAACCTGTTTATTCTGGATATGGACAGCACGAACGGCACGTATCGCAACAGCCGGTCGGTCAGCCGTACCCCCGAACGCCTGCTCAACGGCGACATTCTCAGCCTCGGCCATCTGCAACTCATCCTCTATATCGACGAACGTCCCTTTTTCCAGACGGCGATGCTAGACAAGCGGCCAGACCTGGCCACCATCCTGGCCCAGATCGCCCAGGCGATTACCTCGCAGCTAGACCTGGACGAAGTGCTCAACCAGGTGACAGAAGCGGCCATCTCGCTGACCACGGCCGTGGAAACGGGCATCTGGCTGGTGGACACCAACACCGGTCGCCTGTTTCTGGAAGCCTCCTATGGGTTAGAAGCCTCCCGCTTCACCTATCCCGACGCCGCCGACACCGACCTGGAAAACGCCCTGATGACCCAGGCGGTCGCGGCCGGGCAGCCGCAGTACGTCACCCTCACTCCCCAGACAGACCAGGAGGACGAGGAGACGGAGGAAACGGCCGTGCGCCAGGGAGCGCTGCTGTTCATCCCCATCATCCAGGGCGGGGCGGTGTTGGGCGTGTTTGGCGTGGCCCACTACATCGACGACCAGCCCTTTAGCGAACGCGACGAACGCATCCTGAAAACTATCGCCGATTTTGCCGCTATCGCCATCCAAAACGTGCGCCTCTACCGCAGCGTGGAAGAATATACCCGCACATTGGAGCAAAAAGTGGCGCAGCGCACCGCCGAATTAGCCGCCGCCACCCAAAAAGCCGAGGAAGCCCGCGCCGCCGCCGAAGCAGCCAATCGGGCAAAAAGCGACTTCCTGGCCATGATGAGCCACGAAATCCGCACACCACTGAACGGCGTGGTGGGCATGACCACTCTGCTGCAAGACACATCCCTGACGCCGGAACAGCGCGAATTTACCACCACCATCCAGCACAGCGGCGAAGCGCTGCTGGCCATCATCAATGACATCCTGGACTTTTCCAAAATCGAAGCCGGGAAGATGGAACTGGAGCAACGGCCGTTCGACCTGCGCGAATGCATCAGCAACACCCTGGACATCGTCGCGGTAGCCGCGGCGCAAAAAAACCTGGAATTAGCCTGCCACGTCGACAGCGCCGTCCCCTATACCATCATTGGCGACAGCACCCGCCTCAGCCAGATACTGCTCAATCTGCTCAACAACGCCATCAAATTCACCGACCACGGCGAGGTGATCGTGCGCATTGCCGGCGCGGCCGATGAGCGAAACGGCTATGTCCTGAAGTTCGCCGTGCACGACACGGGCATTGGCATTGCGCCGGAGCCGCTCAAGCGGCTGTTCCAGGCATTCAGCCAGGGAGACGTTTCCACCACCCGTCGCTACGGCGGCACCGGCCTGGGCCTGGTCATCAGCCAGCGTCTGTGCGACATGATGGGGGGATCCATCGACGTCAACAGCTTCCCCGGCAAAGGTTCCATCTTCACCTTCACCATCGCCACCCGCGCCGTAACCGCCCCGCTGCCCGCCTACTTGCAGGCAGACCAACCGCACCTCAGCGGCAAACGCGCCCTGCTGGTGGAGGTGGATAACACCAGCAGCCGCATCCTGGCGCTGCAGCTCAAGAAATGGGGGCTGATCCTCGCCCGGGTCAGTTCGCCCCAAGAAGCCCTGCAGCATCTTGACCAGGTGCAGGCAAGCGATGTGGCGCTGATGGGGCTGACTCTGCCGGGCAGCGACGGGTTGAATCTGGCGCAGCAGCTGCAGCAAGCGTTGAGGCCGCGCACGCCGCCGCTGGTCTTGCTGTATCCGGCCGGGCGCATCCAGCCGTTGATGAGCAGCCAATTGTTTGCCGCCACGCTGCCCCAGCCGGTGAACCCGCGGCAGCTGCATGGCGTGCTGCTGGGTTTGCTGGACACTACGCAGCCGATGGCCGAACGGCCGTCGCCCACCACCGATTCCCTGTTCGATCCCAACTTGCACCAGCGCCACCCTTTGCGCATTTTGCTGGCGGAAGATTCGCACACCAATCAAAAATTAATGCTGACCGTGCTCCGGCGCTTTGGCTATCAGCCAGACCTGGCTAAAAACGGCTTGCAGGCTGTGGCGCAGCTGCGGCAAAAACCGTATGACCTGGTTCTGATGGACATCCAGATGCCCGAATTGGATGGCCTGGCCGCCACCCAGCTCATTCGCAGCAGTCTGCCGCCCGAACGGCAACCGCGCATTGTGGCCATGACTGCCAACACGATGGACGAAGAACGGGCGGCCTGCCTGGCGGTGGGAATGAATGATTATCTGGGCAAGCCGCTGCAAGTGGAAGCGCTGCTGGCTGTTCTGACCGGTTGCCCGCCCCTGGCGGCCGGGGAAACGGCCGTCTCGCCAGAACCGCAAGTGGACACGGCCGTTCTGGACCCGCGCGCCCTGGCCAACCTGAACCAATCTCTTGGTGGAAACCACAGATTTCTGCAAGACCTGATCCAGGTCTACCTGCATGATGCCCCGGCTTTGCTCCAACGCATGCACGAGGCCGCGATCAATGGAGATATCTTCGCGCTGCAATTGGCAGCCCACAGCCTGAAATCCAACAGCGCTGAATTTGGAGCCACAAAACTTGCCAATTTATGCCTCAAACTGGAAAATCTAGCCAAAGAAGGACGTTTAGAAGGCAGTTTAGATCTGGTCGAACAAATCGAAGCCGTTTTTCCGGCAGTGCAAGCCGCTTTGATTGAATTAGCCGCTGCAGCCTGATGATTGGAGACTATTTACCCGGCACGCAACTTATGAACTCCCAGCCTTTAAGCGGTCACATTTTGATTGTGGATGACAACCGGCTCAAGCTGACCCACGTCTTGCAAGCGCAGGGTCACCAGACGACAGAAGCCGAAAACGGCCGTCAGGCGCTGGATTTATTGCAGAACAGCCGTTTCGACCTCATGCTGCTAGACATCGTCATGCCGGAAATGGACGGGTTCCAGGTCTTGGAACAACTCCAGCAGCACAACCAGACCCTGGATGTGCCGGTCATCGTGATTTCGGCCCAGGATGAACTAGACAGCGCCGTGCGCTGCATCGAAATGGGCGCCGAGGATTATCTCACCAAACCGTTTAACCTGGTCTTGTTGAATGCCCGCCTGGGCGCTGTGCTGGAAAAGAAACGCCTGCGCGACCAGGAACACGCCTACCTTCACCAACTACAAATCGAACGCCAACGGCTGGAAGAATATACCGACGAACTGCAAGCCCGTAACGAGGAACTGGACGCCTTCGCCCACACCGTCGCCCATGACCTCAAAAACCCGTTGTCGGCCATTCTGGGCTACGTGGAACTGCTGCAAAAATTTTACAGCGACGCCCTGGACGACCGTGGGAAAAAGAATTTGGATCGCATTCACCAATCGGGCATGAAGATGAATCTGATCATCCATGAACTCCTGCTGCTCTCGGGCATACGCCGGCAGCAGGTTGAGATACGGCCGTTAGACATGTCCACCATTCTCGACGAAACACGCCGCCGCCTATCCTACCTGATCGAAGAAAACAACGCCGAGATCACCTACCCGGAGCAATGGCACGAGGCCGCAGGCTATGCCCCGTGGGTCGAAGAAGTATGGGCCAATTACATCAGCAACGCCATCAAATACGGTGGTCGCCCGCCAAAATTAGAGCTAGGCAGCATGCCCCAATCCGACGATTTTGTCTGTTTTTGGGTGCGTGATAACGGTGCGGGCATCGCCCAGCAGGACAAATCTCGCCTCTTTACCCCCTTTGAACGCCTGAACCCGGCCAAGGTAGAAGGCCACGGCCTCGGACTGTCCGTCGTGCAGCGCATTGTCAAAAAATTAGGCGGCAGCGTCGGCGTTGAAAGCGAAATCGGCCGGGGAAGCATTTTTTATTTCACGTTGCCTCGATCGGCCTGATCAGCCGCCGGACTGGGGAGCCATTGCCCACCGGAAAACCTCAAGTACAATCCCGGCAACATCCTGCTCTGGAGAAAATCGAAAGATGTTAATGCGCCGCTTTGACCGGCTGGCCCTATCGCCCCTGGGCCTGGGTTCTTTGTTCTACTGGTTTTATTGGTCCTTTGTGGCCGTTTACGATCCTTTTCTAAACGTCTATCTGGCCGATGAGCGCGGCCTGTCAGGCTTCGAGGTTGGCGTCCTGGCGGTTTTTAGCCCCTTGACGGCGCTTCTACTGGGACCGTTCCTCTCGGCGGTGGCCGATCAGCGGGGCTGGCGGCTGCGGCTGCTGCAATTAGCGCTCATCGGTTGGATTGTTGCCTTGCTGCTGCTGCCCTGGCCGCGAACATTTTGGGGCTTTATGCCGGTGATGATGATGCTGGCCGTTTTTCGCAGCCCCACCAGCCCCATTGGCGATGGTCTGATCGCCGAAATGGCGGCGACGCGCCATCTGAGCTACGGCGCCATGCGCCTGTGGGGTTCGTTGGGGTTTGCCGTGGTCGCCATTTTGGGTGGGATTGCCTGGCAGCAGTTGGGCTATGGGCCGATGTTTTTTGCGGCGGCGATTACGGCCGTTCCCTGTGTCCTCCTCATCACCCATCTGGAAGAAAAGCCGGTCCAGGATCGCCAGCCCTCCGGCTCCGTCTGGCGGCTGTTACAAGACCCCGGCCTCCTGACACTGTTCACCATCGCGTTTTTGGGCGGCGTGTCGCTCATTTCCACGTTCATTTTTGGCGGCATTTTTATGGCCGAGTTGGGCGGCAGCCGGGTACACGTCGGCCTGATGTTTGGCCTGTCGGCGCTGGCGGAAGTGCCCATCATGCTGGCCAGCGACAAAATCATGCGCCGCCTCAGCCCGCCGGGCACGATGCTGCTGGCCCTGGTGGTGATTGCGGCCTCCGTTTACAGCTATGCGCTGTCCCAGACCCCGAACCTCTTGCTGGCGGCGGCCGTCTTGAAAGGCGTCGGCTATGGGCTGTTTTTTGTCACCATCGTCCACCTCATCAACCAACGCACCCCCGACGCCTGGAAATCTACCGCCCAGGCGATCATGGGCGCCTGTTTTGTGGGGTTGGCGCCGTTGTTTACCAGCGCGCTCACCGGCTACATCTTCGACGTCTGGGGCGGCATGGTTATGTTTGCGCTCACGGCCACGTTTTCGGTGGCGGGCATCGCCCTCATGACCCTGGCCCTGGCGCGCGGCTGGCTGAATCCGCGCTAAAAAGGGGCTGTTTTAGCGCTTTCATTGCCAAACGAGCGACGTTTCAGTTACTATTGGCCCATTAGATAATTATCGAATACCGAGGAGATTGGCATGCCCACGAAAACCAAACATATCACCGCCGAGGATTTGTATCGCTTTCAGCTCATCACCGACGCTCGCATTTCACCAGACGGCCGTTTCGTCATCACGGCCGTGCAGCGCATTGATCAAAAAACCGAGAAAAAATACAGCAACCTGTGGCTGGTCCCCACCGGCCAGGGCCGCCCGCAGCAGTTCACCTATGGCGATCAGACCGACACCATGCCGCGTTGGTCGCCAGACGGCCGTACCGTCGCTTTTCTCTCCAACCGCAAAGATGAAAAGCAAATGCAGGTATACCTGATTGCCCTGAACGGCGGCGAGGCACGGCCGTTAACCGACCTCAAGGGCAGTTTCAACAGCCTGGACTGGTCGCCGAACGGCCAGAAGCTGCTTTGCGCCTTTCGCAAAAAAGACAAAGATGCCCTGGAGCGCGACGAGGATGAGCAAAAGAAAAAACTGGGCATCGTCGCCCGCCACGTCACCACACGCACCTTTTTTAAGCTGGACGGCGCGGGCTACCTGCCCGACGAGCGCGTGCACCTTTGGACCATCGACGCCCAGAACGGCAAAGCCACCCAGCTCACCGACAGCGATTTGTACGATGAAACCAATCCGGCCTGGTCGCCAGACGGCCGTTTCATCGCCTTTGTCTCCAATCGCCAGCCCGACCCCGACCAGACCCCCGA
>ERZ795053.648-NODE-648-length-44241-cov-6.913706_pt1 | contig 44241 bp, 44 predicted proteins | sample MGYA00375137_ERZ795053 | MGnify/ENA primary metagenome ERZ795053 (study PRJEB30182, sample SAMN05720284) | activated sludge metagenome | isolation source: Anaerobic digester | place: Hong Kong | collected 2014-12-17 ... | reverse complement strand
GCAATGGCGCCAGGGTGCTGGGCGTGCGCAAGGCCGACCTGCCGGAGGGTGCGTCGCTGGCCGCGATCCTGCGCTACCCGCTCTAGCGCGGCGGCATCGCCGTGCCCCGGCTCGACCGTGCCTACAAGGTGGCGGAGATGCGCCGGCAGGCGCGGCGCGTGCTGCCGCGCCCGGTCTTCGACTTCGCCGATGGCGGGGCGGAGGACGAGCGGACGCTCGGGCGCAACGAGGCTGCCTTCGAGGACGTCTCGCTGCTGCCGCGGCCGCTCGAGGGGGCGGCGGAGCGGGATCTCTCGATCGAGCTCTTCGGCCGCCGCCTCTCGATGCCCCTGATGATCGGGCCGACCGGCCTCGCCGGGCTCTTCTGGCCCGGCGGCGAGCTCTGCGCCGCGCGGGCCGCGACCGCGGCCGGCACGGCCTACTGCCTCAGCCACGGCTCGGTCTGCACCCTGGAAGCGCTGGCCGAGACCGGTGCGGCGCCACGCTGGATGCAGGTCTTCGTCTATCGCGACCGGGGCTTCACCCGCGAGCTGACGGATCGCGCGGCCGCCGCCGGCTATGACGCGCTGGTGCTGACCATCGACAACCAGCTCCTCGGCAAGCGCGAGCGCGACATCGTCAACGGCTTCGGCATCCCGCCGCGCTTCGCCCCGCTCGATCTCCTGGGCATGGCGACGCGGCTGCCCTGGCTCTGGCGGATGCGCGACGTGCTGAGGACGCTCACCTTCGGCAACTATGTCCGCGCCGGCCGGCCCTCCGACATCCGCACGCTCGCCGGCAGCATGGCCGGCCTGCTCGACCCGGCGATGAGCTGGCGGGACGTCGAGGCGCTGCGTCAGCACTGGCAGGGCCCCCTGGTGCTCAAGGGGGTGCTGCACCCGGACGAGGCGCGGCGGGCCATCGAGCACGGCATCGACGGGATCATCGTCTCGAACCACGGCGGCCGCCAGCTCGACGGGGCGGCCGCCTCGCTCGATGCCCTGCCGCGGATCGTCGAGGCCGTCGAGGGGCGCATGGCCGTCCTGCTCGACGGCGGCGTGCGCCGCGGCAGCCACGTGCTCAAGGCCCTGGCGCTGGGCGCCACCTGCTGCCTGATCGGCCGCCCGCAGCTCTGGGGCCTGGCGGTCGGCGGCGAGGCGGGCGTGGCCAGGGTCCTCGAGCTGCTGCGCCAGGAGCTCGACCGCGCCATGGGGCTCTGCGGCGTCGGGCGCATCGCCGACATCGGCCCGGAGCTCCTGGCCGGCCCCGGCAACGCGATCATTCCAAAGGACAGAAGAACATGATCGACGAAGTCCCGCTGCTGACCATCCGCCGCCGCTTCAGCCGGCCGAGCGCCGACCAGGTGGCGGCCTTCCAGGGGCTGCCGACAGGCTTCGTCGCCGATGCGCTGCTGGCGGCACGGGGCGGTGGCAAGAGCGCCCTCGACGGGCGGGTCAAGCCGATTGCCGAAAGCGGCCCGTTCTGCGGCGTCGTGGTGCCCTGCGAGGCCGGCCCGGCTGACAATCTAGCCGTCTTCGGCGCTCTCGATATCGCCCAGCCGGGCGACGTGGTCATCGCCGGCACCGACTTCTTCACCGAGGCCGCGATCATCGGCGATCTCCTGCTCGGCATGCTGCAGAACAAGGGTGTGGTGGCTTTCGTCACGGACGGCTTCGTGCGCGACATCGTCGGCCTTCGGGCCGTCGGCCTGCCCTGCTATGCGTCGGGTGTCACGCCGAACTCGCCGGCGAAGAACGGGCCGGGCACGGTCGGCCTGCCCGTCCAGGTGGGCGGCGTCCTCGTCGGGCCGGGCGACATCGCGGTCGGCGACGAGGACGGCGTGGTGGTGGTGCCGCACGCCATGATCGCCGCCACCATCGACAAGCTGCCGGCGATCAAGGCGGCCGAGGCGACCATGGACGCGCGGGTCAAGGGCGGGCTGAAGCAGCCCGATTTCTGGGCGGCGCTGAGCGGCTCCGGGCGGTTTCGCGAGGTCGACTGAGCCCCGGGCGATGGCGTCTCATCCGGTCGTGCCCTGGAATGGTGACAGGATCGTATTCCTAGCACAGGCAGCGCGCGAAGGCAAGCCCGTCTCCGGTTCGCTCGGCATTTCTCGATTTCCTGGCCGACCAGCCGCCGAGAGAAGCTGCACGAGGAGCGAAAAAGCCGGCTGCGACAAAGGCTTGGCTGCCGCCGGGTTCGTTGGCGAGAACGCGGGTTCGTTCGTCGATTCCTCGGGTTCGGTCGTCGTTTTGCCGGGATCGTTCGTCGAATCGCCGGGTTCGCTCGTCGGCGCCTGTTGCAGGAATCGCGACATTTCGGCTCGAATGTCGCATCAGACGCGCCATAACGATTGCTTATGGCGCGTCTGATGCGACATCGGCGGCGCGAATGTTGCAGAATATGCGCCAACCCGAGCCGAAATGTTGCATCGGACGCACCAACCCGAGCGCTCGCGCGCGCTTTTCGGGCCGGCGAGGCGGCTTGGGGGCGATCGCGTCGAGGGTGCCATAAGCGTTCGTGATGGGGCCCTTGGACGGGACCTGGGGAGCTGGGGGTGTCTGCAACGACCGACAGCTCGATCCAGAAGGGGATGCGGCATGGCTGAGCTCACCGGCGGCTGCCTTTGCGGCAAGGTTCGAATCGTGGCGTCGGGGCGGCCCTATCGGGTCGGCCTTTGCCACTGCCTCGATTGCCGCAAGCATCATGGCGCCCTTTTCCAGGCAACCGCGATCTTCCCCGAGGAGGCGGTGACGATCGAGGGCGAGACCCGCGACTATGCCGGGCGGTGCTTCTGCCCCCGCTGCGGCTCGTCGGTCTTCGCCCGCACCGGCGACGAGATCGAGGTGAGCCTGGGGTGCCTCGATTCCCCCGATCAGCTGATGCCGACCTACGAGAGCTGGATCGTCCGCCGCGAGGCCTGGCTGCCGCCTTTTCCGCTCAGGCGAAGCTACGTACGTGATCGCGAGGCCACCGGTCGCTTCGAGACGTAGGTTTCAAGCCCGGTCGCGGCGGCGCAGCACGGCCAGGATCAGGGCGCACATGGCGAGGAGCTGGAAGCCGGCGCCGGCTAGGTGGGAGTATTCCCACTGCGCCCGCAGCGCCTCCCAGGTCTCGGGCTGCACCGTCCAGCTCTCGGTCGCCCGGTTGGCCGGGAAGGTCCAGACCCAGAAGACGACCTGCGCCGCGATCAGGCTGGCCAGGGCGACGAGCGTCGGCCGGGCGACGCGGCCCTGCCGGCGGTGAAGGTAGAGGACCCAGAGGATGCCGAGGAGCTGGACGGCCAGCACGATGGCCAGCCGGTTCCAGCCGAGATAGATGGCCTGCGCCGTGAAATAGGCGTCGCGCGCCATGACGATCTTGTTCGGCAGCGCATAGGCATGGGCGAGGGCGCCGCCCAGCGCCATGGCCGTCGCCAGCAGGGCGACGAAGAAGGCGGTGTCACGGAAAATCGAGCGGTCGGATTCTGCCATGGCTCGCGCCGGCGTGCTGTTGCCGGAGAGCTTCAACCGCCGGCACCGCACGGGGTTCCCGGCGCGGAGCGGCGCTACCGGCCGCGGCTGGCGAAGCGGACGGCTTCCTCGGCGGCGCGGATGAGGGCGCGGGCCTTGTTGCAGCTTTCCTGGTACTCGGCCTCGGGGTCGCTGTCGGCGACGACGCCGCCGCCGGCCTGGACGTACATGGTGCCGTCCTTGACGAGCGCCGTGCGCAGCGCGATGCAGGTGTCCATGTTGCCGTCGGCCGAGAGGTAGCCCACGGCACCGGCGTAGAAGACCCGGCGCTCGGGCTCGAGCTCCTCGATGATCTGCATCGCCCGGACCTTGGGCGCACCCGAGGTGGTGCCGGCGGGAAAGCCGGCGAGGAGGGCGTCGATGACGTCGCAGTCGGGGCGCAGGTTGCCCTCGACGTTCGAGACGATGTGCATGACGTGGCTGTAGCGCTCGACGATCATCCGCTCGGTGACCTCGACCGAGCCGATCTCGGCGACGCGCCCGACATCGTTGCGGCCGAGGTCGAGCAGCATCAGGTGCTCGGCCAGCTCCTTGGGGTCCGCCAAGAGCTCCTCGGCCAGGGCCACGTCCTCGGCGGCGTCGTGGCCGCGCCGGCGCGTGCCGGCGAGCGGGCGGACGGTGACCCGGCCGTCGCGCACGCGGACCAGGATCTCCGGGCTCGAGCCCACGAGCGTGGCGCCGTCGAGGTCGAGCAGGAAGAGGAAGGGCGAGGGGTTGAGGCGCCGGAGCGCCCGGTAGAGCGCCATGGGCGGCAGGGTGAACGGCACGGTGAAGCGCTGCGACGGCACCACCTGGAAGATGTCGCCGGCGAGGATGTACGCTTTCGCCCGCTCGACCATCCGGTGATAGCCCTCGCGGGTCATGTTGGAGACCGCCTCGGGCGGCGGGCCGGCATGCGCCGGCTGCGCCGGCCCGATGCCGCGCGCCATGTCGGCGACCGCGTCGGCCAGGCGCTCGAGCGCCAGGTCGTAGGCCCGGTCCGCGTCCAGCCCGGCCTCCGGGTAGACCGGCGTGACGATCGTGACGATGTCCTTGATGTTGTCGAAGATGGCGATCAGCGTCGGCCTGAGGAAGACGGCGTCGGGCAGGCCGATCCGGTCGGGATTGGTCTCCGGCACCGGCTCGACCAGCCGGATCATGTCGTAGGCGAGAAAGCCGAAGAGCCCGGCGGCCATCGGCGGCAGCTCGTCGGGCACGTCGATGCGGGTCTCGGCGAGCAGCGAGCGCAGGCTCTCCAGTGTGGGCAGCTTCTCGGGCTGGAAGTCCAGCCGGTCGATCCGGCAGCGGCGGTTGATCTCGGCCTGCTTGCCGTGGCAGCGCCAGACGAGGTCGGGCTTGGTGCCGATGATCGAGTAGCGGCCGCGGACCGCACCACCCTCGACGCTCTCCAAAAGGAAGCTGTAGGGGCGCCCGTCGGTGAGCTTGAGCATGGCCGAGACGGGGGTCTCGAGGTCGGCCACCAGCGTCGTCCAGACCACCTGGCTCCGGCCGGCCTCGTAGGCGGAGCGGAAGGCCGCCCGGGGCGGCAGGACCTCTTCGAAGAAGGCCACGGCGAAAGCTCCAGCGTCAGAATTCGTCGGCGGGGAAGAGCGAGGCGATCGCCGCCTCGTTGACCTCGACCGGATAGCGACGGCGCAGCGCCGCCTCGTACTGGATCAGCACGTCGTTGCGGAGGGCCGCGGTGAGCTGCTCCCTGAGTTCGGGCTGGTCGCCCTCCGGCACCATGATCGCGTCGGTGCGCAGGATGGCGCTGCCGTTGCGGGTGGCCACCGGCTCGCGTGCGAGGTTGCCCTTGTCGGTGGCGAAGAGGGCTTCGACCGCCTCCGGCGTCAGGCCGGCCTCGCTGCCGTCTGCCGCCCGCCCGATCGGGCCGAACCGGCGGAGCGTGACCTCGTCGCCGAGCCCGGCAGCAATCGTCTCCAATGTCCGCCCGGAGCGGGCGTCGGCCATGATCGCCTCGACGCGCTCGGTGGCGAGGCGCTGCCGTTCCTCCTGCCGCCAGAGCGCGGCCACGTCGTCGCGGACCTCGTCGAGCCGGCGCGGGCGGCTCGGCTCGCTGGCGTCGACGCGGAACATGTAGAAGGTGCCGCCCGGGGTCTCCTCGAGCAGGGACGTCTCCTCCAGCGGTGCCGCGAAGATGGCGGCGAGGATCTCGGGCGATGGTGCCCCGCCCTCGACCGGGGCACCCGTGGCGTCGCGGCCCTGGGCGTCGATCGCCTGAAAGCGCCTGGCCGTGGTGCCGACGGCCAGGGCCGCCTCCTCGAGGCTCTCGCCGGCGGCGATGCCGTCATCCAGGGCGCTCGCCAGATCGGGGAGCTGGTCGATGGCGCGGTCGAGCGCGAGGTCCCGGCGGATCTCGTCCCTGGCGTCCTCGAAGCTGCGGACGGTCTCGGGCTCGACCTCGATCAGGCGGAAGAGATGCCAGCCGAAGGCGCTCTGCACGGGCTCGCTGACCTCGTCCGGCCCGAGCGCGAATATGGCGTCGGCGAACTCGGGCGGCAGGTCTTCCCGGGCCGTCGGGCCGAGCGGGCCATAGGTCAGGCCCCGGTCGGCCATGCTGTCGGCCAGCTCGGCGAAGACGGCACCTTCCTCGAGCGCCAGGCGGGCCTCTTCGATGGTCTCGCGGTCGCTCGCCAGCAACTGGCCGACGCGGCGCCGCTCGGGCGTGGTGTAGAAGTCCGCCCTCGCCTCGTACTCCTCGCGCAGCCTCGCCTCGTCGATCTCGATCTCGTCGACGATGTCGTCGGCGGTGAGGGTGACCAGGGTCACGGTCCGGTATTCCGGCGCCTGGAAGGCGTCGATGTTCTCCTCGAGGAACGCCTCGAGCTCGGCGTCGGTCGGCTCGGGGGCGGTCATGGCATCGCTCGCCACCTCGAGCAGGGTGCCGCTGCGGGTCTCGCCGCGCCAGGCGCCGAGGCGCTCGACCAGCACCGATGGCGCCGCGATCGAGCCCGTGAGGGCATCCAGGACGCGCGCCCGGCCGATATCGGCGCGCACCTGCTCGACATACTGGGCCTCGCCCAGGCCGAGCGAGCGGAGGTACATGTCGAAGCGCGCGCGATCGAGGTTGCCGTCCGTGGCGAAGCGCTGGTCGTTGCGGATGGCGGCCGCCACCTCGGCGTCGGAGACGCCGATGCCGAGATCCCGCCGGTGCTGGTCGACGAGCGCTCTGGCGATGACGTTCTGCAGGCTGCGGTTGAGGATGCCGAGCGATGCCGCCTGGCGCCGGTCGAGCGTGGCGCCGAACTGCTCGCCGAAGGCGCGGCGGTCGATCTCGAAGGCGCGGTCGACCTCCTGGAGCGGCACCTCGATGTCGCCGACCTGCACGGCGATGGCGATGTCCTGCCGGCCGAAGAACGTGTCGCCGATGCCCCAGACGGCGAAGCTGGCAATGAGGACCAGGAGGAGCGCGCGGACGAACCAGCTGTTGGCGCGCTTGCGCATCGCATCGAGCATGACGGAAGGAACCCTTAAAAGACGCGCCCGGACACTATTGATTGACGACGCCGGCGGCAATCCTCAAGGCGCGGCAGCGTGGCTTCGGGCTGCCTGCCGGCACCTTGGACAGGCCCGAATCGCTGTGCTAGAAGCCGCGCGTTCCCGCAATCGGTGAGAGGGCTGGATGCCTTTGGCACGTCCGGTGGTGCTCGGCAATTGGAAGATGAACGGGCTGCGGGCCGACGGTCTGGCATTGGCCGGGCGGCTCGACGCGCGTGCCGCGCATGCGAGCGGCACGCTCGGCATCTTCCCGCCGGCGACGCTCGTCGCGGCGGTGGCCCAGAGGCTCGCCCGGAGCCGCGTCCTCGTCGGCGGGCAGGACTGCCACCCGGCCGAGAGCGGCGCCTTCACCGGCTCGATCAGCGCCGCCATGCTCGCCGATGCCGGCGCGCGCGCGGTCATCGTCGGCCACTCCGAGCGTCGGCACGGGCTCGGCGAGACCGATGCCGAGGTCAAGGCCAAGGGCGAGGCGGCGCTCGCCGCCGGGCTCATGGTCGTGCTCTGCATCGGCGAGACCGAAGCCGAGTACGTGGCCGGGGAGCGGCATGCGGTGCTGGTGCGCCAGCTCGACGGCAGCCTGCCGAGTGGCGCGACGGCCGAGAGGCTGGTCGTCGCCTACGAGCCCGTCTGGGCGATCGGCACCGGCCGCACGCCGAGCCTCGCGGAGATCGCCCGGACCCACGCCGAGCTGCGCGGCCTGCTCGCCGGGCGGCTGGCCGACGGGGCCGAGGTGGCGCTCCTCTATGGCGGCTCGGTCAAGCCGGACAATGCCGCCGACATCATGGCCATCGAGGCGGTCGACGGCGCCCTCGTCGGCGGCGCCAGCCTCGACGCGGATTCGTTCTGGAGCATCTATGCGGCCGGCGGCGGGACCTGATCCCGAGCCGCAGCGCGAAAGACCTGAAAAAATGACCACGATCCTTCTCGTCATCCATCTCCTGATCGCCCTCGCCCTCGTCGGCGTCGTCCTGATCCAGCGCAGCGAGGGCGGGGCGCTCGGCGGGCTCGGCGGCACCGCCATGGGTGGCGTCATGAGCGGCCGCGGCACCGCCAACCTGCTGACCCGGGCGACGGCGATCCTCGCCACGGGCTTCATGGTGATGAGCCTCCTGCTCGCCTATGTCGCCAGCGGCGGCAGCGGCCCCGTCTCGATCCTCGACGGGCCGAACCCGTTCGAGCCGGCACCGGTCACCGAGCCCGCGGAGCCGGCACCGCCGGCCGCCCCGGCGGCGCCGGTCGCCAACTGAGGCCTTGCCGGGAAGACGATTCGCCGGGCCGCCGACTCGCCACGGCGCGGCCTTTGCGCTTGCCCTTGTGAAGCGTTGCATGGATAGTTTCGATTGATGCCTCGCTTCGTCTTTATCACCGGTGGTGTTGTTTCCTCGCTCGGCAAGGGCCTTGCCGCGGCTGCCTTGGGCTCGCTCCTCCAGTTGCGCGGCTATCGCGTCCGGCTGCGCAAGCTCGACCCCTATCTCAACGTCGACCCGGGCACGATGTCGCCCTACCAGCATGGCGAGGTCTTCGTCACCGACGACGGGGCGGAGACCGATCTCGACCTCGGTCACTACGAGCGCTTCACCGGCGTGCCGGCCCGCGCCTCGGACAGCGTCTCCTCCGGGCGCATCTACTGGACCGTGCTGACCCGCGAGCGGCACGGCGACTATCTCGGCGGCACGGTGCAGGTGATCCCGCACGTCACCAACACCATCAAGGAATACATCCAGAAGGACGTCGAGGACGCGGACATCGTGCTCTGCGAGATCGGCGGCACGGTCGGCGACATCGAGGGCCTGCCGTTCCTCGAGGCCATCCGCCAGCTCGCCAACGAGCTGCCGCGCGGCGAGGTCGCCTTCCTGCACGTCACGCTCGTCCCCTACATCCGCTCGGCCGGCGAGCTGAAGACCAAGCCGACCCAGCACTCGGTGCGCGAGCTGCGCGCCATCGGCATCCAGCCGGACATCCTGCTCTGCCGCTCGGAGCGCGAGCTCTCGCTCGAGGCCCGGCGCAAGATCGCGCTCCAGTGCAGCGTGCGCGAGGACGCGGTGATCCCGGCCTATGACGCCGAGACCATCTACGAGGTGCCGATCCGCTACCACACCGAGGGCCTCGATGCCGGTGTTCTCAGAGCGCTCGGGCTCGAGCCGGGGCCGGCGCCCGACCTCGGCCCGTGGCACGAGATCGTCAGTCGGGTGACGCGGCCCGAGGGCGAGGTCAAGGTCGCGGTGGTCGGCAAGTACACCGGCCTCATGGACGCCTACAAGAGCCTCAACGAGGCGCTGATCCACGGCGGCATCGCCAACAATGTCAGGGTCGTGCTCGACTGGATCGACGCCGAGCACTTCGTCGCCGTGGACCAGACCGACCGGCTGCAGGGGGTGAACGCCATCCTCGTGCCCGGCGGCTTCGGCGAGCGGGGGGCGGAGGGCAAGATCGCCGCCGTCACCTATGCGCGCGAGCAGGGCCTGCCGTTCTTCGGCATCTGCTTCGGCATGCAGCTCGCCTGCATCGAGGCGGCGCGCAACCTCGCCGGGATGACTGGTGCGAGCTCGACCGAGTTCGGCCCGTGCGCCGACCCGATCGTCGGCCTGATGACCGAGTGGCAGCGGGCGGGCGACGTCGAGCGGCGCCGGGCCGACGACGATCTCGGCGGCACCATGCGGCTCGGCGCCTATCCCTGCGACCTGGCGTCCGGCAGCCTGGTCCGCCGCATCTACGGCGTCGACCGCATCGACGAGCGCCACCGGCACCGCTACGAGGTGAACATCGCCTACAAGGAGCGGCTGGAGGCCGCGGGCCTGTGGTTTTCCGGCATGTCGCCCGACGGGCGCCTGCCGGAGATCGTCGAGCTGCCCGGCCATCCCTGGTTCGTTGGCGTCCAGTTCCACCCGGAGCTGCGCTCGCAGCCGATGCGCCCGCACCCGCTCTTCGCCGATTTCATCCGCGCCGCGCGCGACCAGTCGATCCTGGTCTGAACCAAGAGGGGTAAGCCATGCAGGACGTCGAGGTCGGTCGGGTCGTCATCGGGCAAGCGCGACCGCTCGCCCTGATCGCCGGCCCGTGCGCGATCGAGAGCCGCGAGCACGCGCTGATGATGGCCGAGCGGCTGGTCGAGATCACGGACCGGCTCGGCCTGCCCTTCGTCTTCAAGAGCTCGTTCGACAAGGCCAACCGGACGAGCGCGGCGAGCGCGCGCGGTGTCGGCCTCGCCGAAGGCATCGCCATCCTCGGCGAGGTGAAGAGCCGCTTCGGCTGCCCGGTGCTCACCGACATCCATGACGCCGGCCAGTGCGCGCCGGTCGCCGAGGTGGTCGACATCCTGCAGATCCCGGCCTTCCTCTGCCGGCAGACCGACATCCTCGAGGCCGCCGCCCGGACGGGGGCCGTGGTCAACGTCAAGAAGGGCCAGTTCCTCGCCCCCTGGGACATGAAGAACGTCACCGCCAAGCTCGAGCAGTTCGGGGCGAAGCGCATCCTCGTGACCGAGCGGGGGGCCTCCTTCGGCTACAACACGCTGGTCTCCGACATGCGCGCCTTGCCGGAGCTCGCCGCCACCGGCTGGCCCGTGGTCTTCGATGCGACGCACTCGGTGCAGCAGCCGGGCGGGCAGGGCGGGACCAGTGGCGGGCAGCGCCAGTTCGTGCCGGTGCTGGCGCGGGCGGCCGTGGCGATCGGCGTGGCGGCTGTGTTCATCGAGACGCACGACCGCCCGGAAAAGGCGCTCAGCGACGGCCCCAACATGGTGCCGCTCGACAAGCTCGCGGCCTTGCTCGAAGACCTGATGGCCTTCGACGGCCTGGCCAAGTCGCGACCCACCCTCGTGCTCGGATGAGACGGATCATGCAGGACACCGAGATCGTCAGCATTCGCGGTCGGCAGATCATGGACAGCCGCGGCAACCCGACCGTCGAGGTCGATGTCGGCCTCGATTGCGGGGCCATGGGCCGGGCAGCGGTGCCGTCCGGCGCCTCGACCGGCTCGAGGGAGGCGCTCGAGCTGCGCGACGGCGACAAGAGCCGCTACCTCGGCAAGGAGGTCCTGCGTGCCGTCGACGGGATCAACGGCGAGATCACCGACGCCATCCTCGGCATGGACGCCACCGACCAGATCGCCGTCGACCGGGCGATGCTCGAGCTCGACGGGACCGACAACAAGGGCAGGCTGGGGGCGAACGCCATCCTCGGCGTCAGCCTCGCGGTCGCCAAGGCGGCGGCGGCGGCCTCGGGCCTGCCGCTCTATCGCTATCTCGGCGGCGTCGGCGCCCGGGTGCTCCCGGTGCCGATGATGAACGTCATCAATGGCGGCGCCCATGCCGACAACCCGATCGACATCCAGGAATTCATGGTCATGCCGGTCGGTGCCCCCAGCTTCGGCGAGGCGCTGCGCATGGGCGCCGAGATCTTCCACAGCCTGAGGAAGGCGCTCAAGGACGCCGGCCACAACACCAATGTCGGCGACGAGGGCGGCTTCGCGCCGGACCTGCCGAGCGCGGAGGCAGCGCTCGGCTTCCTCGAGCAGGCGGTGGAAGCTGCCGGCTACCGGACGGGCGACGACGTCGTCTTCGCCCTCGACTGCGCGGCCAGCGAGTTCTTCGCCGACGGCCGTTACGACATGGCGGGCGAGGGGCGGAAGGTCGATTCCGCCGGGATGGTCGACTTCATCGAGGGGCTCTGCGCGAGGTTCCCGATCCGCTCGGTCGAGGACGGCCTCGCCGAAGGCGACTGGGCCGGCTGGAAGCTGCTCACCGAGCGGCTGGGCTCGCGCGTGCAGCTCGTCGGCGACGACCTCTTCGTCACCAATGCCGCGATCCTGGCCGAGGGCATCGAGCAGGGCGTCGCCAACAGCATCCTCGTCAAGGTCAACCAGATCGGCTCGTTGACGGAGACCCTCGACTGCGTGCGGCTCGCCATGGCCAGCCGCTATCGCGCGGTGATGTCGCACCGCTCGGGCGAGACCGAGGATGCGACCATCGCCGACCTCGCCGTCGCCACCAATTGCGGCCAGATCAAGACCGGCTCGCTCTCCCGCTCCGACCGGCTGGCGAAGTACAACCAGCTCCTGCGCATCGAGGAGGAGCTGGGCGGCTCGGCGATCTACGCCGGCAATCGGGCCTTTTGAGGCAGGGGGGCAGCACCTTGAGGGTCGACGGTCTCGCCTATCGGAGCTACCGCCTGCGCAAGCAGGCGGTGCGGCACTGGCTCGGCGTGGCCCTCGTTCTCGTGCTCGCCTATTTCGCCTTTCACTCGATCCACGGCAGCCGCGGCCTCTTCGCCTGGATCGATCGCCAGCACGAGCTGGAGACCAGGCGCCTCGAGCTCGCCGACATCCGCGCCGAGCGGCAATGGCTCGAGCAGCGCGTCGAGGCGCTCGGCCCCGACCGGCTGGCCACGGACCTGCTCGAGGAGACGCTGCTCGGTCTCGGCTTCGTCAACGAGAACGAGGTCGTGATTTTCGACGAGCCGCCCCCGCAATAGCGGCTGCCTGGGGCGACCATCAAATTCGTTCCTGCATGGGTTGCATGCATGGCGACCGGCTGGCGCAACCTCGGCGCTTCGCTATAAGTTCACAGCACAGGCTGCAGGAACAACGCAATCGGGAGGGCCGTCGATCCATGAACGCGACCAGGAGCAGCGCCAAGCCGGCGGCCCGCCGGAGCAGCAGGAAATCCCCCGCCGACAACGGGCAGTGGCTCGAGTTCTACCGCGAGATGCTCCTCATTCGGCGCTTCGAGGAGAAGGCCGGCCAGCTCTACGGCATGGGTCTGATCGGCGGCTTCTGCCACCTCTATATCGGCCAGGAGGCGGTCGCGGTCGGCATCCAGCACGCGCTCTCCGACAAGGATTCCGTCATCACCGGCTATCGCGACCACGGGCACATGCTGGTCTGCGGCATGGACCCGCGCAACGTCATGGCCGAGCTCACCGGCCGGGCCACCGGCTACTCGAAGGGCAAGGGCGGCTCGATGCACATGTTCGCCAAGGACAAGCGCTTCTATGGCGGGCACGGGATCGTGGCGGGCCAGGTGCCGCTCGGCACGGGCATCGCCTTCGCCCACAAGTATCGCGAGGACGGAGGTCTCTGCGCCACCTACATGGGCGATGGGGCGACCAACCAGGGGCAGGTCTACGAGAGCTTCAACATGGCGGCCCTGTGGAAGCTGCCGGTGCTCTACGTGATCGAGAACAATCGCTACGGCATGGGCACCTCGCAGGCCCGCTCGTCGGCCGGGCAGAAGCTCTGCGAGCGCGGCGCCGCCTACGGCATTCCGGGCGAGCAGGTCGACGGCATGGATGTCGTGGCCATGCACGAGAAGGCCAAGGAGGTGGTCGCCCACATCCGCGGCGGCGAGGGCCCCTACATCCTGGAGGCCATGACCTACCGCTATCGCGGCCATTCGATGTCGGACCCGGCGAAGTACCGCAAGAAGGAGGAGGTCCAGGAGTTCCGCGAGCACCACGACCCGATCGAGACGCTGCGTCAGCGGATCGTCGAGGGCAAGCTGGCGGCCGAGGACGATCTGAAGGCCATGGACAAGGAGGTCCGCGACATCGTCAACGAGGCGGCCCGCTTCGCCCAGGACAGCCCCGAGCCCGATCCCTCGGAGCTCTGGACGGACATCCTGCTCGAGGCCGAGGTCGCCACCGTCTGAGCCGTGCCACCCCTTGCCCTGCGCCCGCCTCTGGCGGCGATCCATCGAATGATCCGGGAAAGCTGAAATCAATGCCCACGGAAATCCTGATGCCGGCGCTCTCGCCGACCATGACCGAAGGCAACCTTGCCCGCTGGCTGAAGAAGGAGGGTGACAGCATCGCCCCAGGCGACGTCATCGCCGAGATCGAGACCGACAAGGCGACGATGGAGGTCGAGGCGGTCGACGAGGGCACGCTCGGCAAGATCCTTATCGACGAGGGCAGCGAGGGCGTCGCCGTCAACACGCCGATCGCCCTCCTGCTCGGCGACGGCGAGGACAAGTCGGCCCTCGATGGCTATGCAGCCGGCGGCAATGATGCTGCCGAGGCAGCACCGCAGGCCGAGGCGGAGGAGCAGCCCGCCGAGCAGGCGAAGACGGAGCCGCAGCCCAGGCGGCAGGCTCTGCCGACCGAGCCCGTGCAGCCGGAGGAGCCCGAGGTGCCGGCGGGCACCGAGATGGTCAAGACGACGGTGCGCGAGGCGCTCCGGGATGCCATGGCCGAGGAGATGCGCAGGAACGGCGACGTGTTCCTGATGGGCGAGGAGGTCGCCGAGTACCAGGGCGCCTACAAGATCAGCCAGGGCCTGCTCGAGGAGTTCGGCCCGAGGCGCGTGATCGACACGCCGATCACGGAATACGGCTTCACCGGGCTCGGCGTCGGTGCGGCCATGGCAGGGCTCCGCCCGATCGTCGAGTTCATGACCTGGAACTTCGCCATGCAGGCGATCGACCACATCATCAACTCCGCCGCCAAGACGCTCTACATGGCCGGTGGCCAGATGGGCAGCCCGATCGTCTTTCGCGGGCCCAACGGGGCCGCCGCCCGCGTCGCCGCCCAGCACAGCCAGGAATACAGCTCCTGGTACAGCCACTGCCCGGGCCTCAAGGTCGTCTGCCCCTACAGCGCGGCCGACGCCAAGGGTCTGCTCAAGGCGGCGATCCGCGATCCCAACCCGGTGGTCTTCCTCGAGAACGAGGTGCTCTACGGCCAGACCTTCGACGTGCCGAAGCTCGACGACTTCGTCCTGCCGATCGGCAAGGCCAAGATCGTCCGGCCGGGCAGCGACGTCACCATCGTGTCGTTCTCGCTGATGATGACCCGGGCCCTCGAGGCCGCCGAGGCGCTGGCCGAGGAGGGCATCTCGGCCGAGGTGATCGATCTGCGGACCATCCGGCCGCTCGACCGGGCGACCGTGGTGAGGTCGGTGAAGAAGACCAACCGGCTGGTCAGCCTCGAGGAAGGCTGGCCGCAGAGCGGCATCGGCTCCGAGCTGGCCGCGGTGATGATGGAGGACGCGTTCGACTATCTGGACGCGCCGGTCATTCGCGTCACCGGCAAGGACGTGCCGATGCCCTATGCCGCGAACCTGGAGCGCATGGCGCTGCCGCAGACCAAGGACGTCGTCGAGGCGGCCAGGGCCGTCTGCTACAAGAGCTAGAAGAACGCCGGGGAGGTCCACGATGCCAATCAAGATCCTGATGCCGGCGCTCTCGCCGACCATGACCGAGGGCAACCTCGCGAGCTGGCTGAAGAAGGAGGGCGACAGCGTCGCCCCGGGCGACGTCATCGCCGAGATCGAGACCGACAAGGCGACGATGGAGGTCGAGGCCGTCGACGAGGGCCGGCTCGGCAAGATCGTCGTCCCGGCCGGCACCGAGGGGGTCGCCGTGAATGCCGTGATCGGCCTCCTGCTCGAGGAGGGCGAGGAGGAATCAGCACTCGAGGGTGCAGCCGACGGCGGCGCGGATGGCGGCAATGGCGAGGCCAAGGTGGCGCCGCAAGGGGCGCCGCCGGCAGATCCGGCCAGGGCCGAATCGCCCCGGACGGAGGGGCCGAGGGAAGGGGCCGAGAAGGCGGCCGCCGGGCCGGCGCCGGCTGGAGGCTCCGGCAACGGCAGCGGCGAGCGCATCTTCGCCAGCCCGCTCGCCCGACGCATGGCCGAGAAGGCCGGTCTCGATCTGGCGGCGCTCTCGGGCAGCGGGCCGCGCGGCCGGATCGTCAAGGCCGACATCGAGGCGGCCCTGGAGAAGGGCGGCGCCGATGCCGCCCCGGCCAAGGAGAAGGCGGCGGAGAAGCCAGCGGCAGCACCAGCACCAGCCCCGGCGGCGGCCGGCGCCCCGGACGCGCCGCATACGGAGATCGCCCTCTCCAACATGCGCAAGGTGATCGCCCGCCGGCTCACCGAATCGAAGCAGCAGATCCCGCATTTCTACCTCACGGTCGACTGCGAGCTCGATGCCCTGCTCAAGCTCCGGAAGGACCTGAACGAGCGGCCGGGTGCCGACTACAAGCTCTCGGTCAACGACCTGCTCATCAAGGCCTCGGCCATCGCCATCCGGCAGAAGCCGACGGTCAACTCGATCTGGGGCGGCGACAAGCTCTACCAGCTCAGCGATATCGACGTTTCGGTGGCGGTGGCCATCGAGGGCGGCCTGATCACGCCGATCATCAGGAAGGCGGACCAGAAGGGGCTGGCGACGATCTCGGCCGAGATGAAGGATCTCGCGACCCGGGCCAAGGCGGGCAAGCTGAAGCCCGAGGAGTTCCAGGGCGGCGGCTTCTCGCTCTCCAATCTCGGCATGTTCGGCATCAAGGAATTCTCGGCGGTCATCAACCCGCCCCAGGCCAGCATCCTCGCGGTCGGCGCCGGGGAGCAGCGGCCCGTGGTCAAGAACGGTGCCTTGGCCATCGCCACCGTGATGAGCGTGACCCTGTCGGTCGATCACCGGGTCGTCGACGGGGCCTTGGGCGCGGAATGGCTCCAGGCGTTCAAGAAGCTCGTCGAGGATCCGATCAGCCTGATGCTCTAGGCAAGTGGCGGCAGCAGGCGTTCGAGCACGGGGCGATTCGTCGGGTCGAAAGGGTTGATCACGCGGAGACCCTCGAGCACCGCGCCGTTCTGCATGTCCTCGCTCAGGAGGTGCGTGGCGCCGGCGACCGCGGCGCAAATACAAATCAGCGCATCCCAGAATTGGATCTTGTGACGCTCGGTCAGCCGTGCGGCCTTGGCCATTCTGTCGCCGGTCGACGACGGAACGAGCATGGTCGAAGGTATCGTCTCGACGAGCTCCAGGGCGTCGATGTAGCAGTCCGGCCGGCGGCGGCGCACAACCCAGAGGAACTCGCCGAGCACTTGCGCGGGGATCACGGCACCGGCCAGGCCAGCCCGGTCCAAGAGCTCGACTGCCGCGAGCCCCTTGATGCTCTCCGGCTCCAGATGGGCGTAGATCAGGACATTGGAGTCGAAGGACGCGAGCATTCAGTCCTCGATCGGGCCGTATTTGTCTTCCTCGGTGATGTTCCCGACCCGGTAGCCGTCGCCCTTCCGGGCGTGCAGTAGAGCCGACCACCGCTCGTACGCCGTTCGCACCTCGGGATCATCCAGCCGGTTGAGCGGCCGCGGGCTCAGTTGCGCCACGGGCTTGCCCTGGCGGGTGATCACCACGGTCTCGCCGGCCTCGACCTCCTTGATCAGCCGGGAGAACTGCTGGTTGGCATCACGAATGGAGACGGTGCGCATCTTCCAACCTCCATGTAGGACTGTTCTACATATGCGGCACGGGCCTCCGGTTGACAAGTTGGGCGAACCCGCCACAACCAATCGACGTGCCGGGAACGCCACTTCGGGGACCAACGCCATGGCCGACACCTCATTCGACATCGTCATCGTCGGCGGCGGGCCGGGTGGCTATGTCGCCGCCATTCGGGCCGCCCAGCTCGGCCTGAAAACGGCGGTGGTCGAGCGCGAGCATCTGGGCGGGATCTGCCTCAACTGGGGCTGCATCCCGACCAAGGCATTGCTGCGCTCGGCCGAGATCTACGACTATTTCGGCCATGCGGAATCGTTCGGGCTTTCGGTCGAGAAGATCGGCTTCGACCTCGCCAAGGTCGTCAAGCGGTCGCGCGGCGTGGCGAGCCAGCTCAGCAAGGGGGTGGCGCATCTCCTGAAGAAGAACAAGGTCACCGTCTTCGACGGCGCCGGGTCGCTCGCCGGCAAGGGCAAGCTCGCCGTCAAGGCGACGAAGGGCGACGACGTCACGCTGGACGCGAAGCACATCGTCCTCGCCACCGGTGCGCGGGCGCGCCAGCTCCCGGGGCTCGAGACCGACGGCAAGCTGGTCTGGAGCTACAAGGAGGCGATGGTGCCGGACGTCATGCCGAAGTCGCTGCTGGTGGTCGGCAGCGGGGCGATCGGCATCGAGTTCGCGAGCTTCTTCCGCTCGATGGGGGCGGAGGTGACGGTGGTCGAGGTGCTCGACCGGGTGCTGCCGGTCGAGGATGCGGACATCTCCGCCTTCGCCAAGAAGCAGTTCGAGAAGCGCGGCATCAAGTGCCTGACCAAGGCGCAGGTGAAGGGCCTGAAGAAGGGCAAGGACAATGTCACGGCCACCATCGAGGCCGGCGGCAAGAGCCAGGAGCTGACCGTCGATCGGGTCATCATGGCCGTCGGCATCGTCGGCAATGTCGAGAATCTCGGCCTCGACAGGACGGCGGTGAAGGTGGATCGGGCGCACATCGTCATCGACGAGTGGTGCCGGACCGGCGAGCCCGGCGTCTATGCGATTGGTGATGTGGCCGGCCCGCCCTGGCTGGCGCACAAGGCGAGCCACGAGGGTGTCATGTGCGTCGAGCGGATCGCCGGCGTGAAGGGCCTGCACCCGATGGATGTGACGAAGATCCCGGGCTGCACCTACTGCAACCCGCAGGTCGCCTCGGTCGGCCTGACCGAGGCGGCGGCCAAGGAGAAGGGCCACAAGGTCAAGGTCGGCAGGTTCCCGTTCATCGGCAACGGCAAGGCCATTGCACTCGGCGAGCCCGAGGGCATGGTCAAGACCGTCTTCGACGCCGAGACCGGCGAGCTCCTGGGGGCGCACATGATCGGGGCCGAGGTGACCGAGCTGATCCAGGGCTACGTCATCGCCCGGCAGGTCGAGGCGACCGAGCTCGACCTGATGCACACCATCTTCCCGCATCCGACCCTCTCGGAGATGATGCACGAGTCGGTCCTTGACGCCTATGGTCGTGCCATCCACTTCTGAACGGTCGAGGACAGGTCAGGATATCATGGCGACAGTGACGTTGACGCGGCCGATCACCCGCAAGCCCGCCTGGATCAGGGTGAAGGCACCGACCTCGGCGAGCTACCACGAGACCAGGAAGCTGATGCGCGACAAGCGCCTGCACACGGTCTGCGAGGAGGCGGCCTGCCCGAACATCGGCGAGTGCTGGACGCAGAAGCACGCGACGGTGATGATCCTGGGCGACACCTGCACGCGCGCCTGCGCCTTCTGCAACGTCAAGACCGGCCTGCCGCGGGCGGTCGACCCGGAGGAGCCGGCGCATCTGGCCGAGGTCGTCCTCACCATGGGGCTCCGCCATGTGGTCATCACCTCGGTCGATCGCGACGACCTGCCGGACGGCGGCGCCTTCCAGTTCGTGCGCTGCATCGAGGCCATTCGGGCGGCTTCGCCCCTGACCACGATCGAGATCCTGACGCCCGACTTCCTGCGCAAGCCCGGGGCGGTCGAGAAGGTCGTGGCGGCGAGGCCCGACGTCTACAACCACAATCTCGAGACGGTGCCCCGGCTCTACCGCACCGTGCGGCCGGGGGCGCGCTATTTCCATTCGCTGCGCCTGCTGCAGCAGGTCAAGGAGCTGGATCCCGGCATCTTCACCAAATCCGGGGTCATGGTCGGGCTCGGCGAGGAGAAGCGCGAGATCCTCCAGGTGATGGACGACATGCGCTCGGCCGAGGTCGATTTCCTCACCGTCGGCCAGTATTTGCAGCCGACGCCGCGGCACCACGAGGTCGTGCGCTTCGTGCCGCCGGAGGAATTTGCCGGCATCGAGCGGGCGGCACGGGCAAAGGGCTTCCTCATGGTCTCGGCCAGCCCGCTCACGCGCTCGTCGCACCATGCCGGCGCCGATTTCGAGCGTCTGCGCGAGGCCCGCCGGGCACGGGCGGCCGCCTGACGTCGCCATGCCGACCCATGCCGAGCAGCGCCATCTGCCCTATCGGCCGGAGCAGCTCTACGAGCTGGTCGCGGGCGTCGAGCGCTATCCGGAATTCCTGCCCTGGTGCAAGGCGTCGCGCATCACGCGGCGGGAAGGCGACGTGTTCTGGGCGGACCTGGTCATCGCCTTCAAGGTCTTTCGCGAGCGCTTCACCTCGAAGGTGACGCTGATCCCGAAGACCGGTGTCGATGTCGAGTACATCAACGGGCCGTTCCGCTATCTCAACAACCACTGGCGCTTCCTGTCGGTACCCGAGGGTGGCTGCATCGTCGACTTCTATGTCGATTTCGAGTTCCGCTCGAAGATGCTGCAGAGCCTGATCGGCCTGCTTTTCGACCAGGCGGTGCATCGCATGGTGGCGGCCTTCGAGACCCGGGCCGATCAGCTCTACGGCAAGGGCAAGGCGGCGGACGACGGGCTGGAAACGGCCGTTCACTCGCCGAGCTGACGGGGTCAGCCGATCGCCGCCCGTTCCAGCAGGGCTAGCGCCCGCTCGAGGGCAGCGGTGCGGACGGCACGGCGATCACCCGGAAAGACATGGCGCTCGACCTCGGCTGCGCCACCCCGGCGCTGGGCGCCGATGAAAACCAGGCCGACGGGCTTGGTCGCTGTTGCACCGCCGGGGCCGGCGATGCCGGTGACGGCGATGGCGAGATCCGCCGGGGAGCGGGCGAGGGCGCCTCTCACCATCTCGGCCGCGGTCTCGGCGGAGACCGCGCCGTGGTGCTCGAGCGTGGCGGCGGCGACGCCGAGCATCTCCGTCTTGGCGGCGTTGGAGTAGGTGACGAAGCCGCGGTCGACCACGTCGGAGGAGCCGGCGATCTCGGTCAGGCAGGCGGCGATGAGCCCGCCGGTGCAGCTTTCCGCGGTGGCGAGCGTCAGGCCGCGCTCCCGGCAGCGGGCGAGCAGGCGGGCGGCGGTCTTCAGCGCCGACTCGGGCAGGGCCCCGGTCACAGGGGAAAGCTCAGGCTGACGGTGGCTTGGGCGGCGAGGCCCTCCTCGCGACCGCAGAAGCCGAGGCGCTCGGTGGTCGTCGCCTTGACGCTCACCCGACCCGGGTCGAGCGCCAGCAGGCCCGCCAGGCTCGCCCGCAAGGTGTCGCGATGCGGGCCGATCTTCGGCCGCTCGCCGATGATGGTGAGATCGACATGCTCGATCCGGCCGCCCCGGGCCCGAACGAGCCCGGTCGCGTGATGCAGGAAATGCGCGCTGGCGACGTCCCGCCAGCGCGGATCGGACGGCGGGAAATGGCTGCCGATGTCGCCCTCGGCGATGCCGCCGAGAAGGGCGTCGGTGACCGCATGGAGGGCGACGTCGGCATCCGAATGGCCGGCGAGGCCGCGGTCGTGCGGCAGGGTGATGCCGCAGAGCACGAGCGGGCGGCCCGGGGCGAAGGCATGCACGTCGAAGCCGGAGCCGCTGATCCAGCGGCGCGGCTGTCGGGCGAGGAGGGCTTCGGCTCGTGCCATGTCGGCCTCGGTCGTCACCTTGAAGTTCTCCTCCTCGCCCGCCACGGCCAGCACCGGCACGCCGTCGAGGGCGACGACGCCGGCATCGTCGGTGCAGTCCCGATCGGCATGGCGACGATGGGCCAGGAGCAGCGTGGCGAAATCGAAGCCCTGGGGGGTCTGCGCCCGGCCGAGCCCGTCACGCGGCATCTCGGCCACCACATCGCCATTCGCGTCGACCCGCTTCAGCGTGTCGACCACGGGCAGCACCGGCAGCACCGCCCTGGCGCTGGCGAGACCCTGCCGCACCCGGCCCACGAGGGCAGGCGAGGCGAAGGGGCGGGCGGCGTCGTGGACCAGCACATGGGTCGGCGCCCGTCGGGCCAGCGCCTCGAGGCCGCGCCGCACGCTGGCCTGCCGCGTGGCGCCGCCGATCACCGGCGGCGGCAGCTCGAGCCCCCGCGTCGCCGCGTCATAGAGGTCGTCCTGCCCGGCCCCGATCACCACCTGCAGCTCGCGCAATTCCGGGCAGGCACGCAGGGCGTCGATGGTGCGTCGCAGCATCGGCAGCCCGGCAAGCGCCTGATACTGCTTGGGTCGCTCGCGCCCGAGCCGCAGCCCGCTACCCGCGGCCATGACCAACGCCACACACTCCATCAGCCTTCGCCCGCTCCGGCAATGTCAGGGGGAATGCAGTTTATGTCCGCCGACGCATGCTGGCCAGCGCGCGGGGCCATTGTGCGGTTGCACCATATCCCGTAGATCGTGCACTGCAGATAGGCAGCCTTGCCCGTCTGCCCAAAAAACGGTCATTGCGGGAAATGCTGATGACAGCCATGCAGAGCGGCTTTTCGCCACCGGCCCCGGCGCATCGCCCTGCGGTCGACCCGCTGGTCGTGCTCGAGAACCTGCCGAGCCCGGTGCTGGTGCTCGCCGGGCGCGTGCTGGTCTTCGCCAACCCTGCCGCCGAGCAGCTCTTCTCGCTCGGGCGCTCGGTGCTGCTCGGGCGATCGCTGGACGATCTCCTCGCACCACACAGCACGCTCGCCGCCCTGATCGGCCAGCTCGAGGAGGGCGCCGGCTCGATATCGGAGTATGGCATAGAGCTTGCTTTGCAACGGGGCGTGGTGGTCGCGGTCGATGCGCATATCACGCCCGTTCCGGAAGCCCAGGATCACATCTTGCTCGTGCTTCACCCATGCTCCATGGCGCAGCGGCTCGATCGCATTCCGGCGGGCCGCAGCAATGGCCGGTCGATCGCCGGGCTGGCCGAGACGCTGGCGCACGAGGTCAAGAACCCACTCTCCGGCATTCGCGGCGCCGCCCAGCTCCTCGCACCGTCGCTCGGCGAGGAGGACCGCTCGCTGGTGCAGCTCATCTGCGACGAGACCGACCGCATCTGCGCCCTGGTCGACCGGATGGACGCCTTCAGCGAGCCCGGCCGCATCGATCGCCGGCCGGTCAACATCCATCTCGTGCTCGAGCATGTGCGGCGCCTGGCGCAGAACGGCTTCGCCCGGCATCTGCGCATCGTCGAGCACTACGACCCGTCCTTGCCGGACGTCGAGGGTGACCGCGACCAGCTGATCCAGGTCTTTCTCAACCTGGTCAAGAACGCCGCCGAGGCGGCACCCGCCGAGGGCGGCCAGATCACCCTTTCCACCCTGTACCAGCACGGCTTTCGGATGAGCGTCGGGGCGGCGGGCGAGCGGCACGAGCTGCCGATCACGGTCGAGGTGCGCGACACCGGGCCCGGCGTCGCGCCCGACATGATCGATCATCTCTTCCAGCCTTTCGTCACCAGCAAGGCCAAGGGCAGCGGGCTCGGGCTCTCGCTCGTGGCGAAGATCGTCGGCGAGCATGGCGGGCTGGTTTCCTACACGCGCGCGCAGCCCGGCTCGATCTTCAAGGTTCGACTGCCGACGGCACGCACGATCCAAGGGGTGGGGCCGACGTGAGCGGCGAGACGGTGCTGATCGCGGAGGACGACGCGGCCATTCGAACGGTCGTCTCCCGGGCACTCTCGCGCCAGGGGTTCCACGTCCAGGCGACCAGCGTCGCGGCGACCCTCTGGCGGTGGATCGCGGCGGGGGAGGGCGATGTCGTGATCACCGATGTCGGCCTGCCGGACGAGAACAGCCTCGATCTCCTGCCGCGGATCAAGCAGTTGCGGCCGGATCTGCCGATCATCGTCATGAGTGCCCGCAACACCCTCCTGACGGCGGTGAGGGCGACCGAGCGGGGCGCCTACGAGTACCTGCCCAAGCCTTTCGACCTGAGCAATCTCCTCGCCACCGTGCAGCGCTCTCTCGACCGGCGTGCGAGCCGCCCGCAGCGTGCCGAGGAGCCCGGCCTGCACGAGGAGCAGTTGCCGATCATCGGTCGGGCGCCGGCGATGCAGGAGATCTATCGCGTCATCGCCCGCCTCGCCGCCACCGATCTCACCGTGCTGATCGCCGGGGAATCGGGCACCGGCAAGGAGCTCGTCGCCAGGGCCCTGCACGATTTCGGCAAGCGGCGCGACGGGCCGTTCGTGCCGGTGAATATGGCGGCCATCCCGCGCGAGCTGATCGAGAGCGAGCTCTTCGGGCACGAGAAGGGCGCCTTCACCGGCGCCGGTGCGCGCCGGGCCGGCCGCTTCGAGCAGGCGGAAGGCGGCACGCTCTTCCTCGACGAGATCGGCGACATGCCGATCGAGGCGCAGACCCGGCTCCTGCGGGTGCTGCAGCAGGGCGAGTTCATCCCCGTGGGCGGCAGCAACCCGATCCGCGCCAATGTCCGGATCGTCGCCGCGAGCCACCGCGACTTCAGGCAGATGGTGAGCCAGGGCCTGTTTCGCGAGGACCTCTATTATCGCCTCAACGTCGTGCCGCTGCGCCTGCCGGCGCTGCGCGAGCGGGCCGACGACGTGCCGGCCCTGGTCCAGCATTTCCTCGGCAAGGCCCACGAGGAGGGGCTGCCGGTCAAGACCATCGATCCCGACGCGATGCGCCGGCTGAAGGAGCACAACTGGCCGGGCAATGTGCGCGAGCTCGAGAACCTGGTCCGCCGGCTGGCCGTGCTCTGCAGCGAGGAGATCATCGGCGAGAGCGTGATCCAGAGCGAGCTCGAGGACAGCCGCAGGCCGGTCGAGGGCGAGCCGGTGGACGAGACCCTGAGCGGCGCCGTCGCGCGCCATGTCGACCGCTACTTCGCCGCCCACGACGACGAGCTGCCACCGCCCGGGCTCTATGCGCGCATCCTCGAGGAGCTCGAGCGGCCGCTGATCACCCGGACCCTGCAGGCGACCCGGGGCAACCAATTGCGCGCCGCCGACATCCTGGGCTTGAACCGCAACACGCTTCGCAAGAAGATAAGGGAACTGGACATCCATCTCGTCCGCAGCCCCTGACCCGGCCCCCTTGTACCGGCTGGCGTCCGGGCGGGCCTGCCACCCGGAGCGTCTTGGACACACCCTCCCCAAGCTCACTGAGCAGTCTGATCGCCGGCCTGCGCGGCGTGGATCCCTCCGTGCTCCATCGGCTGCGCCGCTTCGATTTCGAGCGCAAGCTGGCGCTGCTGCTGTCGATCCTCGCCGTCGTCTCGGGCATCGCCACCTATGTCGTGATCTCGACGGCCCCGCCCTATGGGCGAAGCGTGCAGACGGTCGTCCTGCTGCTCAACGTCGACCTCATCCTGCTCCTGCTGCTCGGCGTCATCATCGGCCGCCGGCTGGTCATGCTGGTCCTGCAGCACCGGCAGGGCCGGGCCGGCTCCAAGCTGCATGGCCGGCTGGTGGCGCTCTTCGCCGTGGTCGCCGTGGCGCCGGCGATCATCGTCTCGGTGTTCTCCGTGCTGTTCCTGAGCTCCGGCCTCGAGACCTGGTTCGGCGACCGGATCAGGGTGGCGCTCGAGACCTCGATGAACGTCGCCGAGGCCTATCTCGAGGAGCACAAGGAGAACATCCGCGCCGACGCCCTGGCGATGGCCGCCGACCTCAACCGCGAGGCGCCCTATCTGCTCGGCGATCCCGTCCGGCTCCAGCAGTTCGTCGCGGGCCAGGCGGCCGTGCGCTCGCTCACGGAAGCCATCGTGTTCGACCGCCTCGGCAACGTCCTCGCCCGCACCGGCCTCAGCTTCGGCCTCGAGATGGAGTATCTGCCGCCCGGTGCGCTGACCCGGGCGGAGTCCGGCGAGGTCGTCACCGTCACCTCGTCGGCCGACGACCGGGTCCGGGCACTGGTCCAGCTCTTCGGCTTCGGCGACGCCTATCTCTTCGTCGGCCGGTTCGTCGATGCCGAGGTGCTGGGCTTCATGCAGCGCACCCAGAGCGTGGTGCGCGAGTACCAGCAGCTCTCGACCGAGCGGCGCGGCATCCAGATCACCTCGGCCATCCTCTTCGGCCTCGTCGCCCTGCTGCTGCTGTTCGCCGCCGTCTGGACCGGCATGGCGGTCGCCGACCGGATCGTGGCACCGATCGGCCAGCTCATCGGCGCCGCCGACCGGGTGCGGACGGGCGACCTGCTCGCGCGCGTCCCCGAGGGGGCGAGCGACGACGAGATCGCCGTGCTCAGCCGGGCCTTCAACCGCATGGCGACGCAGCTGCACAGCCAGCGGCGCGAGCTGATCGACGCCAACCACCAGCTCGACGCGCGCCGCCGGTTCACGGAGGCCGTGCTGTCCGGCGTCACGGCCGGCGTGATCGGTCTCGATGACCAGCGGCGGATCGTCCTGCCGAACCGTGCCGCCAGCCATTTCCTCGAGTCCGCCGCCGGCGGCGAGATCGCCGGTGTCGACATCCAGCATGTCCTGCCCGAGACGCTGCCGCTGTTCGAGCGGGCCGAGCTCGCCGCCGGCCAGACGGTCCAGCAGCAGGTGACGGTGCGGCGCGGCCTCGCCGAGTACACGCTCCTGGTGCGTCTCGCGGCCCAGCGCGAGGGTGACGCGATTGTCGGCTATGTCCTGACCTTCGATGACATCACGGTGCTGCTCAGCGCCCAGCGGCAGGCGGCCTGGGCGGAGGTGGCGCGGCGCATAGCCCACGAGATCAAGAACCCGCTGACACCGATCCAGCTTTCGGCCGAGCGCATGGGGCGCAAGTTCGCGAGCCAGATCGACGAGGCCGACCGGTCGTCCTTCCATCGCGCGGTCGACACGATCATCCGCCAGGTCGACGTCATCGGCCGGCTGATCCGCGAGTTCTCGGCCTTCGCCCGGATGCCCGACGCCCGCATGCGACCCGAGCCGCTCGCCGCGCTCGTGCAGCATGCGGCGGACCTGCAGCAGAGCGCCCGTCCGGAGCTTCGCCTGACGGTCGATCTCGGCGATTCTGCCGGGCTCTATCTCGACTGCGACGGCGAGAAGATCAGCCAGGCGCTGACCAATGTCCTGCAGAACGCGGTCCAGGCGGTCGAGGAGTCGGCGGCCGGGGCCGATCAGGAGGGAGGCGGTAGCCCGGCGCCCGTGCCCGTGGTAGAGGTCACGGTGTTGCGCGGCGACCACGAGCTGGCCATCCTGGTCGCCGACAATGGCAGCGGTTTCCCGGCTGGCGAGCGGCAGCGGTTTCTCGAGCCCTATGTCACCACCAGGGCCAAGGGCACGGGCTTGGGGCTTGCGATCGTGCACAAGATCATGGAGGAGCACGCTGGCCGCGTGGAGCTCGACAACAGCGAGCTCGGTGGCGCGCTGGTCAGGTTGGTTTTTCCGGCGGAACGGATCGTCGAGGGCCGGCCACGACCCATCGGCAACCGGGCATCTTGAGCGGGGGTTGGCCAGCCCTTGGAGCCCGCTCGGGCGGGGCCTCAGTGGAGACGGGCGAAGCGGATGAGCAAGGAAGTTCTGATCGTCGATGACGAGGCTGCGATCCGCGAGGTCGTCGCCGCCGTCCTCGAGGACGAGGGTTATGTGCCGCGCCAGGCCGCGACCAGCGACGAGGCGCTCCGCGAGGTGGCCCGCAAGCCGCCGGCCTTGCTGCTGCTCGACATCTGGCTCGAGGGCAGCCGCATGGACGGCGTGCAGATCCTCGACCATGTGCGCTCCAGCAACCCGAGCCTGCCGGTGATCATGTTCAGCGGCCACGGGACCATCGAGACCGCGGTGGCGGCGATCAAGAAGGGTGCCCTCGACTTCATCGAGAAGCCCTTCAAGTCGGACCGGCTGCTGGTCGCCGTCGAGCGGGCCATGGAGCTGAGCCGGCTGCGGCGGGAGAACGAGGAGCTGCGCAGCCGGGCCCAGAAGGTCGAGCTGATCGGCGGCTCGCCCGTGATGGGCAAGCTGCGCGCCACCATCCAGCGGGTCGGCCCGACCGGCAGCCGCATCCTGATCTCCGGCCCGCCCGGCTCGGGCAAGGAGGTCGTGGCCCGGATGATCCACAAGCAGTCGCGCCGCGCCGACGGGCCGTTCGTTGTCCTCAATTGCGCCGCCCTGGCGCCGGACCGCGTCGATGTCGAGCTCTTCGGCTGCGAGCCCGGCTGGCTGGCGCCCGAGCAGCCGCGGGTGATCGGCCTCCTGGAGCGGGCCGATGGCGGCACGCTGCTGCTCGACGAGGTCGCCGACATGCCGCTCGACACCCAGGGCAAGGTGCTGCGGGCGCTGCAGGAACGCAGCTTCACCCGGCCGGGCGGCAACAATCGCCGGGAGGTCGACGTCCGCGTCCTCGCCACCACCAACCGCGACCTCCAGGCGGAGATGACGGCCGGCCGTTTTCGCGAGGATCTCTTCTACCGGATCAACGTGGTGCCCGTGGAGCTGCCGTCCCTGGCCGAGCACCGCACCGACATCCCGGAGCTCGCCCGCCATTTCATGACGGTCGCCTCCGCCGAATCGGGGCTGCAGCCGCACGAGATCGCCGACGATGCCATGGCGGTCCTGCAGACCGCCGACTGGCCGGGCGACATCCGCCAGCTGCGCAACACCATCGAGTGGATGCTGATCATGGCCGGCGAGCAGAAGGGGCCGATCGGCCTCGCCGGGCTGCCGCCGGAGCTCACCGACAGCGCCGCCAGGGGCATGGACCCCAGGGCCAACGGGGAGTTCGTCTCGATGCCGCTGCGCGAGGCGCGCGAGCAGTTCGAGCGCACCTATCTGCAGGCGCAGCTGCAGCGGTTCGGCGGCAACATCTCGCGCACCGCCAATTTCGTCGGCATGGAACGGTCGGCGCTGCACCGCAAGCTGAAGACGCTCGGCCTTCACAGCGACGACTGAGCGAAGCAGCGGAGGCGAGGGCGCAGCATGAAGGTGATCGTCGCCGGGGCCGGCCTCGTCGGCTTCAACATCGCGCGTTACCTGGCGGCAGCCGGCAACGATGTCGTGATCATCGACCAGCGGCCGGAGCTGGTCCGCAAGATCGGCGACAGCCTCGACATCCAGGCCATGGTCGGTCACGCCTCGCATCCCTCGACCCTGGAGCATGCCGGTGCCGCCGATGCGGACATGTTCATCGCGGTGACGCAGGTCGACGAGGTCAACATGGTGGCCTGCCAGGTCGCGCACACGCTCTTCAACGTGCCGACCAAGATCGCCCGCGTCCGCCAGCAGGATTATCTGCAGAGCCGCTGGCAGGATCTCTTCCGCCGCGATCACCTGCCGATCGACGTGGTCATCTCGCCGGAGGTCGAGGTGGCGCATGCCATTGCCCTGCGGCTCGAGGTGCCGGGTGCGCTGAATGTCGTGCCCTTCGCCGAGGATCGGGTGCGGCTCATCGCGCTCCGCTGCACCGAGGCCACGCCGATCATCAACACGCCGCTGCGCCAGCTCACCTATCTCTTCCCCGACCTGCACCTCGTCTGCGTCGGCGTGGCCCGCGGCGACCAGTTCTTCATTCCCCATGCCGACGACCAGCTCCTGCCCGACGACGAGGTGCATTTCGTCGTCGAGACGGCGCATCTCGAGCGGGCGCTGCCGGCCTTCGGCTACGAAGAGCGCATGAGCGACCGGATCATCATCGTCGGTGGCGGCAATATCGGCCTTTTTCTGGCCCGGGAGCTCGAAGGCCGGTATCCGCATCTCTCGATCAAGGTCATCGAGAACAACCCCGAGCGGGCGGAGCGGATCGCCGACGAGCTGAAGCGCAGCGTCGTGCTCTGCGGCGACGCCAGGGACCGGACCCTGCTCGACGAGGCCAATGTCCGGAGCGCCCAGGCCATCGTCACGGTGACCAATGACGACGAGGTCAACATCATGGCGGCCCTGCTCGGCAAGCGGCTCGGCTGCGAGCGGGCGCTGGCGCTGGTCAACAACAGCACCTACAATCTGGTCGTCCGGCTCATCGGCCTCGACGTCGCGATCAATCCCCGCGAGACGACGGTCTCCAGCATCCTCCAGCATGTCCGCCGGGGCCGGCTCAAGTCCGTGCACACGATCCGCGACGGCGAGGCCGAGATCTACGAGGCCGAGGCGCTCGAGACGTCGCCGCTGGTCGGCAAGCCGCTCAAGGATTTCCGGCAGTCGGGCGGGATGATCGTCGGTGCCATCATCCGCGACGACAAGGTCATCATGCCGCGCGGCGACACGGTGGTGCAGGCGCACGACCGGGTCGTCATGGTGGCGCGCAGCGACGTGGTGCGGAAGGTCGAGCAGCTCTTCGCCGTGCGACTGGACTACTTCTGACTTCAACCGTGCTGGCACGGTCAGCGAGGAAAGGCCCGAGATGGCGCGGATCGCCTATGTGAACGGACGCTATTTGCCGATCGGCCGCCCGGCCGTGGCCATCGAGGACCGGGGCTACCAGTTCGCCGATGGCGTCTACGAGGTCATCAAGTGCGTGTTCGGCCAGCCGCGCGACCTCGAGCGGCATCTCGACCGGCTCGAGCGGTCGCTCCGCGAGCTGCGCATCGCCATGCCGATGTCACGGGCCGCGCTCCGCCGGGTCATTGCCGAGACGCTGCGGCGAAACGCCATCCGCCATGCCATCGTCTACATCCAGGTCAGCCGCGGCACGGCGCCGCGCAACCACCTCTTTCCCAAGAACGCGGTGCCGAGCCTGGTCGTCACCGTCCGCCGGGCACCCTTTCCGAAGCCGGCCGAGATCGAGGACGGGGTGGACGTCGTCACGCTCCCGGACCAGCGCTGGAAACGCTGCGATATCAAGTCGATAAGCCTGTTGCCGAATGTGCTGGCGAAGCAGCAGGCGGCGGAGCAGGGGGCCCGCGAGGCCTGGCTGGTGGATGCCGATGGTCGCGTCACCGAGGGCAGCTCGGCCAATGCCTATATCGTCGACCAGTCCGGCACCATCATCACCCGGCCGCTGGGCGGGGAGATCCTGGGCGGCATCACCCGGCAGAACCTCTTCGCCGCGGCGAAGGCGGCCGGTGTGCCGATCGTGGAGCGGGCGTTCACCGTGGCCGAGGCGCGGGCCGCGCGCGAGGCGTTCCTGACGAGCACGTCGAGCCTCGTCCTGCCGGTGACCCGGATCGACGGACAGAGCATCGGCAACGGCAAGCCCGGCTCGATCACCTGCCGTCTGCTCGACGCCTATCTTCAGGCGCAGGGCCTCGCCGCCGTCATTTGATTGTCGCATCGGGCAAAAAAACACTCTGGCGATTCTATCTGGGGCTAGCAAGGGTCGGCCCCTGATCCTAAGCAATTGACGTGTGTGTGTGTGTGACGACGGTGCGCTTGATCATCCGTTCTGCCGACCGACATTCTGGAGGCGGGGTGCTCGTGCAACCAAGAAAACGACAGAGGGACTCACTCGATGGCGGCCGAAAAACAGCAAAACCTTCAGGACGTTTTCCTCAACCATGTCCGGAAGAACAAGATTCCCGTCACGGTTTTCCTGATCAATGGTGTCAAGCTGCAGGGCGTGATCAGCTCGTTCGACAATTTCTGCCTGTTGCTGCGGCGCGATGGCCATGTCCAGCTCGTCTACAAGCATGCGGTGTCGACGGTGATGCCGTCGGCGGCGGTGCGTCTCTACGATCCCGCGGCGGCCGACGAGGCGGCCCGCGAGCATGCCGCCGAGCGAGGCTGAGACGGCTATTCACGAGGATTCTTCGGCGACGGCGGGGGAACGGCCGCGGGCGATCGTCGTGCACCCTCATGTCACGGGGCGCACCCAGCGGTCGCCGGCGATGCGGCTGGACGAGGCGGTCGGCCTGGCTGCCGCGATCGACCTCGACATCGTGGCCGCGGAGGTGGCGCCGTTGCGCGACGTCCGCCCCGCGACCCTGTTCGGTGGTGGCCGGATCGAGGAGCTGAAGGCGAGGATCGAGGAGCTCGAGGCGAGCCTCGTCGTCGTCGATGGCAGCCTCTCGCCGATCCAGCAGCGCAACCTCGAGCGGGCCTGGAAGTGCAAGGTCATCGACCGCACCGGCCTGATCCTCGAGATCTTCGGCGAGCGGGCCCGGACCAGGGAAGGCGTTCTGCAGGTCGAGCTGGCCGCCCTGACCTATCAGCGCTCGCGGCTGGTGCGTTCCTGGACCCACCTCGAGCGGCAGCGTGGTGGCGCCGGCTTCATGGGTGGCCCGGGCGAGAGGCAGATCGAGCTCGATCGCCGGCGCATCGACGAGCGGATCACGGCGCTCAAGCGCGAGCTGGCGCAGGTGACGCGCACCCGCGGCCTGCACCGGGCCGCCCGCCAGCGGGTGCCCTATCCCATCGTCGCCCTCGTCGGCTACACCAATGCCGGCAAGTCGACCCTGTTCAACCGCCTGACCGGTGCCGAGGTGCTGGCCGAGGACAAGCTCTTCGCCACGCTCGACCCGACCATGCGGGTGGTGCGGCTGCCCTCGGGCCGGCGGGTCATCCTCTCCGACACGGTGGGCTTCATCAGCGACCTGCCGACCACACTGGTCGCCGCCTTCCGCGCCACGCTCGAGGAGGTGCTCGAGGCCGACCTGCTCGTCCATGTGCGCGACATCACCCACGAGGAGACCGAGTCGCAGGCGCAGGATGTCCATCGCGTGCTGGACGAGCTCGGCGTCGACGAAGCCGAGCGCCGCCGGCGTCTGATCGAGGGCTGGAACAAGATCGATCTCGCCGGCGAGGGCGAACGCAACCTCCTGCTGCAGCAGGCCGCCGGCCGGCCCGAGGTGGTGCCGTTCTCCGCCCTCAAGGGTGACGGCCTCGACGAGCTGCTCGGCTGCATCGAGGAGCGCCTCGCGGCCGCGGACGAGATCGTCCATCTCGACCTCGACCATCGCCAGGGTGCCATCGTCGCCTGGCTGCACCAGCAGGGCCGGGTGCTCCAACGCATCGACGACGACAGCGGCATCCATCTCGCCGTCGCCCTGCCGAAAGCGGCGCGCGGCCAGCTCGACCGGCGGCTCGCGGAAGGTCTCTGACGCCGCCGTCACGACGGTTTTTCGCGCCGGACGCCGGCTTGCCTTTCCGGCTGCTTCGGGGCAGCATGCCACATGGCAGCCGTCCTCGATGGGCGGGCCAGGCACGATGGGATGTCGCTGACCCCGGGGGAGAGCGGTATGACGACGATGCGGCAGATCCTGGCAAAGAAGGGCACCAAGGTCTGGAGCATCACGCCGGACGATACGGTGCTCGCAGGGCTCGAGCGGATGGCCGAGGCCGATGTCGGGGCCATGGTCGTGCTCGAGGGGCGCAAGCCCGTGGGCATCTTCAACGAGCGCCGCTACGCGCGCGAGGTCATCCTCAAGGGCAGGTCGTCGGCGAGCACCCTGGTGCGGGAGATCATGCAGACCGACTTCAAGCGGGTCGGCCCCGACCAGACGGTCGAGGAGTGCATGGCGCTGATGACCGAGAGCCGCCAGCGCCATCTCCTGGTCATGAACCGGGGGCGGCTGCTCGGCATCGTCTCGATCGGCGACCTCGTCAAGTCGATCATCGACGAGCAGGAGCACACGATCGCGCAGCTGGTCCAATACGTCACGGGCGCTGCCTGAGGCGCGGTTTCAGCGTCACCGGCCGAGGCGGCGGCGCCCCTGCCGGCGCCCGCGCGCTTGTGGTTTGCCAAGCGGGCCCTGCCGTTATAGAAGGCAGCCCCATCCGCAGGCCCTGCTCCTTCGAGGACAAGAATGCTCATCTCACCGGCCTATGCCCAGGCGGCAGCCCCGGGCGGCAGCGATTTCTTCGTGTCGCTCCTGCCGCTGGTGCTCATCTTCGCCGTCTTCTATTTCCTCCTCATCCGCCCGCAGCAGCGCAAGATGAAGGATCATCGTGCCCTCATCGAGGGCGTCAAGCGCGGTGACCAGGTGCTGACCTCCGGTGGCATCTTCGGTAAGGTCACCAAGGTCGAGGACAACGTGCTCACGGTCGAGATCGCCAAGGAGGTGCAGGTGAGCGTGCAGCGCTCGAGCATCGCCGACATCGTCAACAAACCCAAGCCCGGCGCCGCCGAGGGCACTGCCGCCAACAGCAACACCGGCGGCGGCTTTCTCGGCAAGCTGTTCAAGAAATAGCGTCGATGTCGGCACTGCAGCCCTGGAAGATCTGGACGGCCGTCGTGGTGCTCCTGGCGGCGCTCGTCGTGTCGATTCCCAATCTCTTCAACCGGGACACGGTGGCTGCCTGGCCGGATTTCCTGCCGAAGGGTCAGATCAACCTGGGGCTCGACCTGCAGGGCGGCTCGCATCTGCTCCTGGAGGTCGGTGTCGATACGGTGATCGACGAGCGGCTCGAGGAGCTGGTCGGCGAGGTGCGGCTGGCGCTGCGGCGCGAGCGCATCGGCTATCGGGGCCTCGGCGTCCAGGGCGGCATGGTCCGGTTCACCCTGACCGAGCCGGCCGACCGCGACCGGGCCGTGGCGCAGCTCAGGGACCTCAACCCGTTGCTGCCGTCGTCGGCCTTCGGGATCGGCACCGCGCGTGAGTTCACCGTGGAGGACGACGGCGAGGGCCGCTTGGCCATCGGCTTCAGCGAGGAGGGCCGGGCCGAGCGCGTGCGCGCGGCCGTCAACCAGTCGCTCGAGGTGGTGCGCCGCCGGATCGACGAGCTCGGCACCCGCGAGCCGACGATCCAGCGTCAGGGCGAGGAACGCATTCTCGTGCAGGTGCCGGGCGAGCGCGACCCGACCGCCATCAAGAACCTCCTGGGCCGCACCGCCCGGCTGACCTTCCAGATGGTCGACATGGAGGCGAGCATCGCCGATGCCAGGGCCGGCAGGTTGCCACCTGGCACCGTGCTCCTGCCATCGTCCGACCCTGACGATGGCGCCGGCGCCTGGGTGGTGCAGCGGCGGATCGAGGTGTCGGGCGAGAACCTGGTCGATGCGCAGCCGAGCTTCCAGGACAACCAGCCGGTCGTCAGCTTCCGCTTCGACAACGCCGGGGCGAGGCGGTTCGGCACGATCACGCAGGAGCACACGGGCGATCTCTTCGCCATCGTGCTCGACGGCCAGGTCATCTCCGCACCGCGCATCCGCGAGCCCATCCTCGGCGGCTCGGGCATCATCTCGGGCAACTTCACGGTCGAGAGCGCCAACGAGCTGGCGATCCTGCTCCGCGCCGGTGCCTTGCCGGCACCGCTCATCATTCTCGAGGAACGCAGCGTCGGCCCTGATCTCGGCGCCGATTCGATCGCCGCGGGCCGCACGGCCAGCATCATCGGCATCATCCTCGTGGCCGCCTTCATGGCGCTCTATTACGGCAAGTTCGGTCTCTTCGCCGACGTGGCGCTGATCAGCAACATCGTCCTCATCCTGGCAGCGCTGACTCTCCTGGGCGCCACGCTCACGCTGCCCGGCATCGCCGGCATCGTCCTGACGATCGGCATGGCGGTCGATGCGAATGTGCTGATCTTCGAGCGCATCCGGGAAGAGGCGAGGGCCGGCCGCACGCCCCTGGCGGCGATCGAGACCGGCTTCAAGGAGGCGATGCGGACCATTATCGATGCCAATGTGACGACGCTGATCGCCGCGGTGCTGCTCTTCCAGTTCGGCTCCGGCCCGGTGAAGGGATTCGCCGTCACCCTGGCGATCGGCATTCTGACAACCCTGTTCACGGCGACGTTGGTCACCCGCGTGATCGTGCTCTTCTGGTACCGGCGCGCGCGACCCGCGGCCCTGCCGATCTGAAGGCTCCCCTTCGATGCAGTTTCGCCTCGTCCCCGACGTCACGCGCATTCGCTTCATGCGGATGCGTCACGTCGCCATGCTCTGCTCGCTCGCCCTGGCGATTCTCTCCATCGGCGCCGTCGTCTATCCCGGGCTGAATTTCGGCATCGACTTCAAGGGCGGCATCCTCGTCGAGGTCCGCACGCCCGGGCCCGCCGACCTGGCGCAGATGCGCACCCGCCTCAACGAGCTCGGCCTCGGCGATGTGGCGCTGCAGGAATTCGGCGAGCCGACCGATGTCCTGATCCGCATCGCCCGGCAGATGGGCGGCGAGGAGGAGCAGCAGGCCGCCGTCCGGGTTGTCCAGGCAGCGCTGGACGAGCTGGTCGACGGCGAGGTTTCCTACCGCCGCACCGAGTTCGTCGGCCCCAAGGTGAGCGAGGAGCTGCTCCGCGACGGCGTGCTCGCCATCGTGCTCTCGCTGGTGGCGGTGCTCATCTATATCTGGTTCCGCTTCGAATGGCAGTACGGGGTCGGGGCGATCGTCGCCCTGATCCATGACGTCGTCCTGACGATCGGCATGTTCGCGGTCATCGGCTTCGAGGTGAATCTGACGACGGTCGCCGCGGTGCTGACCATTGTCGGCTACTCGCTCAACGACACGGTGGTCATCTTCGACCGGGTGCGCGAGAACCTGCGGCGCTACAAGTCCATGCCGATTGCCGAGCTGCTCGACGTCAGCGTGAACGAGACGCTGGCCCGGACCCTGATGACCTCGCTGACGACGCTGCTCGCCCTGCTCTCCCTCTATTTCTTTGGCGGCGAGGTCATCAGGGGGTTCACCTTCGCGATGATCTGGGGCGTGATCGTCGGCACCTATTCCACGATCTTCATCGCCACACCGATCCTGCTGCAGCTCAATCTCCGCGCCATCGGCGCCAAGGCCCCGGGTGCAGCCGCCGAGGAGATCGAGGTCGGCGGCAGCCCCAGCCCCAGCCCCTGATGGCGGGCCGGCCCGATGCCCTGCAGGAGCTGTCGACCGGCCGGCTCGGCGTCACCGGCTATCGTGCCGGCGGGTTTCGCATCGGCGCCCAGTGGTACAACGGCCATGTGCTGCTGCTGCCGCGGGGCGTGACGGCGTGGCCGGTGCAATCGGCCGAGGCCATCGATCTCGACAGCCTGCTGCCGATCCGCGAGGTCGAGCCGCCGGCCGAGATCCTGCTGATCGGGGTCGGTGAGCGGCCATTGCTGTTGCCGGGCGAGCTGCGGCTGGCGCTGAAGGCGTGGGGCCTCGCCGTCGAGGCCATGCCGACCTCGGCGGCGTGCCGAACGTTCAACGTGCTGCTGGCCGAGGAGCGACGGGTGGTCGCCGCGCTCCTCGCGATAGAGGACGTCTGAGCCTCAGAAAATCCCGGCGATCGAGCGGGTCAGGCCGTCGACCATGTCGGGTGCTGCCTCCGGCCAGTCCAGGTTGACCTTGTTCGAGGTCGCAACCACGCGGGATTCGTAGTGCCGCCAGTCGCTGATCGTGCTCGAGGTCTGGGTCACGGTGCCGCCCGAGCCTTGCGAGATCGACTGGTTCTCCGACTGGCTGACGACGACGCTCGGCGGCGCGCGCTCGGAGACGCGGATGTCGGTGATCACCGTGTAGGTGACGTCCTGCACGTAGGCGTCGGCCACGGTTCCGATGGCGGCACCGAGCAGGCCGCCGGCGACGGAGAGGCCGACATCGCTGCCGCCGGCCTGGCCGAGCAGGTAGCCTGTGCCGGCGCCGATCGCCCCGCCGCCGACGGCGCTGCCGAAAGCGCCGCCGCCGGCCGCCTCGGCGGCCGTCTCGCTGGCGCGGCCGGCCTGCAGCACGTTGGCCCGCAGCATGAAATGCGCCTCGGTCGGATCATCGACGACGCGGTAGCCCGCCGCTTCGACCTTGCTGCGAATGGCTGGCTCGATGGTGAAATCGGGCTTGTCGGAAGTGTTGCGGACCTCGATGTAGATGGTCCGCTGGTCCGCCGGCACGGGGTCGACGAAGATCGAGGACGACATCTTCGTCTGCACGTCGAGGTTCCGCTTGGAGACGGCTGTCGACGTCGCCGCGCAACCGGCCAGCAGGCCGGCCAGAACCAGGGGCACGGCCAGGCCGCGCAGGGTGGATGCCACAGACGCCATCGCAGACCTCACTCCTTCGGACCGGGAACGCCCGCTTGCGTTCCCGGCAGCAGACGTCGCTCAGCCGAGCGCGTTCTGCATCCCCTTCTCGACCTCTTCCCAGTTGACGAGGTTGTTGAGGAAGGCAGCAACGTATTCGGGCCGGCGATTCTGGTAGTCCAGATAATACGCGTGCTCCCAGACATCGATGCCGAGAATCGGCGTCAGGCCGTGTACCAGGGGGTTCTCGCCGTTCGGAGTCTTCATCACCTTCAGCGTGTCGCCGCTCACCGCGAGCCAGGCCCAACCCGAGCCGAACTGCGTCGCCGCCGCCGTCTTGAACTGCTCGGCGAAGGTCTCGAAATTGCCGAAGGCATCGTCGATCCGCCGGGCGAGCTCGCCGCCGGGCTTGCCGCCGCCGCCCTTCTTCATGACCCGCCAGAAGAGCTCGTGATTCCAGTGCTGGCCGGCATTGTTGAAGATGCCCTGCTTGGCCGGGTCGCCATGCGACGCCTTGACGATCTCCTCGAGCGACTTGCCCTCGAGATCCGTGCCCTCGATCAGGTTGTTCAGATTGGTGACATAGGTCTGGTGGTGCTTGTCGTGGTGGAGATGCAGGGTCTGCGACGACATATAGGGGGCCAGAGCCTCGTAGTCGTAAGGCAGGTCGGAGAGCGTGAAGGTCATGATTTCCTCACCCGTTCGTGTTGGACCGTCCGCCCACCACTGTCGCGCTGTCCGAACGGCCATGTTCTCTGCGCTACATAAGGTGTGCGGGCCGTTAAAGAAAGAGCCCCGGCCGCAGTTGCGTCACGGGTGGCGGAGAGCCTGAGGCCATGGACACGGCCGATCTGCTGGCGGAGGCCCGGGCCCTCGACCCCGACCGGACACTCTGCGTCATGGTGGGCGCGCCGGCCGACCGACCGCTGCTGCTGGCCCTGGTGCTGCTCAACGCGGAGCTGGCACGGATTCCCGAGCTGGTGAGCGAGCCCCTGGCCGGCCGGATCCGTTATCAGTGGTGGCTCGACAGCCTGGCCGCGGCGGCCGCGGGCAGGGCCGCCCACCGCGTGCCCTTGCTGGCGCCGCTGGCCGCCGCCTTCGCCGGCGGGCGGCTCGACCCGGCCGCCGTGGAGGCGCTGGTGACAGCGCGCGAGGCCGAGCTCGATCGCCTGCAGCCGGAGAATCTCGCAGCCCTCGAGGCATACCTGGCGGCCAGCGCCGGGGCGCTGCATCGTCTCATGGCCCGGGCCTGCGACGGCAGCCCGCCCGAGGTCGAGGCGGCAGGCGATGTCGGCATCGGCTTCGCCCTGGTCGGCCTCGTGCGCGCCCTCGGTCGGGAGCGCGCACGCGGGCGGGTGCCGCTGCCGGCCGATCTGCTGGCCGCCGAGGGCGTCGGCGTGGATGACATCCTGGCCGGGCGGGCCGCCGACGCGCTCGACCGGATGAGCGCTGGCCTGCTGGAGCGGGCCGAGGCGCTGCTGGCGCAGGCGGCGGTGCTCGCGCCATTCCGCCGTCGGGTCCTGCCGGCCCTGTTGCCGGCACGGCTCGCCCGGCGGCAGGCACGGCGGCTGCGCCGCGCTCCTGCTGCGCTGCCGTCGCGCGATGCATGGACCGTGCCCGACCTTCTCTGGGGTCGGCTGCGGCGGCGCATCTGATCGCATTTCGTGCTTGTCAGACGGGACGTCCTCGCCTTTGCTGCGCCCAAGCAGCAAGGACTGCGTGCGGGCCAGAACGACCGATAGGGCGATTGCCGGCAGGCCTTCTGCCGGTCAACAGGAAGCACGAGGCATGCACATGCGCATCACCGCGATCTCGACCACCCTGCTAGCCGGCCTGGCAACGCCGTTCCTGGGCGGCACCGCGCTCGCGCAGACGGACATCAAGTTCACCCTGGACTGGAAATACCAGGGGCCGACATCGGCGATCATCGCCGCCAATGACCTGGGGTATTTCGCCGAGGAGGGGCTGACCGTCACGATCGACAGCGGCAACGGCTCGGCCGGTGCCGTCACCCGCGTCGCCTCGGGCGCCTACCAGATGGGCTTCGCCGACATCAACGCGCTGGTCGAGTTCAACGCGGCGAACCCCGGGCAGAGCGTCAAGGCCGTGATGATGGTCTACGATGCGGCCCCCTTCGGCCTCTACACGCTCAAGTCCTCGGGCATCGAGAAGCCGGAGGACCTCGTCGGCCACACGCTGGGGGCGCCGGTCTTCGATGCGTCCTACAAGCTCTTTCCGGCTTTCGCCGCCGAGGTCGGCATCGACGAGGCTGCCGTGCCGCGGGTCAACATGGACCCGCCCTTGCGCGAGGCGATGCTGGTGCGCGGGGACGTCGATGTCATTTCCGGGCACTATTTCTCGTCGATGCTGGACCTGATGTCGAAGGGGGTGGCCGAGGAGGACATCACCTACATGCTCTACAAGGACTTCGGCATGGACTTCTACGGCAACGCGGTGATCGCGTCCGGGGAGTTCATCGAGACCCACCCGGAGGCCGTCGAGGGCTTCGTGCGGGCGGTTGCCAGGGCCATGCAGTTCATCATCTCGAACCCCGAAGCGGCGGTCGACATGGTGGCCGAGCTCGATCCGCTGATCGACAAGGCGCTCGAGGTGCGCCGGCTCGGCATGGCGATCGACATCAATATCGCCACGCCCTACACGCGCGAGCACGGCTTCGGCGACGTCGACCCCGACCGGCTCGCCAACTCGATCCGGCAATTGGCCACGGCCCTCGACATGGCCAACCCGCCATCCCCGGACGAGATCTGGACGAGCGAGTTCCTGCCGCCGGCCGACCAGCGCCAGCTTCCCTGACCGACCGGCCGGCCGGTCGAAGGGTGAGCTTCATCAGGATCGAGGACGTCGCGCTCCGCTACGGCGGGGCGGACGGGACTCTGGCCGTCCAGGGCTGCACGCTCGCCATCGAGCGGGGCGAGTTCGCGGCCCTGGTCGGCCCGTCGGGCTGTGGCAAGTCGACCCTGCTGAAGATGGTTTCCGGCCTGGAGCTGCCGTCGGCCGGCAGCGTCCGGCTGGATGGCCACGAGGTCGCCGGCCCGCAGCACGGCATCGGCATCGCGTTCCAGAACGCGACGCTGCTGCCGTGGCGGACGACGCTGGACAACGTGCTCCTGCCGCTCGAGGTGAGCCGCGAGCACCGGGGGAGCTTCCGGCGCAACAAGGCCGAGCATGTCGAGCGTGCCCGGGGCCTGCTCCGCACCGTCGGGCTCGACGAGTTCCGCGAGCATGCGCCCTACCAGCTCTCGGGCGGCATGCAGCAGCGCGCCAATCTCTGCCGCGCGCTCATTCACGAGCCCGACCTGCTGCTGCTCGACGAGCCCTTCGCAGCACTCGACGCCTTCACCCGCGAGGAGCTCTGGGGGGTCCTGCAGCAGCTCTTCATGGATCGCCGCTTCACCGTGATCCTGGTTACCCATGATCTGCGGGAGTCGGTCTATCTGGCCGATACGGTTCACGTCGTCAGCAAGCGCCCCGGGCGGATCGTCAAGACCAAACATATCGATCTGCCCCGGCCGCGAACCCTCGAGATGACCTTCGAGCCGGGCTTCGTCGACATTGTGCACGAGCTGCGCGACGCCATCAGCGAGATCCGCGGCGCATGACCGACGCGACCAAGCAGCGGCTGGCTCCCTGGATCGCGACGGCAGCGCTCTTCCTCGTCTGGGAGCTGGCCTGCCGGGTCTTCGGCGTGCCGGAGTTCATCCTGCCGACGCCGTCCGCGAGCTTCGCGGCCCTCTTCGAGTATTTCGACGCGGTGATGTTCAATGCGTCGTTCACGCTCTGGGTGACGCTCGTCGGCTTCGCCATCGCCGTGGTGTTCGGCCTGGCGCTGGGTGTGCTGGTCGGCGCCTCCGCGCTCACCTATGCGGCGCTCTACCCGATCCTGATCGGCTTCAACGCGATCCCGAAGGTGGCGATCGTGCCGATCCTGGTGATCTGGTTCGGCATCGGCGCCGTGCCGGCGATCCTGACGGCCTTCCTGATCAGCTTCTTCCCCATCGTCGTGAACGTCGCCACCGGCATCGCCACGCTCGAGCCGGAGCTCAAGGACGTGCTCCGCTCGCTGGGCGCCCGGCCGCTCGACATCCTGCTCAAGGTCGGCCTGCCGCGCTCGATGCCCTATTTCTTCGCCAGCCTGAAGGTCGCGGTGACGCTCGCCTTCGTCGGCTCGATCATCAGCGAGACGATCGCCGGCAATCGCGGCATCGGCTATCTGATGATGCAGGCGTCATCCAGCTTCCGCGTGCCCCTGGTCTTCGCCGGGCTCATCGTCGTCGCGGTCATGGGTGTCGGCATGTATGCGGTCTTCGCCTATGTCGAGCGGCGGATGACCGGCTGGGCGTTCCGCGGTCAGGCCTGAGCGGTGCTCGCACCCAGCAGATGCTTGGCACAGCGCCCGAGCGCTGCCTCGAACGTGGCATCGATGGCGCGCACGCTCTCGGCGATCATCAGGTTCTCGACGAGCCCGAAATCCTCGATCTGGAGGCCGTCGGCATCGACCTGGCCGCGAGGGCCCGGACTCGCCGGGCCGACCCGCTCGGCATAGGGCCGAAGGTCGAGGGACCAGGCGAAGACGGGGAGACCCCGGGCGATGGCGAAGCCGATCTCCCAGGCCGTGCCCGGGTCCATCCCGGCGCCGCGGAAGGGGCTGATATCGGCGATGACGGCGGCGGACCGCTCGATCAGGGCGACGTTGCCCAGATAGATCGCACGCGCGAGGCTCACGCCGGCACCGGTCGGCCGCTCGGCGTCGGTCGGAAAAAGGCCCAGGAGGCCGGCCGCCGCACAGGCCGCCTTCAGGCGCTCGGCGACCTCCGCAACGTCCGGGAAAAAGACTTCCGGACCCGCCAGATAGACGGCTTTCATGATGTCGGCCCTCAGAAAGTCGGGTTGCGCCGCAGCCAAGCCATGCGGTCCATGGTTCGGACCTCGATCACCTGTTCCTCCGACCCGCGCTCGATGGTCAGCGCCACCGCCACGCCCGGCCCGCCCGCCGTCCAGACCGAACGGTAGAGTCCCTCCAGCGTCGTCACGGGCTCGCCGTTCACGGCGGTGACGCGATCGCCCGGCCTGAGGCCGGCGCGTTCCGCCGGCCCGCCGGGCGAGACGCTGACGAGGCTGACGCCCCGTTCGTCCTCCCGGCTGGTGATGCCGAGCCAGGGACGGGCGCCGTTGGCATGGCCATTCGCCAGCATGTCCGCGAGGATCGGCGGCAGCAGGGCAGCCGGCACGAACATGTTGCCGGGGCTGGCCACGCCGGGGCCCAGGGCGTCGCCCACCTGCAACGAGCCGATGCCGACGAGCGCGCCGTCCCGGTCGAGAAGGGCCGCACCGCCGAACTCCCGGTGGGGCGGGGAGGTGAAGAGGGCATCCTCCAGAAGATACTCCCAGTAGCCGGTGAAGACGCGGCGATCGGCGAGCTCGACCTGGGTGCCGTCGAGGGCCCGCATCCGGCTGATCACGAGCAGCGGATCGCCACTCGCGACATCGGCGGCGATCGACAGGGGCTCGGCCTCGATGGGCAAGAGGGCGCGGACGAGCCCGAGGCCGGTGCCGTGGTCCCAGGCCACCACATCGGCCGGTATGCGGCGCGCCCCGGCGTCGAAGAGCTCGACGACGCTCGCCTCCATGACGAGGTAGCCGATGGTGAGCGCCAGGCCCTCGTCGTCGATGAGCACGGCCGAGCCGCGCCGGATGCGGCCGAGCGTCGCCGCGGTCCGGGCCGCGGCCGGAACCTCCGCCCGCAGGCCGAGCACGGCATCCAGCGGCCCATCCGCCCTGGCGCCCGGCACCCACAGGAAGAGCGCGAGAAGGGCGAGCACGCCGCCCGTGAGGATCGGGCGCCCGACCGCAGCCCTCGATCGTACGGATCGGCAAGAGGCGGACATCGCTGTCTCCCGCTGGGCGAAGCCTGTCCTTCCTCAGATAGGCGGCGCTCGGCCGCCGCCCAGCCTCGGCCCCTCAGCCGGCCCGCAACTGCGCCATCTGGTTCGGCAGCTCGACGTTCACCTCGAGGGTCGAGAAGCCGGTGCCCGCCTGGAAGTCGACATTGACCTTCTCCTGGTCGACATCGACATATTTGCGGATCACCTCGAGCAGCTCGCGCTGCAGCAGCGGCAGGAAGTCCGGCCCGCCCCCGCCGGTGCGGTCGAGGGCGACGAGGACGGTGAGCCGTTCCTTGGCCTTGTTGGCGGAATCGTCACGCCGATTGAGGCGAAAGAAATCGAAGAATCTCACGCGCTCCTCCTCAACAGCCAGTCGACGAGGCCGCGCTTCTGCGGGGTGACGTAACGCAGCTCGACATCCTCGCCGAGGAGACGGGCGACGGCATCCTTGTAGGCTTCGCCGGCCTTCGACTTGTCGTCGAGGACCACCGGCATGCCGAGGTTGGATGCCTGCAGCACGGACCCGCATTGCGGGATCACGCCGAGCACCGGGATCGCCAGGATCTCCAGCACGTCGTCGAGCTTCAGCATCTCGCCGCGCTGCACCCGGTCGAGGTCGTAGCGGGTGAGCAGCAGATGCTGCTTGACCGGCTCGTCGCCGTGCTCGGCCCGCTTCGACTTGCTGTTGAGGATTCCCAGGATGCGATCGCTGTCGCGCACCGAGGAAACCTCGGGGTTGGTCACGACGATCGCCTCGTCTGCATGGTAGAGCGCCATGTAGGCGCCCCGCTCGATGCCGGCCGGGCTGTCGCAGATGATGTAGTCGAAGTCCTTCCTGAGCTCCTCGATCACCTTGGCCACGCCCTCGGCGGCGAGGGCCTCCTTGTCGCGCGTCTGCGAGGTCGGCAGGATGAAGAGGTTGTCGACCCGCTTGTCCTTGATCAGCGCCTGGTTGAGGCGGATCCCGTCGTTGATGACGTTGATGAAATCGAAGACGACACGCCGCTCGCACCCCATGATGAGGTCGAGGTTGCGCAGGCCCACGTCGAAATCGATGATGACGGTCTTCTTGCCGCGCAAGGCGAGACCGGTGCCGATGGCCGCGGCGCT
>ERZ795053.647-NODE-647-length-44261-cov-7.623038_pt1 | contig 44261 bp, 42 predicted proteins | sample MGYA00375137_ERZ795053 | MGnify/ENA primary metagenome ERZ795053 (study PRJEB30182, sample SAMN05720284) | activated sludge metagenome | isolation source: Anaerobic digester | place: Hong Kong | collected 2014-12-17 ... | reverse complement strand
GCCGGCACGAATGATGCCGCGACGACTTTGCGAGTCGCACGTTACAACCTGGCCGGGCAACCACTGGCCAGTTTTGATGGGGATGGCATTGCCGACTTCAACCTAACTATGCTCACCGAACAGCGGGCACAATCGAATGTCTCCATGGCTGTTGACTCGACCAAACGAGTCTATGTCTTGGTGGGCAACGAGACTCTCAACGACGGTGTGGCAACCCAACTCCTGCGGATAAATGTCAATGGCACCAAAGACGGCGCTTATGGCGGTGTGGTCGGAAACAAGGCTCAGCATGGCCGCGGCTTGGTGCTGATGCCAGGTGGAGGTGCGGCTGCGGCTATCGCTGACATGAACACCGGCAAGGCAGCTCTACAGATGTTTGATGTGAGTGGGCACCCCACGGTTCGAACACCAGTGCCAGGCAATGAGTACGACTCGCCTCGTGGGCTGACCCAGACCCGTGAAGGGCGTTTGGTGATGGTGGCCCGAGGCACGGTCGGTGCCGCTGCAGTAAAGCTCTTCGGCTTCACCAACTCAGGGGCACTCGATCCAAACTTTGCTACCGGCGGCACCTTCGTCTACACGAATGCCAACACCACATCCCTCATCCCCAACAATATCGGTGTCGACTCCTCAGGTCGCCTGCTCGTGCCGGGTGGACTAACCCCAAAGACTGGTGGCGTGGATAGCCATCCCGATGTTGCTGTCTTCCGCTTTAAGGTGACCCCTACGGCCACTCCGAGCCCAACAGTTAGCCCAAGCTCCCCTGTGGCGCCCCCGATCGTGCGTCCCACGTTCTCTCGGGTTGACACCCCATCGGTGTCCAAGTCAAAACTGTTGTCCGCAATCACCGGACGTGCCGGCGGCACTGGCGTCACCAAGGTGCAGGTCGTCGTACGACGTGTCGATGCCAAGGCACAGAGGAAGAAGACCTGTTTCTTCCTAAATGCAGCCGGTAGCCTGAAGAAGGTTTCAGTGCCGGTGAAGTCTTGCGGTCAGCCCTCGATCATCATCACGGCTACTGGCACCAATGCCTGGAGCGTGCACTTGGCAAAGCCGTTGAAGCCCGGCACTTACTACGTGAATTCACGTGCTTTCGGCAAGGGTGGAGTTTCACCGTGGGCCTCGAAGGTCATCCGGATCACCAAGAAGTAGATTTGCGCCCCTACGGGCCTGACGGCCAGTAGGGGAGCCCAAGACCTCGCTATTCGGGGCTCCCCGAGCCCCTTCTGGGGCCCTCAGAGCCGAATTTCTCGGGCTTCTTGCCCAATTCCCGGAGTCCAGTACGTGATTTGAGGGTGTCAGCCGCTAAACTGAGTAGAGTTGTCGTCCCGGTTGCGGCCCCCGCGTCGAGGCGACTTTTTCATGAGTACGACGAGCGAGGAGCCCTGCGTGGCAGGCGACAACCCAGGTCCACAAAACCCAGGTAGCAATAGCAAGGTTGACAACGCCTACGACGCTTCGGCGATCCAGGTGCTCGAGGGGCTCGAAGCGGTCCGCAAGCGCCCCGGCATGTATATCGGCTCGACCGGTGAGCGTGGCCTGCACCATCTGATCTGGGAGGTCGTCGACAACTCAGTCGATGAGGCGATGGCTGGTCATTGCGACCGGATCATCTTGACTCTCCAAGACGATGGTGGCATCCGGGTCGAAGACAATGGCCGTGGCATCCCCACAGGCATGCACCCGACTGAGAATATGCCTGCCTTGACGATGGCTTTGACCATGCTGCATGCGGGCGGCAAGTTCGGTGGCGGCGGTTACAAGGTCTCTGGCGGCTTGCATGGCGTCGGCATCTCGGTGGTCAACGCCTTGTCAACGACCCTGATCGCTGAGGTGAAGAATCGCGGCCACTTGTGGCGCCAGAGTTTCAGCCTGGGCACCCCAGACGGTGATCTTGCCGAGGTGCGCGAGATGGAGCCCGGTGAGCGCACCGGCACCACGATCACCTTCTATGCCTCACCAGAGATCTTCGAGACCACGGTCTATTCGCTGGAGACGATCACCAATCGGCTGCGCGAGATGGCTTTCCTCAACAAGGGCATCGAGATCGTCGTACGAGATGAGCGCAAGCAGTCTGAGCACATCTTGGAGTCGGCCCAAGACGACGGCCCGGTCAACCCCGAAGACCCCGATGCGATCACTGAGGGTGAAGGCGGCGCTCTGGAGCGTCGGTTCAAGTTTGATCGGGGCCTGGTCGATTATGTCGAGCACCTCAATCGGCGTAAGGACAAGTCCAATCCGACGATCATCAACTTTGACGCCACCTCTCCAGACAGCTCTGACAATGAGATGAGCCTGGAGTTGGCGATGCAGTGGAACACCTCCTATCAGGAGTCGGTGCACACCTTCGCCAACAACATCAACACCCATGAGGGCGGCACCCATGAAGAGGGTTTCCGAGCCGCGTTGACCACCCTGGTCAACAGTTGGGGTGAAGAGTGGGGCTTGATCAAGAAGAAGGAAGATCGTGTCTCCGGTGACGACATCCGTGAGGGTCTGACCGCGATCATCTCGATCAAGGTCAGTGAGCCGCAGTTTGAGGGCCAGACCAAGACCAAACTCGGCAATACCGAGGCCAAGGGTTTTGTGCAGCGCGTGGTCAACGACCAGTTGGGTGACTGGCTGGAGAAAAACCCCGCCGAAGGCAAAGACATCATCCGCAAGGCCCAAGCAGCGGCCTCAGCCCGGATCGCGGCCCGTAAGGCCCGTGACCTGGCTCGCTCCCGCAAGGGCCTGCTCGGTGGTGGCGGACTGCCCGGCAAGCTCAGCGACTGCCAGTCGACCAACCCTGCCGAGTGCGAGGTGTTCATCGTCGAGGGCGACTCCGCCGGCGGCTCCGCCAAGGGCGGGCGCGATCCACGCATCCAAGCGATCTTGCCGATCCGCGGCAAGATCCTCAATGTCGAAAAGGCGCGCATCGACAAGGTGCTGGCCAACACCGAAGTACAAGCAATCATCAGCGCTTTGGGCACCGGCATCCACGAAGAGTTCAACGACGAAAAGTTGCGCTATCACAAGATCGTCTTGATGGCTGATGCCGACGTCGATGGCCACCACATCCGCACCCTGCTGCTCACTTTGCTCTTCCGGTTCATGAAGCCACTGATCGAAGGCGGCTATGTCTATCTTGCCCAGCCGCCCCTCTACCGCCTGCGCTGGAACAAGCCCCATGAGCATGAGTTCGTGTACTCCGATGCCGAGCGCGACAACCTGATGAAGGCGGGCCTTGAGCAAGGCAAGAAGCTCCCCAAGGACATGCCCGTTCAGCGCTACAAGGGCCTTGGTGAGATGAATGCCGACGAACTCTGGGAGACCACCATGGACCCAGACCAGCGGCTGTTGTTGCAGGTCAATCTCGAAGACGCCGCACACGCCGATGAGACCTTCTCGATCCTGATGGGCGAAGACGTCGAACAACGCCGCTCATTCATCCAGCGCAATGCCAAGGATGTGCGCTTCCTTGACATCTGAGCGCGACCCTTCCTCAAGCAACCTGTCGCAACCGAACAGAAAGGCTGATCGGTGACCGAGATCCCCGCTGACAACCCCCGCATCCGCGAGGTCGAGCTGCAAGATGAGATGCAGCAGTCCTATATCGACTACGCGATGGCGGTCATCGTCGGTCGCGCGCTGCCCGACGTACGCGATGGGCTCAAGCCGGTGCACCGGCGAGTGCTCTATGCGATGTACGACGGGGGCTATCGCCCCGACCGTGGCTTCTCCAAGTGCTCGCGCGTCGTCGGCGATGTGATGGGTCAATATCACCCACACGGCGACTCGGCGATCTATGACACTTTGGTGCGCTTGGCGCAGCCGTGGGTGATGAGCGCTCCGCTGGTGCAAGGCCAGGGCAACTTCGGCTCGCCGGGCAATGACCCTGCGGCCGCGATGCGTTATACCGAGTGCCGGATGGCGCCATTGGCGATGGAGATGGTGCGTGACATTGACGAAGACACCGTCGACTTCGTGCCCAACTACGACGGCAAATCCGAAGAGCCGAGCATCCTCCCGGCCCGCTTCCCCAACCTGCTCGTCAACGGCTCCGCCGGCATCGCGGTCGGGATGGCCACCAATATCCCGCCACACAATCTGATGGAGGTCGCCGACGGGGTGCAGTGGGCGCTACAGCACCCAGACGCCGCACCACTTGAGCTCCAAGACGCCTTGATGGAGCGGATCAAAGGCCCCGACTTCCCGATGGGTGCCCTGATCGTGGGCACACACGGCATCGAGCAGGCCTATCGCACTGGGCGCGGGTCGATCACCCAACGCGCGGTCGTCGAGATCGACGAAGATGCTCGCGGTCGAGTGATGCTGGTCATCTCCGAGCTCCCCTACATGGTCAACCCCGACAACCTGGCCCTGAAGATCGCCGAGCTCGCCGACTCGGGACGCGTGCAGGGCATCGCCGACGTGCGCGACGACTCCTCATCACGCACCGGCCAACGCCTCGTGGTGATCCTCAAGCGCGACGCGGTTGCCCGAGTGGTGCTCAACAACCTCTTCAAGCACACCGAGTTGCAAAGCAACTTCTCGGCCAACATGTTGGCTTTGGTTGACGGCGTACCCCGCACCCTAACCATCGACCAATTCGTCAGCCACTGGATCACCCACCAAGTCGAAGTCATCCAGCGCCGCACGCGCTATCGCTTGCGCAAGCGCGAAGAAGAAGCCCACATTTATCGGGGCTTGGTCAAGGCACTCGACATGCTCGACGAAGTGATCGCCTTGATCCGACGTAGCCCTGATGTCGACCAAGCCCGTACCGGCCTGATCGCCCTGCTCGACATCGACGAGATTCAGGCCAACGCAATCCTTGAGATGCAGTTGCGTCGCCTGGCCGCACTAGAGCGCCAAAAAATCATGGACCGCTTGGCCGAGCTCGAAGAAATCATCGCCGACTTGCGCGATATCTTGGCCAGCGAGTCACGCCAGCGCCAGATCATCTCCGATGAACTCACCGAAATCGTCGACAAGCACGGCGTACCACGCCGCAGCCAGATCATCCCGGCTGACGGCGACCTGTCGATGGAAGACCTCATCCCTGACGAAGACCTCGTCGTGTCGATCACCCGCGGCGGCTATGCCAAGCGCACGCTCGCTTCGCAGTACCGCACCCAAAAGCGTGGCGGCAAGGGCGTGCGTGGGGCCAGCCTGCGCGGTGACGACGTGGTCGAGCATTTCATCGCGACCAGCAACCACCACTGGCTGCTGTTTTTCACCAACGCCGGACGGGTTTATCGCACCAAGGCCTACAACCTGCCCGAGGCGTCACGAGACGCGAAGGGCGGTCACGTCGCGGGCCTGCTCAGCTTCCAACCAGATGAGCAGATCGCCCAAGTGTTGGCCATCCGCGACTACGAGCAGGCGCCGTACCTCGTGTTGGCCACCCGCAGCGGGCTGGTCAAGAAGACCCGACTCGCCGAATACAACTCACCGCGCCAAGCTGGCGTGATCGCGATCAACTTCCGTGACCCAGACGATGAGCTGATCGGTGCAGAATTGGTCGACTCTGAAGACGACATCTTGCTGGTGTCACGCAAGGGTCAGGCGATCAGGTTCGCCGCAGATGACTCGCAGTTGCGGCCAATGGGTCGGGCCACCTCCGGTGTCACGGGCATGAAATTCCGCAACGACGACTCGATGTTGTCTATGTCGGTGATCCGCGCTGGTGCCGATCAGTTGGAGACCGACCAAGAGCAGTTCGTCTTCACGATCACTGATGGTGGCTTCGCCAAGCGCAGCCGGATCAGCGAATATCGCACCCAGTCACGTGGCGGGCTCGGGGTCAAAGCGATGGCGCTGGGCAACGAAGACCGCGGCGGACTCGTCGGAGCCTTCATCGTGGTCGAAGGTGACGAGATCTTGTCGATCACCTCAGGGGGTCAGGTCGTACGCAGCCCAATCAACGCCGACTTCAGGGTCACCGGCCGCTCCACAATGGGTGTCAAATTTGTGACCCCCAAGGCGAAAGACTCTGTCGCCGTGGTGGCGCGCAGTGTCGAGCGAGACAGTGACGACGATGACACGACCGAAGCTGATGTGGAGTCAGGTGAGACAATCGATGCTGATCCGCAGGGCGCCGAGGAGTGAGCATGAGTCGACCCAAGAAGTCCCCACCGAAGCCTCTTGTGCCTCCGCGTAGCCTCAACAAGCCCGGCGCGGGAGCACCTGCAGGCACAACGGGTGCTTCTGGTGGAGGTACGTCGACCCCAAGCTCGAAGCCGGCGAATGGTGCGGCGAGCTCAGCGAGCCCGGCATCGGCCAACTCAAAGTCCACGACTGCTCCGGCCACCCCTGCCGGCAGCGCCGGCTCGGCTGCCAAGCCTGTTGCGGGCAAGGCTGCTTCTGCGAAGCCCACGCCCGCAGAAGTTTCAACTTCTACTCCCGCAAAATCAAAGACCGAGGCTGCCAAGTCGGGGACGACAACTGCTGCTTCCTCTGCGACGTCCGCAACGACCGCGCCCGCCGCGAAGGCAAAGAAGTCGATGTCACCTGCGCCCGCTGCGAAGGCAAAGAAGCAGATGCCACCTGCGCCGACCAAGAGCCCGGCTGCAAAGCCGGCACCAGGCCAGTCTGCTTCAACTCCAGAGCCCAAGGGCAAGTCGACGGCACCGAAGCCCGCGGCCCAGCCAGCCAAGGCAGCTCCCGCGAAGCCGGCAGCCGTGGCGGGCGACGCGGTCGTCGTACCTCCGCGCAAACAGCGGATCGCCCAACTTCGACTCGTGCAGATTGACGCATGGTCGGTGATGAAGACTTCTTTCGTGCTCTCGATCGCGCTCGGCATCATCCAGATCGTGGCCGTGGCGATCGTGTGGTTTGTGCTCGGACAAGCTGGGGTCTTCGACTCCATCAACTCGATGCTCTCCGACGTGATCGGTGGTGAAGGCAACTCCTTCGACATCACGACCTACTTCGGCACCTCGAGAGTCATCGGCTTCACGATGCTCGCGGCCGTGCTCAACGTCGTACTCCTCACCGCCCTGTCGACCCTCGCCGCCTTCCTCTACAACCTCGCCGCCACCCTCCTCGGTGGCATCGAGGTGACCTGGGCCGAAGATCGCTGACGCTCAACGCAAGACATGCACGTTCAATGGGTTGCAATCCATTGAACGTGCATGTTTCCCGTGGAGCGTGACGCACACGAAGGTGCTTGGATGCAGTGCCCTGCAATGACGAACCCCATGCCGTGACGTCGTACGCCGGGCACCTTTCGCGCCGCGGTTCGTCGTACCCTTGCTCACCTTCAATGGAAAACCAGCACGTTCAACGGGGTACAACCCATTGAACGTGCATGTACCCCAAGCGCACTTGGGGTACATGCGGCGCTCAGGTCGACTTTTCGTACGCCGCGCGAGCGGCGTGGTCGTATTCGGTGAACATGGTGTTCATGCCGGTCTTGTTGCCCATCCAGCGGCGCAGACGCTGAGGCATGAGGCCCCACTGCACTGACGAGACGGCTAGCGAAGGGGGCACGGTGGCGATCGGTTTGTACTTCTCGATCAGGCCCACGACCGCGTCAGCCACTTGCTCGGGGGCGATTGCAGAGGTCAGTCGCGGCGTGGTGGTGCCATCGATCAGCCTGGTGTTGGTAAACGCGGGGAGTACGGCGGACACGCGCACCCGGGGTGCCAACTCCGCGTCGAGGGCTTCGCTCAGGGCCAGGACGCCGGCCTTGGTGGCGCTGTAGACGGCCGAGCCTGGTGTTGGGATCTTGCCGGCGAGCGAGGCGATGTTGATGATCTGCCCACCAGGGCGCATCCGAGGTACGACGGCATGGCAACCCAAGATCACTCCGCGCAGGTTGACGTCGAGTTGCTTGAGTTGGGCATCCAATGGAGTCTCGAGCATCCGCCCGATCACCATGATCCCGGCGTTGTTGACCAGCACGTCGATGCCGCCCAGTTGCTCTTCAACTTGGTCCAGGAAGGCGGCGAAGGAGGCGGCGTCACTCACATCGAGTTTGAGCCCGAGCCCACCGTAGGTCCGTGCACTCTCCGCAGCGAGGGTGGCGTCGAGATCACCTACCGCAACCTTCGCGCCAGCCGACGACAAGGCACGAGCGGTCGCCGCGCCAATGCCTTGCGCGCCACCAGTGATCGCGATGACCTTGCCACTGACACTCACCCGAGCCGACCCTCACGCTTGTAGGCGCGGTAGCAAATCGGGTGCATCCGCAGTTTGGGCGGGATCCGACGATAGAGCGGATCGGTGGCCCGCACCGCCCGCGCGAAACGCTGATAGCGCTTCTCTTGAGCTGGAGTCCAAGGCAAATCCAGGATCTCCCGAGCCCGCTCGGGCATCCCACCGATGGTGATGAAGGCGCTGTAGGTGTTGAGCGGCCAGCTCACCACCGCCCACACCGGCTTGGGCACCTGCTTGGGCCGCGGCCAACCACGGGTGGCATAGCCGATCCCGAACTTCGCGGTGCGATGCGCCACCAACTTCTCCTCCAAGGCCTCCTGCCAATAGGCCTCGAACTCGTCGAGATTGGTCGGCGTACCACGAGAAGAGACGCCGTACCGCTCAAACCAAGTGATCGACTCCTTGATGATCTGCTCTTTGTCGGCTCGCGTCAGGGGCCGGATGAACGTGTCGGCAGCGACCATCATGTGCTCGACGAAGGTGGCGTGCGCCCAGTAGTAGGTCATCGGATTGAGCGCGGAGTACGGCGTGCCGTCGGGCATCTTGCCTTTGATGTTCTTGTGGAAGTCACGCACTGTGCGCCCGGTGCCGTGGCCGTCAGCGCCGTACACAGTGCCGAAGATCGGCGGGATGCTGCGCTTGAAGCGAGCCATTGTCTCGGCAAACCACACCGAATGGTCTTCCACGCCCTGCCCGAGCGAGGGCAGCATGTTTTGCAGGACTGGCGCCCGGGGGCCGAGCAGAAGCATCCGGCCGTCGGAGAAGAACTCCCAGGTCAGTGAGTCGGGTCCGAGTGGCAGCCCACCTTCGGGTACGTCGGTGCCGCCGCCGTGGTCTTCGGCGGCAGCCACAACATGGTCCGGTGACAAAGTCATGACGTGATGATACTTTTAATCGACTTTGATTCATAGCCTCATTTAGTGGAGTTTCCATGACGGCAACAATCGAGCAAACTGGCCTCACCCCGACCGGCCCGCGCTTCGGCCTACGTGAGCTGATCCGGATGCGCACGCAACCAATCACTCGCAATGACTTGATGCGCGAGCGTTATGGCGAAGTGATCAGGCTCAAGGTCTTCGGCGTGGAGATGTTCCCCTGCTATGGCCTTGATGCGGCCGAGCAGGTGTTGATCAACCGCGACCGAGCCTTCGCGGCCGGCCCGGCCTGGGGGCATTTCATCGGTCCCTTCTTCCGCAGGGGCCTGCTGCTGCTCGACTTCGAGGAGCATCTGCACCATCGCCGGATCCTCCAAGCCGCATTCGCCAACCAGGCTTTGCGGTCGTACCACGAAGTGATGCTGCCGCACATCAAACGCGGCATGGCTCACTGGGGTGAAGTGCCCAATCCCCGGATGAATGAGCTGTTCAAGCAACTCACCCTCGACCTGGCTCTGGAGACCTTCGTCGGCATCGACTTGCCCCAAAAAGAGCAGGATCGGCTCAACAAGGCCTTCATCAACGCCGTACGCGCCGGCACCTCGGTCATCCGCGCGAATGTGCCCTTCACTCCGTGGGCCCGGGGCCTGACTGCGCGCAAGGAGCTCGAAGACTTCTTCTACAAGAACATCCCTGCCAAGCGGGAGCACGGAGGCGACGATCTATTTGCCCAGCTGTGTCTGGCCAAGAGCGATGACGGTGATGAGTTCAGCGACGAAGACATCGTCAACCACATGATCTTCACCCTGATGGCCGCCCACGACACCAGCACGATCACCATGACCGCGATGGCCTACTACTTGGCCAAGCATCCGGAGTGGCAGGAGAAGGCCCGCGCCGAAGCGATCGCCAACGACACCGACTATGACACCAACCAGACCCTTGATGTGCTGACCAGGGTGATGAAGGAAGCGATCCGGCTCTGCTCACCTGTCCCTTCGATCCCGAGGATGGCGCTGCGTGACACCACCGTCAACGGCTATCTGATCAAGAAGGGCTCCTTCGTGACGGTGTCGCCGTACTACAACCATCGCGACCGCACTGTGTGGACCAACCCCGATGAGTTTGACCCCGACCGCTTCAGCGACGAACGCCGTGAAGACCAGGCGCACCGGATGGCCTTTGAGGGCTTCGGTGGCGGGGTGCACAAGTGCATCGGGATGCACTTTGCGCGCACTCAAGTGCGGGCGATCTTCCAGGAGTTGTTGCGCACCTACAAGTGGTCGGTGCCCGACGACTACACTTGGCCACTCGATCTGGTCGCGCTGCCCTTCCCGCGCGACCGCCTCCCCGTCACCTTGGAACGACTCTCGTGAGTGTGCTCATCCTCGATGCAGCCCAACAGGTCTTCGAGACCTACGGCGCTCGCCGCGCCAACCTCGAAGACGTCGCCCGGGCTGCGGGCATCTCCAAGAGCACGCTGTATCGCGCATACAAGACCAAGGATGAGCTGCTCAACGCGGTCTTGGCTCGTGAGCTCCTCGACTTCTTCACCCAGCTTGATGAGGTCGCCTCTGGGTTGCCGCCGCGTGAGGCAATCGTGGAATGCTTCACCAGGGGCTTGGCCCTGACTCGGGAAATCCCGCTGCTGGCCAGACTCTTCGAGGCCGAGCCGGAGACCATCGCGAGCTCTGACGCAGATCGCTCTCACAACGCCTTGCTCTTGCATTCGACCGAGCAGGCCACGCGCACCCTACGTCGGGCCGGGGCCACGATGCCGGACGACGAGTTGGTGGTGGTCACCGAGCTGATGTTGCGCCTTGCCTACACCTACATGATCAGCCCCATCGGGCATTTGGACATGAGTGATGACCAGGTGGCCCGCGAGTTCGCCCGCACCTACTTGGCGCCGCTGGTCTACTAGCGGCCGACGCCCCCATCGTGACAAGCGGTCAGTTTTCGGTGGGATCCAAGGGCCGATTGGCATGCCAGGCCGCAGAGCCGGGCTGGCGGGCGAGCACTTCGCGGCGCAGGTGGCTCTGATCGACGCGGAAGACATCGCCTGGCAGTCCGGGTAGGAGATACCAGGCCTCTTCCTCGAGCTCCCCTTCGAGTTGGCCCGCGCCCCATCCGGCGTACCCCGCGAAGATGCGTAGCCCAGACAGCGAACTGGCGATGAGCTCGGGTGGAGTGTCCAGTTCGATCATCCCCAGTCCTTCGGCGATCTTGGAGAAGCTGATCGGCGGTTCGTTGGGGTTTGTCGGGCGTCCGACTGCCAGGGCGGCATTGGGTTCACAAGGTCCACCCGCAAACAGCTTGGGGGGTTGGCTGACCATGTCTTCCCACCCTTCAAGCGCCGCATCGACGGGTATTGGGGTGGGGCGGTTGAGCACCACCCCGAGAGCACCCTCGGGATTGACATCGAGCAGTAAAACAACGGTGCCCGCGAAATTGGGATCGCGCATCTCGGGGCTCGCCACCAAGAGCATGCCCGCGGCCGGTGTTTGCATGTCTCCATCATGCCTCTTGGGTGGACGCAGGGGAGTTGCGGTAAGAAGTGGTCGCTATAGCGACCACTTCTTACCGCAACTCCAATCCACAGATCTCAATCTGCCCTTTTCGAACTCCCTTGGGACGGAAATCCTTGGCGGATGGACAACTTCGACCTGCTGCTCAACATGCAGTTGGGTTTGGTGACCTTGCGCCAACTTGAGCAGGCAGGGTTCAGCCGCAGTCAGGTGAGAGCCAACTTGCGTGCTGAGCGCTGGACTCGGCTCGGGCATCGGGTGATCGCGACGCAGACTGGAGAACTCACAGCGGAGCAGCGGCGCTGGCTGGCAGTGCTGCACGCGGGGGATGGAGCGGCAATCGCCGGACTGTCTGCACTGGAAGAGCATGGGCTCAAAGGTTGGTCGCGAGACGAAGTCAGCGTCGTGGTTGCGCCCAACCAGCGTCCAAGACCCTTGATGGGCGCCCGATTCCATCGATCCCGTTGCATCGAAGATGGCAGGGCGATGACCAGGTTGCCGATGCAGCGCGTGGAGGTGGCGGCGCTCTGGTTTGCTTCGGTGGAGAAGCGGGATCGCACTGCGCATGGCCTCTTGGCTGCTGTGGTGCAGCAGCGATTGACGACTCCGCAACGACTGGCTACCTGGACTTCGCGGATGGGACTGCTTCGGGGTGTGGAAGGGATCCGCGCGATGATCCTAGAGTTGTCCGATGGGGCACAGTCGATGGCCGAGGTCGATGTGACCACGATGTGCAAGGACTTCGGGCTGGTGCGGCCCAAGCGGCAAGTGCGGCACCGAGATGCAAGTGGCCAAGTGCGCTACACCGACGCGGAGTGGGAGTTGCCCAGTGGAGGAAGCCTCATCCTGGAGGTCGATGGCAGTCATCACCTTGACATGAGCACGTACTCCGATGACCTTCGACGCCAGCGCGATCTGACCGAAAGACACGTGCAACTCGTGAGGTGCTCGACCTGGGAGTTGCGCAACGAGCCTGATCAGCTTGCCGCCACCTTGATCAGGCTTGGGGTGCCGCGGGCGGCGTACTAGAAGCAGCCGGTGGGGCGCAGGGTGCCGAGCCCGGTGTTGCGGATCGCCGGGGTGATCCGCACTTGGGCGTCGTTGATCTGGCCTTGGGCGCCGTACATCTCGAAGGTGTAGGTCTTGCGTTGACCGGGCTTGAGCACGAGGTTGGTCATCAGCACCCGCTTGCCGTCGAGATTGGTGAGGTAGGCGTCGGTCTCGGCGCCGTTGATGAACATCCGCCCGATCTGGCCGCCGGGGGGTGACATCACGGTGATGCTGGTGGAGATCACGCCGGGGGGGTAATGCTCATGCAGGCCCAAGATGCCCACGGGGAGCTTGCCGGGGTCGGCGGGCACGTTCGACTTGAAGTCGACGCTCATGCTCACTTGTTGTACGCCGGACTTGTCGCACGCCACGGGTGTGGTGCTGGCCTCATAGTCGAGGTAGTACTCCAACTTGGAGGCGGTGGCGTTGTTGAGGAAGAGCCCAAATTGTGGGGCCTTCGGCTGGCTGGCCGAGGTGTCGCCGCCGATCCGGGTGCTGGCGAGGAGTTGCTGCATGTCTGGCTGTTTGACCCACATCCGCACCCGGCTCTCGTCGAGGCCTTGCAACAACGCTGATGCGAAGGAGGCCGGGTCTTTGAGATTGCCGGTGATCTGCTTCATTGCCTGAGAGGTGATGTCGGTGAAGGTGTTGTCTTGGTCGGTGGCCCCAGGCACCTTCTTGTAGACCTCGTTGAGCAACACTGACGCGGCATTGGAGCCGGTGACGGTCAGGCCGTGCGATGAGATGGGCGGCATTGCCTTCATCAGGTAACTGGTCGCCACGGTGTCGATGCTGAGCACCCCATCGACTGGCTTCTGGGCGCGCGCCCAAGCGTTGGCCAAGTTGGCGCTGCCTTCAGCGATGTCGGGCAGCATGTTGGTGTCTTGCGGGTAGATCACCGGCTGCATCGAGAAGACATTCTTCTGCTCGGGGGTGAGCTTGCCGAAGGGCTTGCTGCGATCCATGTTGAAGAGCTTGTTGGTGCCCTGCTCGCCGAAGCTCAACTTGCCGTCAGTGATGGTGAGTACGCCGAACGAGCCCGGCATACCGCCCAATGACCTGATCTCGGCATTGGTTTCAAATGAGACCAAGATCCGGTGGGTGCCCTTGCCGAAGAGCCATGGCAACACCTTTGCGGTCACCATCGCACCACGAGTGGAGCTGGTGATCTTGGTGAATCCGTTTTGGGCCGAGACGACCGGGCCTCGCAGGATCGGCAGCAAACCACGCGGGTCGATGGCCTGGACCCCGCTGCCCACCCGCTCGGCTTCGGCGTTGGCTGCCTCCAACTCGGCTGTCATCGCGGCCAAGGGCTCGACGTTGACCTTGCCATTGCGCGGGGCCAACTTCTTGGGGTCTACGGTCTTCGCGGCCTTGATCACCGTCGGCAACACCTTCTGGCCCAAGACGTCGGCCGACTCCGCGACCATCGTGACGGCACTGACGTCATCACCGATGATCGGGAACCGTCCGGCCAGGGCCCACAGGGGTCCGTCGGTATGCCGTCGGGCCGAGTTGGCGCTGTCGGCTGCGGCCTTGGCTTGAGTCTGGGCAGCGGTGGCTTCGCCCTTGGCCACCAGGCTGGGGATCTGCTGGCCATGGTTGTAGAAGGCCTGAAGCTGGCGACGAGCCTGGAAGGCCTCGTAGGCCATCCAGAGTCCGGCCAAGATGACCAGCACAGAGACAATGTTGAGCACCGTGGTCAGACGCCGCATCGCTTTGGAGCGACTGCGCCGGGAGTTGAAGATGGTGCGCCTCTTGCGCACGCGAGGCGACGGTTGCTCGGCCTCGTGATCTGGAGGCTCTAGGCCCTCGGGATCAGCGGATGGCTCGCTCTGTGGCAGTGAGGCTTCTGCACCATCGCTGGGTGTGCCTTCCTCTCCCCTACGACGCGCACGCCTTTTGGGCGCGCGACGTGCACCACCGGGCTGAGACATGGGGCAATCGTAGCGACCCACCGATTGACCCCGTCTGGGCCCGAACGTAGCCTGCAATGGTGAGTGTTGACGTAACCATGAGCCTCGGTGACCTGCTGATCGAAGACCCGCGTCGGAGTCGAGTGCTTGAGGGCCTAGGCCTCGACTACTGCTGCAATGGACACCGCCCTTTGAGTGAGGCGGTCAGTGAGGCCTCACTCGACCTGACTGCGGTTGCCAAGGCGCTGGACCTGCCTGATCCACCGCCTGCCCAAGACACGGCCATGCCGGCACAGAATGCCGCGCTGGCCCACGACATCGTCGACACCCATCACGCCTACATGTGGGCCGAGATGCCGCGCCTGCAAGCCCTGGTCGACAAGGTCGCTGGTGTGCACGGCGATCGGCACCCAGAGTTGCTCGAGGTGCAGGCCACCTACACCAAGGCGGTGGCTGCGCTCGACCCCCACATGAGCACCGAGGAGCGGGTGGTCTTCCCGGCGATCACCAAGATGGAGAAGTCGCAGGCGCTCGAGCGCTCACTGGCCGATGACATCCTGGAGTTGCGCGCCGAGCATGATGCTGTGGGTGAACTGCTCAAGTCGATCCGCAGCCTCACCGCCGACTTCGCCGTGCCTGCTGACGCTTGTGCGTCGTACAAGATGATGCTGAGTGGGCTCGAGGAGATGGAGCGCGACCTGCACGAGCACATCCACAAGGAAAACAATGTGCTCTTCCCACGGGTCTTGGAGCTTGAGGCCCAGTTGGGCGGACGCTGAGCCTCGAAGTAGGGCCGGCACTTTGATCAGGCGACCAGCAGGACGCCGGCCAGTGACACGGCTGTGACCACGATCGTGGAGGCGACTGCGAGCACGAGAGGCTTGACCCCAACGGACCGGAGGGCGTCTCGTCGTACGCCGCAGCCCAGCGCAAACATCGCTGCGGACAGCAGCCCCGTCTGGAGATAGCGCACTGGCGTGGTCACCTCGCTGGGCAGCGCGAAGGTGCTGGTGATGACCACCATCGCGAGGAAGCCGAGCACGAAGAGGGGGATCAAGGGCGGCCTGGCTCCGGGCGAAGTCGTTGAGGTGGAGCGATTGCGCTGCCAGATGCTGAGCGCAGCCATGATCGGGGCAAGCATGAGCACACGGGCGAGTTTGACGATCACGGCGACACCCAAGGCTCCGCCACCGATGGCTCCGGCGGCGGCAACGACCTGGGCGACCTCATGGATCGACCCGCCCGCCCAGAGGCCAGCGGTGTGGTCGTCGAGACCGAGGAGATTGCCCAGGATTGGGATGACCGCGATCATCGCGGTGCCGAAGACCACGACGAGCGCGATGCTGCTCGCGACCTCCTCTTCTTCAGCCTCCACGACGGCGTCGGCAGCGGCAACGGCGGCGGCTCCGCAGATCGAGAAGCCGCAGGCGATCAGGAGGCGTTGGGTCCAACTCAGCCCCAGCAGTGAGCCGATCCAAAGTGTGGCCAGGAGCCCGACCGTGACAATGACCACTACGACCACGATCATCCCGGCTCCCAGGCCGGCAATGTCTTGGAGCGACAGCTGCAGGCCGAGCAGCACGATGCCGGCGCGGAGCAGGTGCTTGGCGGAGAAGTCCAGTCCAGGTTGTGCGCTGGTGGGGAGTACGCCGAGATTGACGAGTACGGCGCCCGCGACGATCGCCAGCAGCAGTGGGCTGAGGATTGGGATGAGTAAGTTGATTGCGATGCTGCTGAATGCGACGAGCAAGCTGAGGGTGATCCCGGTGAAGGTGCTTCCGCCGCTGGGCTGCGGGAGGGGATCGGCGGACATGGTGTCCATTGTCTCCTCATCGTGACTTGGTTGCGGCCTTTGCCGGGACAATCGTTGCCTGCTTGACCATCACTGGGATCCAATGGCCACTTGGCTGACCACGTGTTGGCCTCCATCCACAGGGCTGATCGTCGTACCTGACGAGGGTGGGCTTGGCATGTCAGGGTGCGTGCGTGCATGACAACCAGGCTGGGCCAACCACTGTCGCGGAGTTTGCCCGGCGCTATCTGTCTGACCGGGTGCTTCGACCCAAGACGATCAAGGGCTATGAGTCTCTTCTCAACTCTCGGATCTTGCCCTTCTTCGCCCAGATGACCTTGAGCGAGGTGACCTTGGGGCAGATCAAGATCTGGCGGGCATCGCTGGATCCAGCCACTGCTTCGACCAATGCGGCGGCTTATAGGTTGTTGCGCTCGATCCTGCAGGCGGCCGTCGAGGAGGAGCTGATCGCCCGGGCGCCCCCGAAGATCAGGGGAGCCGGCAATGCGCCGGTGAGGTATGTCGCGATCCCGGCGACTTTCGAAGAGTTGGCCATCATCGTGGAGCAGATGCCGGAGCGGTTGAGGCTGCTGATCATCATTGCCGCCTTCGTGGGTTTGCGAGAGGGCGAGTTGCTTGAGTTGCGACGACTGGACATTGACACCTCAAGCGGAGTGATCAAGGTCAGCCGCAAGATCGACAAAGACGCCAACCCCAATGCGCGTGGGGCCTGTGTCAACTGCGGGCGACCAATCAGTGCGCCCAAGACCAGAAGCGGGATCCGCACTGTGCATCTGCCGCCGCCATTCTGGGAGCTGCTGTGCGATCACCTCGCGTCGTACGCCGCACCCGGCCCGACCGGATTGTTGTTTCCAGGTGAGCGCACCGATCACATGAGCGTGCGCTATCTGATGGACCGTTATCGCCCAGCTCGTGAGGCCGCCGGGCGCCCCGACCTGACCATCCACCACCTGCGCCACACTGCACTCACTCTGGCCGGCCAGCACGGGGCGACGGCTGCCGAGCTGCAGGCCCGAGCTGGGCATTCTTCTCAAGCCGCGATGGCGATCTACCAGCACGCGACCATCGAGCGTGACCGGATGCTGGCGGCAAGGATCGGGGAGAGTTATGTGGCTTGGGCCCGGTCTGCAGAGACCCCAAGAGCCAAGTAGAGCAGGCAGATCGACGTGGATGGTGGCCTCGGTTGACCCGCCAAGTGGGCAGGGCTATTTTCATCGATCACGAGCCTGCTTAATGATGGAGTCCTGACATGGCCATGAGATTGCGACCCAACGCCGTGCCAGGTCCACCCATGGCAGGGCATGGCGGTCTCACTGCCTGCGTTCAGTCTGCGCTTGAGAGTAGGTAGGGGTGTTGACCTCTATTGGGCCCGCTCCAGACGGCGGCGCTCTTGACCTTGACCTCGATTGCTTCAACGGCGCGATCGGAGCACCGGGCACCAAGCATCCCGTAACGATCAGTCCTGATTGGCAGGTGATCACCCCCCACGACGTGGAGGCCGAGCGGATCGCCGAAGCGTTTGGGGGGGCTACCTCCTGTGTGACCCATTTGGATCGCGCAGTCGAGGCATTTCGAGCCTCACTGGGCCTGTTGTCGCGCGCCGAGAGGGTGCCGCTTCAGGCTGGCCGTCAAGGGAAGTGGGGGCTCGGCAGAGGCTGCGCTGTCGTTGGCTGTTGCCGCGGGAAGTCATTTGGCAATCTCGCTGCCGCCGCCCGCCACACCCGGTCGCCAGCACATCTGGCCAAACGGCACCGGGTGCCTCAAGAGCACCTCGAGGCTCTTCTGCTCGCAGCGGCTGGCACCTGGGGTGATTGGGAGGCCAGCCCGAGAGTTGACCGTCACATCCGTGGCCTGATCCGTGAGCCCGGTGGGGTCGGGGATCTCTGGACCGCGGGTATCCATCCTGACCAAATCCCCACCTTGGCTGCGGTTGCCTCAGGTGTGGATGAGCCACTTCCGGTCAACTTCTATCTGGGCCTGATCTATGGCGGAGTCGACCAAGATTGGGTCAGTGAAGTCTTGGCCCAGCACCCTGACCCTGACACGGCGGCTTGGCTGGTTTGGCTTGATCCGCCACCCAAACGCGCCAGTGCGAATGCCTGGGCTGCGTGGCTGAACTTTGGGGTCAGCAGGACCGACGTACTCACCGTGATCGATGCCGCTATCTCCCCCGAATATGTTCTTGAGACTGCCTCCAGCCAAGGGCTCCCGATCAGGTCGGTGGCTGCTCAACTGGCCGATTGGGCCAGCGCGGATTGTGTCTTGCGGCCCGAGCACTTCGACGTACTCAAAAGACACGGGTTTGACACGCAGTGGCCATCACGGCGCGCGATCGACTCTGTCAACGAGCTCGTCGAGCAGGCTGTTGGGGCGGGTCCATCCGGGCTGCTGGTGGCCCCTGATCGCACCGAACTTGCGGTGATGTTGAAGGTGCTGGGCAACCGCTACGAGGTGCTCGCTGCCCTGCAACGGGGCGTGCAAACCACCGCTGACCTGGATGCCTATCTCAGGGGTTTGTAGGGCAATAGTCAATGCGGAGACTGTCGGTGGCCACTGGAAGAATGCACCTCCCACGACACCGAGAGGACGCAACGTGACCATCCGCACCAGGAGTGAATACGAAAACGCCCTGCAGGCATTGGGCATTTGTGTGTCCGCCCGCATCCCAGCCTTGTTGTGGGGCAATCCTGGCGAGGGCAAGACCGCCGCAGTCGAGTCGGCCGCGCTGACCGGCTGGCATGTCGAGACCATCATCATCACCCACAGTGAGCCATCTGATTTTGCCGGGTTGCCGCTGATCAACGACGGCTCGGTCACCCTGGCGCCCCCTGCCTGGGCCCGGCGCCTGGCAGACCACGACGGCCCCTCGATCGCCTTCTTCGATGAGTTCAGCACGGCTTCCCCCTCGTTGCAGGCAGCAGCGCTGCGGCCACTGACTCATTACGAGGTGGGGTCATTGCAGTTGCCTGAGACGGTCTCTTTCGTCGCCGCGGCAAACCCAGCAGATGTCGCCGCTGCGGGATGGGAGCTGGCCGCCCCCACGGCGAGCCGCTTCGTACACCTTGATTGGGCGCTGCCCTATGAGGTCTACGCCGAGGGGCTGATCACGGGCAAGTGGCCGACGATGCCTGTCTATGGTGAGCCAGCCAACTTCGCGCGCACCCTTGAGACGGAGTCGGTCATGGTGACGGGCTTCCTTCGGGCCCGTGAGTCTCAGTTGAGTGTGATCCCGAAGCAAGCCCAAGAGCGCGGGCGAGCCTTCCCCACACCTCGCACCTGGCACTACGCGGCCCGGTTGTCTGCGTTTGCCCAGGCAGTTGGCGCCAATGCTGAAGTACGCCGCCTCCTGATCGCTGGCTGCCTCGGTGGGGCTGTTGCCCATGAATACCTCACCTGGGCCAACAACCAAGACCTGCCTGATCCAGAAGACCTGCTCGCTGACCCCACCGCCGTCGACTTCACAGGGATGCGTGCAGACCGGGTCTTCGTCACGCTTCAGGCGGTGTTGGGGGCATTTTCGCGCACACCCACCCCGGAGCGTTGGGCGCGAGCAATCGACGTATGTGCCCGTGCTGCAGATCAGAGCGGTGTCGACCCGGCCGTGCCAGTGGTGCGCTCCCTGATGCGCCCTGACACCCGGCCCAAGGATTCGTCAGTGCCAGCCTCGATCAAGGTCTTTGCTCCCTCGCTCGCGTTGGCCGGGCTGCTGCCGAAGGCGCCCTAGCGTGGACCATCAAAAGCTCGCGGCCGCCAAGCTCTGGCTGATCAGCACCCCACCCCCGGGCGCTGCTCGCCGAGTCGATCAGCCGCGCGACCTTCCCTATCTGTCCCAGGCTCTCTATGCGCTGATCGCGGTGAGCGATCCTGATGTGGAGCAGATGACCTGTGATGAGTGGTGGAGGGTCTACATCAACGAGACTTGGTTGGATGCCGCGACCGTGCCCGAGATTGGCGCCGAGCTCGCGCACGTGACCTGGCATCTGCTCGCCGATCATGCCGCTCGGGCTCGCGACCAAGACGTAGACCGGAGCACCGCTAAGTCTTGGGAGCAGGCCGCCGATGTCACCGTGTCGCACACGCTGGCCCCCGACAAGTTGAAGCCCCGACGCCTACCAACCGCCAAGAAACTGCGCCTTCCTGAGGCACGCTCGGCCGAAGAGTATTTCGCTCTGATCTCACGGCTGCCGCCAAAGGCCAAGGATGGCGAAGGTGACCCAGGCGATCTGGAGCCGACCGACGGGTGCGGCAGCGGTGCTGACGGCCTGCGACGTCGCAACGAATACGGCCCCGAGACTGACGTCGGTGCGGTCGCAAAACATGAGGCCACCGAGATCCGCAAGCAGGTCGCCGTCGAATACAAGCGCCACCAGACCACCCGCGGTGGAGACCCCGGCGACGCGCTCCGCTGGGTCAAGCAGACCCTCGACCCGGAGGTGCCTTGGGAGCCGCTGTTGGGTGGCGCCGTACGCCGCGCCGTCGGCTGGGCCGCCGGTCGCGGTGACTACACCTACACCCGCCCGTCACGCCGGTCGTCGTCGCTGCCCGGGGTGGTCTTGCCGGGCCAGCACCGGCCCGTGCCGCGGGTGTCGATCATCATCGACACCTCCTACAGCGTCGATGACAACCTCTTGGCCCGAGCCCTCGGGGAGGTCGATGGCGCACTCATGTCGCTGGGCGTGCCCGGTGCGCAGATGACAATCTATTCGGTCGATGCGGCCGTGCACACTGTCGAAAAGGTACGCCGAGCCCGTGACGCCAAGCTGGTCGGTGCTGGTGGCACTGACCTGCGTTTGGGGTTTCGCGGTGTGGAGGCCGAACGCCCTCGCCCCGACATCGTGATCTGCTTCACCGACGGCGACACGCCTTGGCCCAGTGCTCCGCCGCCGGGCGCGGTTGTGATCGCAGCCATCTTGGGCAGACGCGGCTTCAGCCTTCCGCCGACCCCGCAGTGGGCCACCCGGGTCGAGTGTCTCGTCGATGACCGCTGGGCCCGCTGATGACTGGGTGCCCTGAGGCAGGGTCATGGGTCCCGAAAGAGTGATACCAATGTGGTATCCTTCTTCTCATGGCCATGACTTTGCGACTAGGTCCCGATGACGAGCACGCACTGTCTCTGCTTGCCGAGGCGGAAGGCGTGAGCAAACAGGAGGCGACTGTGCGCGCCATCCGTGAGGCTGCGGCCCGTCACGTCCATGAAGGCAAAGTACGCCAGCACTCGGAGGCTGCGCGCAATCGATATGGTGATTTGCTGGACCGGCTCGGCCAGTGATCGAATACCTCACCTTGGAGGATCTCCTGGTCTTGATCCAGGACCTCGGAGTGGGACCTATCGGTGACCTGGGTCTACTCGACTCGGCCGCCCATCGACCACAAGTGACCGTCATGGGCGTTGAAGCCTATGACAGCCTAGACACCAAGGCGGCTGCGTTGCTGGAGTCGCTGGTGCGCCACCCTTCACTGGTCGACGGCAACAAGCGCCTGGGGTGGCTCGCAGTTGTGGTCTTCTACGGCCTCAATGAGGTGACCCTGGAAGCACCCGATGATGATGCTTACGACCTAGTCGTCGAGATCGCTTCTGGAGCAGTTGGTTATCCAGATGCAGCTGTCCGCCTTGGGCGCTGGCATTGACTGTCTTGGGTCGAGGCTCTGGCACCATGACCGGCTTCTTCACCCCACGGGCACATGACGGAATAGTGGAATCCTTGCGAGCGCTGAAGATTGCGCTTTCCACGGCCGTCAAGGCCCCGTCGAGTCGCACTTCAAATGATCCACGCGCTGATCATCTCTGCCCTCGAAGTGGCCATGCAGCCCTCGCCTCTTGACAAACACAAGGGCGTCAGGGGCGGTCAATTTCGAAGTCGAAAGCAGCCAGGGAGCCCTTCTTCTCACTCCCGCAAAACAACGTGCTGGACCGCCATACCTGGGCCACCCGCCAAGAACTCAGGACCGAGATCATCACCCGGATCGAATGCACTCACCACCGCCGCCGCAGACAACGAACACTCGACAGATTGACGCCATCGAATGCGAGACCATCGTGACCACAACAGCCAACCAGGCTGGATGAATCACTGTCACCCAAACACGCGGCAGCCCCAGTAGTTCCCGGTCGCGGCGAGGTTCGCTGAGTCGGGGCCCGATCTCACAGTCGACCACGCGGCACTGTCAGGAACCCTTTACAGGTGGGCAACTGATTGCCGCTTCGGGCGTCACATCGCACGGTTACCGTCCCCGCCATGACCACTGTGATCGCTCCCGAAGCGAGGATTCGTCCGGCATCAAACAAGGGCCGCTGGATCGAGCACTGGGATCCGGAGGACGAAACCTTCTGGAATGACGGCGGCCGTCAGATCGCGCGTCGCAATTTGATCTTCTCGATTTTCGCCGAGCAAATCGGCTTCTCGGTCTGGGTGATCTGGAGCGTCAGCGCGGCCCTGCTGAGCAAGCAAGGGTTCACTTTCACGCCCGCGCAATTGTTCTGGTTGGTGGCGGTACCCAACCTGGTGGGGTCGCTGCTACGGCTGCCCTACACCTTTGCGGTACCGAAGTTCGGTGGCCGCAACTGGACGGTGATTTCGGCGCTGATGTTGCTGATCCCGACCGGGCTCTTCGCCTTCTTCGTGCAGCGTCCAGAGACCCCGTTCTGGGTGTTCTTGGTGATCTCCGCGACGGCCGGCTTCGGTGGCGGCAACTTCTCGTCTTCGATGACCAACATCAACACATTCTTCCCGGCCTCTCAGAAGGGCGCGGCCCTGGGGCTGAACGCAGCCGGCGGTAACGCTGGGGTAGCGGTCATCCAGTTTGGTTTGCCCATACTGGTCGGCGCAGGTGGCGCCTTCGGCCTGGTCGCCGCCTCGGGGGTGGTGCATCTGCAATACGCGGGCTACGTCTTCCTCGGGTTGGCGTTGGTCAGCGCAATACTCGCCTTCAAGTTCATGGACAACCTCCACGCGGCGTTCGCGAAGCCACGTGATCAGCTCGCGGTGGTCAGATACGGCGACACCTGGATCATGGGGTTGCTGTACATCGGCACTTTTGGATCCTTCATCGGCTATTCCTCAGCGATGCCGCTGTTGATCAAGCTGAACTTCTTCCGCCAGATCGTTCCCGAAGCCCATTCCATCGGCATCAACTTCGCCTTCTATGCCTTCCTGGGCGCTGGGGTCGGCTCGCTGACCCGCCCACTCGGAGGATGGTTGGCCGATCGCTTCGGCGGCGCTCGGGTAACCCTGGCTTCCTTCGGCGTGATGATCCTCGGGACCATCGCAGTGATCACGACACTATCCCGGCTCAACCCTCTCCCGGCCACTACGGAGGCGATGATCGCTCAAGCGAAGGCCGACCCCACGGCGTTTGAGTACCCAGCCAAGGTAGTGGAGTTGGTCAACCACAACTCGGCGGCTTTCCCCTGGTTCTTGATGGCCTTCTTGCTGGTCTTCGCCGCGACGGGTGCCGCCAACGGATCGGCGTACAAGATGATCCCGGCCATCTGGAAGGCCAAGGGGCGCCCTGGCACCGAGGCCTCAGCTGCCCTCGGCGTGATCGGTGCCGCCGGGGCCCTGGGTGGATTCCTGATCCCGATCGCGTTCAATACCCCCTGGGTCAGCGACCCCATCGGCGCTACGAAGGCTGCGTTTTGGTTGTTCACCGGGTTCTACCTGCTGTGCGCCGCGGTGACCTACGCGGTCTTCTTGAGCAAGCGCTCGAAGTTTGCCGGGCACTGCGTGTGAGTGCTGAGACGTGAGCCGCACCGATACCCACTGTCCCTACTGCGCGCTGCAGTGCGGCATGCATCTCGACGTCACCGAGACTGGTGACGTCGAGGTGTCGCCGCGCGACTTCCCCACCAACATGGGAGGCCTGTGCCAGAAGGGGTGGACCAGCGCCCGGGTGCTGACCCTCCCTGATCGGATCACGACACCCTTGATCCGGTCGGAGTCAGGTGAACTCGAACCAGCGACCTGGGACGAGGCGATGTGCTTCATCGCCGAGAAGGTGCGCTCGATCCAAGGGAAACACGGTCGGGATGCCGTAGGCGTTTTCGGCAGCGGCGCCTTGACCAACGAGAAGGCCTATCAGCTCGGCAAGTTTGCTCGGCTGGCTCTGGGGACTCGCTTCATCGACTACAACGGCCGCTTCTGCATGTCCTCGGCAGCTGCTGGCGCCAACCGAACCTTGGGCCTGGATCGAGGACTGCCGTTCCCACTGTCCGATGTCGGTGAAGCGGACGCGTTGCTGTTGCTGGGCAGCAACGTTGCCGACACGATGCCGCCTCTGGTGCAACACCTGGGTGGCGTTCGTGACGCTGGCGGACTGGTGGTGGTGGATCCTCGGCATTCGGCCACCGCGGCGCTGACCGACAACGGAGCCGGGATCCACCTACAACCACTGCCGGGCTCAGATCTGGCCCTGTTGCTCGGCCTGGTGCACATCGTGATCGCCCAGGGTTGGTCCGATCAGGAGTACCTCGAGACCCGGACTAGTGGCTGGGAAGAGGTTCGCCGATCGGTCACGTTGTGGTGGCCAGCGCGAGTCGCTGCCCGGACCGGTGTCCCTGAAGAGCTTCTGTATGCCGCAGCAGAAGTACTCGCCAAGGCTTCCCCCTCCCAACGCGGCAAGGGCACCGTGATCCTCACTGGCCGGGGCGTCGAACAACACACCGACGGCACTGACACCGTCACTGCCGCAATCAATCTGGCGTTGGCCCTCGGGCTGCCCGGACGTCCTCATTCGGGTTATGGCTGCCTGACCGGTCAGGGCAACGGCCAAGGTGGCCGCGAGCACGGCCAGAAGGCCGACCAGCTTCCCGGCTATCGATCCATCGAAGACCCGGCCTCCCGCGATCAGGTCGCAGCCGTCTGGGGGGTCGATCCGGCGGCTATTCCCGGCAAGGGCGTGCCCGCCGTGGAGCTACTCGGCAAACTCGGAACCGAGATTCGCGGGCTGTTTGTCCACGGAGCCAACCCGGTGGTCAGCGCTCCCGACGTGGGGGCACTCCAGCAATGGATGCGAGCCCTCGATCTGGTCGTGGTCTGCGATTTCCTCCCGAGCGAAACCACCTCCTATGCCCACGTCGTGCTGCCGGTCGCCCAGTGGGCTGAGGAAGAAGGAACCATGACCAATCTGGAAGGCCGGATCTTGCGGCGCCGCAAAGCCATCGACCCGCCGCCAGGCGTACGCAGCGAACTGGAGATCCTGGCCGAATTGGCCGACCGCTTGAACTCCAAAGCCAGGTTCGGGACCGAACCCGCCGATGTCTTCGACGAACTCGCCCACGCCAGTGCCGGCGGCAAGGCCGACTACTCGGGTCTCTCACATGCCCGACTCGACGACGAGAGTGGTTACTACTGGCCGGTCCCAGCTGGCGGCGCCAGCACCCCACGCATCTTCACCAAGCGGTTCGGGCATGACGACGGATTGGCTCACATGGTCGCGGTCAGACCCGGGACTCCCGAAGACGATCTGCGACCCGAGGCGCCGGTCTACCTGGTCACCGGACGGGTGCTCACGCAGTACCAGTCCGGTGCCCAGACCCGTCGAGTCAGTGAGCTGACCAAGGCCGCACCGGAGTCGTTCGTGGAACTACATCCAACGCTGGCGCAGCGCTATCAGATCGAAGAAGGCGACATGATGTCGGTGGAATCGGTCCGTGGTCGGATCGTGGCGTTCGCGCGGATCTCCCGAGGGATCCGGCCCGACACCGTCTTCGTTCCGTTCCACTGGGCAGGAGAGGGCAGTGCGAATCTCGCCACCAACGACGCGACCGACCCGATCTCAGGCATGCCCGAGTTCAAGGTGTGTGCGGTCCAGATCGGAAAGGTGTGACTGTGATGACTGGGCAAACTGAGCAAGTCGTGATCGTTGGCGCTGGCATGGTCGGCCACCGGGTCGCCGAGGAGATCGCGCAGGACTCGAACCTGCAAGTGCACCTGATTGGGGATGAGGAGTACCACCCGTACAACCGGATCCTGCTCTCCGAGGTGCTCGCTGGGCGCGCTGATCTGCACGCACTCACCTTGCCCGAACCGCATCACTCGGTTCAGCTGAGGCGAGGCTCTGGGGTCGTCGGGATCGACCGCGAGGCGCGTCGAGTACTGCTCGCCGACTGCGACGAACTCCCTTACGACAAGCTCGTCCTGGCCACCGGAGCGCGCGCGTTCGTACCGCCGATCACGGGGCTGGAAGGCGAGCCGCAACACGTGCACGTGCTGCGCACTTGGGATGACTGCCGAGACGTCACCGCCCGAGCAACCAATGCCAAGCATGCGGTCGTGGTCGGTGCTGGGCTGCTCGGCTTGGAGGCGGCTTGTGGGCTCCGTCGACGCGGAGTGCCGGTGACAGTTCTCGACCTGGGCGATCGACCCATGAAGGCTCAGTTGGACGAAGCTCCCGCGCGGGCCTTGAGCACGGCCTTGAACAACCTGGGCATCGACCTGCGTCTGGGTGTGACGGTGGCTGAAGTGATCTCGGCCTACGGTGAAACAGTCGCGGTCAAGCTGACGGACGGCCGGGTGATGGCCACGGACCTGATGCTGCTGTCCTGCGGAATCCGGGCCGAGATCGAACTGGCTGCTGCTGCGGGACTGGAGGTGGATCAGGGCATCGTCGTCGGGCCGGACCTGGCGACCGGCGACCCGAACATCTTCGCCGTCGGCGATTGCGCGCAACCGCCCTCAGGGATGACCGGACTATTGGCCCCCGGGTGGCGGCAAGCAGAGGAACTCGCAAGGCGTCTGACCCGTCGTGAAGACGAGCTTGCCCCAGCGTCGCCTGAGATCGTGAAACTCAAGGCGGCCGGTATCGACCTGGTAACCATGGGTGTTCGCGCCAGCGAAGCCGGACCCGAGCATCGGGTGATCACGCTGTCTGATCCGCGCTCAGGCAGGCACGTGGATCTGGTCCTCTCCGAGGACACACTGGTGGGGGTTGCCTGCCTCGGCATGCCGTCTCTGTCTGCCAGCCTCACCGTTCACTTCGAACGGATGACGCCACTACCGGCTGACCCGATGACGTTGCTGATCCCGTAGGCTCAGGCGGAGGAATCCTCTCCTCTGCACATGCCGGGAAGCACCACCATCTGTCGCTGCAACACGGTCACCAAGAACGACATCGTGCACGCGTGGGAAGACGGTGCGGACAGCGTTCGGAAGGTTGCTGCGACGACCCGCGCGACCACCGGCTGCGGCGGCTGCACCGAAGCGGTGTGTGGCTTGGTCGATTGGCTCAAGGCCAGCGAAGGCGCAGTTCCGACCTGCGCATGAAGACCTCACAATCAATCCTAGAAGGAGTTGCGCAGGGTGTTGCATTCTCGAAACACAAAGGTCACTAGTCAAGAAACGTCCCTGCCTTACGGTGCCCATATGCCCCAGATGAAGAGCGTAGCCGTGATCGGTGGCGGGATGGTCGGCCATCGTTTTGTCGAGGCGCTCAGCGATCGAGACGAAGCAGGCGTTTGGCAGATCCACTTGTTCTGCGAGGAACCTCGAGCACCATACGACCGGGTCGCGCTGACGTCGTACTTCGCCGGTAACACCCCCGACGATCTACTCATGGGTGAGGAGTCGCTTTGGGATCGACCGGAGGTGAGTCTGCACGTCGGCAGCCCAGTCCTGTCGATCGATTCCGCGACCAAGACGGTCACCACCAATGCGGGGGCGCACACCTTTGACGCCATCGTGATCTCCACCGGTTCGTCAGCCGCTGTCCCTCCGGTTGGCGGGGCAGACCTCCCAGGCGCGTTCGTCTACCGCACCATCGAGGACGTCCAGGCGATCGAGCAATGGGCGCAGGGTCTTCCCGGAGATGCTCGCGGCGTCGTCGTGGGTGGCGGCCTGCTCGGCTTGGAAGCGGCCGGCGCCCTGACCGGCTTGGGCGTGGAGACGACGGTGGTGGAGTTCGCCGACCGACTGATGCCGATGCAGATCGATGACGGTGGCGGTGAGTCGCTGCGTCGGATCATCGAAGGCATGGGGGTCGAGGTCAGAACCTCGACTGGGACCTCGGCGCTGCATCCACGAGCCGATGGCGTGGTCGCAGAAATGGAGTTCTCCGACGGATCGCGTACCCGGGCAGATGTGGTGGTGTTCGCCACCGGTGTTCGTCCGCGCGACCAGCTCGCCCGTGGGGCCGGCCTGATGACCGGCGAGCGCGGCGGGATCGTTGTCGACGACGGTTGTGAGACCGCCGAACCAGGTATTTACGCGATCGGTGAAGTCGCCTGCATCCAAGGTCGTTGTTGGGGTCTGGTCGGCCCGGGCAACACCATGGCCGAAGTTGTCGCCGACCGGCTCGTTGGTGGAGCGGCAACCTTCCCAGGCGCCGATGTGAGTACCAAACTCAAACTGCTCGGCGTCGACGTTGCTTCCTTCGGTGACGCTTTCGGAGAGGCTCCCGGGAGCCTGGCTGTCACCTATGCCGACCCGGTCGCAGGTGTCTACAAGAAGCTCGTGGTTTCCGATGATGCGAAGACTCTGCTGGGCGGGATCCTGGTCGGCGATGCCTCGGCCTACGCCTCTCTGCGACCGATGGTCGGCGCCGAGCTCGGCTCGGATCCGAACCAGTGGCTGCTGCCCGATGGCAGTGGTGAGCGACTTGACGTGGAGCTACCTGACGCAGCATCGGTGTGCTCGTGCAACAACGTCACCGTGGGTGCGATCCGCTGCTCAGTCACACAAGAGGGTTGCACCGACCTGGCCGGAGTAAAGGCATGCACCAAGGCCGGCACCAGCTGCGGCTCCTGTCTCCCCTTGGTCAAGAAGCTGATGGCAACCGAGCTGCAGAAGTCCGGGGTAACGGTCAGCTCGGCGCTGTGTGAGCACTTCGAGGTCAGCCGCGCACAACTGTTTGACATCATCCGAGTGACCGGGCTGCGCACCTTCAGCGAGATCATCGGCCAGCATGGGCGGGGCCGTGGCTGCGACATTTGTCGACCCGTGATCGCTTCGATCCTGGCGTCGTTGGGCACCGGCCATGTGATGGATACCGACCAGGCTCGGCTGCAGGACACAAACGACCACGTGATGGCCAATCTGCAAAAGGATGGCACCTACTCGGTTGTGCCTCGGATCCCAGGTGGCGAGATAACTCCGGCCGGACTGATCACCATCGGCCAGGTCGCAGCCGACTTCAACCTCTACACCAAGATCACCGGCGGCCAGCGGATCGACCTTTTCGGAGCTCGGTTGGAGGAACTCCCAGCCATCTGGAAGCGACTGGTCGATGCCGGCTTCGAGTCGGGCCACGCCTACGGGAAGTCCCTACGCACAGTGAAGTCCTGCGTCGGGCCCACCTGGTGTCGCTACGGCGTGCAGGATGCGGTGGGCATGGCGGTGGAACTCGAACTGCGCTACCGAGGCCTGCGCTCACCGCACAAGCTGAAGCTGGCCGTGTCCGGCTGTGCTCGTGAATGCGCGGAGGCGCGTGGCAAAGACGTCGGCGTGATCGCCACCGACAACGGGTGGAACGTCTACGTCGGAGGTAACGGTGGCTTTACCCCCAAGCATGCCCAACTGCTGGCCGAGGACCTCAGCACCGAAGAACTGATCCGCACCATCGATCGGTTCATGACGTATTACGTCCGCACCGCCGATCGGCTTCAGCGGACGGCACCCTGGGTGGAGGAGCACGAAGGCGGATTGGAGGCGATCCGCGAAGTGATCATGGAGGACTCCTTGGGAATCTGCTCTGATCTCGATGCAGCCATGGCTGCCCATGTCGCCAACTACCAGGACGAGTGGGCAGCGACCTTGCGCGATCCGGCCAAGCTGCGCCAGTTCACGTCCTTCTTGAACGCTCCCGATCTTGGGGACCCGGACCTCGTCTACGTGTGCGAACGTGGCCAGCGCCGTCCGGCACGACCCGAAGAACGCCCGCTAATCGCTGGTTCAACATTGGAGGTACGTCGATGAGCGGCTCTTGGACAGGGGTATGCACCCGCCGACAGCTCATCCCTGAGCGGGGGGTCGCAGTGCTGATCCACGAGCTCCAGGTGGCGCTCTTCCGGATCACCGGGGTGGACGACGCCGGCGCCGAGACCGATTTCGTCTACGCGGTCGGTCACAAGGATCCGGCCTGTGGAGCCAACGTGATGGCTCGCGGCATCGTCGGTTCGGTCATTGCACCCCAGGGACACCGCGATACGGTCGCCTCACCCATGTACAAGGACGTCTACGACCTCAGCACCGGCGAATGCCTGACCCGGCCGGAGTTGCGCCTGCCCGTCTACCGGACCTGGGTAGCCGGCGGCGTGGTCTACGTCGATGTCAACGCGCCGGTCTTGGCGTCGGCGTGAAAGTGCGCCACCGATGAGCGACTTGGCCCCCGTACTCGCCGGGTCGAGGATCCTGGTCACCGCCCAGCGTCGATCCGAGGAACTGGCCGGAGCCCTGATGCGTCGCGGCGCGAGCGTGACCGTAACGCCGACCTTGGGGGTGGTCGCCGACGTCGACGAGGTGGCGATCCTGGAACGCACCCGAGACCTGCTCGCAACCGGTGCTGACGCCCTGGTGGTAACCACGGGGATCGGGTTCCGCTGTTGGCTCGACATAGCGGCAGCTGCGGGTCTGGACGACGCCCTTGTCGAGATGCTGACCAATACCCGGCTGATCGCGCGCGGGCCCAAGGCCCGTGGTGCCCTCCAGGCCCGGGGACTGAATGCAGATTGGGTCGCGGAGTCTGAGACGTCACTAGAAATCCTGGACCTGCTCCTGACCGAAGGGGTGGACGGGGACCGCATCGCGATCCAGCACCATGGGGCAGGTGACCCCGCGTTCGAGGGCCAGCTCCGTGCCGCGGGTGCTGATGTCGTCTCGTTGGAGGTCTATCGCTGGGGGCCAGCACCCGATCCCACCGCTGTCACCGAAGCTGCCCGGGCGGTCGCAGCGGGCGGTTTCGACGCTGTGTTGTTCACCTCGGCGCCCGCGGCTCAAGCATTCCTGGCCGAGCTGGAAACCCAAGGGCTCACCGAATCAGTGCGGCGACAGGCACAAGACGCGCACCTGATGATGGCCGCGGTCGGTCCCACCACGGCCTCCCCACTGGCCACGGCGGGGATGATGCCGACCTATCCCGAACGCTCCCGGATGGGGGCGCTGGTGCGGCAAGTGATCGTCCACTTGGGAGATCACTCACCCGGACTTAACACCCCCGACGGAGTCCTGCGGCTCAGGGCTGCGTCCGCAACGCTGGACCACCAGCCGTTGCCGCTCTCCCCAAGTGGCCTGGCGGTTCTTCGACGGCTCGCCCAAGACCCTGGCCGAGTGGTGAGCAGGGAGAGTCTGCTGCAGGTGCTCCCGGGAGAGTCCAACGATCCACATACAGTCGAGGTTGCCGTGGCGCGACTTCGGGAGGCGATGTCGCCCCACAAGTTGATCCGCACGGTGATCAAACGCGGCTACATCCTGGAGGTCTCCGAATAATTGACCAGCCTGGATTGGGCGAGCGAGTCTCAAATTGGCTGTGGTCATGTTCTCTGCCGTGATGATGCGGCGCGATGCGCGTGAGCCCGTCTTGAAGCGGCTGACGAGCCGACGGGGGTGTCCGCACAGGCTGTCGGATCTGCTCCAACAATGGTTGGGACTCGGCGTTTGGTAAGCCAAAACACGGCAAGGCGAAAGGGCCAGGCCCGCCGGTCCATGTCGACCTCGTCCAGCGCGACTTCACCGCCTCGAACCCCAACCAGATCTGGGTGGGAGACAACGACGGAACACCAAACCGGTGAAGGCAAGCTCAATCTGTGTGCCATCAATGACTTGTATTACAACCCAATCGTGGGCTACTCCATTGACTCACGCATGAAATCAAAGGCTGGCAGTCAACGCACTGAGCAACGCGGTCGCTCGCCGAGGCGACGTGGCCGGATGCGTGGCCCATGCCGCCAGAGTTCCAATTGCTGCTGCGCGCACACTTGCTCCCTCACACCGCTCCCAGTGCGGACGGCTTGCTGTTCCCTGGCGACCGCACGGACCAGATGAGTGCCCGCTTCCTGCGCGACCGCTTGAAGACTGCGCGGGAGGTAGCAGGCCTGCCCGAGCTGTCGTTCACGGGTCGCGGCGCTCGACGCTCATGCTCGCCGGTCAGCACAGTGCCACCGTCGCCGAACTCCAAGCCTGCGTCGGCCACGCCGCACAGGCGGCGATGGCCATCCACCAGCACGGTTCCGTCGACCGCGACCGGCTCTTGGCCGAACGACTCGTAGGGACGGAGGTCGAGTCGAAGGCGTGGGCCGGCCAGCGCAACGCTTCCTGAAGCGGGCCTACGGGTCGAGGGGGTCCGGCTCTTCACGAAGCGCTGTTTCCCAGTCTTGGCCGCCGTGCAAGACACCAAGGATTTAGACCACCACTTCCGCGCCGCTCTCGTCAACGGCGTACGAGATGAGCGTTCGCGTCTTGTAGGTCACGGGTGCGCATACCGGGCCGGATTTCGTCACGCGGTGCACCTGCATGAGGAAAAACCAAGATGCTGTCGATGCGGGCGATGACTGCGCTCACAAACTGCCTCGCAACAGTGGGGGACGCAGCCTTGCTGATCCACTCGTCGAGGTTGTCGAGCTGCTGTACCGCTCTGGGGCTGTAGATGATGCGGCCCGTTATGAACGGGCGGCCCACTTTTCCGCGAATCGCGCTTTGACGTCCTCTACCGGAATCTCTGATGACGGGTCCGCCTTCAACTCGTCGTACGCAGCGGCTGCTTCAGTGCGGAGCCAGCGCTCCGCGTCGGCCGTGAACTGGTCGTCGGGCTCAACGGAACGCAAGAGTCGCAGTGCCACATCAGTGCGCACCGAGGCCGGCAGGGAAATGCCTGCCTCGTAGAACTCCGATGCGCTAAACGACATGCGCCAAGTGTACGCCGGGGGGAGCGTTACTCGGTCTTGACGGAAACACTCAGGCACTTCCACTGCGCCTGCGACCGCTGCCCTGGGTTGCAGTGTTTGCCCGTCAAGCGTGAATCTCCCGCTCGTGGGCCACCGGTGGCCACGGCCGGACGCGGATCCACGGGGGACCGACTACTGGGTTGAGCGGGCGGGTGATGCCCGCAAGGCTCTGTTCCCCGCCATTGGGGGCGAAACGTCCGCTACCCGGGACCGGCCTGAGATTGTGCCTCTACACCCCACTGGAGCATCCCGACCGCGGATCCGCTTGTGGAGATGAGGCCGAGCGTCAGGGGAGGAGTTGCCAGTACTGCTTGCGGGCCAGCATGGCGTGGATGACCATCTCGTCGCCGCTTTCAAACGTCAGCACGACCATCTCAAGCAGACGAGCTTGGGTGTCGAAGCCCGGGCGCAACTCGCGGTGCGGCCACTCCTCCTCATCGAGTGGTTCCACCCAGAGCGGCCAGTCGGCTGCCAGGGACGCGTCCTCTGCTACTACTCCGTGCTTAAGTGCGCTGTTGTGGACTTTCACGCGGCGAAGCCGGCCAGGGCCCTACGGATGGCTTCGGATCGTGAGATGTGCTCGCGCGCGGCGATCGCGTCGACGGCGGCAACCTCCTCAGCGGTGAGGCGTACAGCGACAACCTGCATCGGTTCGGCTCCGCGCCCAGGACGACCACGCCCGCGACGCTTCATCTCCTCAACGTCGTAGCCGGTCTCGGCCTCGTCTGCCCACTGACGGACCTGCTCCTCACTCACCATGAACAAAATCGTATGACGAAAAGCTCCTATTCGGAAGCACTCGCCAAAGTCCACGCACTTGCGGACCGACAGCGCAGGGCATTGCAAGAATGCGCCCTGCCCCCACCCGACGTACCCACGGCCGCTTCCCTGCGTTGCACTACTTGCCCCGACAAACGCTGGTCTCCAACTCGGCTACCACCGGGGGCCACGGCCGCCATCGGGCCGATGCGTCCGCGCACCGATCACCTACAGGACACGGACCTCGACGGAGTGTCCACTACTTCGGGCCAAGCGAGCGTCCCTGGTGAGGAGTGGGCAGTCGAGGGCCTCGGCGAGCGCGATGTAGGCGGCGTCGTAGGCGCTCAGATTCGCGCGAAGGCTGAACGACCGCAGCCGCAGAGCGGGCGCACTCGGCCACCGCTCCACGGGCAGTGCATCGAAGTCAGCCAAGGCGTCGGCCGCTCGGGTAGCGCTGAGATGGCCACCGAGGGTGAGTCCGCGAAGTGCTGAGACCACCTCGAAGTCGAGCAGCGAGGGCGCATGCAGGTTGCCTGCGCCGAGCTCCTCCCGCAGACGTTCGCTGCCATCAACCATGGTCAGCGCATCGACCACGGCGGCCGAATCGACGACGATCACGCAGACCGACGCCCGATGTCACCGTCACGCTCAGCTCGAGCAACGTCGATGACTTCCTGTGCCGACGCGCTCGCGTGCTCGCTGCGACGAGCCGCTCGGTCCAGGACCTCAGCAACCGTCGGGCGACTGACTTCCCGGTTGATTAGCTCGAGCATGAAGGCGTTCAGTGACTGTCCCCGTGCGGCGGCGCGTGACTTGAGTTCGCGACGCGACTCGTCGGGGACATCTCGGATCTGGAGCAAGGAACCCATGAATCCAAACTACATCATAACCAATACATAGTGCATTGATTAACCACAGGCGCCGGCGCGACCAGGCGGACCGACCACGCCTCACAAGCGGCGATGGCCATCAACCAACACGGCACCCTCGACCGCGACCGACTCCTGGCCGACCGCCTCTGCGAGACCGTGGCCGAGTCGAAGGCGTGGGCCAAGTGCTCGACAAATAACCCTGCCCGGTGTTTACGTTCAGGGACCAAGAAGTGCCAATGGCACGACGGCGACACCGTCTGGTCGACGGTAGGCGTGAGGGCCGGTGGTGATCACCACTTTGTCCGCGAGCCGATCGCCGAGCTCGTCACCGAGCCAGTTCAAGTGGCGGACGTCGTGGTCAATCACCGTTCCCGCGAGCTTGACCTCGATTCCGACCACCCGTTGGGCTCGGTTCTCGACGATGAGGTCCACCTCGCGGCTCGTATCAGCCGACCGAAGGTGTCCGACCTCGGCGTCAGCGGCAGTTGCGTAGACCCGCACTGATTGAGTGACCAGAGATTCGAACAGCGCCCCGAGCCAGGTGCCCGTCGAGGCGCCGACACGCGTGCCTGCACCACGAACCAGTGCCTCTTTGTCCACTCCGGCCAAACTGGCGGCGATGGCCGGGTCAACCAGGTGGTGCTTTGGGGTCTTGGTCAAGCGGCGCAATGGCGCGAAGGTCGGCGTCCACGCAGGCACCGGGTCAAGGATGAAGATGCGCTGAAGGTGCTCGCGGTAGGTGTCCACGGTCTGCCTGGCTGGCTTGTCGTCCTCACCGGCGGTGGCGGCATCGAGGATTCGGCTGTACGCCGCGTCGGTCGCGGTCGCGGCACCGTATGCAGCCAACCAAGCACGCAACGCTCGCGGGCGACGGACCAACATGGCGTTGTCCCTGAGCTCTCGGTCGACGATCCTGTCGACATAACTATCGATCTGCATTCTGCGTTGGCGCTCGGGCCTGTCGCGGATGCCGGGGAAACCGGAGCGGACGATCTCGTCGGCGTAGTCAGCCACGGTGAGCGGCGACGCACCACCGATCGCGGGCCGTGTGCCGGCGAGCAGTTCATGCAAGGAGACCGTGGGATTGATCAGCCCTCGTTCGCTGACAGCCAGCGGCCGCATGACCATGCGGACGATACGGCCGGCCCCCGAGTGGATGCGCGTCCCCGGAGCAACTTGGGCGGAGCCTGCCAGCAAGAACTGGGCGTCGTCCGGGGTGTCGTCAACCGCCCGACGAACCCGGTCCCACACAGGAGGGAGAAGCTGCCACTCATCGACGAAGACCGGTGGCTTGGCGTTCGCGATCAGGTCAAGGTTTGCTTGGACCGCCTCGAACTGAAGTGGGTCATCGAGCGAGAACACCGATGACGCCCTCTGGCTGGCCGTCGCAGTCTTCCCCACGCCCTTGGCACCTTCCAACGCAATGGCAGGAAGCCCGGGGAAGAGCTCATCGAGGACCGTGTCGATCACACGGCGCTGATACTTCATACTCATGAATCTAACAGATTCCGGACTATCTGTTAGGCAAATGTAGGTCTGCCTGTCTTACGGATCTAGGCACTCGGTCGCCTCCAGATGTCGACTAAGCGATCATCGACGAGACACTCGATGGACTCGACCTTGATCCGCAGCGACGTACCTGGCGAACAGTGCGAATGGAGAGGCGAGTGCGGCGGCAGGGTGACGTAACCGTCGACTGCTACCGGCTCTTGGCCGAGCGCCTCGACGAAACTATCGCCGACGCGAAGGCGTGGACGAAGCTCCTCAGCGAGCGCTGACCGCACTGGTGCAATCGTGGCAGTTCTGGAGTTTGCAGGCCGGTAGTTCTGGAGTTCAGTCGTGGGATGGACTGGTGGATGACATGAGCCGCCTGATTCCACGGCGGATCTACGACATCGCACTGGAGCGCCAGCGTGAGAGTCCCGTCGTGCTGCTGGAAGGCTCCCGCGTGGTCGGCAAGTCGAGACTCCTGCGCCAATTGACTGATCATCTCGGAGGTCAGCTCCTCGACTTGGACGACCTAGACACGCGAGCAGCAGTCACTCGTGACCCGGCAACCATGATCGCCGGTGACGGACCGGTCCTGATCGACGAGTACCAGCACGCCCCAGTGGTGCTCGATGCGATCAAGGCCCAGCTGAACATCTCCAGCCGACCCGGGCAGTTCATCCTCACCGGATCGGCTCACCACGAATCGCTGCCTCGCGCAGCGCAAGCACTGACCGGTCGGCTTCAGCGTCTCCCGATCCTCCCTCTCGCCCAGAGCGAACTCACGGGCACCCGACCCGACCTAGTGCGTCAACTGATCGACGCCTCGTCCCACGCAAGGGCCGTCCCGCCCTCCACCACAAGCCGCGAAGACTACGTCAACCTCGTCGTACGCGGCGGATTCCACATCGCGCTTGCGGCACCTTCCGACCGTGCTCGCTGGCGATGACTGAGTTCGGGCATCTGCTGGAATCCTTTGTCGTCGGCGAGCTCCTCAAGGAGGTCAGCTGGACGGAGGAGATCGCGGGGTACGGCCACTGGCGCACCCGGGACGACCTAGAAGTCGATCTCGTCTTGGAGACCGAGGACGGGGGCGTCATCGGTTTTGAGGTCAAAGCGGCCGCTCGGGTCGCGGGAAGCGACTTCGCCGGAGTCCGCAGACTCCGAGAACTCCTCGGCGATGCCTTCCTGGCAGGAGTTGCGCTCTACACCGGGACGCGCAGCTACACCCACGAAGACCGACTGCACGTCATGCCGATCGACCGACTCTGGAGTGAGCCCACACGTCTGACGACGTGACGTTGCCGAGGCAAAGGTCGAGCCCAAACCGTCACCACTAGCCTTCAGGGACACAACAACTAGCCTTCAGGCACTTCGACCACGCCAGATGTCCATCGAGCGCTCGTCGACCAGCCGCTCGATGGACTCGGCCTTGCCCCGCAATTGCCCGGCTACGAACGGGGCTGTATGAAGAGGTGACAGGGATTGGACGAACACCCCGCCCGAAACTTGGACAGATCTATTGCAAGACAAGCCAAGACTGAAAGATGCCCAAGCCATTGCACGCGTCACACGTCGAGGACAGTTCCATCATCAGTGCCGCCTAAGAGTGCAGCGGACCCTCTCGCGGAGCTCTCGAGCTAGTCACTGTGTACCGAACCAGCCACTGTAGGCATCAACATGTGGGCCTTCCTGTACCCTACAAGTAGGGAATCTAGGAGGAGTCGTCATGAGTACCCCCATCGTTGAAGGCGCCAAGGTGATGTCGAAGGGCCAGATCACGTTGCCCAAGGACCTACGCGAAAAACTCAACGTCAGTGAGGGCGACCGGGTTGTGCTCATCTGGGATGAGGACCGCGTCGTGATGATGAACCCCGCCCTCTATGCAATGCGGATGCTCCAACGCAACCTCACCGGTAGCGCCGAAGAACTCCACTTGTCCAATGAGTCCGATGTCCAGACCCTGATTGATGAGGTACGTGCCGAAGCCTGATGCGGATATTCTGCGACACGAACACCCTGCTCTCGGCAGCCCTGTTCCCTAACGGTCGTGTCGCCGCCATATTCGCACTGCTCATCGAACGTCACCACGAAGTAGTGACTTCCGACTTTGTCCTCGATGAAGTCCGCACGGTAGTGGCACGCAAGTTCCCCGCCAAGATCACCGACGCTGAACTCTTCGTCTCGATCTTCCACAGCAGCGGCCTGACCGTTACGACACCCCAGCATGCAGACGCCGACGAGACCCAAATCCGTGATCCCAAAGACCGACCCATCCTTCGTGGCGCCCGGGCAGCAGGTGCCGATGTACTGCTCACCGGCGACCGAGACCTACTTGATGCTGGAATCGATGCTCCCGAGATCCTGGACGCAGCCACACCAAGCAAACGCCTCGACCAGAGCCGCTGACCCAAGACTTGGCCAGCAGACACCGCCCCCAATGCACAGAATTCTCGACAGACCCTATGCCGAGTTATGCGCCTTGCGGATCTACTTTCGCGACGAAGTGCTCCAAGTGCATTCCCCCGGCGCCATCGACCTGCCACGCTCACGCGGGACCATGACTGCATCCTCGCCAGGCTCGCTGATAAGGAGTAGCGCCTGCGCGAGCACCACCAACACCACACCGGTGGCCGAGCATTCCTCCACGTCAGCCTGTGACTCCTCACCGACGCACACCACGCCTAGGCCCACTCCGGCGACGGGAACCGGAGACTCGCGAACCAAGTGTTCTACACGCGGTTGGAGATCACGGAGGAAGAACAGCTACGTCCGAGCCTCGCTCGTCGGAGACGCGCTCGACGTCCCGTGGATCACTTGGCTCGCTGACCTCGAGCCCGCCGACGAGTCGGCCGATGTCTCTTCCCTGCTCCTGCTACGCCACTTGCTCACCGTGGGTGGGATCGATGAGCAGCGCGCCGTGCCGCTCATCCAACTCCCCGTCGAGGAAGCCCGTGGCGCCATCTTGAAGCTCTCGCGGGCGGGGGTCGGCGGTCGCCAACTTCTGACGACGATCGAAGGAACACCCGACGGTACAGCGCCCGTGTGGCGTTTGGGATCTAGTGCTTTGGAGGGGCTTCTAAGCCTCGATCGCGCGGCCGGACACATGCGTACGATGCCCACTTGCACCGAGATTGCCATGTCGTACGCAAACGCGCGCGGTCGAATCAGCAGCACCGAACTTGGCTCACTTGTGGGGGCCAGCGGCACGAACGTCGGTGCGATCCTCAAGGCTCTCGCGGCCGACGGAGTGCTGACCCCGTCAACCCCCACAGGTCGAGGCCGCGGCTTCTACTACCGTTGGGCCTCCACCGACCCGTAGCGAGCCCTTCGGCACTCCGCGCACACGCTCGCCGGTCAGGACGACGCCACCGCTGCTGAACTCCAGGCCTGCGCCGCCCACGCCTCGGCGAGACTGGCGCCGACGCGAAGGCGTGGACGACGCACCTCAGCGACCGCGGACCACTCCGGTGCGAAGCTGGCAGTTCTGGAGTTCGCAGGCCGGTGGTTCTGGAGTTCAGTCGTGGGATGGGCTGGTGAATGACACGAGCCGCCTGATTTCACGGCGGATCGACGACATCGCACGGAGCGCCAGCAGAAGTGTCCCGTCGTGCTGCTGGAGGGCCCCCGCGAGGTAGGCAAGTCGACACTCCTGCGCCAATTGGCCGACCATCTCGGAGGTCGGCTCCTTGACTTGGACGACCTCGCCACACGGACAGCAGTCACTCGTGACCCGGCAACCATGATCGACGGTGATGGAGTGGTCCTGATCGACGAATACCAGGATGCCCCAGTGGTGCTCGATGTGATCAAGGCCCAGTTGAACATCTCCAGTCGACCCGGGCAGTTCATCTCTACCGGATCGGCTCGCCATGAATCGCTGCCTCGCGCAGCGCAAGCACTGACTGGTCGCCTTCAGCGTCTCCCGCACCTCCCACTCACCCAGAGCGAACTCACGGGCACCCGACCCGACTTGGTGCGCCAACTGCTCGACGCCTCGACCCACGCAAGCGCCGTCCCGACCTCCACCACAAGCCGCGAGGACTACATCAGCCTCGTCATACGCGGCGGGTTCCCGATTGTGCTCGCGGCAGCTTCCGGCCGTGCTCGCTGGCGATGGATCGACGCCTATGTGCGCCTCACACTGGAGCGAGACGTCCAGGAACTCTCCAAGCTCCGACAAGCCCACGCCCTGCCACTCATCATGGAGAAAGCGGCTGGGCAGAGCGCACAGATTCTCAATACTTCTCGCATGGCCGAGGCAGCAAGTATCGACGCCAAGACCGCCCGGGACTACCTACGGCTACTCGAAGCAGTCTTCCTCCTCCGGCTCGTGCCGTCGTGGAACCGCACCCTGACCACTCGCACGTACGCTCGCCCGAAAGTGCACATGCTCGACACCGGCGTCTCGGCCGGCCTCCTACGGCTGACCCCCGAGAAGCTCGGGCGACGAGACCCGGTGGCGATGACTGAGTTCGGGCATCTGCTGGAATCCTTTGTCGTCGGCGACCTCCTCAAGGAGGTCAGCTGGACGGGGGAGATCGCGGGGTACGGCCACTGGCGCACCCGGGACGACCTAGAAGTCGATCTCGTCTTGGAGACCGAGGACGGGGGCGTCATCGGTTTTGAGGTCAAAGCGGCCGCTCGGGTCGCGGGAAGCGACTTCGCCGGAGTCCGCAGACTCCGAGAACTCCTCGGCGATGCCTTCCTGGCAGGAGTTGCGCTCTACACCGGGACGCGCAGCTACACCCACGAAGACCGACTGCACGTCATGCCGATCGTCCGACTCTGGAGCGAGCCCACACGCCCGACCACGTGACCTTGCCGAGGCAAAGGTCGAGCCCAAACCATCACCATTGGCCTTCAGGCACTTCGACCACGCCAGGTGTCCATCGAGCGCTCGTCGACCAAGCGGTCGATGGACTCAGCCTTGATCGGTAGCATCGCCTCGGTTGATGGGACTGTGATGCGCCTGGCGAGTGATGACGAACCGGTTCGCTGCGAACAGTTCGGCGGCCTTCGCGTTGCCGTCGATCGCGGTCGGGTAGTACAGATCGATGTGGTGGCCGAGGTGGTCAAGGCCCCCCGCAGCAGCTGCACCACACCACGCTTGGTGATCTCTCCCTGCAACCGCGCGAGGAACTTGTGTCGCGACGGTGACGCTTCGCTGAGGCACTGCATGGTTAGTCTTCCAACGCGAGCGAGTAGGTGGTGTTGCGGGCACCGAGCCCGCCGTGCATGGTGACGCGATCCGTGGCGATGAGCTTTTCGATCGCGTAGCGCGTCTGTGAGCGAGTCAAGCCGGTGCGTTCGATGATCGAATTTCGATCCAGCGACCCTGCAGCGAGAACAGTCAGAACCCGGGTCTGAGGATCACCCGACTGGGAATGGGGCGCCGACGCCTGCGGGTCTTGTTCCGCGCGTGGCCTCATCAGCACTGCAGTGAAGGTTACAGCCTGGTCGATGAAGATCGGCGGATCAGCGGGCCATTCACCCAGCGCTCGCTGCACCTCACCGATGCCGCCGCCCTCGCCTTCGATGACTCGCGCACCTTGGGAGGTGTTGAGATAGCCGCAGATGCCGTAGAGGTGCTCGTTTACAGCGGACTTCCCCGCAGCGGTCCCGAGCTGCTCCCGACTCACTCCCCAGAGCCCGCCCGGGCTGGTGATGACCAACCGATCGGTCAAGAGCCGAATCTCAACGCGCTTGGTTTGCGTATGCGGTCCTAGATCGCGGTGCACGAGGGCGTTCGCGATGAGCTCCCGCACGGCACCGAGCGGGAGCTCGGGGTGGTCGTAGTTGTGTCCATCGGTACCCACTCGAATGCCGGTGCGGAGGTTTCGACGCACCCACTCCATGCTTGCGACAAGGAGGTCGGGTACTGGTCCGTCAAGATGCACGAGGTCAACAAGACGATCCGCTGACCCTGGGCCGGATACGACTGCGGCCGTTACCGCGAGGCTCGGGGCGAACTGCTGCGGGTACTCCCCAAGTGCATAAAGCCCGGCGAGCGTCACTCGGTCGCTGTCTATGTCTAGCACCCCGCGACGCCGGAGGAGTGTCTCGTCGTCTACATCTCGGAGTCGACGTGAACTGGCACGAACTGCTGAGGCGAACTGGCTGACCAAGCGTGGGTCGAGGTCAGTGAGCGTCGCGCGCTCGACCGGACCTGCGTCGTAGCGCGGTCGGTCTCGTACTGCGAGGATTTGCTGCTCCTCGGCTGCACTCATCGCGTAGTCGCCATCGGCCTGACGCAGGTACGCCCGGCCCCCGGTCTTACATGGACGCTGGTGGGCGCTGAGCCCCTGCACCTCAGCGACCACGATCTGTTTGTCCGCAATCGCCAGAGTCTCGAAGGTGACCGTCAGGGGCGGAGTCACTGCCAGCCTCGCTTGAGAAGCGATCGCCTGCTCCACTGCGGCTGGATCTTCTACCCCAGTTATGGCGAACTCGGCACGCTCATCGAGTCCGACGATCACGACCCCACCGTCAGGCATGTTGCCGAACGCGCACAGCGTTGCAGCAAGATCAGGTACGCCACCCGCACCTCGCTTGACCTCCACGCCAGTGAAGTCGCCACGATGCGCCCGCATCTTCTCGATGAGGGCCAGCACAGCAGGCGCATCCCAGGACATAGCGATCAGCCTACCGCTAGAGTGCGAATTTCACACTCTAGAGTGCGAACTTGGCGCGTCAGAGTGCGATTCTTCGGGCTGGGGCCGCAACCCGACCGCAAGATCAGAGAACCGCGCAGCCTCCCATCTGGCAACGTCGTTCAGCATGTGTGTCAGATCGGCACGAAGCTCCTCTGCGGTCTCTCCCGACGGCGAACTCGAACTATCTCCAGTCCAGCTTTCGATGCGCCCAACAACGTCCAGACAGACCTCGCAGCCGAGGTTGACGCGGCGTTCGACAAACGATCCGCTGGCCGCGATCAGGAGTTCGCCGACCTCACCGCAAACCGCTCACGGCTCGACGTCGAGAGCGACAAGTTCCTCGCCGCGCACTTCGCCGACGCCATCGACCTGCCGACGCTCAAGCGGCACCAAGACCGCATCCGAGCCGCGCTCGCCGACTTTGAGCAGCGACTCGCCGATCACAACGATGGGCCTGCTGCATAAAGGGGTCACACCGTTGACCTGGCCCACCGGTACCCTACAAACCGGAGCTTGAACCGAACCTGAGCACGTGAGAAATGAAAGAAACCGCAGGATGACCTGCGGTTTCATGACGTGGAGCCTAGGGGACTCGAACCCCTAACCCCCTGCTTGCAAAGCAGATGCGCTACCAATTGCGCCAAGGCCCCGTTGCGACCGGTGGTCGCGGGTGGTTCGTTAGGACTTCAAGACCGAGTCGGTGGCTTCTTGCCACAACGCCTGCTCGTGCTTGCTGGCGTCGACGCGCTTCTTGGCGACGACAGCGACGACTGCAGCGGCTGCGACAAGCAAAAGCTTCTTCACGGTCTGGTCTCCTAATCGTGGTGGTGCGTGGGCCTAAGAGGACTTGAACCTCTGACCTCTTCCTTATCAGGGAAGCGCTCTAACCGTCTGAGCTATAGGCCCGCATGAAAGACGCCCGCCGGAGCGGGCGAACTCGCTAAGGATAACGCAACGAGTCGCCCTCACAAAACTGAGGGGAAAGCCGTTGGCCCACCCCTGGGGGTGGGCCAACGGATCGTGCTTTGGTGCTAGGGCGTGTTGGTCCCATTGATCGATTTCGCGTACGCAACACCATTGGCGCCTGAGCCGATGGCATCGGAGCCACCGGAGCCATCGGCGCCAGAGCCTCCCTGTCCCCATGAGCCGGCAGCGCCATTCTTGCCACCGGCAGCTCCGGTGCCTTTGCTGCCACCTTTCCCCGGCGATCCACCACTGCCAGCCGTCCCCTTGACGAAGGTAGCTGACCCACTCATAGTGCCTGAGTTGACGAAGAGCGCTATAGAAAC
>ERZ795053.646-NODE-646-length-44316-cov-16.984027_pt1 | contig 44316 bp, 38 predicted proteins | sample MGYA00375137_ERZ795053 | MGnify/ENA primary metagenome ERZ795053 (study PRJEB30182, sample SAMN05720284) | activated sludge metagenome | isolation source: Anaerobic digester | place: Hong Kong | collected 2014-12-17 ... | reverse complement strand
GTACGGCTTGCAATTTCAGTTACGCGCGCTGGCCATGAAAGGGCTGGATCTGGTAACCCCCTTCTTGAACCCCAAACCCGATGTCCTTTGGACGGCGGCCACACAAGCGGCTGCAAACAGTGCCCCAGCTATTACACCGCGTCCGCCTAACCGCGAACTGGAGTTGTGTGCCCGTTGTCACTCGCGGCGCGGACAATTCTGGGAGGATTATGTTTTTGGCCAATCGTTGCTGGATACTCACCGTTTGTCGCTGCTGACGCCGGACCTCTACTACCCCGACGGCCAGATGAAAGATGAAGTGTTCAACCATGGTTCTTTCCTGCAAAGCAAAATGCAGGCGAAAGGAGTGAGTTGCAGCGACTGCCACGAACCTCACAGCGGCAAATTGCGTGCAACAGGAGGCAAAGTCTGTTTGCAATGCCACCTTGCGGCGAAATACGAATCACCGCAGCACCATTTTCACCCGGTCGGCACCAGAGGCGTGGACTGTATATCCTGTCACGCGCCCACCACCACCTACATGGTGGTGGACCCGCGCCACGATCACAGCTTCCGTATTCCCCGCCCGGATTTAACCATGAAACTGGATGTGCCCAACGCCTGCAATCGTTGTCATGAAGATCGATCGGCCGAATGGGCAGCAAAGCAGATCCGGAAGTGGTACGGTCAACCCTTGCCGGGTCATCAACAATTCGCTGAGGCGCTACATGCCGGATATACCGGAGCAGCTGGCGCACAGGAGCTGTTGTTGGCCCTGATCAAAAATCAAGAGCAACCCAACATCGCCCGTGCCACCGGAGCAACGTTACTGGGTGAACGGCTCAACTCTACTGGATTCGAGGCGCTTCGCCCGCTGTTGACCGATCCCGATCCATTGTTGCGCAGTGCGGCGGCGCGAGCGATGGTGACGGTGCGACCGGAATTGAAGGTTCAACACCTGGTACCGCTTTTGAACGACCCCGTGCGGCTGGTTCGAATCGATGCAGCACAGACCTTGGCCAGCGTGCCAAAAGCAATGCTCACTGAGAATCAGCGCCAAGCGATCCAGCGGGGTGTGGCAGAATACGTTGCTGCCGAAATGGTCAACGCCAACCGTCCGGAGTCATATCTCAACATCGGGCTGATTCACATCACCCAAGGCGAGTTCGGCCAGGCAGAAGCCACCTACCGCTCTGCCCTCACTCTACAGCCCGCCTTTACTCAGGCAGCGGTCAATCTCGCTGATCTGTACCGGATTCAGGGCCGTGATGGGGATGGCGAAAAGATCTTGCGCCAAGCATTGGAACTCGATCCAAAAAGCGCCGCTACGCACCATGCATTGGGCTTGCTGCTGATTCGCCAGAAACACCTGCCGGAAGCCCTGAGCGCATTGGCGGAAGCCGCCCGCTTGGGTGAAGACAACCCGCGTTACGGCTATGTGTACGCGGTGGCGCTAAACAGTACCGGCCAAGGATCGAAGGCGATTCAGGAACTGGAGACAGTGTTGGCCAAACATCCCAATGACCGTGAAACTCTCATGGCGTTGGCGGCATTCCAGCGCGATGCGGGGAATTTGGGCGCGGCGCGAGATTACATGCACCAGCTAGTAGCGCTGGAACCGGAGAATCCTGAGGTGCAGGCACTGCTCCGGCAACTGGAGGGAACGAGACGTTAGACCCTAGCATCAGAGGGTACTGTCAAGTTAACGGGCATTAAATGGCAAGTTTCGCCTGTTTCCATCACCAGGGCTTAAACAATCAAGCGAGAGTCTCGCATCAGCCGGCCCGCCAGCAAGAACGCCAGATGCGCGGCTTTAAATCTGCGAACCAGGCGCAACATGTTTTGCCGGTCCATGCACCCATTCGGTAATGATTTGCATATCAAATAACGCTACGCTCATTAAGCGTTATTGATTCCTTGACCTAATTGAACAGGTTGTGTTGTGCCCTCAAGAGCTTTGCCGCACAGCTTGCGCGGCAAAGCCGGAATGACCGGCGAAAGAGGGTCTGTGGACAGGGTTGCTCTCATGATGGGATGACTGCTACCACCACGGTGCGGCGGGTCGCATCCCAATATAAACAAAGTCCCTGATGGGCCAAGATCGCGGCCAGATCCACTAACCGCATGGCGGAAGATACGGGAAAGCCTAGATTGCTCATCGCATGACTCCGGTTCAAGTTAGACTGCTTGGGCAGTGAAGGAGGAGAGATGCGTGGACTCGTCCCAGACTTCTTTCATCGCCTCTTGCGCCACGCGCTCAATTTGCCTTGCCTCCAGCGCCATACGTGCTGCCATGCGCCGCAGTAATGCCGGGTTGATGCGCTCGGGTTGACGGGAAGGCCGGGGGCCTGAAGCGAAAGAGAAAGGTTCTCTGGCTAGCGTATTTTGAGGCATCTTAGAAAGCTCCTTAAGAGAATAGTGAATGTTTCTTTCTTCAAAAATAAGCAATAGGCATGCCATTCAATAAATGGGTGCCCAATAATAGGATTATCAGATACTTCCGGGTGCATGAAGGCCGATTGAAGAGGTCATCATGTTCGGTCAAACGGACCAATTTGGCGATAATAAAGGGAGTCAATGACCTGCCATGACCTTAATCCGCTCGCGTTTCAAACACGGAGCGGGTCATAGAGCGGGCCACCCCTGCAAAAAAAGGGAGCGTGAATAGAGGAGTGGATTGCAACTGGTGAAGATAGGAAGCTTGGTGTTGCCTTCGTGTGTGCGGGTATGGAACTTTTCATCTATCAATCAAATATTGATACATATGTCATCTTACAAAGATCCAAGTACCGCTCTGATCAAACTGCGCCAGTTTAGTGAAAGCTGGCTGGCTAGACAGCGGTGCATTATGGCCTGCTAATATCCGGTGAGTCACAAGCTGACCTATTGCGTCAGCTCAAATTCGAGCAAGCCATTCCACTAGAGTGCTCTATCCAAACTGCAGCAGAAGTGCGTCCTAAGGGAAACATACTCCGGAAACTCTGTCTAAAAAGCCGTCCCTGCATCGTCCTCTGAAACGCTCACAAACCACCTATGCCCTACCTCGAAGCCCTTACGCATCTATTTGATACGCCGAGAATGCCAGTTCTATTTGTCGGCCATGGCAATCCGATGAACGCCATCCAGGACAACCGTTTCAGCCGAGCGTGGCGCGAAGTGGGGAGTACGCTCCCCAGGCCCCGCGCCATCCTGTGCATCTCGGCGCATTGGATGACCCGTGGAACGACACAGGTGCACACCGGCCAGCAACCGAAAACGATCCACGATTTCGGAGGATTCCCCGCCAAGCTGTACGCCCAGCAGTATCCGGCCCCCGGCGCACCGGAGGCAGCAGAAGCGGTAATAAGTCTCGTACGCTCGATTCCGGTGTCAGCCGGCACCGAGTGGGGCTTGGATCACGGTGCGTGGTCGATCCTCATGCACCTGTTTCCGGCGGCAGATATTCCCGCATTTCAGCTCTCCCTTGATCTTGCCCGGCCACCAATTGAACACTTCGCGTTGGGACGTGAACTCAAGCCGCTGCGCGAAAAAGGCATACTCATCGTGGGAAGCGGCAACATCGTCCACAACCTGCGCGCCCTACGCCCGGATGCGCCACCCTACGACTGGGCCGAAGCCTTTGACGCAGATCTCACGGCTAAGCTGGAATCGCGGAACTTTGCAGCTGCCGCCCACTATGAAGCGCTGGGCAACGTCGCGCGGCTCGCACATCCGACGGCGGAACACTATCTGCCCGTTCTCTACGCGCTCGGTGCGGCCAGCGAAGAAGATAAGCTTACCTTTTTCAACACAGGGTTCGATCTAGCCTCGTTATCGATGCGCTCGTTTATCCTGCAATAGCACTACTGCGTAACGATTCTAACCGGTAATAGCACCCAGTTTGCTAAACGCGAAGGTACCGGAGACTGCGCTATCATTCCCTTGATCGCGTTTGCCTTGCCGAAGACTATTGGGAACCGGCTCGCCGCACATATGAGCAGCGAGCGGTTAAATTTATCCGGGCACCTTCGCTGAGGGGCGATCTTTCAAGCGCAGCCGAGACCGGGAAGATCCAGCAGAGGGCTGATCCAGCCCTTCCGGTTTCAGGGTATCCGCTCCTTGCCGAGGCGTTTTCCGGCTGTTGGCCCGGGATGCTTCCGGCACCGTGGCTGGGGCTTCTGCCGGGGCTTGCTTTTCAAAGAACTGGACGGTGGGATGCTTGAGGACGATCTCGCCATTGGCAAACCGCTCCAAGGCGCCACTCAAGGCCATCACCCAAGCCGCCGTGTTGTGAGCTTTCTGCTGGAGCTTGCGCCAGGTCTTGGGTGCCAAGATTGCAATGACCCGGCCTTCTTCGGTCTGAATACCGATTTTCAGGCCGTCCCGCACTGGTAACGAAGCCGGCAGTTCCGAAAATTTCACGATGAGTGAGAGGCGGCCAGATACGAGAGCCTCCTGAGGCAATGGGGTGTCATTAGAGGGGCGGGCCTCCCGCTCAGCGGCGAGCCGCACGGCGCGCGGAGTGGCTTCCTTCTGCGCCTGGACAAGTTCTTGTTCGGTGACCACACCGGCCGGTTGACCGTGCAAATCCACGCGGACAGCACCCGCCCGGACCGCGTTTCGATACCGCGGCCGGTTGCAATAGCGGGCCAGCACACGTCGAACGCCGGACGGCTTGGCATCCGCGGCCGGGAAACCAAGAGCCAGAAGATCGTGATGGATGCCGACCTTGAGCGGTCGAGGATGGGCCATATCAAAGCAGACTGGAAACTGCTCGATCAATGACGCCAACAGCTCCGCCTCTCGCGAAGCGATGGAGGATAACGGTGGCTCAGACATAGTTTGACGTTCCAAGGATTCCAGCTCTATCAATGGGTTTTCCACGGCCTGGGAGCCAGCGGTTTTCATTGATGGCAAACGTGGGTTTCAGACGCGTGCGCGCCGGACTCTGGCCGGTTCACCCGGCTGGAGCAACCTAAAGTTTCCTGATAAAGGTATCATACGTTCGAAGCTCTCATCGAATCTGGCGTCCTTTTCGATCCAGTATCCGGGCCAAAAGACCGGTTCACCGGGCGCGTACCCGCAAGGCCGGATCACCAACCCGGCATATCTTGATATCCGCTTTGGCGAGTCTTGGACCTCAAAACACATGAGAAACTTGTACAAATCCAGGAGTTCCCTGGGAGGGAAGCCGGGCTTCTGTTCTGCTGAAAATCCGGCCCATACTGGAGACATAGCACTGCTAAACCCCAATCCATAAACCATTGTTGCAAGTCTTCGAAGGGATCAATCATGCGAACCTTACCAATTCAGAGATCCAAACCGGCTTTTTTCCGAAGCCTAGGGGCATTCTCAAAGATCTCCCCCCAGCGTTTATCTTGTGCAAAATGGCGCTCCTTATCAACCTAAACGCGTTAGCGCGCATTTGATTACAGCGAACGTTCGCCACAATGAGTGTCTCACCAGAAACGATTCGTGAGCGGTTGCCTGTCTGGAATGCGCTATCCGGGCTTTTTCTGGATACCTGCTTACAAGACGATGACTACAAATGCATCGCTAGAGCGTTGGCACGTTCACCGTATTCAGAGAATGAATTGTGGGAGATCCTGCGCTTTGAAGTGTACCCGCCCTGCCACCGCAATCTTCTCTGCGGGGCTGGCGCGTGGGCCATGTTCGGGGATGATTGGCTGATGGAAAAGGTCGCGCCACACTGTGGAAAACGCACGAAATTCGCTGGACTTGTCTTACATCGCTGGATGTTTTGTGACCATTGGGACAAGATTCGAGCGTACCTGCGAGACATCCGGAATGAAAGACAGTGAACGGCGAACCAGACGCTACGCCGAATGACAGTCCAGCGCCGGTTGATCATTCGCAACGCACTGACTATGCCTGGTATGGCAGCAACACAAATACTGTGCAGCCTGTAACAGCTAAGCGCGCTAATCCATGGGGACTCCATGGCACAGATCATCGCCGCCCGCAGCTGAGCACCGTGTTCAAATGGCTGAACTGACAAGTTAACTTAATGAGTAACCGTATGAGTAACCGTTCACTCCCTTCGCCCGCTCGCGGGAGAGGATCTGGGGTGAAGGGAGTGAATGATTACCTGAATCACAGTGACCTAACTATGCAGACTTCCAATATCAGCAATCTTTGCCAAAGCGATGCCCTGATCATCGTCGACGTGCAAAACGATTTTTTGCCCGGAGGGGCCCTTGGCGTGTCCCAAGGCGATCAAGTAGTGCCTCTGCTTAACCACTACATCCAGTATTTCCGCAGAGCAGAACTCCCCGTCTATGCAACACGGGACTGGCACCCGCCTGATCACTGCTCATTCACCGCACAGGGCGGTATTTGGCCGCCTCACTGCATTGCAGACAGTGAAGGTGCGCAATTCCCTCCGGACCTGCTCATCCCCGCAGACAGCCAAATCGTATCCAAGGCCACAACCCGGAACCAAGACGCTTACTCCGGATTTCAGGGCACCCGCCTTGCCCAGCAATTGCATTCTGCCGGTGTCCTGCGTGTTTTTGTGGGGGGTCTTGCCACCGATTACTGTGTTCTAAACACCGTCAAGGATGCCCTCAAAGAAGGGTTTCAAGTGGTGCTGCTGAAAGATGCTATTCGAGCTGTTAATCTCAATCCTGGAGACGGTGACCGCGCCATTCAGGAAATGCTCGAATTGGGAGCAACTACGCAACAGTTGGAGGACCTGGCTGCGTAAGGGCCACGGCGTCAATGGCACGCATTGCACTGTTATCAACTTTCATCGTTTTTTGCATCAAGTTCAGCGGTCAAAGCGCGTAGCTGGTCCGAAACCTCCACGGGGTAGTCTTGCCGCTGACGTAAGTCCCTGAGTCCAGGGGGTAAGCGTGCAAGGTCTTCCGCGGCCCGTGCGCGGCTCTGTGTCAACGTCTCTGGTGGATCAATACGCCGGCCTGCACGCATCACTGGGTGAAGCAGCGGCTGACCATCGCGCACGTCTGTTTCCAGCGTCAGTAAATCGCGGGATAGATAACCATCGGAGTCGACATATCGATATACTTGTTTCCGGCCTGGCCACGTGGCCTTCCCTTCAGAGCGTTTACGCCGCGCCCGTCCCCCATACTCCTGCAGTTTGTAGGCACAGTCCAAATAGGGATGGTCGGCTGAGGTATCGAGATGAGTGCCAATGCCAAAGCCATCGATGGGTGCGCCGGTGCCGGCTAAGTCTTGGAGAACATACTCATCAACGCTGCTGCTAGCGAAAATCGTGATCCCGGAACAACCACCCTCGTCCAATATCTGCCTAACCTTGCGGGCATGGCTGGCTAAATCGCCGCTATCCAAGCGGACCCCCTTAACCGTAATCCCTTCCTGCGCGAGGCAAGGTGCTAGCTCGACCACTTTGCGAGCTGCGCGCTCAGTGTCGTAGGTGTCGATGAGCAACACGACATTGTCAGGTTGCGCCTGGGCGAAATGCTTAAAGGCATCCGATTCATTACCATGGGCCTGCACGAAGGCATGCGCCATAGTGCCAAAAATGGGAATTCCAAATAACGGCGCGGCAAGAACCGTGGCCGTCCCCGTCAGTCCGGCCAAATAAGACGCACGCGCCGCTAGCAAAGCAGCCTCCGCTCCATGGGCACGGCGCATGCCAAAATCTACCAATACCTTGCCAGGAGCGGCTAGAACGCAACGCGCCGCTTTCGATGCAATCATGGTCTGGAAGTGGAGCAGGTTAACAAGGCGAGACTCCATGAGTTGCGCCTGAGGCAAAGGCGCAGTCACTCGTAATAGCGGTTCGTTTGGAAACACCACCCTGCCTTCTGGTATGGCATGCACATCACCTGTAAAGCGCAAGCCACTGAGATAATCGACGAAATCATCCCGGAATCGCCCGCATTGGCTGATCCACTCCAGCTCAGCGGACGTGAAGCGCAAAGACTCGATATAGGTCAGCGCCTGATCAAGGCCCGCCACCATGAGAAAATTGCGCTCCGGTGGCATCTTACGCACGAAAAATTCGAACACGGCGGTCTCTTCCATACCTTGCTCGTAGTAGCCTTGCAGCATAGTGAGCTGGTAGAGATCCGTTAGAAGTACGCTGGTTTGAGGATTCATGATGGGCGATTGAAAGCGGCTTAAGTCATATTAGCAAAAGGACATATGATGTGCCGATAGAAGCAATCAAGCGGTTTCATTATGCCAAGATGGGCCTATGAATTCAAAACCATAGTGGTAACGCACGTCAGGGCAAAAACCAAAGAATCGCAAGGCTCACGCTTCATGTTCCTTGCACGGCCTGTCTTGCCGGACTCATAACCGGTTTATCGAGGTGACTTATTATTTCCAGGCGCGCCTGCCAAGGCGGCTTCGAGCATATCGATGAACGCCCGCGTCTTTGCAGGCATCAGGCGGCGGCCTGGAAATACCGCCCAAGCCGGATGCACCGGTAGCGACCAGGCAGACAGGATGCGGCGCAATTCCCCGCGGTAGACGCTGGGCGCAGCGAAACAATCCGGAACAGCCGCGATTCCCGCGCCAGCGCAGGCTAGCCGGATTAACAATTCAGGGGAATTCGCCATCGTTCGCCCTGAAGGTATCCCCTCCCAGCGCTGCGAGCCACTGATCAACGTCCAATGTGCGGCCTCACCATTACGATCAACTAGACGCAATGCCTCGTAGTGAATCAGATCATCCGGTGAGACGGGTTCACCGTGCTCAGCCAGATAAGCAGGGGCTGCGTAAAGACCGGCCGGGAATACAGCGATCCGGCGGGCGGCGAGCAACGTGTCATCGGGCAACACCCCCATACGCACAGCAATATCGAAATTTTCCCCCAGCAAATCCACGCGCCGCGGCGACAAATCCAGTTCCAGCGCCACTGCCGGGTGGAGCGCGATAAACGCCGCCAGCATATCGGTCAGCAGCAGGTTAGCGAAATCACTCGGCATCGACACCCGTAACCGTCCACTGGGACGGGCCTGGCGATGCGCGGCCAGCGCTTTGACCGCCTCGACTTCCGTGGCAACCTGACGCGCATGCTCCAGAAGATGTTCGCCGAACTCCGTCAAAGCAAGACGGCGCGTGGTGCGCAGCATCAGGCGTTCACCCAGCCGTTCTTCAAACAAAGCCATGCGGCGCGATACCGTCGATTTCGGTAAACCCATTCGCTCAGCAGCACGGCTGAAACTTCCCATTTCAGCAACCTGGGCGAAGATCAGTAAATCATTGGGGTCGAATTGTTCCATATATAGAACAATGTTATCCGATTTATGGGCTTCTCTCCAGTTTCTGCAATCAATAGAGTACATCTCAAGCCATCAATCATCTCAAGGAGAATTTATGAACATTTTACAAATCAACACCAGCGCCCGCCGGGAAGATGCCAATTCCACCCGGATCGCCAATGCGATTACCGCCCGCCTGCAATCGGCGAATCCAACAGCCATACTGACGGTACGTGATCTTGCCAGCCACCCTCATCCTATGTTGGATGAAGCCGCGCTTAACGCACTGTTCACGCCGGCGGAACAACGCTCGCCTGCTCAGGCGGCGCGCGTCGCCCTTGACGATGCATTGATCGCCGGGATTCAAGCAGCCGATGTCCTCGTATTGGGGGTGCCGATGTACAACTTCGGCGTCCCCGTGCAATTGAAAACCTGGATCGATGCCATCGCCCGGACGGGCGTCACCTTCCGCTATACCGAGAATGGACCCGAAGGTTTGCTGAAAGGCAAAAAAGTCTTCGTGGCGCTGGCGCGCGGTGGCCGCTATCGAAACACTGAAAGTGATACCCAGGTCCCATACCTGAAAACCGTACTCGGTTTTCTCGGAATGACCGAGGTGCAATTTATCTATGCAGAAGGTTTGAACATGGGGCCAGCGGCCGCACAGCAGGGCTTTGCTGAAGCCGAAGCCGATATAGCGGCAGCATTGGCTTGAACTTGTATGATGAGGGCGCTGCTGTGCGCCCCGGCTTAGGAGTCACCCGATGATCCACACCCCCTCTCGCAGCGAACAAATCATTCAGTCTCGCACAGTCGAGCAGCAGGTCACCGGCAACGTCACCTCCGACGGCGCTGGCGTGAAACTGACGCGCGTATTGACACAATCCCTCCAGCGCCGGCTGGACCCCTTCTTGATGCTTGACGCCTTTGGTAGCGATCAGCCGGATGATTACCTGGGAGGCTTTCCCGACCATCCGCACCGTGGTTTCGAGACCATCACCTACATGATCGCTGGACGGATGCGCCATCGCGACAGCGCAGGCCATGAAGGATTATTGGAAAACGGCGGCGTGCAATGGATGACCGCCGGCCGCGGGGTGATTCATTCCGAAATTCCGCAACAGGAAGAAGGGGTGATGGAAGGTTTCCAGCTCTGGCTGAACCTGCCAGCCCGCGACAAAATGATTGCGCCTTGGTATCGTGATTTCACCGCTGCTGACTTGCCGGGCTTTACAACCGGCGCCGGGGTGACAGTCACGGTGATCGCCGGCGAAAGTCACGGTGTGACCGGCGCCGTCACTCGGGAAGCCACAGCACCCTTGTATCTGGATCTGCATCTGCCTGCTGGCGCGCGTTTCACTCAGTTATTGCCGGCCGGACATAACGCTTTCGCCTACGTGTATCGCGGCGAAGTGAGCATTGCGGGCAGTCTGATACCCGCACAATGCATGGCGATCCTAGCGAATGATGCATCGGCTGATGGTGTTGCGATCGACGCCCTAGGCGAGGCAAACGTGCTGCTGATCGCCGGCCGGCCGCTGAACGAACCGATCGCGCACTATGGCCCATTCGTGATGAATACCAACCAGGAAATCTATCAGGCGCTGAACGATCTGCGTAATGGACGCCTGGCCTGACGCCGATGCGGTGCGCTGCACACTCCGGCAAAAGACGTCCGGTGTTAAAGCAGGTCCAAGATGTGCGCTTATTCCGCACCTGCTTCATTAAAAAGTGCGCGCGAACCCTACAGTTGAAACCATAGGATGCCGGTAAACAGCTCCACTGGCCATCCATCTTGAGGAGATAGAACGTACCCGTTCAAGAGGCGCCGGCATCCATAGATAACCCGGCAGCCTTCTCTGCTTAAACGGTCCCGACAAGGGTTCCATTCCGCTCGAAAAATCATCGGAAATTTCTTGGTATGCTATCTATTTAATGAACCGCCCTGTGAGCACCTCATGAGCAGGCGCATCATGATAATGTGTGCCATGTGATTCCGAAGTCTTTATTTTTCCGTATCTTGAGCGAAGGAGATTCCTATGGGATTCATTCAAAATTATGACGATCTGCCCATGAATTGGGTGGGCGATTGGGCAGGACGCCGCGCCGCCTTGACACCCCAGCGGACCGCCTTGTATGACTCATTCACCCAAAAGGCCTACACCTTTCAGGAAATGAACGACCGGGCTTGCCGGGTAGGGACCTATCTGACCGGTGCGTTGGGTTTGCGCAAAGGCGATGTCATCACACTGATCTGCCGCAACCGGATTGAATCCATTGATCTTTATCTAGCTTGTGGGAAATTGGGGATTATTTTGGCTCCGTTGAGCCAACGTCTGAAAAAACCGGAACTGGATGACCTGATGGCACGTCTCCAGCCCAGCGTCCTTTTTCACGAAAATCAATATGCTGAACTGGTCTCGACCGTATCGGTTCCCGCTTCGGTTCAAACGGTGATCAACATCGACGATGACCACAATCAATTTGAAAACGTCATCTTGAAGACCGATCCCCGAGAGATAAATATCCCGCTGACGATGAATGATCGTTGCCTGTATGTCCATACCGGTGGTACGACGGCGGTGCCGAAAATTTGCATCGTGTCTTACCGGCAGATGGTCTGGAATTCATTCGATATTCTCGCCACCGGCCTCGCCGGATTCGGCAACAAGGTGCTCATCACCTTCCCGTTCTTTCATATCGGCGGCTGGAACACCTTTACGCCGCTGTTTCATGCAGGCATCACCAGCATCTTGATGCGCGAATTCAATCCAGGCCTTATGCTGGAGCTGATCCATGAGGGACGCGTTGAAAATTTTGGGGCGGTGGAGGCGATGCTGCAATTCCTGATTGCTCATCCCAAATTTGCAGAAACCGATTTTTCTCAACTCAAGACGATCACCACCGCGGCCGCGCCTTGCTCAAAAGCGGTGATGCAAACCTTTTTGGATAAAGGCATACCGATTAGCCAGACATATGGGATGACGGAAGCTGGCCCCTCCAATTTTGCGTATATCCCCCGCTCCGATTCCATGGAAGAGTTACTCACAAATGCGGCAAGCATCGGCACCTCGATGTTTCATTGTGATGCCAAGATTGTCGACCCGGAATCCGGGAATGAAACCAACCCCGGCGAAACCGGTGTGCTGCGTCTACGCAGCCCGCATAACTTTGACGGCTATCTCGATGATCCAGCGCGAACCGGGAAAGTTCTCGATCAAGAAGGTTGGATTGATACTGGAGACTTGGCTATGAGGGAAGATGGATTGGTGTTTATCAAAGGACGGGCCGACAACATGTTCATCTCGGGTGGAGAAAATATCTCTCCGGAGGAAATCGAACAAACCTTAATGAAACATCCCGCGGTCGCTGGGGCAATTTGCGCCGGCATTTCTGATCCAAAATGGGGCCAAGTCCCGGCCGCACTGGTGATGTTGCACGCAGGCAAAAGCGCTGTAGAAGCAGAACTCAAAGCCTTCTGCCGGGAGGGTTTGGCCGATTATAAGGTTCCCCAGCACATCCGGCCGGTGACCGAATTGCCGTTAACCGGCGCAGGCAAGCTGAACCGTCAAGCGGTCGTCACATTGTTTTCCGGTTAATCCACCAGCGCTTGGTACACCAATTGCCGGAGTTGGGGACGCAGAGAATAGGTGCTGGAGGGGAATAACTGGGTGAAGAGCAAAACCGTGATCTCTTCGGCTGGATCGACCCAAAACGCGGTGCTGGCTGCCCCGCCCCAGGCGAACTCGCCCGGCGAGCATAGTACCTTATTAGCCACTGGATTGAGCATGACCGAGAAGCCCAGCCCGAAGCCGGCTCCATCGAAGGTCGTTTCGGCAAACAGCGGCCGGCCCAGCCTTTCCAGATCGGCCCCGCCGGGCAGATGGTTTTGCGCCATGTAACGCACAGTCCGCGGGCTCAGCAATCGGACGCCGTCGAGCTCGCCGCCCCGCAGCAACATCTGCGCGAACCGGTGGTAGTCAGCAGCCGTGGACACCAATCCATCGCCGCCTGGGCAACAGCGGGGCTGCGGCCCGGCGAAGCGGTCCAAAGCGTCATTGCGCACCGCACGTCCGGTGTCCGGTTGCGGCGAATACAGGGCGGCCAGCCGCGCGCGATCTTCCCCGGTGACCCAGAAACGGGTATCGGTCATCCCCAGCGGCTGGAAAATGCGCTCGGTGAAAAACCGGTCGAGAGTCAGCCCGGAAATGACCTCAATGACCCGGCCCAGCACATCACTCGCTACTGAGTAGTTCCACTCCGCACCGGGCTGGAAAAGCAGGGGCAGACCGGCCCATATGTCGCAGCAAGCCGCCAAATCCAGGTCTGGAGGCATCCCCCATTCAAAGCCTGCAGCCCGGTAGAGGGCGTCGACCGGATGGGTATGGTGAAAGCCATACGTGAGGCCGGCAGTATGCGTCAGCAGGTGCCAAATACGCACCGGCTCACGGACAGGTTCAGTGACCGGTTTGAGCGCCGGTCCGCTACGGTACACCCGTATATCCGCAAAAGCCGGAATCCATCGGCTCACCGGGTCCTTCAGCTCAAACGCCCCTTGCTCATACAGCATCATCGCGGCCACTGCTGTAATAGGCTTGGTCATTGAGTAGATGCGGAACAAGGTGTCCGGCGTCAGCGGCGCCCGAGCCTCCACATCCCGCCAGCCATACGTGCTCAGATGAACGATCTGGCCTGCCCGGCTGACCTCGATCAGCCAGCCTGGCAATCGCCCGTCATCGACATAGCGGGCAAAGTGCGCGTCGATACGCTGGAGCCGCGCTGCGTCGAACCCGGCTTCGCGGGCATCCACTTCCACGTTCAGTACCGTCATCGGTCATCATTCCCTCTAAAATGGGCGTCACTGGCTTTGTCTGCAAGTTTAGAGGGTAAGGTCGAGAGTAATCAAAACATTCTTGTAGGCAGGCGTATGCGATTGCGGATCAATGTCGCGGCCGACCAGCTCATTCGCTTCGGGATAGTACATCAGCGCATTACCGGCTTTGATCGATTCGAAGGGGATGACCCGGATGCCTGCCAGTGAGCCGGTCAAACTGCGCACGGTCACCCGCTGGTTTGCCTCGATCCGATACTTCCGCATATCCTCCGGATGCAAGAGAATCACATCACGCCCAGCGACACCCCGGTATAGATCATGTTCCTCATACACCACGGTGTTGAACTGGCCCTCGCTGCGGACGGTCATCAGCCGGAGAGTGCCGTCTCCGCCGCGGGGCGGTGGCATGTCATGGATATGCAGCTGCGCCCGCCCATCGACCGTAGCAAATCGCGGGGTACGAAAAAGCCGTCCCTCAAGATGAAATTCCTCCCGCGTTGCGTCAATCGCAGCCATTTTCTCAAAACCGGGGATAGCCGCCGCAATCGCTTCCCGAATGCGCCCTGTATTCACCATCGCCTGCCAATCAAACGGCTGTTTGGCATCGCGCAGGACACCTGCTGCGAGTGTCGCAATCACCTGCACTTCACTGCGCGGGCCTGTGTGCCGGGCTGGGCCGCCGTCGCTCAGACGAACGTAGTTAAACATCGATTCCTGAGTGGTCGGCTGCGGCTCCTCATCACGAGCAAGGACAGGGAGAATCAGGGTCTCCTGAGCCAACCCGCGAACGTGGCCGGTGTTGAGCTTGGTGCTAAGGTAAACGAGCAAATCGAGTTGAGCCAACGCATCGCGGGTAAACGCCGCGTCGGGGGAAGCACCGTAGAGATTGCCGCCGAGACAAAGCGCAGCACGCATCCGGCCATTCTGAGCCGCTTCGAGACACGCCAAAGTGTCAAGCCCCGGTGCCGTTGGCAAGGAAAAGCCCCATTGGGATTCCAGCCGTTCGACAATGGCCTCCTTCAGCTTTGGAGTCACGCCGATCGATCCCATTCCCTGGACGTTGGAATGACCACGGATCGGGAGCAAGCCGGCATGGGGGCGGCCCACCATGCCTCGCATCAACGCAAGATTGGCGATCGCCTGAACATTCTCGACGCCGTGCTGATGATGCGTGATACCCATGGTCCAGGCGAAAACCACCTTTCGGCCGGCGGCGTAGACCTGGGCAGCACGATGAATTTGCTCCTGGGCCACCCCGCTCCGGGCACAGAGTTCCGGCCAGGAGAGGCGGCGTAGCTGGGCGCGTAGCACAGGCCAGCCATTGCAATGGTCATTCAAGAACGCTTCGTCGCTCGCGCCGATTTCGTCGATACGTTTAGCGATGCCGGTCAAGAGCGCTAGATCACCGCCGATATCAGGCTGTAAATACAGACTGGCAACCTCGGTTCCGAACAGCAGGCTTCGCAGCTTGTTGGGTGCGCTGAAATTCACCAGCCCGGTTTCAATCACGGGATTGATGACCACCACTTGGCCACCACGCTGGCGCGTGTGCATAAGCACATGCATCAACCGGGGGTGATTGCTTGCGGGATTACCGCCGATGATAAAGATTACGTCAGCGTGCTGAAGGTCGTCGAGGGTAAGGGTCGCCGTCCCGCTGCCGGTAACACTGGTCAGACCGGCTCCGCTGGCCTGATGGCAGTAATAGCTGACGTTATTCACATGGTTGCTGCCGTAGAGCCGGGCGAACAATTGCAGCAGAAAACTGGCCTCGTTGGAGCTGCGGCCACTGAAATACCAGAACGTTTCCAGCGGCGGGATCGCGCGGAGTTTTGCAATGATCCGGTCAAACGCCTCTATCCAGGTAACCGGTTGAAAATGCGTGGCTCCTGGGCGCAGCAGCACCGGTTGCACCAAGCGGCCGCTGTGCTCCAGTGAATGTGATGTCTGGGATTGGAGATCGGCAACGGCGTGCCTGGACCAGAATTCAGCGGGAATCGCGCCTTGCAAATCGCCTGCCATCGCCTGCAACGATTTGATACAGACCTGCGGGAATTGACCCGCTTCATTCACCATTCCGCCCTTCTGGCCACCCATGCCAAGGGCGCAGCTCTTGCAAGTATTTTTGCTGCGCATTGCGCGGTAGAGCCGCAATGGCCCCGCCTGACAGGCTTTTTGCCAGACATACTGGACAGCCGGCCAGCCCCCACCGGATTTCACTCGCTTCATAAACCTCATCCTCAATGCGTCACATTTCTAATTGGTTCAATCTGCATCGGTGGTTAAGCAAAGAGATGAAATGCTCCCACAAACTTCAGAAACCATGATCAAGATCACTAAGATCAGAGTCATGCCCAATGACTTAGCAGCATGACGGTTTTTTAAACCGCTTTTCAGGAAAGCCAGCGCTTTCGGCGCCGGTAATGCTTGATGTCCTTGAAGGATTTACGCCCGGAAGAAGAGATGCCCAGGTAGAATTCCTTGACATCCTCATTAGTGCGCAGATTCCCGGCATCGCCTTCCATTACCACCCGGCCATTTTCCAGAATGTAGCCGAAATTAGCATAGCGCAGCGCCATCATGGTGTTCTGCTCAGCCAAGAGGAAGCTGACGTTCTCTTGGCTGTTCAAATTCTTCACAATTTCAAAGATTTCCTCAACGATTTGTGGCGCTAGGCCCATGGATGGCTCATCAAGCAGGATCATTTCCGGCTTAGCCATCAACGCACGGCCAATGACGCACATCTGCTGTTCCCCTCCCGAGGTGTAGCCCGCTTGTGAGCTACGCCGGGTCTTAAGGCGCGGAAAGTAATGGTAAACTTTCTCTAGGCTTTCTTTCAGCTCACGCCGGGAAATCGAGCGGGTATAAGCACCCGTCAGCAGATTTTCTTCAATGGTCAGATGGCCAAAGCAGTGACGTCCTTCCATGACCTGGATGACACCGCGCTTGACCAGTTCATTAGGTGAAAGCTGGTCGACCCGTTGAGATTTGAATTCAACCGACCCTTTCGTAACATCGCCGCGCTCGGCATGCAACAGATTGGAAATAGCTTTCAAGGTCGTCGTTTTTCCCGCTCCGTTGGCCCCCAGCAAAGCAACAATGTTGCCTTTAGGCACGCTGAGGGATACTCCCTTGAGCACCAGGATCACATGATCGTAAATGACTTCGATATTGTTGATGATCAAATAACTATCAGCCGCTGAAGCGGCGACGGCAGAGGCAGCCATAGGCAGTTATCCAGTTGCGGCGGAGCGCCCGCAGGCGCCCCAGATTGCATTACATTTCTTTTGCGCAGTCACGCGGGGTCATGCCTTTTTCCTTGGCGTATTGTTCGGCGGACGCCTTGAACAATGGATGGATCAATCCCTTGTTCCCTTCGATCCAGCCGGAAACCACAACCCACTGCGTGCCGTCCCACTGCTGGATCTTGATCTTGCCCGAACCTTCATGGTTGTCGCAGGATGTCTTAATTTCCGGCAGCAGATTGGTGGCGCCGATTTCTTTCAGACGAGCGTCAGAGATGTCCAGGTTTTCCATGCCCCAGCGTACTTGTTCACCTGTCATAGCCTTTCCCTTGCCATATTTTTCCTGGGCTTTGCGTATCGCTTCAATTGACAGAACAGCGGCGGAAACGCCACGATTATAGAGGATGGTGCCGATCTTGGAGGTGTCCCCCAGATTACCTTGGCCGGCACCATAGACCACCTTTTCGATATCGGCGATGAGGGGCACGTCCTTACCGGCTACATTCCAGGTTGCGGACATATACCCTTTGGCAGCGTCACCCGCAGGCACAGTATCTTCCTCGGAGCCGGCCCACCAAGAGCCAACGATCTTATCCCGCGAGAAACCGATCTTCTGGGCAGCCTTAATAGCAGTCTGATTCATGACGCCCCAGCCCCAAAAAACCACGTAATCCGGGTTTTCCTGGCGGATTTTCAGCCACTGCGCACCTTGCTCGTTACCCGGATGCGCCACTGGAATCACCGTCAATTCAAACTTATTCAGCTTGGCTTCTTCTTGCAGAGCGACGATGGGTTCCTTGCCATAAGCCGAGTCGTGGTAGAGAAAAACGATCTTTTTTCCTTCCAGATGGCCTTTTTCCTTTTCCTTGAGGAACCGGATGATGGCAGAAGCCTGCATCTGGTACGTTGTGACCAGCGGGAAGGCGTAGGGGAACACCGAACCGTCTACCGCATCGGTGCGGCCATAACCCACCATAGCCATCGGGATTTTGTCGGCCACGGTTTTGTCAATCAGCGCATAGGAAATACCGGTGGACATCGGGTGAATCGGGCCAGTGGATATTGCGGCCTTGTCTTTCATGCGCTCATAGCACTCGATACCCTTGGCGTTATTGTATTCAGTTTCGCACTCCTCCCAGGTGATTTTGACACCGTTGATACCGTTTTCCTTGAGGTTGACGTAACTGAGGTAATCAACGAAACCGCCAAAGAACGACTGGCCATTCGCGCCATAGGGACCAATACGGTACGACAAGACAGGAAAAAACTGTTCTTCAGCAGCAAGCGCGGCTTGCGATAACAGGGCAATAGAAACGGCGGCCGTCAGTGCGGACATGCGATGCTTGAACATAATGCTGTCTCCTCCAATGTAGTTCTGTACTTCTATAGTTCTGTACTTCTGTCGTTCTATTATCAAAAAAACCGCCCCTAGTGGGGGAATGGCCACAAACGCAACTTCTCCTTGGTGATTTGCCACAAGCGGGCCAAGCCGTGTGGCTCGACGATTAGAAAGAACATGATCAAAGCCCCGAATACCAGAACCTGGATATGCGAGACTGTTGCGCTGGAAAAAGGCAGACCGAGCAAGCGGGCTGCCCAAGGCAAGGCGATATCGAGAAAAACCGGCAGCAATAGAATGAAGGCGGCACCGAGAAAGCTGCCCAGGATCGAGCCGACTCCGCCAATAATGATCATGAACAGAATGCGGAACGACATATCCAGCGAAAAGCCGTCCGGTTCCACCGATCCTAGATAGCAAAAGGCGTAGAGCGCGCCCGCCACACCGCAGTAGAACGAGCTCACGGCAAAAGCCAGCAGCTTGACCGGCATCAGGCGAATGCCGATCACCGAAGCGGCCACGTCCATATCGCGCACCGCCATCCAGGCACGGCCCGTGGATGAACGCACCATATTTTTGGCGGCCAGCGCCATGACAGCGACAATGGTCAGCACCAGCAAATACTTCTCCTGGGGGGACGTGAATGCATGACCGAAGATGATAAGCGGCTGAGTGGAAATCACCCCTGATGAGGAATAGTTGGATAACCAGGGAAATTTGGTCAGGCACCAGACAATGAAGAATTGCGCGGCCAGTGTCGCCACCGCCAAGTAAAACCCTTTGATCCACAAACTCGGCAGCCCGAACAGAATGCCGATCCCGGCTGCCGTCAGCCCAGCGCAGACAAAACTTACCAGAATCGGGATACCGTCGATCCGCAACTGGAAGTTGTAGGCGGCATAGGCCCCCACTGCCATGAAAGCAGCCGAGCCCAGGGACAACTGGCCAGCGTAGCCCGTCAGAATATTTAAACCGAGAGCAGCGAGGGAAAAAATGAGAAAGGGGATCAAAATGGCCGAGAACCAGTAATCCCCCGCAACCCCCGGAATGACCAGAAAAACCACCGCAAGCAGGATCAAGATGCCTATGCGATCCTGGCGGATGGGGAACAGTTGCTGATCAGCGGCATAACTGGTCTTAAATTGACCGGCTTCGCGGTAAAGCATCGGTTTTTCTCCTTATACCCGGTCGATGTGTTTCTCACCGAAGAGACCTTCGGGGCGAACCAGGAGAAAGAACAGAGCAAGGACGTAGGGAAACCAGCCTTCGATACCGCCGAAATTGCCGCCGAACATGGATTCCATGACCGGCGGCAGATAAATCTCCGCTAGTTTTTCTGAAGCGCCGATGATCAAACCACCGGCAATGGCACCCGGTACGGAGGTGAAGCCCCCGATGATCAGCACCGGCAGCGCCTTGAGCGCGGTGAAGGTCAGCGCGAACTGCACACCATTGCGAGCGCCCCACATCAAGCCAGCGACCAAGGCAGCAAAGCCAGCAATGCCCCACACGATGGCCCAAATATGCTGTAACGGGATACCGATGGATAGCGCCGCCTGGTGATCGTCCGCCACGGCCCGCAAGGCTCGACCGGTCCGGGTGTACTGAAAAAACAGCGCCAGCGCCGTCACCAGCAAAGCGGCCACCCCGGCCGCGACCAAGTCGAACTTAGAAATCACCATATCCCACGCATCGAGAATGACCGCGATTGGCTCATCGACGATGCCGAGATCCAAGGCGCGCGGCTCGCTGCCGAATACGATCGGCGCCAAGCCCTCGATGAAGAACGCCAGACCGATGGTCGCCATGAACAAGGTGATGGGGGGCTGATTGACCAGTTTGCGCAGAACAAATTTTTCAGTGGCGATACCAAATAGCGTCATGATGACGAAGGCGAGGATAATCGCCAGCCATAACGGCGCGCCCTTCTCCATACAACCCGCCACCGACAGCGCCGCGAGATACACCATCGCCCCTTGTGCAAAGTTGAAAACGCCAGAGGCTTTGTAAATCAATACAAAGCCCAGGGCCACCAGCGCATACATCACGCCGGACAGCAGACCGCTGATCAGCACTTCCAGAAAAAATTGCATGGTCCCGGCCTCCTCGCTCAGTGGCTCACACCCAGATAGGCGGTAATCACGTCTTCGTTATTTTTTACGTCGTCTGGCAGACCGTCGCCAATCTTCTTGCCGTAATCGAGCACCACCACGCGATCAGAAATATCCATTACCACGCCCATATCGTGTTCGATCAGAACAATCGTGGTGCCAAACTGATCATTGACATCGAGAATGAAGCGGCACATATCCTGTTTTTCTTCGACGTTCATACCGGCCATCGGCTCGTCCAGCAGCAGCATGGACGGCTCGGCCGCGAGCGCCCGGCCCAACTCCACCCGTTTTTGCAGGCCGTAGGGCAAGCGGCCTACCGGAATTCTGCGGATATGCTGGATTTCGAGGAAGTCGATGACTTCCTCCACCTTTTTACGGTGTTCCAGTTCCTCCCGTTTAGCCCGGCCCAGCCACAGGGCATGCTCGATGAAGCTGGCTTTCATCCGGGTAATGCGCCCGGTCATGATGTTGTCGAGCACGCTCATTCCTTTGAACAACGCAATGTTCTGGAAAGTGCGGGCAATGCCTTGGGTCGCCGCCTGATGCGGCTCCATCCGTTTGCGTTCCTGGCCGCGGAAGATGATGACGCCTTCCTGAGGGTGATACACTCCATTGATCACATTCAGCATGGAACTCTTGCCCGCCCCGTTGGGTCCGATGATGGCGCGGATTTCATGCTCACGGACATCGAAGGAAATATCGGTCAGCGCCTTGACCCCGCCGAAACGCAGCGAAATGCTTTGCAGGTCGAGAATGACCTCACCGGTTTTTTTACTCATGGTCTACACCGCCTGCTGCGCTGCGGAGAGGGTCTTAGCATCAATGATCCTGAGATCAGCGGACACTTTGCCGCGCCGGCCATCCTCGAACTTGACCTCGGTTTCGATAAATTGCGTGGATTGACCGCTGTAGAGCGCTTCGATCAATACCTGATATTTTTTCGCGACAAATTTGCGCCGTACCTTACGGGTTCGAGTCAATTCGTCGTCATCAGGATCAAGCTCTTTATGCAAGATGAGGAACCGGTGGACCTGCGAATCCGCCATCATCGCGTCATTAGCGAGGATCGTATTCACCTCGTCGACACAGGATTTGACCAATTCATGGACCTGCGGCTTGCCGGCCAGGTCGGTATAGCCCGAGTAAGCGATGCCCTGCCGTTCAGCCCAGTTACCCACAGCGCCTGCATCGATGTTAATGAATGCACAGACCTGATCCCGTTCATGGCCGAAGCAGACAGCCTCTTTGATGTACTGAAAAAATTTGAGTTTATTTTCAATATAGTTCGGGGCAAACATGGCGCCGTTGGCCAGTCTGCCGACGTCCTTGGCGCGATCGATGATGTTCAGGTGGCCGTCTGCGTCGATGAAGCCCGCATCGCCCGTTAGAAAATAGCCGTCGGCGTTCATCGATCCGGCTGTGGCATCCGGGCGCTTATAGTATTCCTTGAGCAGCATCGGACCTTTCACCAGCACCTCGCCGTTACTGGCGATCTTGATTTCCACGCCCGGCGCCGGAGCACCCACGCTGCTGGGCTTGACCTGACCGTCCGGTTGCAGGCAAACGTAGGCGCAGGTTTCGGTCTGGCCATAAAGCTGCTTGAGGTTGATGCCGATGGAGCGGTAGAAGCTGAACAGTTCCGGCCCGATGGCGGCCCCGGCAGTGTAGGCGACGCGGATGCGGCTCAGACCCAGGACATTGCGCAGGGGTCCGTAGACCAGCAAGGTTCCGAGTCCGTAGAGCAGCCGGTCGCTGGAACGGACCGGTTTGCCGTCGAGGATGGCGCTGCCGCAACGTTTCGCTACACGCAAGAAGTAGTGGAACATCTTACGCTTGATCGCGCCGGCGTCTTCCATGCGGATCATGACTGAGGTCAGCAGGCTTTCGAACACCCGCGGCGGCGCAAAGTAATAGGTCGGGCCGATTTCGCGCAGATCAGTCATCACTGTGTCGCCGGACTCGGGGCAGTTGATGGTAAAGCCTACCACCAGCGCTTGAGCGAAAGAAAACAGATGGTCGCCGACCCAGGCCATAGGCAGGTAGGACAGAATGTCGCCCGCCGCTTCCAGGTGATCGATCTGCCGGCCGCCTTGGGCAGAAGCGATGAAGGCAGCATGCGTCTGGCAGACACCCTTGGGCATGCCGGTGGTGCCGGAGGTATAGAGCATAACCGAGACATCGCTGGCCCGTCCTTGGGCCACTTCGGCGTCGAGAAAATCCGGATGGTTGCGGTTATGAATCCGCCCCATTTCCATCAAAGCGCGGATGTCGTGGAGAAAAGGCTGATTGTAGTGACGCATTCCCCGTGGATCGTCATAGACAATATGTTCGAGCAGGGGAACCTGATCCTTGACATCCAGCAATTTGTCCACCTGTTCCTGATTCTCAGCCATCGCGAAACGGACAGCCGCGTCCTGAAGGACGAACAGCATCTCATCGGCCACTGCGTCCTGGTAGAGCGGCACCGGAACACCCCCAAGGCATTGGGCGGCGCTCATCATCATATAGAGATGAGGCCGGTTATCGCCGATGATGGCCAGATTGTCGCCGCGTTTGAAGCCCAGAGCGGCCAAACCGCTCGCCAGAGCACGTACGCGTTCGGCGACGCCGGACCAGGTCCAGGTCTGCCAGATACCGAGATCTTTCTCGCGGATCGCCGGTGCGCTACCCCGTACTTGGGCATGATGGAAAAGTAGGCGCGGAAAGGTCTGCAACCCCTCCGGCATCCCGGTAGGCGTTCCAAAAGACATCGTCTTCCTCCAGCCGGTTCTCAGCTCGCAGGAGCTGGATCCGGTCTTATGATGGTTCGTTATTTTGTTATTTTGTTGTTCTCAGAAAGTAAACAATGAATAAAGGGTAATACCTCCTACTTTGAAAAACTGCCGACTGCCCGCAGGCAGAACATCCGGATGGATTGGACCAAACGCTCTTTGTCGTGGGTGTTTCTGGCGGCCGGCCCAATCGGGCCAACGAGTGCCTCGGTAAAAGCGCCCACAACACAAGCCGCGCTTGCCTCAGCATCTTGATCGGGCAGTTCTCCCTTCTCGATGCCGTCGATCAGAATAGCTTTGAACACATCTCCGAACTTCTTCCGGTACCGGATACGCGCGGTATCGACTTCAGGATCAGCAGGTTCCGCAATAAAAGCATAGGCCAGATTAGGGCCGGTCAGGGCACGGCGGACGAAACAAGTCACGGCGGCATCCAACCGCTCGCCCGCTGCTCCGGGACCTGTGGCGATTCCGGTCAGGATGTTGATTTCCTGCTCGACCGCAACGCCCAGGACTTCCACAAACAATTCAGCTTTGGATGAGAAATAGCGGTAAATCATACCCGTAGAGACGCCGGCAACCGCCGCGACTGCCGCGACTTGCGCTTCCCGGAAGCCTCCCTCAGCAACCAGCTTGCGCGTTGCCATGAGAATGCGATCCCGGTTGTTTGCCAGTCTTTCTTCCATCAAGGGTGAGCGCCGGTACGTCATAAAATGATTTTAACCTCATTTTTTGAATTTGTATTCATTTTTTTAAAAAAGGGCAGTACCATATTTGATGAGCGAATAATTCTTATGGCCGCGGCAGCGAAAGAAAGGCTTGGGAGCCTGAATTGCCAATCGAAAACCAGGTACCGAGGGCGCAACAACGCCAGCAGGTCTTGAAATTAACCAGGAGACGATATGTCATTCCACAGCCTGAATTTCAATCTAGGCGAGACCATCGAAATGCTGCGCGATACGGTGAGTGCCTTCGCCAGAAAGGAAATCGCCCCCCGGGCCACCCAAATCGACCGCGACAACCGGTTTCCTGCCGATTTATGGAAAAAATTCGGCGATCTGGGACTCATTGGCATGACTGTCAGTGAGGAATACGGTGGCGTCAATATGGGCTATCTGGCCCATATCGTCGTTATGGAGGAACTGTCCCGCGCTTCTGCCGCTGTTGGACTGTCCTACGGCGCCCACTCCAACCTGTGCGTCAACCAGATTTACCGCAATGGCAACGTCAGCCAGAAAGCCCGCTATCTGCCTAAACTGATCAGCGGTGAGCATATTGGGGCGCTCGCCATGTCTGAAGCCAATGCCGGTTCTGACGTGGTATCCATGAAACTGCGCGCCGATAAAAAAGGCGACCGTTACATCCTCAACGGCAGCAAGATGTGGATCACCAACGGTGGCGACGCCGATACATTGGTGATCTATGCCAAGACAGACCTCAACGCCGGTCCCCAGGGCATCACGGCCTTCCTCGTTGAAAAAGGCTTTATGGGGCTCAGCTACGGTACGCACCTGGATAAGCTGGGGATGCGCGGCTCTAACACCTATCCATTGTTCTTCGACAATTGCGAAGTTCCGGAAGAGAACGTGCTGGGCGGCGCGGGCAACGGCGTCAAGGTGCTCATGTCCGGCCTCGACTACGAGCGGGCCGTGCTGGCAGGCGGCCCGCTGGGCATCATGGCCGCGTGCATGGATGTGATCGTTCCTTACCTCCATGACCGCCAGCAGTTCGGTACGCCCATCGGCGAGTTTCAGCTCATGCAGGGCAAGCTGGCCGATCTGTACACCACGTGGCAAGCCTGCCGCGCCTATGTTTACGCCGTAGGACAGTCCTGCGACCGGACCGGCCACGCTCGTGCCCTGCGCAAGGACGCTGCCGGCGCTATTCTCTACGCCTCAGAAAAGGCCACCTGGATGGCCGGAGAGGCGATTCAGTCTCTTGGCGGCAACGGCTATATCAACGAATATCCCGCGGGCCGCCTGTGGCGAGACGCCAAACTCTATGAGATCGGCGCGGGGACCTCGGAAATCCGCCGCATGCTCATTGGCCGGGAATTGTTCGCTGAGAGCGCCTGATGAGCGTCATCAAATCCCGGATCAATCCTCGTTCGGCTGAATTCCAGGCTAACGCAAGCGCCATGCGGATCTTAGTCGCCGATTTGCGCGATAAGATCGCCCAAGTGGCGCTAGGTGGCAGCGAAGCGGCCCGCACTAAACATCTTGCCCGAGGTAAGTTGTTGCCGCGAGAGCGAGTGAATTACCTGCTTGACCCCGGTACGCCTTTCCTCGAAATCAGCCAGCTGGCGGCTTACGGCCTCTACGGCAATGAAGCCCCGGCAGCGGGCATGATTACCGGCATTGGCCGGGTGCAAGGCAACGAATGCATGATCGTCGCCAACGACGCCACGGTGAAGGGCGGCACTTACTATCCGCTGACCGTGAAAAAACACCTGCGCGCCCAGGAAATCGCCGAGCAGAACCACCTGCCCTGCGTCTATCTGGTGGATTCGGGTGGCGCGTTCCTGCCCAAGCAAGATGAGGTATTTCCTGACCGGGATCACTTTGGCCGCATTTTCTTCAACCAGGCCACGATGTCCGCCAAGGGCATCCCGCAAATCGCTGTGGTCATGGGTTCCTGTACCGCCGGTGGCGCTTACGTGCCGGCCATGTCCGACGAAACGGTGATTGTCAGGAATCAGGGCACCATCTTCCTTGGCGGGCCGCCCCTGGTCAAAGCCGCCACCGGTGAAGTCGTGACAGTTGAGGATCTGGGCGGCGGCGATGTCCATACCCGCCTTTCCGGGGTCGCCGACCATCTGGCCGAAAACGACGCCCACGCCCTTTATATTGCCCGGCGCATTCTAGCGAATCTCAATCGGGTCAAACCCATCAGTCTGGCGCTGGGGAGCGGCGAGGAGCCAGTTTACGACCCGGAGGAAATCTACGGCATCCTGCCGACCGATACCCGCAAACCGTACGATGTGCGGGAGGTCATCGCCCGCTTGGTGGACGGATCGCGCTTCGACGAATTCAAGGCCCGTTACGGAACCACGCTGATTACCGGTTTCGCCCAGCTTTACGGCTATCCGGTGGGCATCATCGGCAACAACGGCATTCTGTTTGGCGAATCCGCCCAGAAAGGCACGCACTTTATTGAACTGTGCGGGCAGCGCGGCATTCCATTGCTGTTTCTGCAAAACATCACCGGCTTCATGGTGGGCCGCAAGTATGAAAACGGCGGCATCGCCAAGGATGGCGCCAAGATGGTTACCGCCGTCTCCACCGTGCAGGTCCCCAAAATCACCGTATTAATCGGCGGCAGCTTCGGCGCCGGCAACTACGGCATGTGCGGGCGCGCCTACTCGCCCCGCTTTCTGTGGACCTGGCCGAACAGCCGGATATCGGTGATGGGCGGCGAACAAGCAGCCAGTGTACTGGCGACCGTGCGCCGGGATAGCATCGAAGCCAGCGGCGGGGTCTGGAGCCAAGAGGAGGAGAACGCATTCAAGACACCGGTCCGTGAACAGTACGAGACCCAGGGCCATCCCTACTATGCCACAGCCCGGCTATGGGACGATGGCGTGGCCGATCCGGCTCAGACCCGGCGTATCCTCGGCTTATCGCTGTCTGCCGCGCTCAATGCGCCTATCGTGCCAACCCATTACGGCATTTTCAGAATGTGATCCATGTTCCCCACGCTTGAAATTCAGTATGACGGACCCGTCGCTACCGTGTGGATGAACCGTCCAGAGCTTCACAACGCATTCAATCTCCAATTAATTACCGACATCACCGCTGCGTACCGCGAACTCGGCGCCAATGACACCGTGCGAATCGTGATCCTCGCTGGCCGCGGCAAAAGCTTTTCCGCGGGCGCCGATCTGCACTGGATGAAAGCAGCCGGTCAGGCATCGGCCGAGGACAACCGGAACGAGGCCCGCCAGCTAGCGGTCATGCTGCGCACGCTCGCTGAATTGCGTAAGCCGACTATCGCCCGGGTGCATGGCGCGGCCCTCGGCGGCGGCCTGGGATTAGCGGCGGCTTGCGACCTGTGCGTAGCTGCGGCAAATGCGGTCTTCGCGACTTCGGAGGTCCGCTTCGGGATTATTCCTGCCACGATCGGCCCCTATGTGATCCGGGCCATCGGCGAACGCCAGGCGTACCGCTATTTCCAGACGGCGGAGCGCATGGACGCTCAACGCGCCCTGGAAATCGGCTTGGTCCATGAAGTGGCCGCACCCGAAGATCTGGATATCCGGGTCCAGCAGTTGACCGATGCCCTCCTGTTGGGCGGTCCTCAGGCGCAGGCTGCGGCAAAAGACCTGATCCGGGCCGTGGCCGGTCAATCGATCAGCGACGTACTGGCCGAAGATACCGCCTGCCGCATTGCAGCAGTGCGCGCCACGCCGGAAGCCCGGGAAGGACTCGCTGCATTTCTGGAAAAACGGCCACCGGCATGGACCAGCGCTGGCGCTAGGGTCTCACGCAAGCGGGGGGAGGAATAGATCGATGTTTCAGAAAATTCTGATCGCCAATCGCGGAGAAATCGCCTGCCGCATCATCCGGACCGCTCACCGTTTAGGGATTAGCACAGTCGCAGTGTATTCCGAAGCGGATGCGGACGCCCGGCATGTGCGCCTAGCCGGTGAGGCCGTGCTGATTGGCCCGGCGGCTCCGCGGGAAAGCTATCTGGTGATCAGCCGGATGATCGCCGCCGCCCAACAGACCGGTGCTCAGGCCATTCATCCTGGCAGCGGTTTTCTGTCCGAGAACCCGGACTTTGCCGACGCGTGCGCCGCCTGCGGCATAACCTTCATCGGTCCTCCTGCCGCTGCGATCCGCGCGATGGGTTCCAAGAGCACCGCCAAGGCGCTGATGGCGCAAGCAGGCATTCCCCTGGCGCCGGGTTATCATGGCGATAATCAAGAACCTGTCTTTCTGCGCGAGCAAGCCCGCCAGATAGGCTATCCCGTCCTGATCAAAGCCAGTGCGGGCGGCGGCGGTAAAGGCATGCGGCGGGTGGATTGCGCCGAGGATTTCGAGATGGCGCTGGCTTCCTGTCAACGGGAGGCCGGCGCTGCTTTTGGCGAAACGCGGGTACTCGTGGAAAAATACCTGACGCCGTCACGCCACATCGAAATTCAAGTTTTCGGCGATACGCATGACAACTATATCCATCTGTTCGAGCGGGACTGTTCGGTCCAGCGCCGCCACCAGAAGGTGCTCGAAGAAGCGCCCGCGCCCGGTATGACACCCGAGCGCCGCGCCGCGATGGGCCGGGCGGCGGTAGACGCGGCGAAGATCGTTGGCTACGCCGGCGCCGGCACGGTGGAATTCATCGCCGGCCCCGATGGCGTTTTCTATTTCATGGAGATGAACACGCGGCTGCAAATCGAGCATCCCATCACTGAAATGATCACCGGCCTGGACTTGGTCGAATGGCAATTGCGCGTGGCGTCCGGCGAACCGCTGCCGCTGGCTCAGGAGCAGCTTCAGATTCACGGGCACGCGCTGGAAGCACGGATTTACGCCGAAGATCCTGCCAAGGGATTTCTGCCCTCCACCGGCAAACTGGCGCACCTTGCGCCGCCGGAAGAAAACCTGCATGTGCGCGTGGACACGGGGGTTGAAGAAGGTGATGAAATCAGCCCGTTCTACGATCCGATGATCGCCAAGCTCATCGTATGGGACACGAACCGGGAACAAACGCTGGCCCGTATGCTTCAAGCGCTGGCCCAATACCGTATCGTGGGGGTGGCCAACAACATCGATTTCCTGTCGCGTTTGGTGGCCTCGCCGGCGTTTGCCCAGGCTGACCTCGACACCGGCTTGATCGAGCGCGAACGCGAATTTCTGTTCCCTGCGGCCACACCGGCGCCTCGTGATGCATTTCTGGTCGCCGCCCTCGCCACGCTGTTGCGAGAGGAAGCACGCGCCGCTAAGGAAGCATCGGCTCACACCGATCCATGCTCCCCCTGGCATTGGCGCGACGGCTGGCGGCTCAATTCCCGCGCCGAACGCCGCCTGCTGTTCCGTGCGGGCGAACGGGAGAAAACCGTCGGTGTGCGCTATGCCGACCAGGGCTATGTGCTGGAACTCGACGGCCAGGAAACGCTGGTTCGAGGTGAACTCGGGCCAAATGCCACCCTGTGGGCGGAGCTGAGCGGTTTGCGGATGAACGCCACCGTGGTGGTCGCCGGGGAGAAGCGATACGTATTTCTCTACGGGCATGCCTGGCCGCTCGCGCGGGTCGATCCCCTTTATTACAGCGGCGAGGGTGGCGGTCAGGAGGGCGGGTTGCTGGCGCCGATGCCCGGCAACGTCATCGCCTTGATCGCGAGGGAAGGCGCGCCAGTGGAGAAAGGTGCACCTCTACTCATTTTGGAAGCCATGAAGATGGAGCACACGATCACCGCACCGGCCAAGGGAACGGTGAAATCCTTTTATTTCGCGGTCGGCGACCCGGTGAGCGATGGCGCCGAACTGGTGGAATTCGAACCTGAGAAGCTTTGAAGTTCATGAGCCTGAAATCGATGCGGTTGCCTGATACGGTCAAGGTGGTCGAAGTAGGTCCCCGTGATGGCTTGCAAAACGAGCCAAAGGTGATCACGGCCGCCACCAAAGTGGAACTGATCGCCCGGCTGGGGAAAGCCGGATTGAAGGTGATTGAGGCCACCGCCTTCGTTTCGCCGCAGCGGGTGCCGCAGATGGCCGACAACGCCGCAGTCATGGGCGCTATTGAGCGCTTGCCCGGCGTTGCCTACCCCGTGCTGACGCCCAACCTGAAAGGTCTTGAGTCGGCACTGGCGGCGGGCGCGCAGGAAGTGGCTGTGTTCGGCGCGGCTTCCGAGTCGTTCTCGCAAAAAAACATTCATTGCTCCATCGCTGACTCGCTAAAGCGTTTTGAACCGGTCATAGCCGCAGCGCGGCAAGCCGGCGTCCGGGTGCGCGGTTACGTGTCCTGTGTGCTTGGTTGCCCCTATGAAGGGAATATCCAGCCAGCGGCGGTTGCCCAGATAGCCGGTATCCTATTCGAGATGGGGTGCTATGAGATCAGTTTAGGCGACACGACCGGCGCCGGAACGCCAGAAGCGGCCAAGCGCCTGATCGAGGCCGTAAGCGCCCGCGTGCCCCTCGGCTGCATCGCTGGCCACTATCACGATACCTATGGCATGGCCATCGCCAATATCTATGCCTCGCTGCAATGCGGCGTTGCGGTGTTCGACGCCTCAGTGGCCGGGCTGGGTGGATGCCCCTACGCACCAGGCGCTGCTGGCAACGCCGCTACTGAAGATGTCGTGTATTTGCTAAACGGGCTGGGCATTGCAACCGGCATCGATCTCAGCGCCCTCATCGATTGCTCGATCTGGATAAGCGCAGCACTGGGGCGTTCACCGGGGTCGAAAGGCGCACGGGCGAGAACCGGCCTGCCCTCCCCAGCAATCGAACCTTCCTGACCTGTGGAGAGAGACCGATGAATGATCGCTCGCGTGATGCTGCGCCCGCTTTTGACCGGCCCCTCTGGATGCCTGGCCCGGCGCGTAGCGCCGCGACCCGCATGGCTGCCTTTACCGCGTATGCCCGGCAGATTTCCAGGATGGCGCTGGAATCGTATGCAGATTTGCACGCCTGGTCGATCGGCGCGCCCGAGCAGTTCTGGCCGGCAGTCTGGGAGTTCTGCGGTGTGCTCGGCGAGCGCGGTGAGCAGGTTTTGGCCGATCCCCAGCGAATGCCCGGTGCCCGGTGGTTTCCAGACGCCCGGCTCAATTTTGCCGAGAACCTGTTACGGGACTGTAGTAACCCTGAAGCACTGGTGTTCTGGGGCGAAAACCGGGTCAAGCGCACGCTGCCGCGGGCCGGATTGCGCCAGCAGACCGCGCAATTCGCTGCCGCTCTGAAGGCAGCGGGCATTGGCCCTGGCGATCGCGTTGCCGCCTACCTGCCCAACCTGCCTGAAACGATCATTGCATTGCTCGCTGCCGCCAGCATGGGCGCAGTCTTCACCAGCGCCTCGCCGGATTTCGGTATCCAAGGCGTCCTTGACCGTTTCGGCCAGACTGAACCCAAGGTGCTAATCACCTGCGATGGCTATTGGTACAACGGTAAGGCCGTCGAGCTCCAGTCCAAGCTGGCCGGACTGATGCCCCAATTGCCCAGCGTCCAACACTTGATCTTGGTATCCTACCTCGGCAGCGATACGGACGCGCTGGCGGCGGGTCTGCCCAAAGGTGTCTCATGGACTCGTTTCATCGCGCCCTATGCAACGGTGACTGACATTGACTTCGCCCCGCTGCCCTTCGATCACCCGCTCTTCATCATGTATTCATCGGGGACGACCGGTATTCCCAAGTGCATTGTCCACGGCGCTGGAGGAACCCTGTTGCAGCATCTCAAGGAACACCAGCTGCATAGCGACCTGCGGGAGGGGGACCGCTTTTTCTACTTCACCACCTGTGGCTGGATGATGTGGAATTGGCTGGTATCCGGCCTAGCCTCCGGCGCGACACTGCTGCTATACGACGGCAGCCCCTTCGTCGCACGCGGCCGGATTCTCTGGGACTATGCCCAAACCGAGCGCATGACCCACTTCGGCACCTCAGCCAAGTATCTCGACGCTCTGGCCAAAACCGGCCTCAAGCCCCGGCAGGATTACGATCTGCGTCCTCTTCGCGCCATCCTGTCAACCGGCAGCCCGCTGGTTCCCGAGCGCTTCGATTCGGTGTACGCGGAGATTAAGAAAGATTTGCAGTTAGCCTCCATCTCTGGCGGCACCGACATCATCTCCTGTTTCGTGCTGGGCAATCCCATGCTGCCGGTCTGGCGCGGTGAGATTCAATGCAAGGGGCTGGGGCTTGCGGTTGAGGTGTGGGACGATCAGGGCCAATCCGTCCGGGAACAGAAAGGTGAGCTGGTTTGCACCCGCCCGTTTCCTTGCATGCCCATCGGCTTCTGGAACGACCCTCATGGAAAAAAATACCAGGCAGCTTATTTCGAGCAGTTCCCTGGCGTTTGGCGCCACGGCGATTTCTGCGAAATCACCCGGCACGACGGGCTGATCATCCATGGCCGCTCGGATGCCACGCTCAATCCGGGCGGTGTGCGCATCGGCACTGCCGAGATTTACCGTCAGGTGGAAAAACTATCCGAGGTCGTCGAATCCCTGGTCATCGGGCAAAATTGGGAGGCGGATGTCCGGCTGGTGCTGTTCGTAAAACTTCAAGAAGGCGTCGATCTTGATCACGCGCTGGCCGCCCGGATCAAGCAGACGATTCGCGAGGGCGCCACGCCGCGCCACGTCCCCGCCAAGGTGCTGCAAGTGACCGACATCCCCCGCACCCGCAGCGGCAAGATCGTCGAATTGGCCGTTCGTAATATCGTGCATGGCCAGCCGGTCAAGAATATCGAGGCGCTGGCCAATCCGGAAGCGCTCGCATCGTTCGCTAACCGGAGCGAGCTACAAGACTAAAACCCGGATTATTTGAAAGCGGTTAAATTAAGAGACTGGACCCGGACAATGCCTAAGGAGCCAAAATGCACAGCATGCGTGCTAGCAATTCAGTGCCTGCTGCAATGAAAACAGTCGATATCAACGGTATCCGCCTTGAGTACCTACGGCTGTCCTCCAGCCGCCAGCGCGAGAAAGCGCCAGCCATCATCTTCCTGCATGAAGGACTGGGTTCGGTTTCGATGTGGCGCAGCTTCCCGCAACAGGTAGCCGATGCCTCGGGTTGCGAGGCTATCGTCTTTTCGCGCGAAGGCTATGGCAAATCCGATCCAGAGCCAGCGCCGCGCACACCGCGCTACCTGCACCGGCAGGGCATTGAGGTACTGCCCGCCCTGATCAGCGCGCTGGAGCTTGACCGGCCATTGCTGCTTGGCCATTCGGATGGAGGTTCGATTGCTTTACTGTGTGCGGGCGAGACGCAAACGCCACTGTCAGGGTTAATCGTGATCGCACCCCATGTCATGGTCGAAGATGCCACCCTTGCCGGCATCCGTAAAGCAGCCAAGCTGGCACATACGGTCGATCTGCGGCAGCGATTGACTCGTTACCATTCCGAAAAAAATGCAGCAACCGTATTCGCTGCCTGGCAGAACATCTGGCTTGATCCGGCCTTTCGTGACTGGAACATCGAGGCCTGCCTGCCGATGATCCGTTGTCCGGTCCTGGCAATCCAGGGTGAGAATGATGAATACGCGACCATGGAGCAAATCGATCGTATCGCCGCCCAAGCGCCGGACGTGAGTCTCGTCAAGCTTGCCGATTGCCGGCACTCGCCGCACAGGGAGCAACCGCAAGCGGTGACCGGCGCGATCACCGCTTTTATCGGCAGAGTGCTTGATGATCCGTTGCGCTGACCTGCCCGCGCGCTGTCAGGGCGTAGATTGGGATTCTTTCGTCACCCCAATACGTTAGCTGCTTTTTATCGTCCGGGGTGATGTTCCAAGCGGCAGGATCGTTAGGGAGAGGGCAAAATAGCGACCGGCTCCTGAGCCGTTGGCGGGATTGAATACGTGCAGGTCACATGCGCCACAGGTTCGGGTTCACCTTCCGAATACAGCAACACTTCGCCCACCGCCAACCGCTTGCCCAATTTGAGAATTTGACCCCGGCCAATCAAATCAACCGGCTTGGGGCGGCGCAAAAAATTGCACGTCAGATTCGTCGTGACGGCCAGTTCCACCCGGCCGATCAGACTGAGGACCACGGCATACATCACAATGTCCGCCAGCGCCATCTGCACCGGGCCTGACACCGTGCCGCCAGGCCGGATAAAATCCTCGCGAAAGGGTATGCGGATACTTGCCCTGCCCGCTTCCAAGCTTTCCACTTGAATACCTAGCATTCCCACAAAGGGAACATGTTCATGGGCGAGTTGTTCAAATTCTGCCTGGGAGATGCGTGCCATAGCGGTTCACTCCGGTTACCGGTACCCTTCGTAATAAGGTCTCAATCAATCGCGGAATTTCGGCTTCCGCTTTTCCTGAAACGCCCGCACCCCTTCCTGCGATTCCTCGGTGCCATAGAACAGACTGACCGCTTTCAGCCCCAATGACGAAATCCCGGCGATATGGGCAGTATCGGCATTGAAAGAGCGTTTGGCCAACTCCAGTGCAGCCGGGCTTTTCTCCAAGATTTCCGCGCACCAGCGATCCACCTCAGCATCCAGCTCATCATCGGGAACCGCTTTATTAGCCAGCCCCATCTGTACCGCCTCCGCCGCCGTGTATTGCCGGCAGAGATACCACACCTCACGCGCCTTTTTTTCGCCGATCACCCGCGCCATATAGGCGGTGCCAAATCCGGGGTCCACAGAGCCGACCTTGGGACCCACTTGGCCGAATTTGGCCGATTCAGCAGCAAGGGTCAAATCGCACAGCAACGCTAATACATGGCCGCCGCCGATAGCATAGCCGCGCACCTTAGCGATCACCGGCTTGGGCGCATCGCGGATCGCGCTTTGCAATTCCTCCAGTGGCAGGCCGATCACCCCGCGCCCATCGTAGTGGCCGGCGTGGGCCGACTGGTCGCCACCGGTGCAGAACGCCCGGTTGCCCGCACCGGTCAGGACAATGACCCCGACCGACCGATCCCAACTGGCCTTCTGAAAGGCATGAATCATCTCTTCACAGGTCTGGGCGCGGAAGGCATTGTATTTGTCAGGACGATTGATCGTGATGGTGGCAACACCGTTCTTGATCTCATACAGAATATCTTCGTAGTCAGCGGTCATGATAACCCCTTGGTTGGGTGAAAATTTCAGGAATCATTTTCGTTGTTTTACCTGGTTATCCAGGCTGCGTGATCATTGTGGCCAGCAACGTGGATTACAGGGAGCAAAATTCATGATTGAGAAATCGCCCCCTCGGACCCGAACCGGGTAATTTCGGCGTCGGAAAAACCCCATTCCGTCAACCAGTCATTCGCCGTGCCGACTTGCGATCCTGGCGCGCTCTGAATCGTAGCGGGGGTGCGGCTGAATCGCGGCGCGGGCGCCGGTTGCACGAGACCGGCGTACTCGACGAAAGTTTGCCGGGCCTGGTTGTGCGGGTGAGCGGGTGCTTCGTCCAAGTTGAGCACCGGTGTCACGCAGGCATCGCTGCCCGCGAACAGCGCGCACCATTCATCGCGGGTTTTGGTTCGCAGCGCTGCGCGCAGCCGCTCTTTCATGGCCGGCCAGGATTTTGGATGCCATTGCTGCCGGGGATCGGGGTCGGTAACGCCGCAGCCTTCGAGCAAGATCCGGTAAAAATGAGGCTCGATGGGACCCACCGCCAGCCACTTGCCGTCGGCACACTGGTAGGTGTCGTAGAAATGGGCGCCGCCGTCAAGAAAGTTGCTCTCTCGCTGACCGGTCCAGTACCCCATTGCCTTCAAGCTGTAAATAGCGGCCATCAGCAGGGCGGAACCATCGGTCATGGCCGCATCCACCACTTGCCCTTGCCCAGAACCGCGGGCTTCGATCAAAGCGGCCAGAAGACCAACGGCCAGCAGCATGGCCCCGCCGCCATAGTCGGCGATCAGATTCAGCGGCGGCGTTGGTCCGCCGTCTGCCCGGCCAATGGCATGTAATGCGCCAGACAACGCTAAATAATTAATATCATGACCAGCGGTTTGCGCCAGCGGCCCGGTTTGACCCCAGCCCGTCATCCGGCCATAGACCAGCCGCGGATTCCGCGCCAGGCAGACCGCCGGTCCCAGGCCCAGCCGCTCCATGACACCAGGCCGGAACCCCTCGATCAGCACGTCAGCGCACTCGATCAGGCGCAACGCAGCCGCTATGCCCGCAGGAGTTTTCAAATCGAGCCGGATCATTCGCCGCCCCCGGTCGGGAATATTTTTTTCCGGCGCAAACAAATTAGCTTCCGGAGCGTTGGCCTCACGTTTAATTTGCACGACCTCTGCTCCTAGGTCGGAGAGCAGCATGCCAGAAAAGGGCACCGGCCCGAGTCCGGCAAATTCGACCACCTTAATTCCTCTTAAAGGTCCCATTGTGTATCTCCAGACGATCAGCCGGCGACCACCGCCCGGCCAATCACCAAGCGTTGAATATCGGACGCACCTTCGTAGATTTGGGTTACCCGGACATCTCGATAGATGCGCTCTACGGGAAAATCGGTACTGTAGCCATAACCACCGTGGATTTGGATGGCGTCTGAGCAAATCCGCTCGGCCATTTCGGAGGCAAACAACTTCGCCATGGAAGCCTCCTTCAGACAAGGCCGGTTGGCGTCCCGCAAGCTGGCAGCATGCCAGACCATTTGCCGGGCGGCCTCGATTTGAGTTGCCATGTCAGCAAGGCGGAACAACACCGCCTGATGCTGGATAAGGGGGGCACCGAATGTCTCTCTGTCCTTGGCATAACGAACCGCTGCTTCGAAAGCGGCCCGGGCCATGCCTACAGATTGGGCGCCGATACCGATCCGGCCCGCTTCCAGGTTAGACAAGGCGATCTTGTAGCCTTCCCCTGCTTGACCCAGCATATTTTCATATGGAATCCGGCAATTATCGAAGATAATTTGCGCTGTATCGGAGGCATGCTGCCCCATTTTTTCCTCCAGCCGGGCTACGATGTAACCGGGCGTGCCAGTCGGGACCAGGAAGCAGGAGATGCCTTTCTTGCCAGCGGACGGATCAGTCACAGCAAAGACGATAGCAAGCTGGCCTTCCTTACCGGTGGTAATGAATTGCTTGATGCCATTCAGCACCCAATCGCCGCCATCCCGCCGCGCCGTGGCGCGCAAGGCAGCGGCGTCGGACCCGGTATGGGGCTCGGTGAGGCAGAAACACCCCAGCCATTCCCCGCGCGCCAATCGGGTGAGGTAGCGTTCCTTCTGGCAATCGGTTCCGTAGTTCAACATAATCCTGCAGGCAAGCGAATTTTGCACACAGACGATGGTGGAAGTAGCCCCGTGGCCCGCGGCGATTTCTTCAATGGCCAGCACCATCGACAGATAATCCAGGCCCGCGCCGCCCCATCGCTCTGGGACCACCATACCCATGACCCCCAATTCAGCCAGTTCAGCCAAGACGTTCCGGGGGAACGTACGGGTGCGTTCCCATTCAGCCGCATTGGGCGCCAGCCGCTCCTGGGCAAACTGGCGCAAGGTGTCGCGGATCATTTCCTGTTCTTGCGTAAGGATCATCAGTCCATCCTTCTTGGAATGCGAAACCTATTTTGCGCCCATGCGGATAGCGCCATCGAGGCGGATCACCTCGCCGTTAAGATAGGTATTTTCAAAGACATGGCAAACCAAGCTAGCAAACTCGGCGGGTTTACCAAGGCGGGAAGGAAATGGGACCATTTTACCCAGCGAATCCTGCACTTCTTGAGGCATGCTCAGCAACAGAGGGGTTTCCATGACGCCCGGCGCGATGGTCATCACCCGGATGCCGTAGCGGCTGAGCTCCCGGGCGACCGGCAGCGTCATCGCTACCATACCCCCCTTGGATGCCGCATAGGCCGCTTGCCCAATCTGGCCTTCGAAAGCAGCTACTGACGCTGTATTAACAATGACGCCACGCTCGCTAGCTTCATTAGGCGCGTTGCGTATCATCGCGGTAGCCGCTTGGCGAATCATATTGAACGCGCCGGCCAGGTTGATTTGCACTACCTTGGCGAAAACCGCCAGCCCAAGCGGCTCACCCTTGCTCAGGACTTTTTCCGCCGGGGCGATGCCGGCGCAATTGACAAGCCCATGCAGGGCACCAAATACGTCCGTGGTCATGTCGACCGCTGCCCGGCCGCTCGCCTCGCTGGCCACATCCGTGAGAATGAACCGGACGGTTTGACCTAATTCAATGGCGAGCGCCTCGCCTGCTTCCCGGTTCACATCGGCAACGACGACCTTGCCACCGCCAGCGGCGAGCATTCGCACCGTGGCCGCCCCGAGACCAGAAGCCCCCCCTGTCACGAGAAAAACCTGATTATCGATATCCATAGGCCACACCCCGCATGACGAAACTGTTTTTTCTGCTAGAGTCGAAATGAAGTCTAAAGAGCGCTTGGATAGCCCTCCATGCGAAAATCTATCAACTTTCCTGGAGTTTTTTGCAACTGGCACTGATGAGATGCCAGGAAGAAGTTGTGGACAAAGATACGGTCTCGATCTGTTTTGTGAAGGAAGCGCTCCATGGCGCATCCCAGCGCGGCTTGGATGTGAAAGCCATGTTGCGCAGCGCCGGAATCTCCCCGGATTTGCTCGAACTGCCCGGCGCCAGAGTATTAGCATCGCACTATGGCGTTTTATGGCACATCCTAGCGCGCGCCCTGGACGATGAATTATTCGGACTCGATAGCCACCCTATGCGCCACGGGAGCTTTAAATTATTGTGCTTCGCAGTGCTCGGCGCTGGGACGCTTGAAAAAGCGATACGGCGTGCGCTTGATTTCTTGGCGCTGGTGCTGGATGACACCCGGGGTCAGCTTGCCACTGAAGGCCCGGAAGGCTCTATCATCTTAAATTGCCCAAGGACGCTACCCCGGCTGTTCGCCCACGGCACCCTACTGATAATCTTACATGGTTTAATGTGCTGGCTGACCAACCGGCGCCTGCCTATCCTAAGAGCCTCTTTCGCGCAACCCAGTCCTGATCACGCCGATGAATACCGGTTGTTATTCGGTCCAGAAACCCGTTTCAGCGCACCCAGCACCACTTTGATCTTCGAAGCAAAGCACCTTGCCCTGCCGATTCGACGCAGTGAGGCTGCTCTACGCGAATTTCTCCGCAATGCGCCAGCTAACTTTCTGGTCAAGTACCGCAATGCCCATAGTCTTTATGCCCATATCCGCAAGCGCTTGCAGCACATCCCTGCCTCAGAGTGGCCTGATTTTGAGACGGTTGCCTGGGAGTTTCATATGTCGCCTTCAACACTCCGGCGTAAGTTAGAGAGTGAAGGACAAACATTTATGGCGATCAAAGATTCTCTGCGGCGAGACATGGCTATTGAGCAATTGTGTTACTCCCAGCGCAGTATTATGGATATTGCCTTGGATCTGGGTTTTTCAGAAACTAGTGCTTTCTATCGGGCTTTCAAATCGTGGACCGGGACTCTTCCCGGAAAATACCGGCAAGACAGCAAGCAGATAAGTTGGACGCCGTATAATCGATCCTTCGTAAAACTCTATCCACATCAAGGGGATTAATGTGAGTTACGTCATTATCGTATCATTCAACCCGAACAGGGAATACGAGATCATGCTGCATGATGACGACATGCAAGGCATGAATAAGGATCAGGCACGTGCTTGGCTGGCCAAGGAATTTGAGGAGATGGAATGCGTACCATCCAATCCGATGGGCAAGATCCTATTGCTTGACATGATTCTGAACGTCGCTATGCATGGCGGTGAGGAGCGCTTCGAAGAGAGTGGCGAATGGGCCAAGCACTATGCAATCGCAATTGCAGCCGTCTTGGAACGCCCGGTGATCAAAGTGGATGTCAGAAACTTTGTCGTCGGCTAAACCCGCTCTGCCTGTTGCATGCATACGGCCAAGTGCTGCAAACGCATCACCAAGATCAGAAACCAAGCCCTCCCGCAGGGCAATTCGTCCCGCAATACGACATGAGTATTAACCGGGAATCTGTATCGTGTGACTCCCCGATCTCTTTTATTCTCATAGAATTTAGCGTTTCAGGATACGCCGTGCAGTTGCAGAGAGTGTACAGCACCGCCTCATACAAAATGGCCAGATAGCGTGCTCCGGCTACCGGGGCCAAGGCGATGATCATCAGATGATCATAACCCGGATGAAATCCATATAGCGCACCCCGGCGGGGTGGCGCACCCCCAACGACAGCCTTTTTTGCCCTCTCTACGTGCGTTATCTACGGCACTTCCACATCCGGTCAAGCCAGCGATAGCGCTTTCAACCGTAGTGCTCCGTCCTGCCGGCAAACCGGGGGCAGCCCCGCGTGCCTCCCATTCACTTTGTTGTCTGCTTGAGCAAGCGGGATCGCGAGCTTCGCTCCTATCCCCCCATCCGTGAACAGGGCCTATGCTTTCATTCTTTTTGAACCAATCGCTACCAAGGGGGGAAGAAACCAGCAACCGGCGTAGATACATGCGCCGTGAACCTGCCTTCTGGTGAACCATCTCTATCGCACAAAGTGACGAACATGCTAAAAAATAATCTTTTTCGCGCCTTTTTATCGAGCAAACGGTTGCCCTGGCTGGTGCTAGGCTTAGTCGCAGCAATCATCATCGGTGCGGGCTTTGCCACATCGTCAGGAGCACACCTCCCCGTAGCCGCACCGTACACCCCCAAGAGTGCCATTCACCATCCATAGTGGAGTCATTCATGTCACGCCAAAGCCCAAGCGACTATATGCGCCAGTACCACGATCTTTCCGTCCGGGCGTTCGGTCCTACCGGCCTGCCGATGGCAGGTACCGTTCACGTCACCCGGTATCAGGCCGCTGCTCCTCTGGAGCGCGATCGGCTGATTGCCGCCGTCAAGACCGTGCTCAAGATCAAGCATACACCGTCGCTCCATTCAAACTACGACTGGTTTGCTTTCGCGCCGGGCGATCCCATCCAGACCGGCGAGCCTTTCTATTGGCAGTCAATCCGCCGGGCGTTTGGCTTCAAAGGCTCACCAAGCGAAATGCACGAAGTGCTGCGCCTGGCGTGCCGGCTTGGGCGGATCGGCACCGGCAAAGACGTGGCGGGACAACCAGCGGCCGCGATGTCCATGGCCGCCTATGCAAAGCAATTCTTCAGCCTCGATTGCAATGGATTCGTTGGCAATTATTGGGGATTGTCTCCCGAAGTTCACCAGAGCAACTGGGCGGTGATCACATCGAAGACCGAAGCGCGGGTGCTGAAAAATACCGCGGGCGGCGGCTACTGGAACGGCTGGGGCATGGCAGCCGTGAAGACGCTCGACTACATTCCCCTGACACCACGCATGGCAGCCAGTGAAGCCCGTTCTGGCGATGTCCTGATCGTTCATAAGGATGGCGTGTCCTGGTCGCATATCGCCTTAGTGGATCATGTTTCCTGGGTGGACAAGGACCAAGTCAATTGGCGCGTCGTCGAATATGGCGAGGGAACATCAGAAAAAAGTTTTAACACAGCCGCTGACAATCACATTAAGCCGTTCCGTACCATCAAGCTCGTGCAGGGACCCAATAAAAAGCTGGGTGTGGGATACAAGGACGGCAACAAATTTAAATATTTGTTCGCTGCCCCGGACTCCCAGTTTCCACCCGCGACTATAGGGCGGTGCGGGGTCGCGGCGATTTAGCGCAGTCTATGGAAGCGGGATGGCCAATGGCTCTCCAACGTTATCCTAACGGATACCCGCCTCCCGGACCCGGCATGGCGGATCCTCGCGAGCCAGGCCCGCTGCATCCCGCGCACGCATTCACAGCGGCCGGGGATAACTCCGGCCCGGCTTTGTCTAAGCCTGGCAAAATATGAAACACTCACGGCCTTTGATCCCACGAGGTTCTGGAATGCTCCAAGATGTAAATCCGATCATTGATCGGCTGTGTGAACTCTTTCCCGCAGTCTTCAATCGCCACACTCCCAAGCCCTTGAAGATCGGCGTGGGCCGGGAGGTGCTGGCTCTAGCCGGGGTGGATCCGGCGCTGATGGAGGTGGCCCGGACGGACCTCCGCCGGGCGCTTAAGGTCTATACCCAAGCGTTTCGCTACCGCCAGGCGCTGGCCGCCGGCGGACCGCGCTATGATCTGAACGGGCAACCAGCGGGGGAAGTGACGCCCGAACAGCAGGCATTGGCCCAAGCGCCCCGGAAGAAGGCCGCCGCGCGATCCACCTCCGCCCCTGCTCCATCGCCCGCGGCAGGCTATATCAAAATGACGCTGAAGGGTCGCGTCACATCCAAACCAGGGAACTAAGCCACTCGATCAGCACAGACTTTGATGGAAGCGCATCTCACCGATATTACCCGCGTGATTCAACTCTCGGTTGCCCCCGCCTTCCTGCTGGTAGCGATGGGCACACTGATCACCATTCTGACCACCCGGCTGGCGCGGATCGTTGACCGCCGGCGGGTGGTGCAGGAGCGGTTATGCACGCTCACCGGCGAGGCCGTGGCCGAGCAGCAAGAGATGGCACAATTGGTCCGCCGGGGCAATCTGATCTATTTCGCTATTCTGTTTGCAGTACTCGGGGCGCTGCTGATTTGCCTGGTAGTGGCCGCCGCCTTTTTAGGAGCCTTGCTGTCCATCGAATTGGCCCAAGTCGTCGCTGGCCTGTTCGTGCTCACGATGGGGTCGATGGTGGTAGCCTGGAGCTTGTTCCTGTGCGAAGTCTACCTGGCCGTCTGGGCTGGCACCCATAATCGCCGGTAGGCTTAGCCCGCTGACCGGATGGCGGCGGGGGAAAATCCGTATAGCCAGCTCCCTGTCAGATTGACCGGGTCACTGCTATCAACGGCGGGGGCGGAATGAACCGTTTAGCCCGGCTTGAAGCGCATGGAGATGGAAATATTTAACGATCTATAGGATATAGAACATATTTTATTAAATGGCATGGATCATGAAATCTCTTGAGGCAAGACCCGCCTTTCAATTATCAGAGAGAGATCACATGACCACGAATCAAACAGCCATTACCAAAGGGATTACCGGACTGGTCTTAGGCGCGGCCACGGCGCTCGGCGGCGCTGAGCTGGCGCTCGCAGCTTCGGACTACAAAGTGATCCGTAAGGACCCGGTGCTGTTAGGTGATTGGGAGCATCACCAACCGTGGATACTACTCAAATTCTATATCCCCAAGGACTTTAATCCTAATGCCCGGGTCGTGCTGCAAATGAATGTCAACAGCACCAACCTTTCGCCGCAGAATGCGCTGTATCTGAACCCCAGCGTTATCCCTCGTAATTTCGAGGGCTGTGATTCCTATTCTCAGGATCGTAACGAGCAATCCCGCATCGGGCCCCTCCCCTATGTCGACCATGAACGCTGGCAGGTCTATCACCAAGTAGTCGAAGGCAGATACTTACACGCCGGCGATAACTATCTGCTGGTCTGCTCGCGCAATAAACATGGCGACGGACAGGGCTATCTGGATAATTTTTACCTCAAAGATATTGTCCTGCATTATCATGAATACGAGCTCGCGCCGGAGTTCTGCCCAGCGGTCTATGAGCCGGTGTGCGGTGCAAACGGTGTTACCTACGGCAACGCCTGCGCCGCCGATCAGGCTCAAGTCGAAATTCTCTACGAGGGCGCCTGCTCGCTCTAGTCACATCGCTGCCGGGCTAACAATGCTTCCCCTATCAGAACCCTGCTCTGGCAGGGTTTTTTACTGGGCAGCGATTTAAATCCGTTCAGCATGGATTCCAAATTCAAGCTGTACTCTGACCATTCTCTCATCAGGAGTCATAACCATGATATTGAAAATGCTGCAAGCAGGATTGATCACTTTTGCTATCCTGTTGACAGGATTAGCTATTCCTATTCAAGAGGCCAATGCGCATACCGTTTGCCATACGTATTGGAAACATGGCGCCAAACATCGCAGTTGCAGTTCTAGGCACAGACACTACCGGACCATTTGCCGTACCTATTGGCGGCATGGGGTTCAGCATCGCAGTTGCTACAGGAAATATTGAAGGGCGTTACTGCTTGGCTGTTTTTACCTAATCCTCCAAATGCGTTGCACAGCCTATCGAAGGATGGGTAGAAATAGCCAAGTTGAACCTCAAGGGAGATTAGACCATTCCCATCGCGACAGAAAGCATAGGTTTTTTCCACTAAATCCCCTGCCATCAAAGCGAAGAACAGGCGGTTTCCCGTTCAACGCCCTTGAACACACTGTACAGGACCCCGCGTCATGAATGTGCCGGCTTGTGTCATCTCCTGAA